>Ga0163150_10001583_pt1 | contig 37807 bp, 37 predicted proteins | sample OliLakLV19P2IB_FD_148628 | JGI IMG/M metagenome (GOLD analysis project Ga0163150, IMG submission 148628) | Freshwater microbial mat bacterial communities from Lake Vanda, McMurdo Dry Valleys, Antarctica - Oligotrophic Lake LV.19.P2.IB | ecosystem: Environmental > Aquatic > Freshwater > Lake >... | reverse complement strand
TACATATGAGGCTCTCAGAGCAGCTGTTACAAGGTCTATGTTTGGAAAGGTTTCATATAGAAAAATCGTTGTTGCCCAGAAAGCGAGAAAAAGGGAAAAAAGTGCAAAGTATTTTGAAGTAGGTTTTTTATTTTTGCCAGAGTATACAAATATGACCACACCAGCATTAATAAATGCAGTGACACTGAGTAGTATATTTTGGTAATCGAGCATGTACTACATCTTATCCTTAAAAAGAAATCTCCCACCTCTGCTGTACACAAAGGTGGGAGTAGTACTTTTACCAATCGATGAGTGCTCCTCCGTACGAGGCACCTGCTCCGACTGCTCCGAGCAAGATGCACATACCAGGTTTCAGAATTTTTTGTTCAACGTCCTGGGCGAGCATTACCGGAATACATGCTGCTGCAGTATTAGCGTATTTATCTGCATGTAATGGCACTCGGTTACGAGGAATACCCAACTGGTCGGCTACTTTATGGGGTAGGTCCGCATTTGCCTGATGGAAGTAAGCTCGGTCAATGAGAGAAAGGTCCTGCGGGTAAGCATTCACTACCTCACGAACGGCTTTTTCAACGCTTGGGACATACGAATTTCCCACTGCACCGTAATCAACTGCATAGATAGGATCTACGTAACCATCTACGGTACCGGTTTCAACGAGCGGCATTGTTGAGTCAGTTCCAGACCATGTCGCTCGAATAACACCTTGGCGTGTATCACCTGTCGTGCAGGCAACCGCACCAACAGCATCACCAAATACAAGTCCAGAGAAAATTGCTCGCCTGCCAGCGTTTGCATACATTTTGCGATTGATGTAGTGCGACGGCATAGAACTCGCAATTATCAATACAACTTCTCCAGGGTTCAATCTGAATCGATTATTAACGAGGTGCAAGGCATGCAGAAATCCTCCACAGCCAGCATCGAGTTCAATTGGAAAAGCAGTTTCAGGCAATTCAAGTCGTCCGTGCAATTCAAATACCGTACGTGAGAAGTGTGCACGTTTCCTGTATTGCGCCGTACAACTTATAAAGACGATTGCGATAACTTGTTTTGGAGAGAAACCACCACGTTCAAGTGCTTCTCGTCCAGCCTGCTCGGCCAATGTGACTTCCAAGTTTTCCTCTGGAATACTCAGTCCATTTTTCTCGTCTATCTCGCAGAAGAACCCACGAGACTTAATTTTCAATCGCCGCAAAACTGCTTCACCACCGGGGTAGCCGATAATTGCAGAAATTTGCTTGTTGTCATAGAAGCGCGTTGGTACACGTGCTGCCAATGATGCAATAGCGATCTCAGATCCATTTTCGCGTGTCCCATCCAATCCCACAATCGGTCTTGATTGAAGTTCCGTTGGGGTAAAGGCCGCCAACGATCCTTTAGACAAGGTATTCATGTAGCGTCCTTTCGTCGAAGAAAATACAAAGATTCTTCTGGGACTATACAATGAATTTGGAGATAAATAAAGGCCTAACCGTCAGATCTGAGGATTACTATATTCCCTCCTCTTTGAGCTTCTCGATCAACTTTTTAGCTTCTTTAGATAATTTTGATGGCAGGGTGATGCGAATGCGGACAAACAAGTCTCCTCGCCTATTTTTTCCTTGTGGAACACCCTTTCCTTTTACACGAAGAAGTTCTCCGTGGGATACGCCCGTGGGTACTCCGATTGAAAGCGGACCCTCCAGCGTTTCAATTGAGTAATCTGCCCCCAATAGAGCGTCGGAGAGTTTTACTGAGAGATCAGTAATAATATTAGGCCCATCTTTTTTAAAACGAGCGTCAGGACGAACATGAATCTTGATATAGAGATCGCCAGAGGGACCTCCCGAAACTGCCTCGCCCGCACCCGTGAGTCGTATCATCTCGCCACTTTCAATTCCGGCAGGTACTTGGATTTCTACTTCTTCTTGTTTGCGATAAACGCCCTCTCCTTTGCATGTTGAACAAGGCTCTTTTGGCTTTTGCCCGGTAGCCCTACACGCTCTACATGGCGTGACTGCTGTAAACATCCCAAACGGAGAATTTGAAGAAGATCGGATTGATCCTTTGCCATTGCAGATGGAACATGTTTCAAGGTCTGTTCCGGGCTTATTTCCCTTACCTTTGCATGTTTCGCATTGGCCAACTTTGGCGAGCAATACTTTTTTATTTATACCAAAAATTGATTCAGTGAAGGTCAGTTCTATATCAATCGATACATCTCGTCCGCGCTTTACTCTCTGGCCGCCGCCAAAGAAATCGCCAAAGATGTCTCCAAGATCAACATTAAAGCCCTGTCCAAATGCGTCGTTAAACTGCGAGAAATCGAATCCCTCGGCGCCAGGACCCGCAGCGCCATCGGAGAATACCCGGCCGTACGAATCATACTCGGCGCGTTTCTTATCGTCAGAGAGCACGGCATAGGCTTCAGACGCTTCCTTAAAACGATCTGCGTCGCCCCCTGTTTTATCGGGGTGGTATTTGTGTGCAATTTTATGGAATGCTTTTTTAACCTCATCTTTCGATGAAGCTTTATTTATCCCCAGTACTTCGTAGTAGTCTTTTTTCGCCATTAGGTTGGAAGGTCTGTCTTACTTTACTTCTGCATCGCGAACCTCTCCCTCAGGCTCAGTATCCTCATTCTTTGGGGTCTCACCTGCAGTTTTTTCCGCAGTTGGAGTTGCTTGTGGTGAGTCTGTCGAACCCGCCTTCTGAATTGCTTCGTACATCTTAGACATCTCTCTTGAGAGATCTTCTGTTGACGCTGTAAGTGAGGCTACATCTTCACTGTTTCGTTTGGATTCGACATCTGCAATTTTTGCATTGATAGAAGTCTCAAGATCTGCAGGCACTTTGTCCTTGTTGTCAGCTAGTGCTTTTTTCGCTGCGTATACGGCTTGATCCGCGAGATTGCGTATCTCTGCAAGTTCAAGTTTCTTTTTATCTGAGTCTGCATTTGATTCCGCATCTTTACGCATTCGCTCAATATCGGCATCAGCGAGACCAGAGGAGGCTTCGATACGGATCACCTGCTCTTTTCCAGTAGTTTTGTCTTTTGCCTTCACAGAGAGGATGCCGTTTGCATCAACATCAAATGAAACCTCGACTTGTGGAAGACCGCGAGGTGCTGGCGGAATACCATCAAGGATAAAGCGGCCGAGCGATTTGTTGTCGCTTGCCATTGCACGTTCTCCTTGCGTGATATGAATCTCAACAGACGTTTGATTATCCGCCGCAGTCGAGAATACCTGTGTTTTTGCAGTTGGAATAGTGGTGTTGCGCTCTACAAGCTTTGTGGACACTCCTCCCATCGTTTCTATGCCAAGGGAGAGTGGAATCACATCAAGTAAGAGCACATCTCGGACATCTCCTGAAAGAATTCCTCCTTGGATAGCTGCGCCAATTGCCACCACTTCGTCTGGATTAACGGTCATGTTTGGCTTTCGAGCGAAGAATTTTTCTACTGCAGCCTGAATTGCGGGCATGCGTGTTTGACCTCCAACGAGTATCACTTCGTTAAGATCGCCTACTTTAAATGGAGAAGCCTCAAGAGCTCGCTTGGTGATTGCCATAGCGCGGTCAATAAACTCTGACGTGAGTTCTTCGAGTTTTGCACGGGTCATTTTAATCAAGAAATGCCGAGGGCCGGAAGCATCCGAGGTGATAAATGGGATATTTACTTCTGTTTCTACAGCGCTTGAGAGCTCAATTTTTGCTTTTTCTGCAGCTTCATCAAGGCGTTGGCGCGCGAGCGGATCTTTGCGAACATCAATGCCCGACTCTTTCATAAACTCTTCTGCAAGCCAGTTGATGATCTTTTGGTCGATATCTTTTCCACCAAGATGCGCATCACCATCTGTAGATTTAACTTCAATTACGTCCGCTCCAACTTCAAGGATAGAAATATCAAATGTTCCTCCTCCGAAATCGAACACCGCAATCTTCTCGTCCTTTTTTTTGTCGAATCCGTATGCGAGTGCCGCTGCTGTTGGCTCGTTGATGATGCGCTTCACTTCAAGCCCTGCGATTTTACCTGCGTCTCTTGTTGCCTGGCGCTGAGCGTCGTTAAAGTACGCGGGCACAGTAATAACCGCCTCCGTTACTTTCTCGCCAAGCCTGGCTTCTGCATCGGCCTTCAATTTACCAAGAATCATGGCAGAAATTTCTTCCGGTCGAAACCAATTTCCTTCTCCCGAGCTTGTCGATGCGCCCCCTTGGCCGGGCTGGCCCATTTTGACTTCTATTCCTCCCGTGGAACCTTTGCGCATCTCAAATGGAACAACGCCCTTGTCTTTGACTACATTGGGTTCATCGAACATGTGTCCGATAAATCGCTTGATTTGATAGATTGTATTTTGCGGATTAGTGACAGACTGTCGCTTTGCAAGAAGCCCGACCAATCGCTCGCCGTTTTTACCAACTGCGACAGTGGAGGGAGTGGTGCGCGCTCCTTCTGCATTTTCAATAATCTCCGGCTGTCCTCCTTTGATGGTAGCTACAGCAGAGTTTGTTGTTCCAAGATCGATTCCGATAATTCTTGCCATAATTTTGTTAGTAGTTATTTGGTAGAAAGTTAGATATCTAGAGAATAAATTTTATAAAACAGTGTGAATTGTACATATTTTTGCATATATTTATTCTCTAATTTTCTTATGTCTGCTTTTACTTGCCTACGGTTACGTATGCCTCCCTGATAACTTTGTCATTCATTTTAAAACCTTGTCTCTCAACTGCAAGTACTGTGTTCGGTTCTCCTTCCATCTCTCGCACTGCGTGCATCGAGGCTGGATCGAACTGCTCCCCGATTGGATTAAACGGCTCTACTCCAAGCTCTTTTAGAACTCGAAGCGCTTCGTCTTGAAGACTGGTAATTCCCTTTTGCCAACTGTCATCAAGTTTACTAAAGCTCTCCTGTGCGAGTGCCTGTTTAAATGTATCAACGAGCGGAAGTAATTTTTCAGCAACTTTTGCTTTTACGTCTGCGACAAGCTCACCTCGGCGGGCCTCCATGTCGCGTTTTTCGTTTGCGAAGTCAGCACGAGCACGCTGCCACCCCTCTAGATACTCCTGCTTTTCCGCTACTGCTTTTTTAAGCCGCTCTCGGAGTTTTTTTACGGTGTCAGTCTGTGTTTCGTCCTCGTCTTCGAGTACAATTTCGTCGTCTACCTGCTCTTCCATTTGTATCAATATACTTTAAAAAAACACCGCAGTCAAATTATTAATATCATTAAGATTTTCAGAGATTGGTCAATTCTCAATAAAGTTTAAATGAGTTGCCTTATTGTTTTATACAAAACAAAATACTTAAGAGTGAAAACTATTTTTAAACTTAAGAGATAGGTTGCAGATACAAGGCACGGAAAAAGCCAGTTTGGAGACCTATCAAGATAGGGCGACAAACTGGCTTAGGCTCCGTACGCAGTAGATGCGCCTGGATATTAACGTTTTGTTCCACCTAGTAGCTGTCGCTGAGCGACATAGCTGCTTGCTGTATGATCAGCATCGGATAAAACAATGAGAAATCACTGTTTTATTCACCTATGGCCTGCCTACGGCATCGGCCATTCCCGTCCCTTGGCGGGACCGGAGTAAACGCTAAGAAGTTAGCGTTTACGTCACAACTCTCGGCCTCGTCGTCACTCGCCTTGGTCGCGACCCCGCCTCGCCTATCGCCTGAGGGCGATATAGCTCCGGCCGTCTCGTGTCTAATTTACAAGCAGAGAAGTCTGCTTGTAAATTAGCGCTTCGACCACTGCTTGCGCTTGCGGGCTTTAACAAGTCCCGGCTTCTTTCGCTCCTTTGCTCGAGGATCGCGTTTAAGCATTCCCTCACTTTTAAGTGCGCCACGGAGATTAATGTCGTGGACGATCAATGCGCGAGAAATACCAAGGCGGATTGCATCCGCTTGCCCTGCTACCCCACCGCCTGTGACGCGTGCTTCTACTGAAAAAGTAGTTCCAACTCCTGATTTAAGGAAAGGCTCAAGAGCGCGTACTTGGTGCGCGTTGATTGGAAAAAAGTCTTTAATATCTTTTTTATTTATAATCACATCCGTTCGGGTCGACGGAGTGATGCGAACGCGAGCAGTAGCCGTTTTGCGGCGACCGATTGCTTCTATGTATCGTGTTGTTTCTGTTGCCATATTATTAGTTTTCTACTGAGAGAAGCTTCATTCTCTTTGATCGCAAACGGTTATTTGGAAGCATGCCGTAGATTGCAAGGCGTATGACTGCTTCAGGACCTTTTCGTGCAACCAACTCATTATATTTCTCAGAGCGAAGACCTCCTGGGTATCCGGTGTAGTGGCGATATTCCTTGGTTTTGGCCTTTGATCCTGAAATGCGGATTTTGCTTGCGTTGATGATCTTTACCTCCTCACCTTCAATGGTGTTTTTTGCAAAAGAAGTGCTCAGTTTGCCAAGCATAATTTGCGCAGCTTGTGATGCTACGCGGCCGAGGATTTTGTTGTGTGCGTCGATTGTTTGCATATATCTATTCTCTTCGAGTTTGCTTACACGAACTCAATTATTGCCATCTTACTAGCATCCCCCTTGCGAGGAGCTGCCTTGATGACGCGGGTATATCCTCCTGCGCGCTCACTATAGCGAGGTGCAACGGTTTTGAAAAGGCGCGTCGTTGCCTTCGCATCTCCGCCCATACGCGCGAGAACATCGCGTCGCGCTGCAACAGTTCCGGTAATTGCCTTAGTGACGAGCTTCTCCACAAACGGTCGAACCTCCTTAGCGCGAGCTTCCGTGGTGTGAATACGTTCCTTGAGAATCAAAGAGTGAGCGAGACTGCGCAAAAGAGCACGGCGTTGATCCGTTTCGCGTCCTAGTTTTCTGTTGTGGTTGCCGTGTCGCATGTTTTTTCTATACTAGTATCTCTAAGCGTCTATTTGAGGGTAATGCCGAAGTTTGATAGTGCTCTTTTAACTTCCTGAATTGCCTTTGGTCCCAATCCTTCGACATCCAATAGATCATCCTCCTTCTTGCGCGCAAGACCTCCTACAGTGCGGATATTTGCCTTCACAAGTGCATTTACCGTCCGAGCGGAGAGGTTGAGTCCTTCGATGCGGGTTTTCATCATGTCTGATGATGGTTCGTCAGAGCCTTCAGATGCTGATGATGTGTCTTCTGCCTGTGCGGTTACGCTCATGTCCTCTGTCTCCTCACGGAAGCCAACAACTGCTTTCAGCTGTGTGATCATGATTTCAATTGAGCGCTCAAGCGCCTCGCGCGGTGTCAGAGTACCGTCTGTTTCGATCGAAATACGAAGGCGATTGAAGTCTGTTCGATCACCAACACGCATGTTTTCTACTTCGTAGTTAACGCGACGAATTGGTGAGAATACTGCATCCACCGTAATTTCTCCTATCTCAACACGGTCTTTCTTAAGCGCCTCGCGTGGCACGTAACCAAGACCCCGCTCTGTGCGAAATTCGCCTGAGAGTTCGATTCCTTTTGTGGTAATTTCTGCAATGTGCTCATTTGGGTTAAGCAAGCGAACTTGGCCTGGGATTGAAAGATCTGCGCCAGTTACTTTCTTTGGTCCTGTTGCCTTAAGGGTAATTACCTGAGGCTCGTTGGTGAGCATTTCAAAGCGAAGTTTCTTTAGGTTAAGCAAGATTGTAATGACATCCTCTTTAACGCCTTCAATGGTTGAAAATTCGTGAGAAACGCCCTCGATCTTTACTCCAGTGACGGATGCGCCAGGAAGTGATGAAAGGATAATACGGCGCAAAGAGTTACCGAGCGTGTGGCCATAGCCAGGGTAGAGGCCATCAATTTCATACACTCCCGACGTCTCTTCTTCAGAAACGACACGGGGTTTCGAAGGAAGTGTGATTGAATATTCCATCATACGCGCTTAAAAATTAAAAATAAAATAATAACTGGTTATGTAATTGAGCACTATCTGCTGTAGAACTGAATGATCACTGCAGGGTCGAAAATAAGGTCCGTCGCTTTGATTTCTGGATCTGCCTCGACCGAGGCTAGGAACTGATCATCTGAAGCCTTCAGCCAATTTGGAAGTTTGCGCACAGCAATTCTCTCTGTAAGTCCTGCAAAAAATGGACTCTGTCTGCTCTCCTTGCGCACAGAAATTTCGTCTCCCTTTTGCGCTTTATATGAAGGCACCGTAATTCTTTTGTCGTTGACTATAATGTGACCATGGGAAACGAGTTGACGAGCTTGTCTTCGTGATGAAGCAAGTCCTAATCGGTACACAACGTTGTCTAGGCGGGCCTCAAGGCGTGAGACCAGTTCAATTGCTGAACTGCCTCCTCGCTGCTCCATAGCTTCTTTGACGTAGCGGAAGAATTGTCTCTCTGAAATGCCGTATGAAAAACGAGCTTTTTGCTTCTCGAGCAACTGAACGCCGAACGTTGAACCGCCTGAGCGTCCTCCCATTTTTCGAGGCTTAATTGTTGCAGCCTCATTGGCAGCAAACTTTGCTGTTTGACATTTTTCGAACACTCCTGCGCCAAGACGGCGACAAATTTTATATTTTGCTCCAATAATCATATATGTTTATACGCGGCGCGCTCTTGGTGGGCGCGGACCGTTATGAGGAACCGGGGTAACATCTTTAATAGTTGAAAGGGCGATCCCCTTTCCAGAAAATGCTCGGATTGCAGATTCTCGGCCAGCACCAACGCCAGTAACAACAACGGAAACTTCTTTGACTCCCATTTGCATTGCGCGCTCTCCAACCAATTCTCCAACCTTTGCTGCGGCGAACGGTGTACCTTTCTTAGCTCCCGCAAATCCAAGCGATCCTGAGGAAGACCAAGTAACTACATTACCGCTCTCATCTGCGAGTGCAATTTTGGTGTTGTTGTATGTTGCTTGTACAAAAAGGCGCCCGACATCTAGCTTACGCTTGAGCGTACGAGAAGTCTTCCCAGATCCACTCTGGTCATCTCCACCCTTTTTGACTATTCGCTTCTTACCCATAGGAATGCGTTATTACTTAATGTATTTTTATGTCTTTTCAACCTTACGACGTCCTGAACCCATCGTCTTACGGACGTTTCCACGAGTTGTTCTGGAGTTTGTTTTGGTGCGCTGTCCGCGTGCAGGAAGGCGCTTGGCATGGCGAGAACCCCTATATGAACTGATATCCTTGAGGCGCTTAATATTGGCTCCGACCTCTCGTTTGAGGTCGCCTTCAAGCTTGAGTGTCTCAAGGATTTTTCGAATCGCGTTTTCTTCTTCTGGAGTAAGTTCCTTAACCTTACGCTTAAAATCCACCCCAGCTTCTGTTGCAATTTTTTTTGCACGGGAGCGTCCAATACCATACAGCTCGGTTAAACCGAATTCCAACTGCTTCTCATCTTTTAATGTTATTCCTGCGATACGCATGCTATTTGATTTATCCTTGTCTTTGTTTATGGCGCGGGTTCTCGCAGATCACAAAAAGCTTACGGTCACGACGGACCATTTTACATTTTGTACAGCGTGGTTTGATTGAGGATTTTACTTTCATATAAACAAACAAAAAAAGAACTACCGCGATGGAGCGGCTTCTCTTTTATTGATTAGAGTCGCCTAACGATTCGAGCTTTTCCGCCATATGGTTCCAGTTGTAAGGAAACCTTGTCTCCAACAAGCACTTTAATGCGATGTAATCGCATTTTGCCTGCAAGATACGCGAGGACCTGTTCTCCTGAGTCGAGAGTCACTCGAAAAAGCGTGTTAGGCAGCGCTTCGTCGACTATTCCACTCGTTTCTGGTTTGTCAGACATTCAATGGGCGTGAAAGCCATATTAACCTGGTCTGTTTTAACTGTCAACAGAGCCTTAGAACAGGTATTGCCCTACTTGGTAATAATGACCCTAATATCCCCGCTATTTTTAGGAAATCTCGAGGACCAGTACGGCCTCATAGACACAGAGGCGTGATCGATTGAAGGTTTGAATTGGTCCAAAATACCACTAAGCGCATCGGTCGATTTTCCAATAACTGCAGATTTAAGTGCTTCATTATCAAACTGCCAGAAAATTTCTACAGGTTCACGAAGGGAAAACGAGACGTCAGATTTCATATCTACAGCAATAGGTGCTGCGGCCATTAGATTTACCTTGGTGATGTCTGCAAAACGAACCGCCTCACCTTTGTATGTTTGGTCTGTCGCCTTAAGTAGTGCGGAAGCTAATTGATCTTCTTTGACTATTACTCCCACCGCAGTTCCCTTGATGGAGATTACCGCGCCGCCATTTGGTTCTCCACTGCGCGGCATATCCTCGTACGTCTTTCGTGCGCTTCCTCTAACTAGTATGTAGCCCTCAGGAATTTTATCTTCAAGCGCAGTGTCTAGCGCTGTTTGTAGTTCAACAGTAATGCTTTCTTGTGCAGACTTAAGATCCGCGTCGCTCACTACTTTCTCTGTGCCTACAAATCCACCGGAGATTGCACCCTTTGAGCGCGCAGTAAATTTGTTAAAACGTGGATCGCCCTTAAATCCTGGGATAGTAAAGGTCGTTGCACTTTGGTTGTAATCAGGTCCTGGAGAGTCAGCAAATATTTGTGTATCTACTATTCCTGGCTCAATTGTTCCATCGGTCTTCTTTTTACCCGCAGGAACATCAACCGAATTGTTTATTCGGTAAATTTTTCCATTTGCGGATTCGAAGCGCGTGTTTTTTATAAGGCGCTGCAACACGATGGTGGTGTTTGAAATGGTGATAGTCCCGGATGCGCGTCTTTGCACCTGAGCCTCTCCTGAAGTTGGCACTGTTCTGCTTACGGTCAGGTCTTGTTTGATTGTCTGGTACGGAAGCGCGCCAAGAGGTGCTTCGAGTCGGGCTTGTAGCGCAGCGCCCGCGTTAACTGTTTGTGATTTTGGAGTTACAGAAATTGTTGCGCCTTCGAAAATATAAGAAAGTCCTATAGCAAGAAGTACACCAACGACAACTGCTGCAAACGCCCAAACCCAAAATGACGTTCGTCTGCGGCGCGGTGTAAATTCTTCTTCATATTCTTCTTGAACTGGACGCTGTGGAGGAGGTGGCGGCACATCCCGGTGCCCCGTGTGATGCATTCCCTCGATGTCTTCTGAGGTTCGCCTGTTGCGGTGGGCAGGTACCGGGATATTGCGGATAGAACGATCATTAGGTGGTATTACATCTCGCATAATAAAAAATTAAATCTGGCGAACGCCTATTGTGCGAACAGGCGCCTCTTTCATAGAATCTAGTATACCACTTGATGAAACGTGCTTTGGACGGCTAAGAAGCGGGTTTGTGCCAAGCAGATCAAGTGCAAGATTATCGTCAAAACGAGAATCTGCGTACAGTAATTCAGCAGAGATAAACGGATCACTTGCAACTTTTGCATCAATTGTTCTTTCAAAATATTTTGCAGAGACAATGACGATATTAGAAAACGGCTCTATTTGACCCGGGTATGGTTCAGTCAAGAGTGCGTCTTTAAACCATGGAAGTGCTGGTTTGTCTGCAAACAGATGGATTGATGTTGGGATGGATTGTCCTTCTGTCAACTCTACCAGGGCACTGGAAATTGCACGCGACCATTCCTTTGATGCCCCATAGAGCGCGTCCTTATGCGACTCACCAAGCCTCGTACCCTCTATTGCAGCGAGCGTAAGTGCGGTTTCAGCCTCACCCCTCACCATCTTTCCATGTGCAGTAAGTGTTCGAAGCAGAATATGAGTTCCTACGGGTACTGTGGCTCTTGCTGTAGGTGTTTTATCCTTCAGAAGCACCAATTCGGTTACTTCAGCCCCAGCGTCAATTAAAAGCGTATCAAGTAGGTTTTCGTTAACTCTAAAAAGAGCGTGAGATGCAGGAATTGCAAAAGAATGAAAGGACACCTGAACATGGCTTCCTCCGCTCGCCTTCTCTTGTAGCAGATCAAGCATCGCTTTTGGAGCGTGAGACACAGCAAGCGTCACTTCCGCCTTCAGGACCTTGGCATTTGAAAGCGTGTCAATTGGATAGCCATTGAGTTTGAGACCCGTTGCAATTTTTTCAATTATCACCTGCTCACTCTGTGTTTCAGCTGATTTTTTAGTTTCGTCGGCAAGCATCTTTTTTAAGATATCTTCAGACATCAAAAAAGGTGTTGTTCTTGCAAGTTTGAGCGTTCGAATCGATGTCGTTGACCAAGGTGCTGCTAGAAATACAGCAATCTGTTTTATTGATAGCGGCGTAATTCGATTATTCTCGCTCCAGAGCGCCGCACTCTTGCGTAGAGAGACCATTGCACGGTCCATTGTCTCAATCGTGTCTTTGAGCATTTGCTCACTTGTTCGATTCATACGAAGCGGCAATTCCTCGCGAGAAATAGTAAGGAGCGTGGGCGCGCCGCTCCGGTTTAACCGTGCGAGTCCTGCACCAACTGAGCCGCTGCCAATATCAATAAGCGCAACTATTTTAGAATCGCTATCTTTTGAAGAGAGCCACGAAAACATACACACTATTATATAACGAAAGCTCTATAAACTAATTAGTTATTCAAGTACTGCTCGAATACGTCGTACTCCAGCTGCGTTTGCTTCTTCTTTTTGAATTTTGAAACGCTTGCCATCTTCCCCAAGCTTGCTTGTATTTTCAACATGCGGGCCGCCGCAAAACTCTAAACTGTAGTCCCCTACTTTGTAGACACGCACTTTATCTCCATATTTTTCCTCAAATAGTCCAAGCGCTCCGCGCGTTTGAGCCTCTGCTATTGGCAAATCTTCAAAGGTTACCGGGAGGCTATCATAAATGCGTGCATTTACAGTGTCTTCAACCTTCTTAATTTCTTCAGCTGTCATTTTACGATCAAACGCAAAATCAAAACGAAGGCGCTCTGGAGTGATATTGCTTCCTCGTTGTGTCGCGCTGTCGCCAAGTACGTCGCGTAGTGCTTTGTGCAATAAATGAGTTGCCGTGTGATATTTCACAGACATCTCTGATGTGTCTGCAAGACCGCCTTTAAACTTTTGCTCTGAGCGAGCACGGGAAAGTGCTTGGTGCTCTTCCATTGATTTCTTAAACGCATCCATGTCGACAGAAATTCCGCGCTCGCTAGCCAGTTCTTTTGTGAGTTCAATTGGAAAACCAAAAGTGGTAAAGAGAATAAAAGCATCCTCGCCAGAGATTGAGTCGCCTCGGGTGTGTTTATCAAACTCTTTCATACCACGCTCGAGTGTTTTGCGGAATTTTATTTCTTCCTCATCAACCACACTAGCTATTAAAGCTACTTTCTCTTCAGTAAAATAGGTGTACTGATTTTTATACAGATTTCCAACAATTGAAACAGATTTTGAGATTTTTCCTTCAGGAATACCGAGGCGATCGGCGTGTTGCACCGCACGTCGAAGCAATCGTCTAACAAAGTAACCTTGTTCAACATTTAAAGGAAGTACGCCATCTGCAATTAGAAATGTTGCGGCGCGCATATGGTCTGCAACAATGCGAAACGATCTAAGTTTTGTTGGATCTGCATATGATGCACCGGACGCATTTTCAAGATCTCCAATAATTTCCCAAAACACATCCGTGTTAAATACGTCAGGGCTATCAATCGTCGCGGCTGCGAGTCGCTCAAGACCACCGCCAAAGTCAACATTGCGCTTCGGCAGTTTTCCGAAGGTTCCGTCGGCGCTCTTTAGATATTCCATAAAAACGGAGTTACCAATTTCCATAAAACGCCCACAATCACAGTTTGGGTGGCAATAATCTCCAAAGCCAGCAGTAATGCACCTTTCGCCAGCCTCTGGGAAGAAGTCAAAAAACATTTCAGAATCCGGCCCACCCGGCTCTCCTGCGGGCATATTCTCGGGCTTGCCAGAGCGTGACCACCAATTTTTCTTTGCATCGTAGTAAAAAATACGACCGCCTTGCATACCAAGTTTTCCGCCACTTTCTTCAGTAATAAGTTCTACGTCTAGTGCTTCAATGCCTTTTTCTTTAAATAGTTCTTTCCAAACTTCTGCCGCCTCATCATCGCGTGGGATATTTGCAGACTGATCGCCCGAGAAAACGCTTACATAAATACGACTGGGGTCAAGCGCGATGCCCTCTTTTTCGTCAGTGAGAAAGGTAAAAGCCCAGCGCAACTGATTGCGCTTAAAGTAATCTCCTAAAGACCAATTGCCGAGCATTTCAAAAAATACCGTGTGGCGATTGTCTCCTACTTCTTCAATATCGTCCGCGCGGAATGCTTTTTGCGAATTCACCAAGCGCTTTCCTTGCGGGTGATCCTTGCCCAAGAGATACGGAACCAGCGGCTGCATACCTGAGCCCACAAAAAGTGTTGTGGGGTCGTTTTCAGGTACGAGAAGTGCCGACGCGATCTCAGCATGCTCGCGTGCCTTAAAAAATGCCAAATATCTGCTTCGCACTTCACTCAAAGTCATTGCAATATCTTACCAATTTATCCCCGTTTAGGGTATTATCCGACAGATATGAAAGGTACTAAAAAACCGACAACCTCTCAAGCTCGTACGGGGCAAGCAAAGCACTGGGGGTTTGATGTACAGACAATCGACCCAAACGTGCGCCCTCAAGATGACTTCTATTTGTATGCAAACGGCACTTGGCTTAAAAAGACAAAAATTCCGCCGGAGGAATCGCGCTGGGGTTCGTTTCATATCTTACGAACATACACCGAGCACCAGATGAAGGTGATTGTTGATGAGCTACAGAAAAAAAGGAATTTTAAAAAAGGAACGCCAGAACAAATGGTGAAGGACTTCTATCTCTCCGCCGTCGACATGAAGCGCCGAAACACGCTCGGCAGTACGCCAATTGATTCACTCAGAAAAAAAGTTGCAGGGCTTACTGATCAGACTAAGCTTGTACCGATGATCGCATACCTGCATCGCATCGGGGTGTCTGGTGTTTGGTGTACGTTTGTTGATCAAGACTCAAAAGAAAGCACTCGCTACGCACTGCATCTATGGCAAGGGGGTTTGGGCATGCCTGAGCGAGATTACTACCTTTTAGACTTGCCGGAGCAGAAACGCGTCAGAGACGCATATATTGTGCACATTGATCGCGTATTGAAGCTGGCAGGCTACTCCCCCACGCAAAGGGGAGAAGCGCAGCAGATTGTTATGAAGATTGAAACGCGGCTCGCAAAAGCGTCGATGAAAAAAGAGGATCTTCGAGATCCGCAAAAGGTATATCACAAAATTAAGCCGTCTGCGTTTTGGCTGGACTATCTAAAACTTCTTGGCGCAGGCGTTCCTTCAAGTGTAATCATGGGTCAGCTGGATTTCTTCAAAGAGGCTATCAAAATGTTGAGTGAAATTCCACTTTCAGAGTGGAAAGTGTATCTTGATTTTCATGTTGTAAACGATTTTTCAGGAGTGCTTTCAGAGCCTTTTATAAAAGAAAGCTTTAATTTTTACTCAAAAGTACTGCGCGGCACAAAAAAAATGAAGCCATTATGGCGCAGAGCGCTTACTTCAACCTCTAGCGCCCTTGATGAACCATTTGGAAAACTGTACGTTGCAAAATTCTTCTCAGAAGAATCGAAAAAAAAGATGGATGAGTTGGTCAGCGACCTTTTTGAAATCTACGAAGAGCGTATGAAAAGGCTTGAATGGATGAGCGTAAAGACCCGAAAGAAAGCAATTGAGAAATTGCAAGCAATGAACCGAAAGATCGCCTACCCAAAGAAGTGGGATATCTATAAGGGTGTTTCTATTGACGCTCGTGACTATTTTGGAAATGTTGAGCGCATTCATATCTATGAGCACAAAAAAACAATGCGAAAACTCTCTCGTGGCATTGATCGTGATGAGTGGTTTATGTCTCCACAACAAGTGAATGCCTATTTTGCGCCTTCACTTAACGACATCGTTTTCCCTGCTGCAATTTTGCAGTGGCCATTTTTTGATTTCTCTTCAGATGATGCGCTCAACTATGCGGGCATCGGTTCTGTGATCGGACATGAGATGACGCATGCGTTTGACGACCAAGGATCTCAATTTGATATCAATGGCAACCTTAATAATTGGTGGACTAAGGAGGATCGCAAACTGTTTGATAAACGCGGAGCGCTTGTCGTAAGGCAAGCAGACCTGCATGAAGTCATGGAGGGCATTTTTATGAGTGGCAAACTCACACTTGGAGAAAATATTGCAGATCTTGGAGGTCTAGTCATTTCATATGATGCGTACCAGCGCTTTCTCAGTCGAAATGGACGATCTGATATCGATGGTCTTTCTCCAGAGAAACGTTTTTTCTTGGCATTTGCACAACTTGAAAGAGAACTTAGAACACCCGAGATGGCAAAAATTCAGGCGCTCACCGATCCGCATGCAGATGCAAAATTTAGAATCAACGGCCCACTCTCAAACTTTGATCCGTTTTACGAGCATTTTAGTCTTACCAAGAAAGATAAATTGTTTATAGAAAAAAACAAGCGAGCGCGCATTTGGTAGTTCGCTTGATATAATTATCGTTTGAATGCGTTAAGTGAGGAATTCTAGTTGATCGGCTTTCTATTCTAGTCTTTTGCAAAACACTAGAATAGAAAATAGTGATAACTTCAACTGTTAACAATTTGGTAGACTACTCCAATGAAGGTACGTCCGATTAAAATCCCAGCAAAGTGGATGGAACTTTTGGGGAGTGAGTTAAAGATGCCTTATTTCAAGGATCTGAGTATCAAGATTCGCAAGGAGTATTTGGAGAATGCCGTATTCCCCCATCCTTCAAATCTTTTTCGCGCGTTTGAATTTTGCCACCCTTCAGACATTAAGGTGGTTATATTGGGTCAAGATCCGTATCATACGCCGGGGGTTGCACACGGTCTTGCGTTCTCCACTCTTTCTCATAATCCTATTCCTCCTTCACTGCGAAATATTTTTAAAGAAATTGAAGCAGAGTTTGGTAAAAAGGTTGATCCGAATCCTGATCTATCTCGTTGGGCAAAACAGGGCGTGTTGTTGCTTAACGCTTCACTCACGGTAAAACCTGGTGTCGCGAACTCACACGCGCAATACGGTTGGCATCAATTTACTGATGCGGTAATTAAGGAACTTTCAGAAAAAGAAAACCATATTGTTTTTATGTTGTGGGGTGCGTTTGCAGGTAAAAAACAGATACTCATTGATGATAGTAAGCATTTAGTGCTTATGTCTGTGCATCCATCCCCACTATCAGCGTATCGTGGTTTTTTTGGAAATAATCATTTCAAACTCGCAAATGAATATTTAAGAAAAAAAGGCCGTGGAGAAATAGAGTGGAAATAAAAGCACATTTTTACTCCAACGCGCCCTCAGCGGTGAGCAGTGCCCGTTTCTTTGTTTCTCCCCCTCTGTTATACGCACCAATTTTTCCATCTGAGCGGATTACTCTATGGCAAGGAACGGTCGTATCAAAATTGCCAGCCATAATTGTTCCGACAGCACGCGCTGCACCCGGATTTCCGGCTTTGTAAGCGACTTCGCCATAGCTCATAGTGTCCCCGCGTGGTATATCACGAACAACAGCACGGACTCGATCAGCGAATGATCGGGTGAAGGTTTGTTCGCCAACTAGCGAATTAGAATAAGGTGCTGGTTTGAGCTTCTTCATATGTTTCTTTTTTAGACGTTTTAGGTTTCTCGGACTTACCACCTTGTACATGGAGCGAATAAAGCGCTTTCCCTACCGTTTCCCTGTAATCGCAATGCTCACATACGTTCCCGCTTGAGGTCCCCTTACCAGGCACACTCTCACCTATGAGGCACTGATACATATGGTCAATTACCTCAGGAATCCAATCATTTGAGCCTGTGTACGGCATGACACAGACATCAAACTCCAGTTTCGCGTCAAACGCTTTGTTGTCTGTCTTTCCATTCGCGTAGACAAAGTACGCAGTATCCGATACAGGAAATCCGTTTTGTTTAAATAGCCATTGGTAGATTTCTACCTGGCGCTTATAGCCGTCTGAAAGTGTGATTTCACTTTTTTTGCTAGTTGCTTTGTAATCAACGATATGCAATTTGCCGTCTGATGCTTCCCATACATCGTCAATGCCTCCACGCAAAATTATATTATTTTTTTTATCATAATATTGAATGCCATGACGCAGAGCATCTCGCCACGTTTCCATTTCTTTGTGTGCAAATGGCACCGCATTAATCCCGTACGCTTTCATCAGAGGATGCGTTGATATATCTTTTCGGTGAATATCAAATTCCTTTTTGAGCAATTCGTCGACAGCATTATTGAGCGTAAAACCTGGCATAGAAGGCCTTGGCAGACCGAGCCTTTGATCGAGGTAAAAACAGCGCGGACATTCAATAAAGAGATCAATTTTGCTTCTCGAAAGACGATACGGTTCCGTATGATTTGGGTCAAAAAGCCCTCGTGCACGCGGTTTGTAAGGGTTATATCCCATGATGTAGAAACTATATCACGCACGCAAAAAACACACCCAAAAACCGCTTATCAGACCAGAGAACTGGAGTTACTCAAGATGGATGTCGTCTTCTTTCCTTCTGAATATACGAGAAATAGCTTTTTCAATCGGGATAAACAAAGTAAGTATCATGATTGTGAGAATCGTAGCAGTGAGAGCTAGCGCGTAGAGTTTGAATCCAACAGCAATACCAAGTGCTGAAGCAACCCATAATCCAGCAGCGGTCGTAAGCCCGATGAGATTTTCCCCTTTAAATACTACGACGCCGGTGCCTATAAAGCCGATACCCATAATAATCGCAGCAGCGATGCGAAGTGGATCGAAATTGGTGAGGCCGATATAGCTATTTGAGATGATGAGTCCAGTCACTGTGAGCAAGCACGATCCAAGCGCAACAAGTGCATACGTTCTAAGCCCTGCTCGCTTGCCCGCGATAGAGCGCTCGATGCCGATTGAAGCGCCGAGAGCTGTTGCAATAATAAGTTGTATGACCGCCTGAAACTCTACTGGTGCCATAAAAGAAATAATTTAGTATGAGACCATGTTAGTTAATTCTTTTGAACTATTTTGCGACAAATGATACGTAAAGCGCTCTGCCGTCTGGATCTTTAACCTGCACATCGCCACTTTTTGAAAAACTTGAATTGCCTTCGTCTTTATATATTGAAACAAAATATGTTTTTCCGGGAATCGTCTGACGAAGCAGTTCTACTGTCCCCATACGCGCACCGTCAACGAACCGCGCGGCACCAAGCACATTTCCTGGCATTCCTTGTTTTTCTTCTTGCACGGCTACCCAATCGGTATCTGCAACTTGTGCATTCTGTACAATGACGGCATAGCCCGCGTTCTGATCAGAGACTTTGAGTAGGTTATTCTGATTTGCAACAACAATAATTGTAGATTCACCGCTCTCATTCGTACCCGATGTATCATCTATAGTTGTTGATGCGGTCGTATTTGAAATCACATCACCCACACTAAGCGAAGTTCCCTGTGCCGTGTAGCCAATGTAGTACGTGATAATTCCTCCCAAAAGTAAACCCACTATAAGAGCACCAACGACATGCACTGATGAGTACTTTATTTCAGACAACTGACTGAACTCTATCCCATTTTCTGCCATACGGTAGGTGATTATTGGTATGCCTAGAGTATATACGTGGTGACCTAATGTGCGCTACTTATCCACTATCATTGACAAAGTGCGCTTATTTCTTCAAATAATACGTTCAAACGGCCTTCTTTTATGCCTAAACTTCGTAAAAATTCTGCCTCTTTAGGGACAGCACTGCAGAGCACAACCTTTTTTGCCATAAGTGCTAACTTCTCTCTTTTTGAGAGTGACGCGAGCGCGGTTACTGGATAGAGACCCGATTTTGATATTTTATCCTGCAAACTATTTCCAGTTGGATATTCCCATGAGAGCAACTGCAATCCGGCACACGACGCGTATTGTTGTGCCATTGATGTAAATTTGGTGTTTGTGACAACAAGCCCATCTGCCGTATTGTCTAATGCGCGAAGATCATCAATTCGCGCTTTTACGTACAAGACGACCTTCAGATCCGTTTTAAATCCTGGCGTGTTATGAAATTTAGCCTCAACGTACGTCAGCAAACCGTTCTTCTTTAGGCGGACATCTATCTCGTGATGCGCGCATTTGCCTTTAACAATAAGGTTAGTGACCGCCTCAAATCCTTCACTTCTAAATAGTTCAGCTAGGTACGCCTCAAACGGAAATCCGGATGGTCCAAGTTCAAGAAGTGCGCGGCGAAGCGAGTAACGCGCTGCAGCGCCGGCTGGTTCGTTTTTATTAAGAAGTGAAAAAGCGTCCCGATAAATATCAGCAGTGTGCATCCCCTCGGTTAATCTTTCTTCAATGTTCGAAACGATTCGATCAGCATTCTCAGGAGAGGCACCCGCTTTTTCTAGAGAGAAATGGAGCTTCTCATTTTTAAAAGGTTCTTTTGTGCCATCTGCCTTTATGATATAAACCGCCATGCTCCTATTGTCCTTCTACAATCACAACAGGTACCGGTCTGCCATCAAACGTTACTTCAATAGTAGGCACTTCTTTGTAGATGAATGAAACGAGGAATTCCTTGGCAAGCGATTGGCTTTTGCATGGTATGTCACTCCTCTTCTCACCCGAAAGATCGATACGTGCTGTTGGAGGGCGTGAATAAGAAACCGAAATTGCAGAAGCGAGTTGATCGCAGGCGTGAACGACACGTGCAGTACCTCTATACATTTGTTCATCGCCACGTTGTGTGTGGGTAAGCGTGAGTGTTTGCATAGTTGCATTCGATGGCTCGCTCTTCGATAAGAACCTGCCCATTGCCCATAAGGATCCTAAAAGAGCAATAAAAAGTATTACGATAATACCCGCCCTGTGAGAATTCATATCTCCAGTGTAAACCAGATTCAACTAAGACGGGTGAGGGATGATTACGTACTGTGTATAGCTTCATCGATCACTCCAGCGAGTACAAGCGAGTCATTTTTATACATGGCAAGTGTTTGCCCTGAAGCTGCGAGCATGGGCTCACTTAGCGTTACCGTAATGGTGGAGTTTTCAATCAACGCGTGCGCGTCTACCGGATTTGCGTGGTAACGCAGGATAGCCTCTAGGCAACCATCAAACGCTCCCAACACATTTACTTCCCGAAGTTTAAAAATAGTAGATCCTTTGAGGAATTTTTTTGAAGTTACTGTAATAGTGTTCTTTTGCACATTAGTTGACTGCACGTACATAGGCTCACCACCAGAATCATTTTTTGAAATAGTAAATCCGTGGCGTTGTCCCAGTGTGTAGAGTGGGGCCCCCTCGTGTGTTCCTATCAGTGCACCCGATTGCGATATCACGTCACCACTTTTAATCGGAGTATATTTGGAAAGAAACTCTTTAAGATCAATCGCTCCCAAAAAACAAATACCCTGGCTATCTTTCCTAGTTGCGTTTGGCAGCTTGAATCGCTTTGCAAGCTTTCGCACTTCAGATTTCTCATATCCACCCACAGGAAAACGTGCAAACACCAATTGTTCTTTTGGCACTAAGCTTAAAAAATAACTTTGATCTTTCGAAGCGTCCTTCCCTTTAAGCAGTTCAACAGAATCTCCATTGTGTATGAGGCGAGCATAATGCCCTGTCGCAATGCCATCTGCACCCTCGCGTCTCGCAAAGTCGACAAAACTGCCGAACTTTACTTCTCGGTTGCACAAAACATCTGGGTTGGGTGTTTCTCCCCGAGTGTATCCTTCAATAAAGTGCTTCGCGACTTCATCCTTGTATCTCGTAGAGAGATCAAGTGTTTTAAATGGAATATCAAGGTGTGCTGCGACACGCATGGCCTCACGCTCGTCCTCTCCTTGTGTACAAGGAAATCCCTCGGGGTGCCATGTTCTAATAAAAACTCCCACTACTGTGTTGCCCTCTTCTTTAAGCAGTGCGGCAGATACGGCGGAATCGACTCCTCCAGAGAGGCCTACATATATAGTTTTCGTGTACTTTTTATTCATCCCTACACGTAGACCATACACACCCTGGGCTTAATTTGTAAGGGCGTGTTAAATGTACGTTTGTTTTTGTTTAGTACCCTGAATTCAAATAGAATCTTTGTTTCCTCAAATGTTCCGCGTATGTTCTGCTGTAATGCATTCCGCCTTGCATATCCGAGAGATAGAAAATGTAATTATTTTTAGTAGGTCTTACAGCGGCTTCAATCGATACCAGTCCAGGATTATCAATCGGACCAAGTGGCAATCCGGGGTAGAGGTAGGTGTTGTAGGGCGAATCAAATGTAAGATCTTTTTTGGTAACGGTGAATGTATTTTTGCCGATAATATAGGGAAAAACAGCGTCCACCTGAAGCTTCATGCCAATTGCAATTCGATTCCAGAGAATACCTGAAATCATGCGGCGAGATGTCGGAGTCCTCGCTTCTTCCTCCAGTAGCGAGGCCATTGTAACGATTTCGTGGAGCGTGTGTCCCGAGGATTCGATGACAGGGCGTAAAACATCGATACGCTTATAGAAATTATTTTCCATCGCCTGAATAACACGAGCAGGATCTTCTGTCGGAAGAAAATAATACGTGTCGGGGAAAAGGTACCCTTCCTTGCCCTCAGCCAACTCTAGAAATCGCTTGGTATCAAAATATGCCAGCTTATTGCCCAGCACTTCGGCAATTTCTCTCACTGTACTGCCTTCTGGGATAGTCACACGAAGCGGGTCAAGATTATACTTCCCGGAAGTTAACCGGCTCGCTATGCTAAATACATTCTCGCCAACAGCAAAATAATAATCTCCGGCAATAAGCCCGCGCTCTCCTCCGAGCATCACTGCAACCGCTTTAAATATTGTTTCAGAACGAATTGCGTTACTTTCTTTAAGCAACCTAGCTTCAGCGCTGAGCGTTTCCCCCTCATCAATCCTGATAATCCTTGGCGCAGCAAATTCTGCAGGTGCGCTTGAAGAAAACGCCCATGCAACAGCGAGTAATACACCAGCTAATACCGCAAAAGGGATAATGCGAGCGAGAAATACTTCCCTGCCTCGTTTCACCAAGCCCCTGAGATGCCGAGTCGGCACAATATCTCCATCTTCGTGCATCATACGGGTAGGTTTGAAGGCGCCTCACCTCGTTTGCTTGGCATACGAAGGAGTGTTGGAGTACTTGCTACTTTACCGGGGAAATGAAACACAGTCGCTATTTCTTCAATATTAAGTGCAATCCATTTCTTTCCGTATGGTGGATAGAATATTTGTCTGCGCACGTATCCATCAAACATCTTCTTCTTCTTTGCCTTTTTTCGCATACCAAAATAATCCTCCCACGGATAATTGAACGGGCCGATTACAAAGACTGGCTTGAATCCGTTTAAACCTCGGCCGTCAGATCCGTGTTCAAAGGAACGCATAGTGGTTGGGAGTCCTGAGTTTCGACCTTTCCTAAATCCTTTTTTAGATAGGTAGATTTGGCGAATACCCACATCAAACACTTGTTTGTTTAATTTAAGTCCCATCGCCTTGATCGCTTCCTTTTCTGCTTCGGTGAGTCTGGTGAAGTTTGCTTTATCAGTAAGAGGATCTGTGATTGTTTTGGCTAGAATCCCTTCTGTTTCTTCTTTTGCCCATTCTTCAATTGTTGCGGTGTGATGTAATTTATCTTGAGCCCATGGACATACGGTGTGAGCGCGAACAATCATTTGCATCCATACATGTTCCCCAGGGCCAATAGACCCCATAAACTCAAGTACAGAAACAAGCGGGTCTGTTTTAAACTCCTCATCGAGGTCTCTCTTATCAAGACCTGATTCAACGTACGTCATAATCGGATAGGGGTCTGGTTTCTGTAATTGTTGTTCAATACCCCACACGTCATAGTCATCGGTTTCTGGATTGAATGGAACCCCCAGTGTGTAATCAGGAACTTCAAATACCTGAATTTGCGGGTAGTGAGCGTATAGTTGGGACTCGATGAGATCTTTGTAGTGTTTCCACGTCCATATATAAAACTTAACTATCCCCTCAGTGGACACAATCTCAAGAGAAAACCAAGGTTTTACATGGCCATTCCAAAACTCGTCAATTGGTGTATCAATTTCTCCCGTTTGATACATAGAACGCAAGACCAACTCCATTGAATAAGGCGTTTGTACAAGATCTTCAGGAAGTTTTATCTCAAGTACGACATATTCCCTTCTATTCCAATATTTATCTTCCCTGATGTATGCCATCCACGAATATTTAAAGAGAGAAAGCAGAAAAAATGGGAGAACAATTGGAATAAGCGCGAAGAAAAATGCAAACGTTTGAAAAAAAATGACTGTATGACCTAACCCGTAATACACAAACAAAATGAGTGTAAGAACTGCAAAAAAATCAGTGCCACCGTATTTAGTGAGCAACCCCTTGATCCACTTGAAGGATTTATAGATTATTCCGCCTGAGCTGTGGCCTGCCATATAAAAAAGCGATGGCTTAAGTATACCATCGCTTTTTTTGCTTTTTTTATTCTCTATTTTAACTATTTGGATAGTGCGTACTTGCCTTCTTTGGTCTTCTTGAAGTATTTCTGATTCTGCAAGTTCACGACAATAGTATTTTCTTTTACGTGACGCTCTTTTAGGACCTTTTCGACGATTTCCGTACGGCTTAGCGGCCCCTCCGTTTTGAGAATATCGCGGATCACATCGCGAACGACTCCAGTTGCATAACCCCACTCTTTGAGCGCGTAAATGCCCCGTCCAACGAGTACGAATCGGTCATCTTTTATCAATTCGTTATGGGTCGTTGCGATATGCGCTTTTCGGTCGAAAAGCTTTTCAATCATCTTAGCTACTTCTTCAAAGTGAAGCGGTGAACCATGGCGCTTAACGGCGAGGTATGCGTAATCACGCACGCCCTTAGTTTTAACGTTATTTGATCGCGCTGATCCCCACTCTCCCAAAGGATTTCTACCAATTGATTTTGAGATTGAGAGCCAACGCTTAGCGATTTCTTCATTTCGATACTCCTCGCTCATGTCTTTAAGTTCTGCCAAAAAGCGATCGAGCATTTCTCCCTCAGGAACTAGGTCGTCGTCTGATAGGTTTGAGTAGAGCTTCTTAAGTGCTCCTTCTACTTTTTCTGCAAGCGCAGGGTCAACGTACCAGCAGCGGCGAAGCTCATCGTCTTCTTTGCGGTATTTAAAGGGGTCGCCTAGGACCAAAAGGAAATAGATGTGGTTCTGAAGACTCTCATCCTTGGTGATGAAATCGAGAAGATCATCCTCACAGACGATGCCTCCAAGAGAGCCAATGATACGTTCAAGATCAGCAAATGCTTCATGTGCCTCCTTAAATGCAGGGGCCTTTCTGAGGGTTGTGATAGCGTGGTTTTCGATCTGGCGAACACGCTCTCTTGTGATGTCATAACGAGTGCCAATTGCCTCAAGTGTCATCCGATCTGGGGTCTGGCCCAGGCCAAAACGGGCCTCAAGGACGATTCTTGAGCGCTCGGGAAGAGACGAGAGAAGCTTTTTGACGACCGCTTTCGGTTTAAACGTGACTGTTTTCATGGGATTCTGTCAAATTAATGTATCACGCCTTTAAATAATGGTCAATATCCCTCTAGCTTTTACACACTTTCATTGTAAAACAAGATCACCTAAATCACAACAAAACTAATAATGCGTCCAGGCACATACACCTCTTTTTCTACTCTTCCCTGCTCTAGCCACCTAGCTATCCCAGGGTCAGTTTTTGCAAGCGCCAGGGCTTCCTCTTTCGTTGCTTCGGGCGAGAGCGTCACCGTACCCCGAACCTTGCCGTTTACCTGCACGCCTATTGAAACCAGTGGGGCTTGAAGCTTATTTTCGTCTGGGCTTGGCCACTTACTTACATGTACTGAGTCCGTCTTCCCCAATCGCTCCCACAGTTCGTCGGTAACGTGCGGCGCGAACGGCGATAGAAGTTGTAAAAAAAGTTCATACTGTCTTGTACTGATACTCTCCTTTTTTTCAAATGCATTCATCAATATCATCAAATGACTTACAGCGGTGTTGAATTTAAAAGATTCAATGTCGTTCGAGACTTTCTTTATTGTTTGATTGAGAAGCGTTTCTACGGCATCAGCATCACTCTCACCAAGTCTCTCAGCTAATTTCCACACGCGCTCAATAAAACGCGTGGTTCCCGCGATAGATGCTGTGCTCCACGCCACTGTGTTTTCAAACGGTCCCATAAACATCTCATACACTCTGAATGCGTCTGCGCCATACTTCGCAATTACATCGTTGGGATTAATGACATTACCGTACCTCTTACTCATCTTTCTGCCATCTTCAGCCAAAATAAACCCAAGGAATTCTAACCTTGCAAATGGCTCTTGCGTTGAAACTAGTCCTATATCAAAAAGGAATTTGTGCCAAAAACGAGCATAAATTAAGTGCCGAACCGCGTGGTCTCCTCCAACATACACGTCAACTGGTCCCCAGTATTTTTCCAACTGAGCGCTCACGGCCGACTGGTCATTATGCGTGTCCATAAAGCGAAGATAATACCAGGAAGAGCCTGCCCATTGCGGCATGGTATTTGTTTCTCTTTTTGCAGGGCCTCCGCACTGGGGGCATGTGGTTTGTACCCAAGAGTCGATTGAAGCGAGCGGCGACTCGCCAGTGCCTGAGGGCTCGTATGATTCAACTTCAGGAAGAAGTACCGGCAACTGGTCTTCTGGCACCCCAACCGCGCCATCTTTTGGACAGTGAATAATAGGAATCGGCTCCCCCCAATAGCGCTGCCTGCTAAAAACCCAATCTTGAATGCGATACAGAGTGCGTGTGTGAGCTTTCCCTTTTTCTTTTAGGTGCGCAAATATTTTCTCTCCAGCCTCGATGTTTAGAAGTCCATCGTATTCCTCTCCCGTATTAATTTGTTTACCTTCTCCTGAATATATATCTTTGTCTGTTATTCCCTCAGGAATATCGGTTGTAAATAGAGTCGGTAAATTAAAGAGCGTCGCAAACTCCCTGTCGCGAGCATCATGCCCAGGCATCCCCATCACTGCACCAGTTCCGTATCCTGCAAGAACATAATCTGCAAGATAGATAGGCACAATTGCTTCAGTGAATGGGTTTTTTGCGTATGATCCAGTAAATGTTCCACTTTTTTCCTTAGATGTCTGACGTTCTATTTCTGTTTTGCTCAAAGTTTTTGCAACATAGGCATCAATGGATTCCCTTTGACCAGGTACGACAGTCTTTTGGACATAGTCTGATTCTGGTGCGAGCACCAAAAAAGTAACGCCTGGTATCGTATCTGTTCTTGTTGTAAACGTAGAAATAGTGCTGCCCATTGAAGATCCCTCCTTCGTAACGATTTCCCAAATAATTTCCACCCCCTCGCTTTTACCAATCCAATTTCGTTGGGCTTCTTTGATGTAGTCGGGCCACTGCAAGGTATCAAGATCGCTCAGCATGCGATCTGCATACTGAGTAATCTTGAGCACCCATTGGGGAAGCGATTTCTTGACGACTTCTGTACCACAGCGCTCACACACATTTCCATCGAGGTCTTCGTTTGCAAGTCCGGTCATGCACGACGGGCACCAGTTAATTGGTTCATTTGACTGATATGCCAAACCTTTTTTAAACATCTGCAAGAAAATCCACTGCGTCCATATATAAAACTTTGGATCCGTAGTATTAATTTCTCGCGACCAATCGTAATCAAATCCGATATGGGATAGTTGTTCTTTAAACGTTGCGATATTTTTCTCAACCGCGACGCGCGGATGCACTTTGTTTTTAAGTGCGTAATTTTCTGCAGGAAGCCCAAATGCATCCCAACCCATTGGATGCAAAACATTGTATCCATTCATGCGTTTAAATCGAGAATAGACATCGGTGGCGATGTATCCCTTCGGGTGTCCAACGTGCAAACCTTCGCCAGAGGGGTACGGAAACATATCGAGCACATAGGATTTTGGTTTATCAGAATTATCAAGTGTGCGAAAAACCTGCGACTCACTCCATCGCTTCTGCCATTTTTCTTCGATTTCTTTATGGTCGTATGACATCTGTTACTACCAAAAAACGTTTACAAGCTTAATGTCGCACGCCATCATTATTTAGAACGGCTTTGCTGTAGACGCGTTATATGGTGGGTAAAAAGAAGGGTCAATCGTGCGATCAAAGCATGTTTCTCCGGCCCCGTGATACCAGGATTCACCGCCAAATTCAGCTTTTACCGGATATGGCATATCAGGTCGAGAAGAACTGTTTTGACGACTGACTTTGCTAAAAGTGGAGCACAGCTTGAAAGAGAGCGGGCCCGTTGCTTCATAACGATAATTTGCACCCGTACTTGGATCTTTAGGCACAAATGAGCCGTTGAGCGCATTGTTCAGATCATCAAGAGACGAAGGTAGCTTTTGTTTTGCTTGCCAGTAGTTTGTGACTTGGTACTGGAGGTTAGTGAGGTCATTTACACGCTGATCGTCGAAACGGTATTCTCTGGCGCTGTTTGGTGTACCAATAATAAAGAATCCACCAAGAACGGTGAGCAATACGGCTACTCCTGCTGCGTAACTGACGTATGCTACGCGTTTTGGAAACTCTCTCCAGTAACCTCGAAGGTCGGCCAGGAAGTGCATAAAGAAACCTCCTGCAACAAGGAAGACAACTAGTACTTTAAGTACAAAACGCGTGGTAACGTCTCCATTAAGAAAGAAATTGATGAGCGTTATTAGATCAATAACAAGTGAGGAGCCCGCAATAAAGAGCGTAAAGTAGAGAGCCCACCTTCGAATCCACAAATCATTCTTCTGCGTATTTGCCTCGATATCGCGTCGAATGATGCGCATCAAAATCAAAAAGGTAGGGGCGAGCACAATTAGAGACGCAATTGCGAAGCGCATGCTGCCTGAGTACGGATCCACGTAATACGCGAGCGCGTCTGGATACGCGTAATCAATGTATGAGAAAAGAAGAGTGATGAGCGCAACTACACTTGCGTACAGCGCAACCATAGCACCAGCCCACAGAAAGAAATCTTTTGGAGTAACGCGAGGCTTGTTTGTAGTTTGATCCATACTATTCAAATAATAAAATAATGCGCTGCTAATACAAGTAGTGTACAACACATTTTAGTAAACGCCAGACGAGGTAGTAATTAATCCTTAGATCTTAAACTCAATGACATCACCCTCCTTTACAATGTATTCCTTGCCCTCTGTCCTTACTAATCCTTGCTCGCGCGCTTTTGCATATGAGCCCACTTCAATTAGTTTATCCCAGGCGATAACATCAGCTCGAATGAACTTCTCTTTAAAATCAGTATGTATCGCTTGACCCGCCACTGGTGCGGTCGATCCGCGTGTAATGGTCCACGCTCTGGTCTCATCCTCTCCAGTAGTAAAATACGACATCAAGTTAAGTAAGTCGTAGCCGCCCTTAATGAGTGCATCAACACCGTCATCGAACATGCCGTACTCGCGACGAAATTCGATTTTATCGTCTGAATGGAGATCTTTTAATTCATTTTCAACATTCGCGTCGACCACGACATACTTTGCGTTTAGGCTGCCGAGGTATGCAATCAACTTCTCAAAGCGTCCGTCGTTAAGTTCGTCTAAGTTGTGCCCTCCGGATTTCTTATTTAAAACATAGAGAATTGGTTTGAGCGTCAAAAGATTAAGTTGTTTTGCAATTTTTGCTTCTTCTTCGGTAATATCAACTGAGTTAGCTAGTTTTCCCTCCATAAGTGCACTCTCGATCTTTTTTACGACAGCGTGTTCAATTACCGCTTCTTTGACACCGCGTTTTGCATCACGCTCTAGATTCCCGAGGCGCTTTCCGACCGTTTCTGAGTCTGCCAACACCAGTTCGAGGTTAATAACCTCAATATCCTTAACTGGATCAACTTCACCGTGCACATGCAGAATATTATTGTCATCAAAAATACGGACAACTTCTGCGATTGCATCAGTTTCGCGGATATTACTAAGAAATTTGTTTCCCAAGCCCTCGCCTTCTGAGGCACCTTTAACAAGCCCTGCAATATCTACAAACTCAACTGCAGCTGGAATGCGTTTTTTAGAATTAGAAAAATCTGCAAGTTTGTCCACACGCCCATCAGGCACCGCCACCACCCCAACAGAGGGATCAATTGTGCAGAAAGGGAAATTCTCCGCCGCAACAGATTTCCGGGTTAGCGCGTTAAATAACGTTGATTTCCCAACGTTTGGAAGACCAACAATCCCTATACTAAGCTTAGCCATCGGCTTACTTTAGCAGAACTGCCTCTTGATTACACCTGAGAGAGAACACTATACCTCTCCACTCAATCCTCTTGCGTGGATGATAAGGTTTTTATTTTTATCAAACTGTAAAGCGTGAAGGCCCCGAATCGTTGTGAATCGGGGCCTTTTTATTATTTCTTCTCCTCCTCTACGAGCTTTTGCTCACAGGGTTTGTCACTCGATCGAGGTTGGCTCAGGTGGCTATCTGGCTTCCAGAGCATGTCGTCGAATAACTTTGTTTTAAAGTACGGATCCCACTTTGGTGTCTTTGGTGTTTCAGCCATTACGTACCCCAGTGATTGACTAGAAATGTTCTACGCTAACTAGAGAATAACATACTATTGACATTATGTAAAGAGGCTGTGAAATAACGTTATTTTCCGTACGTGCCGAGACGATATACTTTTTTAATCCAATGATCGCGTTTCCAAGCGGGTGCTGTCTCTGTTGGTCCAAATACGGTGACGCGGTTATGAATACCTGCAAATTGTAAGACTCCACGTGAAATCTCGTTTGTGTAATCACCAAACCACAGCCAAATAATCAGAGGATATGTTCCAGCACACACAATGACGCGTGCGGTTTTTCCTTTAAGCAGTTTTTGTGGAAATACTTTTGGATGGCCATTTTTATCTTTAGGGAAACGAAATGCAAACCCTGGCAGCCACATGCGATCAAATAATCCTTTTAAAAGTGCCGGCATCGTACACCACCAATTTGGATACAACACAACGAGATGATCAGACTTTTTAATTACATCCTGCAGTTTCAATAAATCAGGTTCAATCAGTTGAATTGTTTTATACCCATGATGCAATATAGGGTCAAAACGCAGATCCTCAATATTAACCCGCGTCACCGTATGTCCCGCCTCGCGAGCACCCCGTTCATATGCATCAGCGAGAGCGCCTGTAAGCGAATTGGTATCTGGGTGACCGAGCAGAATTAGAATCTTTTTATGAGTGCCGAAGTAGCGCATTTGAATTATTTATGTACGTTAGTCGTTTGCGAAGCTGAGGCAATATGCGTACCTTTCTTTTGAAGTGGTAGTGTTCCTTCGCTTTTATATTTTGAGATTGCAATTGCGCGAGTGAGGTAAAAACCGATACTAAATACTATAAGCCAAATTATATATAGTGCGATCACCGTAAACCAATTGGTTACCGGAGAAAGCGCATGAATTACAAATAGCGCGTACCAAGAGGCTCCCGCTATAACACCTCCTATTTGAGAGGATAGTATTCGAGTATCCACCAATACGCCGTGCATAATAATGATGAAGAGAAGTATCCATTTAAATATAAACGCGGGCTGAAGCAAGGTTGCAATATCTCCCGCCAAATAATGAGCGGCTGCGGTCGCCAACCCAGTAATAATTATTAAAAAGAGACCAATGCGAATGGTCGTGTACGTTGCATGCATAAACCGCCGCTCAGAAGCGTCTATCTCTCCATCAGAAATGCCGACAATGTAAAACATCATCGCGAAAGTTGAAGCGCCAACGCCGAGCGTGACACCCAGTTGCTGAAGCAGGAATATAAGAAGAACGATGCTTTCCATTGTTTAATTCATCAATTTGCGTAGTGTCGCTTGATGCTTTTTCATGACCAGGATTGCAGCCACGGTCTCAGTCTTACCTTCTTTAACTTGCTGTTCTATCTCTTTTGAGAGTTTAGTAAAAAATGCAGGGTCTTTCTCGATTGCATGCGCAATCTTCTCCTGCATCGCAGGCGGGAGTTTCCCCATCTTGCGCTTCACCATCTGCTTGATGAAAAATTCTTTGATCATACATCTATAGTACCACCGCAAGACTCCACTGCCACCCGTCTTTGTGTGGGGGTTGCTAAGATATTAGAGTTTGCTAATATACCCTCCTGAACACTATGAAAGAATCGCAAAGTGAGTTAGCGAAGTTTGGCAAAGGTATAGGCAATCAAGCCCGCTTTGGGATAGTTGAGGCACTTCTCGAAGGCCCTAAATCGGTATCGCAATTAACAGAAATAGTGGGCCTTTCCCAATCCTCTGTGTCTCAGCATCTTTCAAAACTGAAGGAGTGCCGGTTAGTCAAAGACGAGCGACACGGACAAGAGGTCTTATACACGTTTAATTCTTGGCACGTTATCGGAATGCTCACATCCCTCATTTACAAAATAAAAAAGAGCCGTACAACTCGAACAATCACAAAGTAACTAGTATGAATATCTTGTCTAAAAACATTTCTGCACGTTTGCGTAGCGCTCTTAGTTTTATTACCTCAAACGCATATCCCCGATTTATACGCTTTGGAACACGTGTTGGGTGGTGGAAGGTAGCGCTTGGTGTCGTTCTTGCCGTTGGCATAGTTACGAGCCTACTTAGGGGAGGATCGGGTTCAATAAAAGAGACTGAACAATCTCCACGTGCAGTCTCGGTTAAATCCGTCGCAGAACTTGCGGGCGGAGCGTCCGGACTTCCTGTTGTCGGTATTGTGCAGTCGCAGTCGCAAGCAGAAGTACGCACGCAAAGCGCGGGCGAAATCACTAGTGTCAATAAAAAACTTGGTGATTCTGTTCGGGCTGGTGAAATAGTTGCCTCACTTGATAACGCAAGAGAGCGCGCAGCCGTACTACAATCTGAAGGTGTGCTAGACGCAGCAAACGCAGCGCTTTCAAAGGTTTCTCGTGGTGCGCGTGGAGAGCAGGTGGATATCCTTTCATCAAACGTATCAAGCGCACAGTCTTCCTTTGCAACAGCGCAAACAAATGCAGTTAACACGCTCCTTTCCGCGTACAGCGCTGCCGACGACTCGGTGCATCGCAAGGCGGATCTGCAATTTTCAAATCCTGAATCTGCAACTCCTCGACTTCTTATCCTTACCTCGGACTCGACATCTGCAAATCAAGCAGAGAACAGCCGAGTTAAAGTAAGCGCGATACTCGCGAGGCAATCAAAGACCTCTGCCTCGCTTTCTGCAAGTGCTGATATTAATACAGAATTGGATCTAACCGCAAGCGAGCTTCGCGAGATTAGTGCATTTTTTGATCATTTGATTGCTGCACTCAATAAATCAGTGCCAAGTCAAACTATACCCGAGGCAACGATCGCTGCGTATAAGGCTGATGTAAGTGCAGCGCGTTCAACACTTAATGGCATTCTTGGATCTATTGCGTCCGCTAAAGACACGCTTGCTTCAAGAAAGACAGGTCTTGAAGTTGCCGGTAAAACAAAGGAACAAGGTGTTGTCCCAGACACCTCAGACATCGCAGCGACGCAAGCAAGCGTTAAGCAAGCGCAAGGCGCTCTCGCACTTTCTAGAGCAAACCTCGAAAAGACTATAGTGCGCGCACCCATTTCAGGCACCATCAATTCCCTTCCGCTCAAGCGCGGCGATTACGTTTCAGCATTCTCTCCTGCGGTCACTATTGCAAACAATAATGCGCTTGAGGTTATTGCATATATCACTGAGGATGATGCAAACGAAATTTCTGTTGGCGCATCAACGCGCATTGATAACTCGTACGACGGTATCATTACACGTATCGCGCCCGCAGTGGATCCTGCAACTAAAAAAATAGAAGTACGCATCGGTATAGAAAACGCACCAAAACTCGTTAATGGAAAGGCGGTAACTGTTGAGCTTTCTCGCACTGGTTCTGTTACTACAAATACAATAATTACTATTCCCGTTTCTGCACTCAAAATAGGCAACAATTCGATTTTGGTATTTACCGTAGGTGAAGGCAATACACTAGAGTCTCACGAAGTGACACTCGGTACTTTGCTTGGCGACCGTGTTGAGATACGGACTGGTCTTACTCCAGACATGAGGATTGTCGTAGATGCGCGCGGATTAAAGACTGGCCAGATAGTAAGCGTACAATAATATGTTTTCACTCTGGAATTTCTTTCTCTCTCGCAGGCAATTTACCTATTTGGTGATAGCGGTATTGATATTTGGCGGCATCATCTCCGCAATTGCAATCAGAAAAGAAAATACGCCTGAAGTGCAGGTGCCCTTCGGCATTGTTTCTATCGCACTTCCGGGTGCATCCGCAGAAGAAGTTGAAAAACTTATAACAAACAAAGTTGAGAAGCAACTTGCAGGTCTCGCAAACGTAGATAAAATTGTTTCTTCTTCTGGCGAAGGAATTTCTATTATACAAGTGCAGTTTCTTGCTTCAGCGCCAATTGATCAATCAATACAAAAGCTCAAAGATGAAGTTGATAAAGCCAAAGCCGATTTGCCTGAGGAGGCAAAAACCCCTGTAGTCTCCGATGTTAATTTTGCGGATCAGCAGATTCTTGTTGTTTCTGTAACCGCCGATCTGCCATTTGCTGAGTTTGCAGCACTTGGTAAAAAACTTAAAGACGAACTTGAAGGAGTGAGTGGCGTCTCAAAAGTTTCAGTTGATGGTATTCGTAAGCGAGAAGTATCAGTCGTGGTCCGAAAAGAAGAGTTAGCAAATTATGGCCTCTCATTTTCGGATCTAACAAATGCAATTAAAAGCGCAAATATTTCACTTCCTGCAGGAAAAATCACTGTAAATGATGTTGAGTATCCAGTTCGATTTAACGGAGATCTTGTGGATCCAAGCGAAGTAGGTCAAATTACGATTCCGACTGCTTCTGGACCTACCTTGTTTCTACGTGATATTGCAACCATCAATGACGGAGTTGAGCCTGTATCGACAATCACCAGACTTTCGCAAAACGGTAACCCAAGTGAGCAGGCGCTCACGCTCAATATTTTTAAATCTCGTGGAAGAGATATAGCGCAAGTAGTATCTGCGTCTCAGGCGAAACTACAGGAGTTGAAAGACAATGGCACCCTTGAAGGCAGTACATTTGTCACAACCTTTAATACAGGAAAGGAAGTCACCAAAAGTCTAAACGAATTGACACGCACCGGAGTAGAAACGGTTATTCTTGTGATGATTATCTTGGTTCTCACTATCGGCTGGCGCGAATCGCTGGTCGCCGGTGTTGCCGTGCCACTTTCATTTCTCATTTCTTTTATTGGACTCTACTATTCGGGTAATACACTCAACTTTGTTTCACTTTTCGCTTTGATCCTTTCAATCGGAATTCTCGTTGACGCCGGGATTGTGATTGTTGAGGGAATGAGCGTACGGCTGACCAGGCACCACGACCCCATACGCGCCGCAAGAGAGACAGTAAAGGAATTTTCGTGGCCACTGATCGCTGGTACCGCGACAACTATTGGCGTATTTGTGCCGCTATTCTTTATCTCCGGTATAACAGGTCAATTTATTAAGAGCATTCCGTTTACGATCATTGCCGTTCTGATTGCGTCCCTCATTGTGGCACTTGGCATACTGCCACTACTAACCACTCTCTTTGTTAAAGAAGCACATACTGGAAAGCTTGCAGAGCGCCAAGAGTATTACGCAAAGCTTGCAAAAAATAAGTACGAAGCATTTCTTCGCTGGTCGTTCTTAAACAAGAAGTTTCAAAAACGTTTTCTTATTGGTATTGGTGTGGCCTTTATTGCAAGCATACTGTTACCAATATTTGGACTCGTTAAAGTAGAATTTTTTCCCGGAGAAAATGCGCAGTGGGTATATCTCAACCTAGAAATGCCGCAAGGTACTCCACTGGCTCGTACCGATTTAGCTATGCGCTCAATTGAAGAAATTTTGTACGAACATCAAGAATTCGAATCTGTAGTCATTACCGTAGGAGGACAGAATTTTCTATCTGGAGGCACCGGTTCTGGATCGCAGTTTGCAAACGCACTTATAATTCTTCCTGAAGATTTATCAGTTAAAAGCTCCGAAGTTGTTGCGAATCTTCGAAAAGAGACTGCAGATTTTACAGAAGGAACCATTCAGATTGGCGAGCCATCAAACGGCCCACCAACTGGTTTGCCCATATTAATTAAATTTACGGGAGACAATCTTGAAGAACTCGGCCGCGTTGCAGAGTCTGCAGCAAATATTCTAGAGACAGTGCCGAACGTGACAAACGTTAATACCTCTTCTGATTCTGATACCACGGAGTTTGTATTAACAGTAAATCGCGCAGAACTCGCCTCTTTAGGCATTCCACCTGCGCTTATCGCCTCAACGCTTCGATCTTCGATTTATGGAAGTGATGCAACCACTATTCGTACGTTTGGAGACGATATCAAGGTAACAGTTCGGGCTAACTTAAATCCTGAAACTGCTGATCCATATTCAGCTGCACAAGCAACATACGACTCAATCAAACAGATTCCGATCGTGACCAAATCAGGTCAGGTTCTTTTGGGCTCTGTTGTAACGCCATCACTTGCAAAATCGAGCGCTTCAATCGCGCATGAAAATAAGGAGCGTATCGTAACCGTCTCTGGCGGATTGTCCGAGGGCGGTAATGCACGTGTCGCAACTGCTGCGTTTACCAAAAAGATTGGAGAAGAAATGAAGCTTCCGGATGGCGTCCGGATGAGTATAGGAGGAGAAGATGAAGAAACTAATAAGTCATTCGCAGAAATGGGTTTTGCTTTTCTTGCAGGAATTCTGTTGATGTTCGCGGTGGTCGTTCTTGAGTTTAATTCATTCCGACTCGCTGGGTACACGCTTATGATCGTTCCGCTTTCGCTTATTGGTGTGATGCTGGGTCTCGCTCTCACTTTTAAGCCACTTTCATTCCCCTCACTTCTTGGAATGATTGCGCTTGGTGGTGTGCTTATCAACCACGCGATTATCCTTATAGACTCATTCCTCTCGCCATTGCGCCGTGAGCACGAAGGAGGCTCTCAAACCCACACACTTGACGACTTTATTGTCACAGCGGCTTCCAGTCGCTTACGCCCAATCTTCCTCACCACAGTTACTGCAGCAATCGGAATGATTCCACTTTCATTTGCCTCAGCACTGTGGGCGCCATTGGCCTTTACGATCATGTTTGGACTAGTATTTGGAACAGTTCTTACATTGATATTTATTCCATTAATGCTTCACGTTGCTCCAGGAAAAGATTTGACAGAGATGCTTAAGGTGACAGACAAGGGAGATAATCCAATTAAATAAAAACAAAAAGAAAAACCGCCGTCCAATGAAGGACGGCGGTCGTGTTTGCGAACGGTTACTCGACCGTTACTGACTTCGCGAGATTTCTCGGTTCATCAATCTCTTGATTTTCATGACCAAGCATTTTGGCCGTGATGAAGGAGAGGAACTGGACCAAGGGCGCACAAACGATAGGAATGAGCGCACTTGGAATATTTGGCATCGGTATAAGCGTGTGTGCGACTCGCTTTGCCCGATCGCTACCCGTAGCGTCCAAAAGGATTACAGTCCCACCTTTTGAACGGACTTGTTCGCAATTGGAAAGAACTCTGTCTTCGCTGCCGTCCGGAAAGACGACGGCGAAAACCTTGACGTCTTTTTCTACGAGCGCGATATAGCCATGCTTTAACTCGCTTGCAGGCTTCGCGAGCGCGCATACGTAATTAAGTTCCATGAACTTCAACGCAGCTTCGTGAGTCCACGGAACTGCGCATCCTGCACCGATGAACAATGGAGAGCCGGATGGCTTCCTCGCATTGATATCTTCGGCAAGTTCTCTTGCAAGAGGCTCGATGTATGAGCGAAGTGTTAGCACGTGCTCCATCGTTGATGGAAGTGTAAGGATAGATCGTAAGAGCGCTTTGTCGTAATCGCTGTAGATGCCACCACGTATG
>Ga0163150_10001581_pt1 | contig 37825 bp, 30 predicted proteins | sample OliLakLV19P2IB_FD_148628 | JGI IMG/M metagenome (GOLD analysis project Ga0163150, IMG submission 148628) | Freshwater microbial mat bacterial communities from Lake Vanda, McMurdo Dry Valleys, Antarctica - Oligotrophic Lake LV.19.P2.IB | ecosystem: Environmental > Aquatic > Freshwater > Lake >... | reverse complement strand
CTGGTTTGGTACAACTACCACAAGATTCACCTTGGCATGGGTATGGACAAAAAGACCCCTGCCCAAGTGGTCTACGAAGCCCTTCTTCCCCAATCCTCTTGTGTAAGGTTAATGCTGCAACCTAACATCTATTCCTATTTCCACTGAATTATGCTATAATATATAGATGTCAGAACACACACAAACACCGGGCGGGAGTGAGGCGGAAGTGCAGCTGCTCGAAGCTGTTTTGGGAGTGGTGAAAGAAATGGAACGCAGCCAATCGACGGAAAGCGATGATGAAAAAATGCATCAGATCGAACGCGCATTAGACGATTCACCCGCATCCAATGTCTGACCTGGAACAGGTACCCGGCAGACAGAATCCGGATCGTGCCGGCAGTCCGCTGCAGGCTGAAACGGCGGAGAAGCCGGACTATCTCGAGCAGATCGAGCGCCTGCGCACGCAACTGCACGCAGCCATCGATCGAATGCCCTCGAAAGAAGATACGCATGAAGTGTGGCGGAAAATTTATTATACGTTATATGCAGACGCCGATCACAAGGCATTGCTTCAGCGGTGCGACATTGACCACTCCTACGATCTGGAAAATGTATGCGAACGGGGCCTGATAGAATATCTAAAATTTAAAAAGGGATATGCGAATGATTTTTATAAGAAACTTCCGGAACTGGATCCGGCGCTGATCGCCGCGCTGTCAGCCGAAGAAGAAACGACCTTCCGGCAGAAGAATGAATTTTTGGAGAAACTCCGCACGTATTTTTTGCAGGATCGATCGAAGCAGACATTCGCGACGCCGGAGGAAGGCGCTGCATGGGAACTGAAGTGGACAGAGAGAAACGTCATGCCGTGGGGACACACCGATCATGAGAATGAGCGTCCGGACCCCCAAAGAATTCTTGCAATCATGCGGGGGGAACAGACTCTGGAAACGGCAACATTGAACAAACTACAGACGGGAAACTATGTGGTTCCCTTCAAAAAACTTCCGCTGTCCGTCGTCGCCGGAGAGCTCGCACGCCTCGCGGACAATCCACAAACATGCGCGTCATGTCTGACGCCCGAAGCAATCGGCACGCTGGCCATCACCGAAGGGGGGCACAAGACGTTCATCAAGGCACTCGAAGCCAACAATGGAACGGGTCCTCTACTCATGAAAGTCCCCGTGGGTCTGCTGAAGCGCTTGCTGAGCGACGCAGATACCGCGCCGCGCGCGTATACAATTCTCACGCGGGAGGGGGCCAATAACCCATCGGGTCTTTATGTACAATTTCACCGGTATCTGGAAGAACCATGGGCGAAGGAAGCATTGAAAGCCGGTCTGGCAAACGTCAAAAATCCGCTGGCACTCCAAAATGCGATGAACCCGACGCCGGATTCCGAAGCATTATTGAAAGAGCTGCAGAAAAACGAAGATCTGCGCATCGTACATTCCGTACGCGAGCGCCTGCGTGCGGGCAATCGGGACTGCCGTGATATTTTCGATCAGAATGCGGCGCGCCTGCAGACATTGTGCATGTGGTCCGCCGATGATCTGGTCATCGTGACGGAAAAAGGATGGGCCGCGATGCACGAGCGCCATATACGAAGTGATTTCAACAAATTCAAAAACGAACTCTGGCGCGACCTGCCGGGATTCACGGTGCAATTATTCCGGGAGATGAAACTTGCGGACGATCCCGTGACTGCAAGTTGTTGCCTCTCCAATGTCGGCAGAAAAGTGCTCGGCGCGTCTCCTGAGGGGATAGAAATACTCCGCCGTGCCGTGCGTCTTGCGCCCGAAGCCGCGATGGATGCATTTGCTTATACCAAGGAACGGACTCCCGATGAATACCAGCTCGTCCTCGAGGCGGCATCACTGCTTCCACCCGCCGTTCTTGAAGCGAAGACCCGGTATCTGCATCAGGATGACCGGCTGAAAATGCAGCTGCCTGCGATCCTTCAATCCCAGCGCATACGCGAGCAGACGCTGGAGCGGATGCTCGCGCCCCTGCTTCAGAAGACAACCTATGGGGAGAAACACCGACAGCAAAAATCATTGTTCGCGCAGGACCCCGCGCTCTTCCGGAACTTCCCCGAGGTCCACGAACATCTGCGCAAGCAGTCGTCCACTCCCGGCAAAGATCTGAGTTATGCCGAAATGGAGAAAGCGTTGCACATCGCGCGCAACCTCTACATTCAGGGGCTCGAACCAACGCCGGTGCGCATCTCGCGCGAATATGCGCGCCTGAATTACACGCTGGAAAGATTCCGCACTATCCCGATGTTCAAAGGACGTTCCGTGCACGTCCTCGCGCATAACGAAACGATACGCGACGTCAAAGGCGACGACGGCAAACCGTATACGAATGAGCAGTATGCGTTGTCCGAACGTACGAGCGGCACGAGCGTGCTCTTCGGAAAACCGGGCCTCCTTTCCGCAATCACGAAACAACGGCCCGCATCGCTGTCGATCACGCATGCCTATGACAGTACGCCCGCAGGCGCGAAGAAAATGTTCCTGGAAAAAATTCAGACGGAACAGAACCCGGGCACGTACATATTCGACGGACACGGCGGACCGGATGCGTTCTATCTCTCGTCGGGACAGGATCCGTCGAAGCCGGAGCAGACCGCCGTCAGCATCAGCGTGCAGGAATTGGCGGATGCAATGGAGACACAGTACAAAAATCACAACGGCGCGCCCCTGCTTCCTTCCAACCGCACTATCCTCATTTTCGCCGCCTGCTACAGCAACAACTTCGTCCGCTCGTTGCTCGCGGAACTCACGCGGCGTACGGTCCCGCTGCCCGTCGTCATGGGCGAAGCGGAATACAATCAGCTGGGCTTCTCCGATTTAGGCTCCAAAACGGGCGCCCGTTTCTTCGACGACTTGTTCGAAAAGCACGACGGAGCCACGCTCGGGACACTGATCGAGATGAACGAGAATCCGGACAAAGGCGATACGAACATCCAGCTCTATGTCCCCTCGGAGGAAGAAAAACCGATGCAAATAGCGGATACATCGCCGACTGCACGGGCTGACGCACAGAGTTGAGGGCACGCGCGGAGTGTAGTACCGGGCATTTTCGCGCGGACTTGGCGAAACGCACTGATCGATTGTTCTGATGGCTCTTGGAACGTACTTCATGGCTTTGTGATAAGAAAAAAAGGAAGCGCAAGGAAAAATGGTCTCAGGTTAATTGCACAACCGCTTCTGCCGGCAGTATTCTCGTTCCCCATGGTAGACAACTCTCAGTCACCGGCGACCAAACAGGACATTTTCCTGGTAATGCAGGAAATTGGGAAATTATATGATGCGAATGAGCGGTGGAAAAATGAAATCATCGATGCCGCCGGGGAGTGGAAAGACGATATGCTCCATAAAATGGACACATGGAAAAATGAAACCAAGCAGCATTTTGATCTGGTTGCTGAGAATCTAAAATACGACTTCCTCGGCGCACACAAAGACCGCATCGAAAATCACGAGGATCGCATCCGCCGCCTCGAACGCAAGGTGCGATTGTGATATCGTATCACATATGAAACTCTCTCCGCGCTTTTCCCGCTTCTTCCGGACCGTTCTCGAATCCGCGAGCAAACCCGAATCCTACAAGGTCCGCCTGACGGAACGCTTCTCCCGCGCGCTAGGGTATCTCTACTGGCTGCTCTTCTGCATCATGCTGATCAGCGGCGTCGTGCTGGCGGGGGGTTATATCTTCGCACGCTCTGACGTCCAGGAATTCTCGGCGAAGGCCGGAGAAGAATTGCCGACGCTCTATCCGGAAAACCTTGTCCTCACCGTCTCCGGAGGAATGCTCAGCACAAACGTCGTCGAACCCTACGTGATCGATCCGTCCTTCTGGCGGGAAGAGGAAGCTTCATTCGAGGAAGTATTCGAAGGGGAGGGGGAAGATAAGCCGACACACCTGATCACGATCGATACCGACGGATCGATCGACAACTACACGGAATACGACACGGTCGTTCTCCTCACGCGCACCGCGGCGATGTTCCCCAATGACAACGGACTGCAGGTCTTCCTGTGGAAGGACGTGGGGGAAGACTTCGAAATCGACAAGGAACTCTATGACGAAATGATGACGGCCGTGATGCCCTTCGTCGCCGCGATTCCGTTCATCGCGGACATCGTCGTCGTGCTGGGCCTGACGCTCTGGCCCTTCGTCGGTGCGGGCTTCCTCTGGATGGGATACATGATCTACCTCGTCGTCTTCACGCTCTTCGTCTGGGCGATCGGCGCGATCATGGGACGCAAACTCCGCTACCCACAGGTCTGGCAGATAAGTCTCTTCGGTCTGACGCTGCCGATTCTGTACTCGGTGCTCAGCGGATGGTTTCCCGTTCTTTATTATCCGTTCGTCTTCAGCACGATCTTCCTGATATGGATGATCGTCGTCCTGCACCACGTCCCGCGCAGCGGTCCGGCCCCCCTGATTCCGGGTACAGCCGTCGTGGCGAAGCCGGCGAAACCCCGGAGCCCGACCCGGCTTCGCGCCGGCGCTTCGCCGGGGCGAGAGAAGCCGAAAGCGGACTCCGGCGTGTAAATTTCACTTGCCAAAAGCCGCAACCCTGCGCTATACTTTTCGCAGAGTTAAACGTAATTTGCACTATTCCGTAACTAAGACGGAATGGTGGCTTCACCGGCTACAGCCAGCAGCCTGAGCCCTCCCAATGGGCACCAACTACCCCCACCGATCATGCGCGCATCATTCATCGCCGCTATCAATCAGATTTGTTCCGAGAAGAACGTATCGCCCGAGCAGGTGCTCGAGGCCGTCAAGCAGGCGATCGCAACCGCGTACCGCAAAGATTACGGCAACAAGGAAATGGAAATCCGCGTGATGCTCGAGGAGGGGCTGGAGATGCCCAAAATTCTGCTCATCAAGGAAGTCGTCAGCGAAGTCGAGAACGAAAACTTCGAAATCGGTCTGAAGGACGCGAAGAAGATCAGGTCTGATATCGAGGAAGGAGATGAAATCGAGATCGACGTCACGCCGGACGAGTACGGTCGCATCGCCGCGCAGGCCGCAAAGCAGGTCATCCTGCAGAAACTGCAGGAGGCCGAGCGCCAGAGCTTGTACGAGAAATTCAAAGACCGCGAGAACGAACTCCTCACCGCGACCGTCACGAAGGTCGATCCCAACTGGGTCACGCTCGAGATCGAAGGCATGACGGTATCGCTTCCGTGGAGAGAGCAGATCCCGGGTGAACACTACTATACGGGCAAGCGCCTCCGGGTCTTCCTCGAGAAGGTCGAACTGACGGGCAAGGGTCCGCAGCTGAAAATTTCACGCACGCACAGTAACCTCGTCCGCAAACTTCTCGAACTCGAAATCCCCGAAGTTCGCAACGAGGACGTCGAAATCAGGGCGATTGCTCGCGACGCCGGATTCCGCAGCAAGGTCGCTGTCTCCAGCAAGGACCCCCGCATCGATCCGATCGGCGCCTGCGTCGGCCAGAAAGGCGTACGCATCCAGGCCGTCATGGAAGAGATCAACGGCGAGCGCGTCGACATGCTCGAGTGGAGCGAGGACCCGATCAAACTGATCTCGACCGCCCTCCAGCCGGCGGCGATCTCCGCCGTCATCATCGTGAACGACCAGGAACAGATCGACGAAGTCGGACGCCGGGTAAAGAAGCGCGCGGCGGTCTTCGTGGAGGAAGCACAGCGCCCGATGGCCATCGGAAAGAAAGGCCAGAACATCCGCCTCGCCACCGATCTGACCGGCTACGAGCTCGACATGTACAACTACGAGGAACTGCCGGCATTCAAGGCCAAGCTCGCCGCTCTGCGCGGCGAAGGCGTCCTGGAACAGCCCGCCGCGGCCGCTCAGGAAGAAGGGGAGAAATCCGAACACGACAAGCAGACCGAAGTAATGCAGACGGAACCCGCACTCGCCCCGGCAGATGCGGACAGCAGCCTCTCGCCCGATGCGGGGCAGCCGCTTGCGGGCGAAGGCGCGACGGCAGCTTAACCAGCGGAAGTTCCACTTCTTTCAACCAAGAGCCTCTTTTAGGCTTTGGTTCTTTTAAGAATCAACGTGCCGATGGCAGCGAGCATTAAGATAATCATCGTCATGGAAACCCAGAGCAGCCACGGCTTGTCGGCGGTCCAGCGGCTGTCTGTTTTGTCACAGACATTGCCGGTGCCGTCGAGGTCTTCGTCGCTCTGGATGTAATTGGGGTCGAAAGGACAGTTGTCGCGGCCGTTCTCGATGCCATCCGCATCGTCGTCGTCACAAGGATTTCCCGTACCGTCTTCGTCTTTGTCTTTCTGATCGGCGTTGGCATACGGAACACAGTTATCATAGGGATCAAGCACGCCGTCTTTGTCTGTATCCGAACAAACGTCGCCCTTCCCGTCGCGATCGCGGTCGTACTGGTCTGCGTTCTGGAGGGCAGGGCAGTTGTCGCACGCGTTGCCCATTCCGTCGCCGTCGGTATCCGTCTGGTCGTCGTTCACGAGCGTACAAACGTCCTTATCATCGGGTGTGCCATCAGCATCGGTATCGCGCGCCTCTGACTGGATAATGCTCTGGCAGACATCACCGATCCTGTTTCCATCGCGGTCGATCTGCTTGGGATCGTAGTGCTCGGGGCAGACGTCGCACGTATCGCCGATACCGTCACGGTCGTTGTCGGACTGATCGGGGTTTGCGTCGGTAGAACAGTTGTCTTCCGCTCTCGGCACGCCGTCTCCATCGCGATCATCCTCGCAGGCATCGCCACGCTTGTTATTATTGAGATCGCGCTGGTCGCGGTTCGAAAATCCCACGCAGTTGTCTTTGTTGTTCTGTATCCCGTCGCCGTCATCGTCATCGCAGACCCAGCCCACGCCGTCGAAGTCCGTGTCCTTCTGGTCACTGTTGTGATCTTTGGGGCAGTTGTCCTGCGCATCGCCGATTCCATCTTTGTCCTCATCATTCTGGAACATATTGGGGTAGAGAGGGGCATTGTCACAGGCATCGCCGAGCCCGTCGCTGTCGCGGTCGCGCTGATCGGGGTTGGACGTATTGACGCAGTTATCGAGTGTTTCCGGCGTCCCGTCCTGATCACTGTCGGCACCCTGTGCACCGATGTAACGCACAGGACCGAGGGCCCCGGTAATAGCAGTGGTATCGCTGTAGACGCCGCTGTTGGCAGGAGACGAAACCTGACTCTGCGTGCCGTACTGCAGGCGGTAGGTTTTGCCGGGTTGTGCGAGGAAGAGCAGCTGGGTGCGGGGAGCGAGTAACTCAGCTTCTGCAATTTGTAACACTCCTTCACGCGTCGTCAGCGTCACTTCGAAGAAGCGGGCGTTCTCGCCCGGTAACTTCACACGGGATCCTGACGGTGTCCCCGCGAACGCATCGTGTAAAGCGGAAGGAGAAGACCCGAGCCGCACTTTCATCCCATCGATCCACCCCGAACTCAGCTGGAATGTCAGATATTCCGGCGCGACATTCTGATCGAAGTGAAACATGAAAACCTGCTTGGTCGAGGCGACCGGCTGGAACACAGTATTGGAATTCCCGTCGACCATGAACGCTACCGCTGTCGGTGGCGTGGTGGTGGCGGGGGAGGGAGCGCTGTCGATTGTCGCCTCCGGGAGCAGATTGACCTGTTCGTTCGACACTTTGAATGCTACCGCCGTTCCATCCTGCGTGATGACGCGATACGGAGTCTTATTCGAGAGCGCATGGCTGTCGAGTTCCACCCAGACGGGTGTCTGCTTCGCCAAAGTGGGGATCGTAATCGTCCGTTCGTAGGCGAATTCCTGTGCGAAGCCCTGCGAGGGCAACAGCAGTAGCGTGGCGATGAGAAAAGCAGGAAACGTACGCATGGTTTGGGGGAGAAAAATCATTATTTGGAAACGGGAACAGCAGCCGTCTTGGAATCGAATCGCTGATAGAGATAGCTCGCGCCGATCATGAGGAGACCCGTGCCAATGGACGCGCCGATGCGCACCGGTGTCTCGAGTCCGCTGAAGTCGAAGATCAGGAGCTTCACTGTCGTCGCGCCGAAGAGAATGATCGCCAAGCGGCGGAGATTTTTCTCGCGCTCGACGAATCCCGCAACCATCGTCATGAGCGCGACCAGCGCCCACCAGGTCGACCGGACCAGACCCGTGCCGCGATCGCCGAGATGCCGCAGCATGTCGATACCGGCAGTCAGGGCGAGAAGCGTCATACCCCCGAAAGCTATCTCCGGCCATTTTCCGCGGCTGCCGGCAACCGCCAGCCCGAGAGAGAGTACGGTCCACAATACCGTCTCGTACACCCGTTCCTGTCCGTTCAGAATCGCAAAGTGATCATGAACGAAAGGCAGAACGAGCAACGCCATGCCGGCCCTGCGAAGCATTGTGACATTCCGCAAACATCCCGCAGCCACGACCGCCAGCGCGAACGCAATCCACCATCCCGATGTCACGCGATCTGTCATCAGCGACGTCCAGTCATAGGTGGCGGCCAGATGTTTGATCTCCACCGTGACATGGACCCAGACCTGTGCGAGTGCCGCACCTGTCAAAAGTTTCTGCATGTCGACCGCTGCGACCACCATTCCTTTTTTGATTTGCGAGACGTACGTGATCGCAAGCGTCACGAGGAAGGCGAATGCGGAAGCGTACGCCCACGGATGCAGGACAGGTTGCACGCTTTGACTGTTGAAGTACATCATTCCCGACTGATCGCCGAGGATGAAGATGAAGAGCAGCGCCAAAAACTGCGTGAGAATCGCTACGAGGAACCACACCATCGATTCCGTGAAGAAGAACACGACGATCGCGGCGACCGCAAACACGGTATAGGCGAGCGTCAGCGTGATATCGATATCGAAGACCAGCCGCGACGCCTCGAAGTTCATCGCGAGGAAAGCAACTGCAGCGAGGATTATGTGCAGAACAGTTGCGGTCCACTTGGCATCGTCTGCGGATAGAAGCTGCGTCGGCAATTTCTTGAGAAGGAGCATCCATCCGATAACCGATGCGAATACGATGTAGCTCTGCAGTGCCCAGTTGGATGTGAAGGGATACCAGATCGCTTCCTGATTGTCCTGAAGGATCGGCAGATTCAACGCGAGGAAAAACAGTGCACCCGCAAGCAGGATCTGCGCGCACTTCCACGGACCGTTCTGTTTGAGTTGAACAGATACGAAGACGAGCAACACCGAGAGCGGAGCCCAGCCCGCCGCCACCCACTCGCGTTCGAGTTCGGCGAGGAGCGCACCGGCTACGAGCACCACCGTGCCGACGAGGTAGGTATTCACGAGCACCGCATCCTCTCCACGCCTGCCGATAGCGGCAGCGCCGAATGCAAGATAGATCGCTGCGAGCGCGAGACAGACGACACCGGTCCAGCGACCGTCAAAGCCGCCAAGCGCATCGACAACCGGTAGGAAGACCGCCAGACCGTTGAGAATGATGAGCGCGATATCCATCGGCTCTGCTTTCAGCTTGAGACGGAACTGGGAAAGAAGCGGCGGCAGATTGAAGAGTATGAAGAATCCGATGGCCGTGACGATCTGTTCCAAATCCCCGAACTCCGGCACGGCGGTGTAGACCATCGTGAAGAGATACAACTGCGTCAGCGCGAAAGCTGCGGCATTGATGTACTTCCATTTTTCATGCCAGGCCAGGACGAGAAGTCCTGAGGCGAGAATCGCAAGGTATGCGACGAGCATCAGCTGCGAACTGTTAGGTGAATCGATGAGGAAAGGCGTCAGGTAACCGCCGAGAACGGTAAACCATGCAATGAGCTGAGATTTGTAGCGCACAGCCGCGATGGCACCGACAAGCGTTATCATGCCGTAGAGCGCGAGTGCGAAGACGGGCGGAATGACAATGCCGTACTTCTGCTGAAGTGCCGCTGCATAGAAGATATGCGCAACCCAGACGGTCAGATAGAGGAGCGCGAGCCCGCCGCCGGTAAATGCCTGCGACCACTTGGCGTACTTCTGATGGAAGATTTCTCCGCAAGCCAGCAGGATGCCGGCGCCGACGGCACTGAGCGCGATACGGCCGAGCTCATTGATCCAACGGTTGTCGAAGGAATACTTGAGGAAGACGATCATGCCGATGAGCACGATCACGATGCCGAACTTCTGCAGAAGCTTCTTCCCCACAAACTCTTCCCAGTCGATCTGGGTAGTCCATGACGGTTCGGAGGGTTTGCGCTCGATCACTGGAGCGCGTTTTGACGGCTGCGCACTGCCAAATTGCTTCGGCTGCAGCCAAAGCGTGCGGGCCTCCCGGGTATCTTCGGGCTTTATTTTTTGCACTGCCTGCGGCTGCCTGGCTTCCATCGTAACAACGGGAGCGGCTGTTAACAGTTCGGTTGTGGGCTGGGGCGAGGCTTCGACGAGATCACGGAACACGCCGCGCATTTTGAAGAGTCCTGCCATGCAAAGCACAGAGGCAAGAGCGGGACCTGCCGCAATGAGCATTGCGTCACTCTCATATGCTCCGGTCCACAGCATTACTCCGACGAAGATGAGGGTGAAAATACCGAACCCCGCGATGAGAAACGAGCTTGCGTGCAACAGACGGCGGTACATGGCCGGCGTCCACAACTGTTTACTTGCTGCCATATGGCGGGAGGGAAGAAAGAAGCCTGGTTAAATCGCTTGTCAGCGAGTCTAGCAACTTTGAGGGAACGGACAGCATGTGAAGCATCGTTGACACACTCTTCTTCGCTTTTAGCAATACCTTCTGACCTTGGCTGGAAAGCCGCAAGGGGAGCCTCCGTGCATCCTTCGGATCGCTGCCGCGACGCAAAAACCCTTTCTGCAGCAACTGCGATACGATCGCGGCGACGGAAGGGGCTGTGGCATAGAGGCGCGCACGCGCCTCGCCGGCGGTCACGCCGGGCGTGTTCTCCACGATGCGGAGCAGGGTGTATTCCGCGACGGTAAGGTCCGCTTTGCGAAGGGCATCTTCGGCTTTGCGGTACACGATGCCGCTCGCAGAACTGAGAGCCAGGAAGAACGCTTCTTCGTTCGTAACTTTGGGAGTCATGCCTATATGTTAGGTAGCCTAACTAACTATGTCAAGAGCGCTTGTTTTCTCCGTTCATTGGAACTCGTATTCGGCATGGGAATGCGGTTTGCGGTTCATCGAGTACTACTGTGATTGTCGGCCAAAAACAGCTACCATGATCGCGTGAAACTTCCGCCCTTATCCTTCGTCGTCCTCGACACGGAAACCACGGGAATGTTCCCGCGGATCAACCACGTGATCGAATTCGCGTCTATGCGCGTCGAGAAAGGCGAGTTGGTCGATACGTGGGAACAGCTGATCGCGGTCGATGAGGAAGTGCCGGCGATCGTCCAGGTCCTTACGCGCATCAAGCCCGACGCATTGAAGGGAAAGCCGCGAATGGAGGAAATTCAGGACACGCTCATGAAAAAACTCGAAGGCGTCGACCTGCTCGTCGGGCAGAATCTCGCGTTCGATATCGGCATGCTGAAAGGACAGGGGATCGATCTCTCCGAACGCCCATGGGTCGACACGTCTCTCCTTGCGTCGGTCGTGTTTCCGGAATTCCGCAGCTACTCGCTGCAGTACATGAGCGATAATTTGAAACTCAACCACGAACCGGTCCATCGCGCACTCGGCGACGTCCGCGCGACGATGGAACTCTTCGCAAAGATCTGGGAACGCCTGCTCCAACTTCCCCCGGACGAACTCGCGGTGACAAAAGAAATCATGTCCCGCACAAGCGAGGGATATCGGATATTCTTCGATACATTGCCCAAAAGCGTCAGCACATCCGCCCCGTGGACCAAACCCGTCAAACGCACGCAAAAGGCCGCGACTACCGGGGGCATCACACTGGAAAAACCTCCCATCGGCACGGTCGAACTCCACGAAGAAGGACTCCACCCGGGCTGCCTCCAGGACATCGTGAACGCGGCTGCGAAGGATGACGCGACGATGCACTGGATCGCGGTGAAAAATCTCGAGCAGAGCCTGCGCCGGCTCAATCTGCCGGACAATGTCGCCGTGATCTATCCCCCGCAACTTCTACTGAACCCCGAAGCGGCGAAAGCATTGGCGAAACAGAAGGAACTCGCACCTGAGGAAGGAACATTGCTGCTCAAAATGCGCTGGTTCTCGCCCAAAACGCGCGCCGACGTTCCCGTGCACGGCAACGAGAAAGATGTGTGGAACGGCAAGCTCGTCTGCGCGGCGACCTCCCCGGTGTACACGGCGCAATTCGAAGAAAAAGCGACCGTCTTTCTTCTCGATCACCGCCAGTTGCTCGGATTCCTCTCCGATCCCGCGCACGCGGCGCACTCCTCGACGACGCTCGGAGCAGGCTCCGCGCTGACAACAGACGCGCATATCATCATCGACGACGCGTCGATGCTCGAGGACACCGCGACGAAGGCCTACGGACATTACTGTTCGGTCGATGACCTGCGCGCGGCGGCGAAAGGGGACAAAGATCTCACCCGCTTCACCGATCTCCTCGCGCTCTGGGCGGAAAAAACGCGCAACACTGAGGACCTGCACTTCTTCACGAAGGGCGAACTCGAACATGAGGAGACCAAAGGACTGCAGGAACAGCTCGCCACACTTCTTACACGGACGAACCTCCCCGCCAAGACTGCAGAGCAACTAGGCGAGGTGCAGTCGATGCTCGATGCCCGCCTCCTGAATGAACACATCCTCTGGGTGGAGCGCCGCAATGACGGCACCGTCACGCTCCACAGCGCCCCGCAGCAGGTCGACGAGCTCCTCGCGAAACATCTCTACAACCAGTACTCAACGACGCTGCTCGTCCCCAAGGACGCGACCGCACGGTTGCCCGAAATCGTTCCGGCGAAGGCATCCGTCCGCGGCGTCGGCACGGAGGGTTTCACGCCGTGCATCGTGAAGATATCGTTCCCCGTCGATCAGACGCTCGTGGCGATGTTCGAGAATCCGCCTTCCGGCAAATCCATCGCACTCGTGGGAAGCAAGCGCATGATCGAGCAGCTGTTCATCAATCACACCGAGAAGCTGGAAGAACAGAACGTCACGCTCATCTGTCAGGGCATGAGTGGCGGACAGAACAGAATGGAATCCGAATTCCTCGCGGCGGATTCCCCCGCGATCCTTCTCGTGACCCCGTTCATGTATGAGGGAATGGAACTGCAGGAGGGCGCGGCCGACCGCCTCTTCATCGATACCGTCGCATTCGATCATCCCAATCACGCGGTGATCGGGAAGCGCAAGGACCACTACCGCAACGGCTTCATGGAATACCTCCTGCCGCGCGCGACGTACAGATTGTTCAGACTGGTACGCACGTTCTGCAGACATCGCGCACAGGGGGCGGAAGTGACGATCTTCGACAAGCGCCTCCACGAAAAAGAATATGGCCGGAATCTCCAGCATTACCTCGCGAAGTTCGCGGAGAATGCGGATATCATCGAACCGCCGGCACCGATCCGGAAAAGCACTCCCAAGAAAAAGTCCTCCTCCGCTAAAGCTACAGAGGGTGGGCCCGCGAAGAACCCGGCGGTGAAGAAGGAAGGACCACAACAGCAATTGCCTCTGTAGTTGTGGAATCTCAAATTTCAAGGTGCGAAACCTCAAGGAAATCCCAAGGTTCTAATGCTCAAAGTAATCAAGGATTACTTGATCCCTTATAAATTTGGGTGCTTGAATATTCCTTGTTGTTTGATGACTTGTTACTTGTAACTTCCAGCCTCTCAAATTTTATGAAGACGCTTCACTCGTACCAACAGCGGACTCCTGCCCCGGAGGCTGGCACGTGATTCCGTGATCTTCGCCGTAATCGTTGCAACCCGGCGGCGTTTCACACTGTGTCGCACGGCCGTTGGTATAGAGAATGTAACGCGGCACGTCGTCTTCACACTGCACCTGACAGGTCCACGGATCGGCGACGGTGCCGGTGTACGCGTAATCTACCTCGATAGGATCGCCGAGGCACGAACCGAGCTGGACCGGTTCCTGGGGCGTGGAGACGTACTCCTGCGGAACCACGGACTGCAGGATCACGATGACCAGAAGAAGCCCGAGGATGCCGATGACGATCTGCTGAAAGCGCTGCACAAAGGGATAATAGCGATTTTTGAGAGATCTTAAAAGGACGAAGAAGATCAAGAGGACTAAGAAGACCAAGGGGAAGGATTATATGGCCTCTTCTCCGTCTTTTTAGTCCTTTACTCAATCCGCCCCCTTTCTGGAGCAAACCACTACAAACGTCCGCCAGATGATCCAGAGATCGCGGAGGACCGACCATTCCTCGATGTACTTGAGATCGAGCGCGACCTCCTCGCGGAACGTCAGATCCGATCGCCCGGACACCTGCGCGAGTCCGGTGACGCCCGGCTTCACCGCGAAGACGCGGCGCTGATAGGAGTCGTAGAGTTTCACTTCGTCCTGCAGGTGCGGCCGCGGTCCCACAAGTGACAATTGCCCGACCAACACGTTGAAAATCTGCGGCCACTCGTCGATCGACCAGCGGCGCAGGAATTTTCCGACGCGCGTCACGCGCGGATCGTCCTTCATCTTGAAGAGCGGTCCGTCCTGACGATGATTGAACGCCTTGAGTTGGGCTTTGCGGGAGTCCGCATCCTTCACCATCGAACGGAATTTCAGAATCGGGATCCGGCGCTTGCCGCCCTCGCCGATGCGGTGCGATACGTAGAAAATCGGGAAGCCGCTGTCCAGAACAACGATAATGGCGACGACCAGCATCAGCGGCGAAAGAATGATGATGCCGACGAGCGCCGCCAGAACATCGAACGCCCTCTTGGAAATGCGCCCCCAACCGTCGAGCGGCGTGGGACGGAAACGGATCATCGGCACGAGCCCCAGACGTTCCACCGCCAACAGATGGGGAACATCCGCGAACACCGGCGGGAGGAATGCGTAGCCGATGTGATTGCTTCTGCAATGGTCGATGAGTTGCAGCGTCTCCTCGCTCTCCGGATTGGGATCGGTCTGTAAGACGAGATCGGGGTCGCGCTTCTGCTGGAGTTTTTTCAGTGCTTCCAGATCACCGACGTGTCCGAGGTACGCGTAACGAATATCGCGGGCCAGAGTGTCGCGCGCGACAGACGCGATCTTCTGGCGGCCGATCGACACGACGTAGCGCACGCCGACGCCGGACCGCAGCAATCTGCGTTGGAAGAGCGTGACGACGGCGCGTCCGAGTACCACGAAGAACGCGAGGAAGAACGTCGAATGGATGAGCAGGACCCGGGAGTAGAAGAGTTGTTTCTGGACGAGGAAGTACCACGCCATGATGCCAACGAGCCACAGCAGGCTGACGATCAGAATACGCCCGACTTCATTCCACGCGCTGCGCGTCGTCTGCAGCGCATACAATCCGAGCGACGCGGAGAAGAGGATAAAGGAGACCGCACTCGGCAGCACGAACGATTCCATGTACTGCGCGAAGGGCGGCAGCGTCGACGCGGGATCGAGAAGCTGCACCGTGGGGATAAGATCCATGTTCGCCTCGCGCAGCCGGTAGCTGAGCACGAGCGCGGCGATGACTGCGAGTGCGTCGAGCGGAATGCGTACTGCGCCGAAAATGGCTTCGGACTTCTTCACCCGGACAGTGTACTACGATTGTTGTTGAAAAATGGAGCCGCTTCTCCCTAAAGGGACTGCGGATCAAGCCTTTCGCGTCTGCGCTCAAGGGCTTGATCCCGGGAGGGGGACCTGCCGGCCGGCAGGCAGGTTTGAACCCCGGACCTACTCATTACCCCACTCCGCCCGCTGCGGCTGGGCTACGCGGGGCAGGCAAGTGAGTGGCGGCTGCGCCGCAGGTATTTTTTCGAAGATGTTTTCGCTTGTGAAAACATGGCACTGAGCTAAAGCGGCATACAAATGGAGCCGCTTCGGGGATTTGAACCCCGGACCTACTCATTACAAGTGAGTTGCTCTACCACTGAGCTAAAGCGGCGTATTGTTGCCAGACTCTACAATCCTGAACCCAAAAACCCAAGGGGATTATTGCAAAAATGGCTCATTTCGGGCATAATAAGGGTCCTGCTCTTTCGATGATCGCTGCGTACTTCGCGTACGCAGAGGAACGTCCGGGCTCCACCGGAACGCCATGCGGGTAACGCCCGTCGTGCCGTCATATATCAGGTAAAGGCGGCGCAGGACCAGTGCCACAGAGACGTAGCTCCCTTCGGGGAGAGTGAAACGCCACGGAGCACCGTGGATCGAGCACAGAACGTTGGTGCTTGATAGGTAAACTCATGGTGGAGCAAGGAGGATTTGGGTTTTCGGGATCAGCGATGGTTCCGTCGCTCCGATAACCCCTCCGCATATCCTTTATTGGATTTAGGTGGTTGGCGACAACCATCCCAGAGAGATGATCATCGCCCGGCGAAGCTCGCAAGAGCGAAGTCGGGTCACAGAACCCGGCGTATGAAAGAGCGGGATCAAACAGAGGACTTCGGTCCTCTTTTTGATTGCTTTGAATCGTACTTTTAGGCATCCCGCAGAGATTTTTGGCAATTATGTTTGACACGAATTCGAAAATACTTACAGTGTGCGCACCGTGGGCCCAAACGTGGACCCGATCATTTCTCCGTTCCTTGAAAGGACACACTGCTGATGCTGACGTCTACCCAAGTCCCCCGCACGACTGCTCTCTCCTTCCCGATCGACATGAAGAAGGCACTCGCACTGGAGGACCTCCTGGTTACTGCCGGGATGGATCCCGATTCCGATGTCGCAAAATTCTTCTGGGAAAATTCCGGACGCTCGTTGGATACTCCGACGCGCGCGTGGGGAATTCAGATCGAATTCCTCCCCTGGATCCCGGGAGATGTCCCCGAGATGCGTAACAGCATCGTACAGGGGCGACTGAAGGCGACTACCTTCTACGAAGTGCTGGCATTCGCCGCACAGCATCCCGAGGAATTCAAAAGGCTCCTCGAGAGCGGGGGCGTCATTGTGCCCTCAGACTGGCACGAGCCCTATCTCGTCATCCGCCTCGAAAGTGGCGGAGCGGTCACCCTGACCGAGATCGATCGAGACGATCGCCTGGAGCTTCCGCTCTTCTACGCCGGCGTTTACCTCCGGTAAATGCCATCGCCTACGGTCAACCAGCTGTCAGGTCCCTACCCGGGATCTGGCAGCTTTTTTATTTCTTCTTCCTGATCACAATCTTCTTCGGGAAGGTCACGGTGAAGATCGTGCCTTCATTTTCTATGCTGTGGAACTCGACGGATGCTCCGAGCCGATCGAGGATAGAGCGCGTGATATAGAGGCCGAGTCCGCTGCCGTCTGTATCCATCCGGCGAACGTTTTTCGCGCGGAAGAACTTCTGGAAGATGCGCGACTGTTCGCCCTTCGGGATGCCGATCCCTTCATCGCTGATACTGATCTGGACGTTCTTTTTGGTTTCTTTCATATTCAGGATGACATGGCCATTCTTCTTGCCCTTCAGCGAATACTTCACAGCATTGATCATGAGATTCTGCAGTACGATACGCACGAGCGTGGGGTCGGTGCTGATGCGTACCGCCTTGCGTGGAGAGTCCAGGCTGCACTTGAGACCTTCTCCATTGGCGAGCGTTTGACAATCCGCCTGAAGCTCTCGCATGAGTTCGCTCATGTCGACCATCTGCACGACAGGATGCACATCATCCTCTTCGAGGCGTGCCGTCTGCAGGAGCGATGAGAGCAGCGCGACCATGCGGATCGTCGCGTGTTCCATCTCGTGAAGATAGGACTTTTGATTGTCGGTCAGATGTTTCTTCTCGCCCTGGAACAACTCGACATACCACCGGATCGCCGAGAGCGGCGTGCGCAGCTGGTGGCTGGCAAGCGAGATGAATTCGGACTTGAGAGAGTCGATGTGGCTCGCTTCCGTGATGTCCTGCAAAACGACGATTGCGCCGAACAGTTTGGAACGCTCGTGAAGCGGACTGACGGCAAACATCACCGGCAGCAGTTTTTTGTCGGCTTTGCGCACGTTCAGTTTGCCGCTGGCGGGGGAGTGCACGACCTTGCCACTGCGCAGACACTGGCGCACGGGATGTATACCCGTGACAGGCGTGCCGCGATTGGTGCTGAGTTCCATAACGGATTCGATACTCCTTCCTTCGGCCCCTTCGCCGTCGATGCCAAGCAATATCTCGGCCGCGGGATTGATACCCGTGATCGTCCCCCTGCGGTCGACGGTGATCACGCCGTAATCGATATTCTCGAGAATCGCGCGGTCGAGGGCGAACTGCTTTCGCAGCTGCTCGGTTCGGGCTTGCACTTCCTGTTCGAGGCGCTCGTAAATATTGCGCAGCCTCGTCGAGAGATCGACGACGACGCGGTCAAGTAATTCGACTTCGTCGCCGCTGTGAACGGTGTGGCGGATCTGCCAGTGTCCCGGACGCAAATGGCTGACTTTCTCCGTCAGTTCACGGAGCGGCGCGGTCAATTGGTGCGCGAGAATATAGGCGAGAGCCGCAGCGAGAATCAGAATCATCGTGCCGATCGACGCGTGCGAGATCGCGAGTTTGCGCACATCGATCAGCGCAGCCTGGCGATCGACCTGGATCGCCATACCCCAGCCGAGCGTCGGCAGATAGCGGAAAGCGACGAGCGTATCGTTCCCGCGGTAATCATCGGAACGCATGACTCCTTCCTTGCCTCTTGCGGCTTGCAGAAGAGCTAAACCGGGATTGAGATCGCTGACGGCACCGAGCGACAGGATGTAGCTTTTTTCCTCATCGAGATCCGGGTGCAGCAACTGGAGTTCGCCGTTCTGTTCGAATATCAGCACCGTCTGCGCGGTATCGCCGAGGGAAGGAACGACGGAGAGAAGAGGAACGAGCGCGCTGTCGGCCTTGTATCGCAGGGCAAGTACCCCGATGCGCGTACCGCCCGATATCCAGACAGGCGTGAAGACGTCGTAGTATTCCCAGCCCTTCTCGTCGATCACCGGGTGATACACGGGAATGCGCAACGCATCCGGCACAAGTCCGATCTGATCGCCGGCGCGCGCGAGGATGATCCCTTCCGCGTCATACACTTCCATTGCAATGAGTGATTCCTGATCGCGCTGGATCTGGGCGAGCAGGCGTTCCAAGGTTGGGAACGACGCGTTGCCCGCGAGGATCGCCTTGATGTCGGAGTGCGCGGAGAGAAGTCCCGCACGTTCGCGATCACGCTGCAGATTTGCCTCGATGGCGTCCTCGGCGATTGATGCGATCGAGGAAAGGTTCGTGCGGACGGACCGCTCGATCATCGAGCGCGAAATGACGAACGCGAGCGTCGTCAAAACGATGATGACGAACGCCGTCAGGATCACCGCCTGAGACATGACGCGCCACAGGATGGAACTGCGCGGGGCGGGGGCCGGAGCGGAGCGTTTGGGTGCCACCAGAGAGAATATGGGTATATCTGAATATTATACCAGAGAACCGCCAAAAGAACTACCGAGATAGGTGGTATAAAGTCGGGATATTGGGGGGTTTATGAGGTCTATTGGGTTAATTACGTTGATTAGGTTTAGACGGAAAAAACCCAATGAACCTAATTCACCTAATCAACCTAATCCACTCAACAGCCTCATCTCGTCACCGAAATACTCGCTTCCTCTTCCGCCAGAGGCGCACTGACGGTCAGGCGGCCGTTGCTGTTTCGGAGGATGAAGTACTCGGTTCCGGTGCCGGTCGCCTCAGCCCTGGGATCGAGCGGGACTGTCACTAGGTACGCGCCGCTGAGCACATTCATATTCACGCCGTACTGGCAGGACGTCGCACCTGTGCGACAGATTTCGAGTGCGGTTGTCGTAGGAATGCCCGGCGGGGGATTGCCAAGATTATCGATCTGATATTGATACACGGCGTTGAGAATCGTGTTTACGTCGGACTGTCTCTTTGCATCGCGACTCGATGCAAGCTGCCGTGTCGGACTGAGCGCGGCGATGACGATCGTACTCAAAATCGCGATGATGCCGATTACGAGGAGGAGTTCGATCAATGTGAAACCGTTTCGGCGACGCATGAACAAACTGTAGCAAGCGTCCCGGGAGAAAGACAGATATTTGTTTTTTGCGGAATGCGCATGACACCGGCAATAAAAAAGTGCCCTCTTTGGGAAGGCACTTTTTGTATCAAGCAAAATGATATCAGCGTGTGACGCTGATCGTGGAGTTGTCCTTCTCGACGCCGTAGGCCGAGACCGTTACGCGTCCGCTCGTGTCCTGCTGGATCGTGTAGCGTGTACCGGTGGCAGTAGCGGTGACTTGCGGGTCAACCGGAACCTTCACGAGGTAGGAACCCGTAAGCACATCGAGTTCGATGCAGCCTGCGGTCGTCGCTTCCGCGGCGGTCATGCCGGACTGGCAGATCCTCTGGCGCGTCGTCGTGATCGTGGACGGCAGGTTGCCATTGCTGTCGATCGCGTACTGATACACCGCGTTCAGGATCGTGTTTACGTCGGACCGTCGCTGCGCATCGCGTGCGTCGCCGAGCTGCTTGGTCGGGTTAATGGCAACGATGACGATGGACGCCAAGATGGCGATGATACCGATTACGAGAAGGAGTTCGATGAGCGTGAACCCCGCCCGCATCGGGAGAGATGTCTTTCTCATAAGAGAGGAATGGGAGGGAAATGAAGGAATGAGGAACAGAAATCTGTTCTCTACAGCGGGTCCGATTATACCAATTCTGCGCACGGAGGTTTTTTTTCGTCTTGACGCGTCAACAAAACATGACTCATGAGAAGTTGATCAAATTCATATTTTTCCCGTTGCTTTTCGCATCAGGGACACTGCATCGCGGTCGATGCGTCGAGACAATTCCCTGCAGTGCAGATCGACCACCGGAACTGATTGTTACCGAGACACGTCGGTGCGTTGCAGACGCAGGATGCTCCGAGCGGCACGTCATTGGGATGAAGACGGATGCCCGTTTCGAATCGCTGTGCGTAACTGTGCGGCTGTTGCAGACGAATCGTGCGCGATACGCGGAACCCGATCGTCACACTTTGCCTTGTCGCGGACGTGGAGGTGTTGCGAACGACGAAATCCTGGACGGCGACCTGCGAGCTGCTGATTACCTCCTGCGTCGAGCGCTCCACGATGACAATGCTGCCGCTGTTGAAACCGATGATCGTCGGATTGGTGTTGCCCGATCCCGTCTGAAGAACGAGTACCGATCCCGTCTGCCCGATGGCGGGACTGATGATGCGTTCGGCATTGTGAACGCGCAGCGTCGCATTCTGCAGAATCTGCGTGCCGTTCTGTTCCACGATCGATATGGTCTGCTGCAGAATCCTGCTTTCCGTCGCGGAGAAGAGGAGCGGGAGCGCGGTCGCGACGATCATCGAGAGCACGGCGATGAAGATGAGCAGCTCAATGAGGGTCGTACCCGAATGCCGGCGATCGAAAGCATTTCGCATGTCAGCAACCGGTGAAGGAAGAAACTTCCTGCCAGGACTCGATCGAACCGGAGGGATACACCGCATCCACATGCACCTCGACTCTCCGGACGCTGTCGCCGCTGTATCCCGTCACGCAGATGTTCCGGTCGTCGTTGCCGCTGCCGGTGATTGCGTTGATCTGACAGGAACCGAATGTGAATGCGATAGTTTCGTTACCGGAGTACGAAACATCCGCCCGTAGCGCACGCAGACTGCGCTCGATACATGTTTGCGCATATTCATATGAACGGGCGGACTGCACGAGCAGCAGGCCGTTCTGTTCCGCCGCCCAGCCAAGGAGAAGCAGTGAAGTCGATGTCGCCGCGGCGATGACGCCGATGACCAGCACCGAAATGAGGAAGATATAGCCGGGATGTTGCGACGGAGGATGCATTAGGAACAGGAATTGGATCCGGAGCCGGGTTTGAAAATAAGAAGCGCGGAATCAGTCACCATGTACACGCGGTCGCGCGTGATATCGTAGTAGATGCCCCGCCCAAAACCGGTACTCGTATCGTAGGAATCCGCTTCGGGGAGCGCAGTATCCGGAAGCTTCACTGCCTGCATGTCCTTTGTCGCAAAACTCGTCGCGAGGAATGCGTAACATCCCGTCGGATCCAGTGCGATGTCGTTCACGCCGCCACCCGCTTCGTGGAACCACGGCCCGGGGGGCGGGACGTCGTAACCTCCCCCGCCTTCCATCTCGAAGAGCAGCATTTCCTCGATGGATGAACCGTTGGCGCGGCCGAGCACCGCCGACGTCCCCGTGATGGCGATCGCCGTGCCGTCGGGCGTATCCGTCGCGTTGTATCCCTGGTTGACCGGGAACGAGATATTCGCCGGAACGTCGACTTTGACGTATTTCATTTCCGCACCGTTGTCGCTCGTCGCGAGAATCGCTGCCGTGCCGCTGACGGCGATCCCGTACACGGTCGATGCGTCATCGAGAGAGTCCTGCAACACGATCGACCCGCTGTTGCTGATGTCGAATGTATAGACTTCGTCCTCGCCGGCTGTCCCGCTCTCCGCCGCACCGACGATCAGCGTCGTTCCGCGCAAAGCGAGCGAGCGAGCGCGGCCGCTGCCGGGCAGATTGTACGTCGTGACGGTCGTGCCGGGAGAAATTCCCGACGGAGTCGTGATGTCATAGACGCGGATTTCGTTGCTGTTGTCTCCGTTCAGCACATACAGACGCTGTCCTTTCACCGCCAGATCGTAGGTTGCATGACCAAGATTGAAGGAGGAGTTGATGCGTGATGGAGCCGTCAGCGTCGTGATATCAAAGATATACAGCCCCCGTCCACCGCCGCTCGTATCGCTCCCCGCGAAGAGATAATTCCCATAGAGCGCGATGCTGCTCATGACAGGCGTACCCGCGTCGGTCCAGCTTCCTTCGAGCGTGAAATTGGCCCAGTTGCCGACGGGCTTCGCCGCTCCCCAGTCCGTCAGTTCGGTTGTGATCAGCACTGCGCCCGAACGGTTATATCCGTGCTTCCACTTCGTCTCGCCGGTGACGCGGACCCAGTCGGTCGCGAGGGATTCGACGGTTACCTTCGTGACATATCCGCCGGAACTGATCACCTGTGACCCGCTGAACGCCCACTTCTTCGTCGTTCTGTCGACCCACACGCCGTGCGTTCCCGTCGTGACGGACGAAAACGCTCCGTCGCGGATGCTGCGCGTCGCGTCGAGCGCACGCTGCGTCAGGTGTGTCGCGCGTATGCGATCGCCGGCCATGATGGTGTTCTCCTGTCCGTAGAGCAGCGTGTATCCGATCGCGGAAACGAAGAGCGAAAAGACGGTAATACCGATAAGCACCTCCATGAGCAGAAAGCCCGGACGCTGCCGACGGATGAGTATGATTCTCTGCATTCACATCAGCAACTCGGCTGCGAGAATGACACAAGAATCACCGCATCCTGGAAGTCCGCCGCAGAAGAAGTGAGCGATCCCAATTCAACGAGAATCAAGAGATCGTACTGACCAATAGAGATAACGTTGTTCACTATAACGTCCCGCAAAAATTGCTGGAGACTCTGCTGATTATTGAACGCGGGATAGTTCGGCAACGCAGCACCGTTCCGGAGGATGACAATATGTCCCGTCTGATCGTTGGAGCGATACGTCTGATCGAACGTCATCCACCCACTCTGCCGGAAGTATCCGCGGACTTTCACAACCACCTGCTTGCCGTTGGTGTAATTCGTCACCGTCTGCGTTTCACCGCCGTCGACATCACTACCGCTGAAAAGATCCGAATAGCTGTTGCCGGTTAGATTTTTCCGGCTGACATAAACATTCACCTCCGGCCCCCCTGCGCCGTATGTCACGGCAGAACCGAGAACTCGATAAGTGACGTCGACCGCTCCGGTCGTGGTGATCGTACCGTCAGCAGCAACCGAGAAGCGATCCGCGCATGCCGAACCCCCTCCCGCAGAGCTGCTGCTCTGGGCCCCTGTACTGCTCGCACTGCTGGATGAAGATGAAACGGATGAGCTGCTTGCCCCTCCCCCTGCACAGGCCCCCATCGTATCGCCGTGATTATCGCGGTGCGTGGGCCACGATGCTTCCGTGATCGTAATGGTATTTGCGTTCCCCGGGTTGCCCGGCGGATAGTGGCAAATTGTAAGGTTATCATTCTCAACGACGGCGACCGATTCCATTTCGACTTTGATGTAAATCGTCCGCTGATCCTGGTTGAGCGCCGTCAGCGTGATGGCCCCGGTCGAGCTCGGCACGCCCTTCAGTTTGGAATAATACACTTCCGACAAACCAGTCGTCGTAATGGTCGAAGGCATCGGATAGACCTCGTCGGACGCCGCGTCGCGGGATGCGTAACTGTTTCCTTTGTAGAGCGTCCCCGAGGGGATGAAGAATCCCCACGCCGCGTCGTCCTGACCGGACTGCGCGAGAAGCCTGGCGCGGGCGAGGCCCTGCGTCACTTGCTCGGTCGCGAGGCTGAGATCGTTGCGAATCTGGTAGTCGCGGTAGAGCGGCACGGCAAGACCCGTGACTGTTCCGAGCACCGCAATAACCAGTATGACTTCCAGCAGGGCAAATCCGGTACGACGCATAAAGGGAAATGGGAATAGACGGGCGCTATTCTATCCGGTCATTCATCTGTCATCCGGGCCGCGATGCAAATCTGTCTTGACGTTCCATCCTTCCTAGTCGTCACATGTATCTTCCGGCACTCGGCACTTGCCGAGGTAATCGCCGTGGCGCCGGTGCGCCGGCCAGGCATTGTCGGGCAGCTGCATAGTTTTGGGAGGATTCGACTGACAGTGACAGAGTGTCAGCCGGTCAGCTGTGTTTACAGCTATGCCTTTGCGGTCGATAAGGATATTCACTGTGCGCTGTTCGCCCCGGAGCGATGTCAGGATAATCGTACCCGTCGCGCTCGGCACGCCCTCGACGCGCGTGAACCATACTTCGGACAGTCCCGAGGTTCCGATTGTTTCGGGTATCGGATACCGCTCGTCGTGAGGCGCAATACGCACGGCATATGACTGCCCGGCAAACAGCGTGCTTTGCGGAACGGAAAATCCCCATGACATTCCATGCTGCCCCGCCTGCGACAACAACTGCGCCCGTCCGAGCGCCTGCGTGATTTGTTCCGCCGCGATATTCAGGTCGCTGCGTATCTGATAATCGCGGTACGCGGGAATACTGATCGCGGTCACGCCGCCGATTATCGCGATGACGAGTACGAGTTCCAACAATGTGAATCCACGACGAAGCATGGATCTCAGGGTACATCCCGGGGGCACAAGACAGCAAATTCCGCTTCTTATCGGCCCACGTTTCCAACGATGCTGTAGATCGGGACGATGATCGCGAATGCGATCGTTCCGACGAGTCCGCCGATGAAGAGCAACAGCATCGGCTCGAGGATGATCGGCAGTTTCTGCGCGGTTTCCGATGCTTTCCTGTCGTAAATATCCGCGATTTTGAGCATGATCTCGCTGAGCGCGCCGGACTTTTCGCCGGTGATCACGAGTTGCTGAACGGATGCGGGGAGGAGTTTCTGGCTTCCCTTGATCGCCGCGAAACTCTTGCTGAAGGAGTCGCCGATCGTGATGTGATCGAGCATGCGGGCGTAGAGATTCCGGTAGGCGACGATCGGGGTGACCTCGACGAGCGACTGCATCGCCTCCACGACGGGAACGCCTGCCCGGAGCAGTCCTCCGAGAATGACGCCGAAACGTGCGATGGTTGCTTCGCGCGCGAGACGGCCGATTCCGGGAATCTTGAACATCATCCACTGGAACACGACGCGCATCGGCGTGTACTTGGCGAGAATGACAATGAAAAAGAATCCGCCGATCGATGACGGGACCGCGATGTGTCCGTACTGCGAGAACGCGTTGGAGAACATGATCACGAGGCGCGTGGTCAGCGGCAGCTCGACGTTGAGCGAGAAGAGAACGCCGATGAGATTGGGCAGTACGAACATGCCGAGACCCACGACGATGATGAACATCAGCGTCATGACGATCGACGGGTAGATCATAGCCATCTTCACCTTCGATTTGAGCGCGTGATCCTTCTCTTCCTGTTCTGCGAGGTATTCCATGTTCTCTGCAAGATTGCCTGCTTCCTCGCCGATGCGAATGAGTGCGATGGCATGGAGCGAAAAGAAACTCTGCGCGTCCATCGCCCGCCAGAGCGGGCTGCCGTTCTCGACGGCGTCCATCACGCGCTGAAGAAGTTTCTTCATCGGCTTGCCGCGGGTTTCGAGCTGGAGCGTCCTAAGCGAGTCGACGAGCGGAAGACCGGCATTGAGCATCGTCGCGAGGTTCTCAACGAAGTGCATGCGTTCTCTGCCCATGCCGATATGGCCGAGTGCGGCGAGGAACTTCTGGAGACCGTTCTTGGGTTTGTGAAGAACAGGTTTCTTCCGGGCGGGGAGTTCGTCGGGAACGGGGAGGGGTTTGGCCGCGGTCTTTGCAGCCTCGGCCGGCTCTTGCGCCCGCATTTCCTCCTTGATCTCGCGTACTTCCTTCTCAAGTCTCTTGGTTGCTTCCTTGGCTTCCAGTGCTTCCCGTTTGAGGTCGGCAGAGGAGAGGATGCGCCCCTTTGCGCGTTCCGCCTTCACAATGGCGGCCTTGCCTTTGGCCGTGCCGCTTGCGAAGTCCTCAAGACCTTCGGTCGGTTGCGACTCCTGCTTCATCAACGCGAGTTGTTCCTCGTCGAGCACCGTGCCGACGACGGACCTTGCGCTCTTCTTTTCGACGCGCTGGAGGAACGTGTCCTTCGCGATCTCCTTCTTCGTCAGGACTTCATCGTCCTTGGATGGTTTTTCGCGGGTGTTGGGAGCTCTGCCGAAAGAGAAGCGGCCCCTGAGCATCGCCCACGGACTCGCCTTGGCGGTCTTGCCTTTCGATGTGTCCTTCAATTCCACTTTCTTCAGGAACTCGTCGTTTTCCGTGTCGATCTCCGCGACGGCCCTGGAGTCCTGCGCGGCGATTTCTTTCTTGTCTTTGCCAAGCAGGAACCGTGGCAGCTTATGGCTGACTTTCGGCTGGGCTGCGGCGGGAACTTCAACCTTGGCGGCTTCTGCGATGTGCTTCGCCTCGGCTTCCACCACTTCGTTCCGTATCTCTTCCTTCGTTTCGTCGTCGATGAACGCCAGCGTTGTCTGCGCGCTGATCGGCACGGGTTTCTTTGATACGCTCTTCTTCGCTTCGAGAACCGCGACGGCTTTGCGCATTGTTTTTGGCACGGACTTCTTTTTGGAACCGGCCTTCGTTTTCTTCGTCTTCGCTTTCTTCGCCGCAACCGGCCTCTTCACCGCTTTCACCGCGACGGGGCCAGCCGACTTTTTGGCTGCGGGACGGGCTGCATCGTGGAAGAGGAACGGAACAACTTTTCGCAAAATCTTCACGAGTCCGGAGCTCTTTTTGGAACCGGCCGGTTTGGTTTCAGCTCTTTTTGACATGGGGTTTGGTGGCGGGAGCATCCGGCGGCGACGCGACGCGGAGGAGTTCCTCCATCGTGGTCACGCCGGCTTTGACTTTTTCGAATCCGTCTTCGAAGAGCGAACTCATACCCTGCTTGCGCGCGGCTACCTCGATCTCGGCGCTCGATGCGCGCTTGATGATCAGCGCCTCCACTTCGGGCGTGATCGTCAGGAGTTCGTGGATGGCGATGCGTCCCGAGTAACCGATGCCTCCGCAGGACTCGCAGCCCTTTCCCTTATAAAGGAGAACGGACTTGCTTGTCTTGAAGAACTTCTGCGCGTGCGGGAAGAGCTTCGGGATTTCGGACGCGGAGACGCTGTAGCTGTAGCGGCAGTGCGGGCAGACGCGGCGTACGAGGCGCTGGGCGATGACGACTTCGAGGGTGGAAGCGAGGAGGAAGGGTTCGACGCCCATTTCCAGGAGACGGGGGACCGATGTCACCGCGTCGTTGGCGTGGAGCGTCGAGAAGAGGAGGTGTCCGGTCAGTGCGGCATTCACCGCGATGCTCGCGGTCTCGCCGTCACGGATTTCTCCGACGAGAATGACGTTCGGGTCCTGGCGCATGAGGGCGCGCAGACCGTTGGCGAACGACAGGTTGGTCTCGGAATTCACCTGGATGTGGTTGATGCCGGGCACCTTGTATTCGACCGGATCCTCGATCGTGGAAATGTTCACGTCGGGGTGATTGCGGAGTTTGAGCAGCGCGTAGAGCGTCGTCGATTTGCCGGAACCCGTGGGTCCCGTCGTAAGGATCATGCCGAACGGCTTGTGCGAAACGGCCTCGAGCATCGTGCGGTTCTCCTCGCTGAATCCGAGGTCGGAGAGCGTCAGCGAGCGGACGTATTCCGACAGGAGACGAAGCACGATCTTTTCGCCGTCGACGATCGGGACGATCGAAACGCGGATGTCCATGGTGCCCGTGCCGGTGTCATAACGGATGGCGCCGTCCTGTGCGGCGAAGTGTTCGTCGATGTGCAGGTTGGCCGCGATCTTCATGCGGTTCACCACGCCTTCATAATACTCCTTCGGGATGCGACCCGCTTCGTGCAGTACGCCGTCCACGCGGAAGCGGACGACGACGATGTCGATCTGGGGTTCGAAGTGAATGTCGGACGCGCGCAGTCCGATGGCGTCGTTGAAAATTTCTTCGAGAATTTCCGGAGCGACTTTCTTGTCGGCATCGATGATCTGCTGGAAGCGCGTCGCGAGCGGCTTGCGGTAGTGCACGAAGAACGACTCGATCGCCTTGCGCGACGCATAGACGAGTTCGATCTTTCCCGTGAACTTCTTGCGATCCGTCTTCTTTTCTTTGCGGAAACTGAAGTGCGCGGCGGACTTGCGCGAGGTCTGCTTCTTGCCCGCCTCCTCCTTGTCCGGGAAGATCGCGATCTCCTGTCCGAGATTCTGACGGAGGGCGTCCTCGAGCAGTTTGTTGCTCGGATCGGCCGTCGCGACTGTCGCCTTGTTCTTGTCGAACGACACGACGATCGCCGAGTACGTGCGGGCGATGTCCTCCGGAAGCATCAACACCATTTCGGGGCTCGGCGGCTTGCTGCCGTCGAAATACTGCATGTGATAAAACTCGGCGATCGCGCTCTCGTAAATATCCTGCGTGACGAGTTCGAGTTCCTTCAGCGATTCGCGCAGCGAAATTCCGTGCGACTTCGCGTTCGCTTCGGCTTTCTTGATATCCTCCTCGGAGACGTAACTCTGATCGAGGAGAAGCTTCTTGAGTTCGGCGTCGGTCAGAGCCATAGCGAGGGGAGTTAGATGGACGACTTCACCACCTTGACGATGTCGGCAAGGGGGACGTTGGATTTGATGAGGTATTCCTTCACGCCGAATTCCTGCGCTTTCTTGCTGTCTTCGTCCTGCCCGAGATTCGAGAGCACGATGACGATTGTCTTGCAGTGCTTATTTTTGAGCTCTTTCAGAATTTCAAATCCGTCGATCTCGGGGAGAATGAGGTCGAGGAGAATCAGGTCGTACTTGCCCGTCGACGCTTCTTTGAGCCCCGCTTCGCCGGTGTATGCCACCGTCGTTTCAAATCCCTCGTGCGTCATTTTGAGCTCGAGAGCGTGGGCGAGCGGCTTCTCGTCTTCAACGATCAGGATCCGCTTTTTGCCCTTCGACGATGATTTTGGTGTATCTGTCTTTTTGGGCATGGGGATGCGAAAGGTTTCTCATTAGTATAGCAAAAAACGCCATTTTGGACAAGGGATGGGTTATTCGTGAATTATTGAACGTTTCAGAGCGTTCTTCGGCCCGCCAGAGCCTCTCGCAACGTCACCTGATCCGCGAACTCGATATCCGCCCCCATCGGGAGTCCGTGCGCGAGGCGCGTGATCGACGGAACGGAACCCGCGAGTTGCGTGCGGAGGTACGTCGCGGTCGCTTCGCCCTCAACGTCGGGGTCGGTCGCGATGATCACTTCCTGAATAGTCCCGTCGCTGCAGCGGTCGATGAGTTCACGGATGCGCAGCTGCTCCGGGCCGAGCCCGTCGATGGGGGAGAGCACGCCGTGCAGGACGTGATACAAACCGTGGTACTTCGTTTTTTCAAATGCGACGACCTCGAGCGGTTCTTCGACGACGAGTACCATCGTGCGATCGCGCGTCTGATCTTCGCACAAATCACACCGTTCATTCAGCGTCACCATCTGACACTCGCGACAATATTTCAGTTCGCGCTTGAGATCGACGAGCGATTTCCCCAACCCCTCCGGACTCGCGCGCGAACTGCGCAGCAAATGAAACACCAGCCGCTCCGCGGACTTGGGTCCGATGCCGGGGAGCTTCGAAAACTCCTCGATCGTCTTCGTGATTTGGGGCGGGAGGAGGGCCATATGGATAGTGTAGAGCAAAGAGTAAAGAGCGCAGAGAGAGTTATGGAATTTTTTGTTCACAAACAAGGAAGACTCTTGTTTCTCTCTTTGCTCTACGTTCTGCGCTCAAATCTCGCGCCCCTGCTTGAGCCGTCTGTCTATATCTCGTTCCTTGATGACCCGGCGCTTGTCGACGGTCTTCCGGCCGCGTGCCAGACCGAGGACGACCTTGATGAACTTCCCCGCCTGCACTTCGAGCGGGATGATCGTCACGCCTTTCTGCTCCGATGCGCTTTGCAGTTTTTCGGCTTCGTTTTTTTTCAGCAATAATTGCCGGTCGCGCCCCGGATTGTAATCGATCAGTTGTGACGCAAAACGATAGGGACGGATCTTGCTTTGCTTGAGCACCGGCTTACCGCCGAGGAACGACACGTACGATCCCGACAGGTCGACGTGCCCGTCGCGGCAGGATTTCGCCTCCTGTCCGGAGAGCACGATGCCGGCGACCACGGTATCCGTGATCTCATAATCGAATCGCGCCCGGCGGTTCTTGGCAACAGTCTTCATATTGTTTGCACATTCATAGTTGTATATGAAAAACGACGAACAACCAGAAATATTATCCTCCACCCAATCCCCCTGTCCCCCTTTCCCTTACGAGGAGGGAAAGGGGAGAAGAAGCAGAAAGGCAACGATTGTCTGATGTCATAGAAGAGCATTCGAGGGATAGCCTACAGGAGCCCTTTATCGCTGCCAAAAGCCATTGTTTGACCTTGACAAATATACTAAACAATATAGTATTAATCCTGTCAGTCTTCTTGTTTCAGGTAATGGATCCTGCTCTTGGGAGCCCGAGAATAGAATCCATTACCTGCGAACACTGGTAATCCAGTTATGGAACCTGACATCATTATCGGGTTCTATCTCTTTTCGGGTTAGGACCCGATTTCTTTGTGCACTCACATAAAACAAAACTACAAACACCCACAGGAGCGGCACCGCCGCCACGGGGGGTGCTGGGGAAGCCCTGCTTTTGCGAAGCAAAACACGCGAGCGTTCACGAAGGAAACCCTGGACTGAAGTGAACGCGAGCAGCAGGGCGGGCGGAGCGGGAATTGGCGGCGACGTCTTTTTCTTTCCATCCTTTCTTTTGGACGCCGCAAAAGAAAGGATGAAGAGATAATAGTCATGGTTCGTGGCTCGCTGCGCTCGCACCTCACCATGACACCTCCTGATCTCTACGGAAGAACGGCATTCAAAATTTCATCTCCCCACAAAAAACAGACGAATGCGGAGCCGACCAGAAACGGTCCGAACGCCATATGCGCACCGCGCGAGACGCGCTTCATCGCAAGAAGCACGACGGCGTAGAGCGCACCAGCCATGTACGCGAGCATGAGCATCATGATCATGATTTGCCAGTCACTGATGAGCACGCCGAGCCCCGCAGCCAGCAGAATATCGCCGCTCCCCACCCACTGTCCGCGGCTGACGATCCACTGCAATCCGAAGAATCCCGCGCCGATGAGCGGTGCTTCCAAACCGATGTGGCCGTCGGACCACCAGCGGAATCCGACCGCGGAAAGAATCACGACGAGTGTCAGCGCATCGGGGATCATGCCCGTGCGCGCGTCGATCACCGCGATCAGCAGCATCGCCCAGAAACAGAGCGCGAGGAGGAGCCCCGAAAAAAGATCGAACGACGCCGGTATCAGTGCGGCGGCGAAGAGCAACCCCGATACAAGTTCGATGACAGGATACTGCCACGAGATCCGGCGATGACATCCGCTGCATCGGCCCATCAGAAACAGGAAGCTTATGACGGGAATGAGCTCAAGCGGACCCAGCGTTTTTTTGCAGTCCGGACAGCCGGATCGTCCGTTGATACTGCGGCCTTCGGGCGTGCGCAGAATAATGACGTTGCCGAAACTCCCGAGCACCATGCCGGACACGACGAAGAGTGCGGTCAGCATCCACTGGTCGGGAGAGAGCGTCATCGGCTCTCAGTCTACCCGAGAGACGACGGGGAAGAGAACAGCGTGCAGCTTGCGCGTGCACGCGGCGGTGATGCCGAGCGACAATGCGGCGGCGATCCAGAGACCGATGCCGGAACTCGGAAGGGACGGCGCGCCCGGGTGTGTTACTTCTTCGACGGGTGCCGCTTCCTGAACATCGGGTTCGGACGGAATGTCCTGCGCATCATTCTCTTCGAGATGTTCCTGCACAGCGATCTGCACACGGCGAACATAGTCCGTCGCGGTATCGCCTGCGGGCGCAGAGACGGTTTGCGGCTCAGCGGGGGGCTCTTCAGCTATAGCCGCACCTGCTTCGAACGCTACTTTATTCTCGAGGAACGCTGCATTGTGCGACGCCTCCGCATCCTGCATCGCGGTCTGATTTATTCTCAGGCGCTCCGCGATTTCTTTCGCGCGGTTGGTGATCTGGCGGTAGCGTCCTTCCTGATCTTCCATCTCCGTATCGGCAATATCCACTTCACCGGTGAAGTGCGAGCGCGTCGTTCCCGGCGGGAGCAGATAGGCAGTCACAAAATCCGCACTTTCCTGGTACACCGTGTACACCGCAAGCGCGATCAGCGCGCCGCCGACGATACCGACGACCTCGCGCATGAAGGGTAGATCGAGAATGTGTTTGATGTTCATTTCTCCTCATTATAGCAGAAATACACTGCGCGGACCAGTTGGGCTCAGTCGCTTGTCTCTGCGGAAAGCCCCTTCCTGCGCTTCGCCCGCAGGATGCTGCTCTTGTACTTTTCGGGATGGAACGGCTTCATGCGCTCGACAGCGACGCCGAGTTCTTCCTCCGTGATGCCTGGCGGAAGCGACTGATCGTATCCGAGGAGGATCACGTTCGGCTGAATGTCTTTGAGCGGCTGCAGAAAATTCTTCGGATCGCCGAGCTGCACCTGCGCGTCGGGGAACGTTTTTTTGATTTTTTCCATTCTGTCTTTTTCGTTCTGCACCGGAAGATACCCTTTTATTTTCAACACGTTGCCGTCGCGCGCGACGACGATCCACAAGCCCGCCGGCCGGCCGGCATCGGGGGATTTGTCGTCCCGCACGCGCCGCAGGGCGTGGCGGATAAGCCAGCGATGACCGGGATGAAGATAATCGAACGTCCCGAAGATCATGACACGCATATTATTGTGCGCTGCTGGTGGACGGCGCAGCCCTCACCGCCGTCAGGTCTACGACGTAGATCTTTTTCTCATCCAGGACGTAGAGCTGGGATTCGTCGCTGTTCACGTAGAGATCCTTGAGCGTCCCGACCTGATCACCCTCGAAGACGTATTGACGGACGTAGGAGGATTCGCCGGTTGTGCCGCCGTCCGTGATCATGATCACACGCGCGTTCTCGGGATCGAGGAGATACATATGACGGTCCGTGACCTTGTACATCTTGGTCGCCGTGGCGAATACGCCCGGGGGCGCCTTGCGGATAACGAATGGCTGCGCCTCGCCGCGGAAGAGCTTGAGGATCGTTCCGTCCTCCTTGCCGTCGGCGCCGGTCACGCGCTTGAGGATGAAGACGTTTCCATCGATCGCCATGTCGATCGCACCGGTAAGATCTCCGTTCACGTTGTATTCGACGGGAGCGCCGTAGCGGTCACCGAGGCGCTCGTATTTGTAGATCTGCTTGTTCTCGGGAGAGAGGAGGTACACGAACCGCAGGTAGGCATCGACGGCTTTGCCGTTTACCCAGCCGCGCGTGTCATCCGTCTTCATCGAGATCGCCTGCCCATTCTGCCACTCGATGATGCTGTTGCCGTTCATGAGGAAGACGAGCGAGGAGAAGCGCGAAAGATTGGCGCCGTCGAGAATCAGAACGTCTTCGCTCAGACGATCGGGGGATTCGACGGAATTGAGGAGTACGCGGTAGAGATCCTGGCGGTCGTACACGACGAACTCGCCGTCGCCGATGCCGATGAGGCCCTGCGAGACGATGTCGGAGTTGTTGGCGGAGAGATTGGCGACCACACGCGGGGAGGCGAGACGGATAATGTTGTTGATTTCCTCCTTCTTGGAACGGATCCGCCCGAGAAGCTCATTGGCTTCGACGCGGAAGAGGCCCGACTCATTGTCCAATACCTGCTTGGCGCGCTCTTCGGCCCGCACGAGAATCGCGTTGGCGGATTCGGTATCGCCGATGATGCGCTTGTTCTCGGCGGTCTGGATCTCCGTGCTGATCTGTTCGACGAGGGTCTCAAGTTCGGTCCGGGTCTTGCTGCGCTGGCTACTCGTGAAGACGTGGACCAATGCCCAGATGATGATCAATGCCGCGATCGCGCTGGCGAGCAGGAGGAGATGGGCACGCTTCTTGCGCTGGGGGTGCGTCAGGTCCGCGACGAAGGTCCGGAATCCGTCCTGTGCTGCGCTCCAGACATTGAGGCCCGAGAGCCGGGAGATACCGCCCTTCGACATTTTTCTGCCGGTGCTGCCAATGCGGCCGACCGTTTCGCGGGAGGGCAGGAACGATTTGATGCGATCGAGGGAGATGTAGGAGGAAAGGCCGGAGAGAGAGGGAAGAGACCCGCGAAGGCCGCTGCCCTGCGTCCGCCTGCGGCGGTCGACGATCTGATTGCGGGCGGAATCCGAGCGGGGATGCAGAACGAGGGCATCATCTTCATCACGTTCGGGCCTGCGTCCGACGGTCCCGCCGACATCAACCACGCAGAGCGCCGCATGCTCTTCTTCAGCCTCCAGCGCGCGGGCGACGGATTCGAGAACCATGTCGCGGTCGGCGGTCAGCTTGCCGAGCTGCGCGGGCGTCAGGGCCCGAAGCAGCCGCTGGGTCGAGAAGATCACGAGATCGCCGCGCTCCAGCCGTCCGCTCGCGATATGCACGAACGCCGGGGTCGGACGTCCGCTGTATTCCGTGATCTGACTGGCCGATCCCTTGCGGATGAGATACGCCTCCGCGCGTCCCGCATGCGACACGTGCAGGGTGTCGTCGAGGTCGACGATCGAAATGACCATGTGCACGTCATGGATCGCACCCGAAACGAGCATTCCTTTAAGGAGGCCGTTGAGCTCTTTGAGAGTACTGTCGAGCCGCTGGGGCGCGTCGCCTTCCGCCTCGAGAAGCGCATGCTTCACGATCGCCTCACATTCGCGCTCGACGGACAGGGCGCCCTTTTCGCGCGCCGTAATTTCCATGAGAAGACACACTCGTTCGCCGTGCAGACTCTCGAGCGACAATGTCACGAGTGATACGTCACGCGGCGCTTTGGTTGAACCGGTCCGGACTGCGACGTCCATACAGGAAGACAGGGTACCTGCTCCGTACCCTGAGGGGAAGCCCTCCTTCCTTCCAAAATCCTGCATGCGATGAAAACGGGCGTTTTTCCGGGGCGTTTTTGGCACGATATGCAAATTTTGTTCGTAAAAATACGTGATCTACAAGCCAAAAACTAGTATGCTCGACAAAGAATACCTTGCACATCCGCGCAGGGGGGAGTAGACTGAAGTCAGTTCTTATTTATTTTCAAAACAAGTCACCAATGAAAACGGTGAAAGAATGGGTGCAGCGACAGCTCGCTGGTAGTTCCGCGCAACCCGTACAACAGGAGTCTCGACCAACCTCGCAGAATCCACATCAGCAAAAACCGCAGGGACAACAGCCCCGCAGAAACCATGGCCAACACGCACGTCGAGGCCAGGGCAGACAAGACAATCGCCAACAGGGTAGCCAGGACAACCGCCAACAGGGCAACCGTCCGGCTCCTCAAACGCAAAATGTCGTTGAAGCCCCCGGACGTCGCGGAGGCCTGAAGGTCTACCCACTCGGAGGGTTCGAGCAGGTCGGCCGCAACTGTTTCGTCATCGAAGTCGACGGCGACATTTACATCATCGACCTCGGACTGCAGTTCCCGGATGAAGACATGCTCGGCATCGATTACCTCGTGCCGGACCTGTCGTGTCTCAAAGGAAGGGAAAGCCGCATTAAGGCGGTCATCTTCACGCACGGCCACCTCGACCACATCGGCGCGGTCCAGCATGTGCTCCCGTCGCTGCACTTCCCGGCATGCTACGGAACCAAGCTCACGATGGCATTCGTCAAGAAACGACTCGACGAAGAGCAAATTACGAGCAAGGCGAAACTGAACGTCGCGGCCTACGGCCAGAAGATCCAGCTCGGCAAAGTCAGCATCGAATTCCTCCGCGTGACGCACTCGATTCCGGATTCCGCCGCCGTCGCGCTGCACACTCCCTACGGCACGATCGTGCATACGGGAGACTTCAAATTCGACCTGACGCCGATGAACGAGCCGCCAGCCGACTTCCAGAGACTCTCGGAACTCGGACAGAAAGGCGTCCTCGCTATCATCGCGGACTCGACGAACGCGACGAAGCCCGGCAACTCCAAGAGCGAGCGCGAGATCAGTCAGACGATCCACAGCCTTATCAAGGACGCGGAAGGGCGCGTGATCATCTCGACGTTCTCGAGCCTCCTCAATCGCATTCAACAGGTCATCGACGTCGCCAAAGACACGAACCGCAAGGTCTACCTCGCGGGACGCAGCATGGAGACGAACGTCGAAATCGCAACAAACCTCGGCTACATAAAGGCACCGCGCGGACTCGTCCGCAAGGCGGGCCCCGGCATGGAAAAGCTTCCCGACAACGAAGTCGTGATCATTACAACCGGTAGTCAGGGCGAGGAAATGGCGGGCTTGGCCCGCATGGGACTTGGAACGCACCGTCACATTTCCGTGAAGGAAGGTGACACGGTGATCCTGAGTTCGAACCCTATCCTCGGCAACGAGCGCGCGGTCGCGAAGGTCGTCAACAATCTGCACCTGAAGGGAGCGACTGTGAAGACGAACCAGGAGCTCGCGCTCCACACCACCGGTCACGGATATCAGAATGACATTCTCCTCATGCACCGGTTAGTCCGGGCAAAGCACGTAATCCCCGAACACGGCGAGCCGCACATGAAAGCGGCCCATGCCGAACTCGCGAAGGCCATCGGCTACCAGGACAATCAAATTCATCTCCTCGTGAACGGCGAAATCCTCGAATTCGATAACAACGGGGCAGCTCGCAAGAGCAAGCAGAAAATTCCGTTCCGCGACGTCATCATCGACGGTCGCGGCTCGGCCGGTGAAGGCCAGAGAGTTCTCACCGACCGAAAAATAATGAGCTCAGCAGGAGTACTGATCGTGCTCTTCAAAGTCTATGCAGACAGCAAGAGACTCGTCGGGGATCCCGACATCATCTCCCGCGGACTCATCTACGGATCAGAACAGACTGACATCTCCAACGAAGTCATTCAAACGAGCAAGAAAGCGTACGAAGAAGAACTCAATAGAGGCGAGACTGACCGCAAAGCGTTCAAACGCGCGGTGACAGGTGCCCTGTACCGATACTTCGACCGCAAGCTCGACCGCGAACCGATGGTTATACCTCTATTTGTAGAGGTATAACTTCTCCGCAGAAATTTCGCTACGGCTAGGAACGGCCGCGCTGGGTTTCTGTGACATGGTTAAAAAGAGCTGCGCCCAAGAATGGGCGAGCTCTTTTTGTATTACTGGGGTATGCACATTAACCCAGTACCCACTACATGTTGTGGGTGATAGATACATACTTTTCGTTTAAATCTCGACTGAGAATCGGCTCCAGGGCGAGTGCTTG
>Ga0163150_10001579_pt1 | contig 37851 bp, 29 predicted proteins | sample OliLakLV19P2IB_FD_148628 | JGI IMG/M metagenome (GOLD analysis project Ga0163150, IMG submission 148628) | Freshwater microbial mat bacterial communities from Lake Vanda, McMurdo Dry Valleys, Antarctica - Oligotrophic Lake LV.19.P2.IB | ecosystem: Environmental > Aquatic > Freshwater > Lake >... | reverse complement strand
CGCTCACTCTGACCTGGTCGCTCTCTGGAGCGACGACCCAGGTTTCAACGGAAGAGCACTTCAAACGGGATCTGCTGGGCGAAACCGCGGGCGAGATTCGCAATCCAGGCCCGTTGCTGCGTTTACCAGCCGAGCCAACCAAGCTTTCCATCGATCCACGACGCCTGGTGAAGTAACACAGGTCACTTCGTGTGGACGCTGTCCTGTTCACGAAAACCCAGTGCATGTTGGTATCGGTCACGGAAATGGGTCGCGGCACGGCATTGACTGTAGCCTGCAATCACACATCGCGATCCTCCAAGGTACACCCTGCATCGGAGGCCTGATTGAAAACCTGCGTCATCATCGGTGCTGGCTTTGCGGGAGCCGCCACTGCCTACCATCTCACCCGCCTGGGTCTGGAACGCGTGGTGATCCTGGAACAAGAGCCTATGGCAGGAGTGCATGCTTCTGGCAGAAATGCTGCCATGGTCCGGCAGGTTGTCTTCGAAGAGCCTATTGCCGCACTGGCGCGCGAAGGCGCCGCCTTCCTGCGACAGCTGCCGGCGGATTGGCCTCTGGACACTGGCTTTTCGTGCAGCGGATCGTTTTTGCTGGCTGATGGGCCCATGGCCCCCCGAATCCAACAGGCTGCTCAGCGGGCTTTGCAATCGGGGGTCCTCGCCGAATGGTGGCCCATCGGTCGCATCCAACGCCAGATTCCGGTGCTTGCGGACGCACCTGCGCAGGGCGGCGTCTGGTGTCCAACTGACGGTGTCATCGACATTCATAACCTGCTGCAAGGCTATCTGGGCGCGGCTGTCGCGAAGGGGGCAGAGATCCGGTACTCCAGCAAGGTGCGCAACATTGTGGTTCGTCAGCAAGCCGTCTGCGCGGTTCAGACAGAGAGTGACGAAGTTGCGACGGACCTGCTGGTCAATGCCGCCGGGGCCTGGGCCGGTGAGATTGGCCGCCTGGCGCGGGCCGCCAGAGTCCTGTTAACGCCCTTCCGCCGGCATCTGTTTGTCACCCAGCCACTGGACTGGGTCAGTGTTGCCTGGCCCATCGTCTGGGAGCTGGCCCACGAAATCTACTTTCGACCAGAGTCTGGCGGCTTGCTGCTGAGCCCCTGCGACGAAACCCCGCAACAGCCCGGCAATACCGCCACCGATCCGGCTGCTCTGGATATGCTCGCGGAAAAAGTGGCGCACTGTTTTCCTCAGCTCGCCAGCCTGCCCATTCGAAAATCCTGGTCCGGACTCAGGACGATGACGCCTGACCGCAGTTTTGTGATCGGCTGGGATCCTCGCGTCAAGGGATTCTTCTGGGTGGCCGGACTCGGCGGGCACGGTGTGACAACTAGTTATTCCTCTGGGCTTCTGGCAGCTCGATTGATTCGGGGAGAGGCAACTTCGCTGGCGAGGAAGTTCTCTCCGGATCGCTTTCCCAAGCTTCACGACCCTGGAGCGGCAGACTGCACCTCAACGATTACGGACCTCTGACAACCGCATTTATCGAACGCTGAAATAATGGGTCCGCTATGAGCCATCCTTTTACGATCATTCAAGGCGGCATGGGAGCAGGGATCTCTAGTTGGCGGCTTGCGCGAGCGGTGTCTGAACAGGGGCAACTCGGAGTTGTCTCTGGAACCGCATTGGATCAAATCCTGGCCAGACGGCTGCAAGACGGAGATCCTGGAGGGCACATGCGCCGCGGCCTGGACCATTTTCCCTTTCCCAGGATGGCCGAGCGCATCTGGCAGGCTTACTCCATCCCCGGCGGCAAGCCGGAGAGCCAGTCCTACCTGAGCACGCCAATGCATTCGAAAGACAGTCCTCGCGAGCTGGTGGAGCTTTGCATGGTGGCCAACTTTGTTGAAGTGTTCCTTGCCCGGGAAGGCCACGATAATCCGGTGGGCATCAACTATCTGGAAAAGATTCAACTGCCTCATCTGTCTTCCCTCTATGGCGCTATGCTGGCCGGCGTTGGGTATGTCCTGATGGGGGCGGGCATTCCCGTCAAGATCCCGGGCGTGCTCGACGGTTTCGTCAATCACGAGGCGGCCACCTATCCCCTGCAAGTGGCAGGCGCCCAGGACGCTGCCGACACGACTCTGAAGTTCGTCCCGCGGGAATTTATGGAACGTGATCTCGCGCCACTGACCCGGCCAAAGTTTCTCGCAATCATTGCGTCCAACGTGCTTGCCACAACCCTTCTGAAGAAGTCTAACGGCCGGGTTGATGGCTTCGTCGTTGAGAGATCGTCCGCAGGCGGACACAATGCGCCGCCTCGCGGAAAACCTCAGTTCAACCCGGCCGGTGAACCGGCGTACGGAGAGCGTGACAAGGTTGAGGTGGAGAAGATAGGCGAACTGGGTTTGCCATTCTGGCTCGCTGGAGGATACGGTTCTCCCGAGAAGTTGAGAGAGGCTCTGTCTGCAGGCGCCGCTGGCGTGCAAGTAGCAACCGCATTTGAGTTTTGTGCCGAGTCGGGCTTGAGGGACGACTACAAGCAGGCACTGCTGGAGAAAGCAGTCTCCGGCCACGCCCGAGTATTCACTGATCCGGTGGCCTCTCCCACAAATTTCCCGTTTAAGGTCGCGCAGTTGGAAGGCTCAATGTCGGAGCAGGACGTCTATTTGGCGAGGCCCCGCATCTGCGATCTTGGCTATCTGCGTGAGGCTTACCGGACCCCCGAAGGCACGATCGATTACCGCTGCTCCGGGGAACCGGTCACCATATACGTCTCAAAGGGTGGAAAACCGGAGGACACAGTGGGGAGGAAGTGCCTCTGCAATTCTCTGGTGGCGAATATCGGACATCCCCAGATTCGGAAAGGCGGACACGTTGAAAGAGGTTTGGTGACCGCCGGGGATGACTTGACCGAAATCGCGCGCTTCCTGCCGCCGAACAAATCAGCGTACAGCGCCGCCGACGTGATCACCAAATTGCTCAACGCATGATCTGAACAGTTGTGCTCGGCGCGCAGGGTCTTTTATTGACTTCCCAAGTTGCGATCATGCCCATTATTACTGTAATGGGAGCACAAGCAGGAGAACAGAGATGCGTCCCTGTTCGTAGTCCCGCCTTTAGGCGGCCCGGCTGAAGCCGGTAATCAAACAGTGAATGCTCTCTTACTTTTGCACTGACTAATAGGCTCCGGGCAAGGCCAGCTCGAGTTTCCGCCTTTCCGGTGGCGACCAAGCTCCTGGCATTCCTTGCTGGTGCTAACCGAACCGGAGCTTTCCGATGATCAAACTGAAACGCGTATGCGACGCTCGCGAACCGGCCGACGGGAAGCGGATTCTCGTCGATCGGCTCTGGCCACGCGGGGTGAGAAAAGATTCGCTGAGCCTGACGGTTTGGATCAAAGAGGCTGCTCCGAGCGAGTCTCTGCGACGTTGGTTTGGCCATGACCCGGAGAAATGGACGGAGTTTCAACGCCGTTATTTTGCCGAACTGCAGAGGAATCCGGAGGCCTGGCGACCGATCCTGGAGGCTGCCCGCAAGGGAACTGTTACGCTGCTCTTTGGCGCTCGTGACTCGCAGCATAACAATGGCGTGGCTCTCAAGTCCTTTCTCGAAAAGCAAAAAGGCTGATCAACCTGGCCTGCTCTCCTGAAACAAGGCGAGCTGGCTTGGCCAAGCAGGAGCGAGAATGAAGATCCACTACTTTCAGCATGTCCCTTTCGAGGGACTCGGCTGCATTGAAGATTGGGTGAATGCCAACCGTTTTGGCTTGTCAGCGACTCGATTCTACGAGAACGATCCGCTGCCCGAGGTGGATCGAATGGATTGGCTCCTCGTGATGGGAGGCCCCATGGGTGCTTCCGATGAGCAGAAGTTCCCATGGCTCACGAAGGAAAAGCGGTTCATCGAGGAAGCTGTCAAGAAGGGCAAGGTAGTCCTGGGAATCTGTCTGGGAGCCCAGCTCGTCGCCGACCTGCTCGGTGCCCGAGTCTACCGAAACCAGTTCAAAGAAATCGGTTGGTTCCCGATCGAATTGACCGAGGCTGGCCAGGGCTCTCCGCTGTTCGGCTTCCTGCCGGGACGGCCAACGGTATTCCACTGGCACGGCGACACGTTCGATCTGCCGCGGGAGGCCGTGCACTTGGCCCAAAGCGAAGCCTGTTTGCATCAAGCCTTTGTTTATGACGGGCGGGTCGTCGGTGTGCAATTTCACCTGGAGACGACAGCTGCGGGAATCGCAGCACTCGTGGAGAACTGTGCTGACGAAATTGTCGAAGGGCCATTCATTCAGTCTCCGCAGGAGATGCACGATCACAGCCACGAGATTCCCCGGCTCAACAAGTGGATGGAAGAGCTGCTGTCCAGGCTCCTTGTGGGGAACAAGGAGCAAACAGCGCGTTGACCCTTCATCTGCTTACCCTCATCACAAAAATGATGCGAACCCATTATTGCCGGCTGAATATCCAGACTCCAAGGCTTGCCAGGTGTGCTATGGCCTCGATAATTCGTTTGCCAAATTTTGGATGACCGTCTTGAAGCGCGGCGGCGCCGCCACCAATCGTAGTCGTCAAGCGGCTTGTTTCCGCGTCTCGTCAGAATAAAAAAACGTCAACCCCAACGTCACCGCATCAAAGATGGTCATCGAGTAGTGCTCCGGTATCCGAGATGGACGTTAAAACATAACCCGCAAACTCAATTGAATTTGGCGGGAGGAGGTTACCGTTGCGCGTATGCGGCCCAGTGACTCCAGTGGTTTCTCATTGTCTGTGGCCCCAGAAAAAGCCAGCAGGCTAGGGGGAGCGAAATTGGCGCGGTTCAGAAGGTTGAAGGCCTCTATACGAAATTGGATGTTGCTGCGCTCGCCCAACCGGAACCTTTTGATTGCCGCCAAATCAACGGTTCGCAGGTTGGGGCCGATCAGAGCGCCTCTTCCGAGACTACCCAGAGTCCCGGCCGACTGAAGCATAAATGCGGCCGGATCGAAATAACGATCGGGAAGACCGAGGACTGCATCTCGATGGGTTCGTCCTGGGGCCATACTAGGACGGTCAAAGCCCAATCCAGGACCGAGCGATGGAGACCATTGGGAGCGAGAGCGGTTCCGTTGCACAAACAAAGTCAGCGGGTTTCCACTTCTCAACTGTGAAATACCGCTCACCTGCCATCCCTTGAGGGCTTTTCCCGCCGACCCACTCAGCTTCTTGCCCCAGGGCAGCTCCCAGGTCAGGTTTGCGACCCAGTTGTGTTTCGAATGGTAATCAGCCAGGCCACGGTTGTAATTCAATCCGGGAAATTCGGGAAAGGCTGAGGTCGTTCCGTTGGTGGCGTCGGAAAAAAAGGTGGAGCCCTGAGTCGTATCGATATTGCGCGAGAAGGTATAAGAGGACTGGAAGTTGAGTCCTTGAGTCCAGCGTTTCCTCAATTCGAAAATCATCGCGTTGTACCATGAGTTGCCGTCACTACTCTTCAGCTCGATCGCCGTAAAAGCCGGATTCGGTCGCTGCAGCCTGTCGGGGAAAAAGATCGTGCCATCCGCCAGCCGAATGGGAGTTGGAAGGTTAACATCCTTGCTTCGCAGCAGGTGAATGCCGCGCGAGCCGGCATAGCCCACCGTCATTAGGGTATCAGACCACAGGGCGCGCTGGAGGCTGAGATTCCACACATGCACGTTGGGATTCTTCAAATTCCATTCAATCGGTCGAATTGAATTGCTCCCGCGGTCGAAGGAGGGAACAGGAAAGATAGGATTGTTAATGATGGGACGGGGAGTGGCAGGAGGATTGGCTCCTGTCACAATAAGGTTTTGCTGATTGTTGGTGTTGAAGAAAAGTCCATAACCGCTGCGTACCGATGTTTTCCCATCCCCCAAAAGATCCCAGGCAAATCCGAACCGAGGGGAGAAATTCTTGAGCGTTGGATTCCGGTAGAGTTGTCCGGTTGCTGGCGCCCTGTCGGTAAGGTTGATGAGCGCCGAATCACGTCCGTAAATATCTTTGGGCATTGTGGCGAATTCATACCTCAGGCCAAGATTGAGCGTCAGCCGAGAATTCATCTTCAAAGTGTCTTGCACAAAGAAGCCAAAGAGCGTGAAACGCCAATACCGGTCAAGCGCCCCATCGGGCGTTAAGCCAACAAACCGTTGGGGCTGATTTTGCAGGAAGCTGCTAAGGTTCGTAAACGTGAAGACGCCCAGTGCGAACGTGGGGTTGAACATGTTGTCTTGATAACGCTCCACCAGTGCGCCAGCCTTAAGCAGATGACGCCTTCGAGTCTGGTTGAGAGCATTCTCAAAACTGAGAACATTTTGCGTTAACTGCACATTAACTGAAGTTTGAGGACCAAAGCGCCCTGGGATCCCTCCGATGTCGATGCCGCCGATCTTGTCTCGACCCGGAACAAATGGTTGTAAGAACCGGGAAACGTTCGCTTCAACATCTTGACCGATGTGAGTGCGGCTAAAACCGAAACGAAAAGTATTTAGGGTTTGGACTGAGGCAATTTGATTATATTCAGCCGTCACGAACTGGTTGCGCGACAGAAAGGTGCGGGGAAATTGCGGGAAGTCCGTCGGCAGTTGCTGTTCGGCATCATCAAATGTATAGCGAACGAAGAATTGATGCTGGGTTCCCATACTATGATCGATCCTGCCCTGCAGGAAATCTTCGCCAAGCTGCTGGTTAGACCCAAAGTTGTGTATAGCCAAACCGCCGCCGATGTCTGGGCCATTTGGCAACGGAAACTCCTCCAGATAAGGTTTGACCGCAGGATCGATCCTCACTGTCAACGTCTGACTGGGTTGGTCCGGATCGGGCAGTATCCCACCGCGTGCATTCACGTTCGGAACGATTGTTTGAATGGTGCGGCCCAGCCTCTCACTCAGTACTTCGTATCCAAAGAAAAAAAATGTCTTGTCCCGTCTGAGAGGACCGCCCACGCTTCCGCCAAATTGGTTTCGCTTAAATTCCGGTTTCGTTGCCGGGTCAAAAAAGTTTCTGGCATCAAGGTTATCATTACGGTGAAAGTGATACAGACTACCGTGGGAATCGTTAGTTCCCGACTTGGTTAGAACATTGATCTGGCCCCCGGAATTGCGGCCAAACGCGGCGTCATAAGAGTTCGTTTCGACTCGAAACTCTCGAATCGTTTCCATCCCCAAGGCGGTCCCGGCAGCGCTTCCGCCTGGACCATTGGTGAAATCGTTTTGAGTCGTCCCGTCCAGCAGGTAAACATTGGAGCGAGGATCCTGACCATTGATACTGATCCCTAGGCCATGAGCCACCACGGACCCGCGGTCGCGGTGTGGAAAGGGAATTACACCGGGTTGAAGCAGGGCTAAGTCCGTATAATTCCGGCCGTTTAAGGGAAGCTCCTCGATGGCTTCTTGACTGACAAGATAACTTAACTCGGGAGACTGGGTATTGACTAACGGTAACTCCCCTGTGACGGTGAGTTCAAAGTCTGCTCTTCCAACTTCCATACTGAGATCCACGACGACAGTCTGTCCTAGCGTTAGCTTTACATCTTTGCGAACCAGCGGTCGAAAACCGGACAACTGGGCACGTACTTCATAGACACCCACAGCTATTGCGGGGAAAACGAAGCTACCGTCGGAAGCGCTGAGACTCAGTCGGGTGAGACCAGTTTCCATGTCGCGAGCGATGAGCTGTACCCCAGACAAAACGCTCCCCGTCGCATCCTCAATCTGACCCCTGATCGTGCTGGTAGTTTGGGCGAAGAATCGTGTGCTGAGACAAACGCTGAGACAGATGAGTGACATGACTGCAAGGCGGCTTCTCCGGCGACGAGGGACACATTTCAAAATGTGGCAAATGATAGATCTCTGTCTTGCGAGGCTCACGGCTTTCATTGGTACTGCCTGCCTGTTCAGTTTTTGGTTAACAATAAATAAACAGGCAAACGCCCCACGGAGAACGGCAATGTTGGCTGATCCAAGCCGGCGAAATTGCCGTTATCGCCGAACTGCAGACGAATCCGGAGGCCTGGCCACCCATTCTGGAAGCCGCGCAAGGGGACTCTTAAGCTGCTCTTTGGCGCTCGCGACTCCCAGCATGATAAATCGTGTGGCTCTCAGATCTTTTCTTGAAAAGCAAAAAGGCTGATCAACCTATCTGCTCCGTTGAACAGGGCCGTCCGATGGGTGCGCCACGCTTATCCACAAGACTTAATGCAGGCGCTCCTTGTGGTATGCCATCAACAGCGTACCCTCTCGACGCGTCTCCTCCATACGCTGCAGCAACTCCTCCTGCGCGGCCTCTGGGAGTCGCTCGATATAGAGGGATAAGCCGTCACAAGTGATCGGGTGCTCCCAGATCAGATCCAGGTTCGCGGCTGCCGTCTCGGTGTCTGCCTCTTCCCAGGAAGTCTTCCCAGCCAGATTGACCAATGCGCCGATCCCGCGAAAGACTCCATCATGCTCGGTCAGCAGCCGCTGGACTCTCCCCTCTCCCAAAAACTCCTTGAGCCGGGGATAAAGGTACAACTCCTCGAATTTGAAATGAGGCCCCACCAGACGGTCGGCCACCTCCAAAACTCCTCGGACAGCAGCCACATCACCTCCCTGGATGGCGGACCGCAGTTTCATCAAAGCAGACACAACTTTTGTATGGTCGTCATGAAACTCGCCGATCAGAGTCTTTCCAGCCATTTCAGTTCCTTTCATTCAATCAGCAGCTTGGAGTGGAAAATCGATTCCAAGAGCACCATTGATCACGAATCGTCACGCTTGTCAGGATCACGACGCGGGCTTCAATCAGTGCCAGGTGTCGCGGCTGCGCCGCCTTGCAAAAAATCTGCAAGCGGTTCGGGCCCAGCGTGGTGAAGTGCTTTCGGAACAATCGAACGAGCGCAGCTTCCCTGTTGGCCAAGGTATCTTTCTGTCGTCCAGCAGGACAATGATGGGTTCGCATCATTTTTGTGATGAGGATGAACCGATGAGGGCCGACCTGCAATTCTCGAAACATCAGCCTGTGGAGTCTTGGGATGCCGGTTGAAATCACGCGGTGGCGGGTGAAAGCACTCGCTATCGTTGGGCGGCTCAGAAGGACGATCCATGGTCGCAGCGAGGCTCTTTCGGCTGGCAACTAACTAGTCAAGGGCGTTGCCCTTGATATCCCGTGTGCTCTGCAATGGACTTGGTCGCAGGCTGCCAGAAGAAGTCAGGAGTCAGGAGCCAGGAGTCAGAATAAAAGGCCTTCTTCCTTACAGAGCCCCGTTAGGGGCGTCAGAAAGTAGCCCAGGGCCAGCGAAGCGCCGCCCTGGGTGAACGTCACCAAAAATCTCTCTCCCTCTCCCCGCGCGCGGGGAGAGGGCGACGGTCCCGAAGGCCGCCGCAATTCGCCCGATTCCCTCTCCCCGCGCGCGGGGAGAGGGCCGGGGTGAGGGGCATGAGTTGAGACAACGAGAACAAAATCCTCGTTTTGTCGTGCATAACGGTGTAGGCGTTTTCGGTGACGGCGCGCCGAAAACGTGGCCCTTCGGGCAGCTGAAAACAAACAGCTTAGGTCAACATGAAAAACATTTTTTGCAAGTGTTGCCCCTAAGCGCCTAACTATGGGGAAACAAACTGATCAGCGCTAGATAAGCTTTCCTATTGGCATAACAAATGCACTTCTTCGGCCAAGAATCCACTCAACATGAATATGGCTAGAATTCTGGTTGTAGAAGACGACAAGCTGTTTCTTTGGACTTTGAATCAATTCCTGAAGAAGGAAGGGCACGATGTCTTTCCTGTGACTTCGGGTGAATTGGCTTTTGCCCTGGCGCAGGAACAACTCATAGACGTCGTGATCTCAGACTTCCGTCTTCCCGGGCTCAATGGGACGGATCTTATCCGAAAGATAAGAGCTCTCCAGCCGGAGGCCAAGACCATTTTGATCAGCGCCTATCAGAGAGAGGAAACAGGAGATGACGAAGAGACACTATGGCATGTCTACTTGAATAAGCCGATTGAACTGGGGAGATTGAAGGAGCTGTTGCATGATCTCACGGATGGCACAGAGCTCGATCAATGAAGATCCCCTCTGACGTGTTGGCAGCAAGATGGCGCGAAATGACGCGCAATAGCAGATTCTCGGGGGGAGGCAACGAAAATCTCGCGGAATAGCTTCCAGGTACGGCAGCAACTCTTGTCTGCTCGCGCTGCCAAAACTCACACGCAGTTTTGTGACGCATGTTTATGCCGCGGTCGCAAGCTAGCGCCCATAGGGAGGTGTAAGTGGCAACGGAGAAAATGGTTGCAATGTCGCGGAGCGCTCTTCACGTGTTAGTGGAGCCCGGCAGATGTTGGGGACGTATCATCGGCGAGGACACTGATGAGGGGGCCTGTCGGCTGTGCGTCGACGCTTGCCCAGAAGTCTTCAAGAAGCCTCTGCCGAACCAATGTGCTGGTGTGCGAGCCGGTGTTGATCCGACCCCGCACGTAGCACGCATCCGCCAAGCAGCGGAGATCTGCCCTGTTAACGCGATCTTCCTTATGATCGAACCCTCGGCACAGCGCTACTCGATTTTCAAGAGCTGATTCTAACTGCTCCCGCAATGACTTATGGCCGTACGTAGAGTATAGAGTCGCAGATGAGTACTTCCCGCTTGCCACAGAGGGAAGACGTATCGCCCACATTGACTGAAGACTTCCAGCAGGGTAGAAGATCATCTTTCTTCGGTCCGATGCCGGCTCGGCAAGCTATACTTTGGAGTGGCTGGCACAGCAAGTGCCCACCCGATCCAGCATTTTTTTGAATCACAAACCTCAAAAAATCAGAAATCAAGCGAATCATCTAAGCTCACAATCATGCAGATTCAACCCACTGGCCTGACTTTGCAGCAACAAGCTGCATATCGTAATCGTGGCTATCACTCTCCAGTTCGAGCCTTGGCGGCCCATGAGGCTGCTGGCCTCTGCGGCACGTTCCTGGACTACTATGAACGCCAACGCGACGACATGGAGAAACTGCTGCCGCGAGACCGCCGCGCCTTTCTCTGCGAAACTCATTTCTTCCTGCGCTGGGTTTACCAGATGGCGTCCCATCCCCGCGTGCTTGACGCAGTCGAATGCGTTCTCGGACCGAACATCCTGGTCTGGAGCAGCCAGTGGTTTCCAAAGTTCCCCGGAGACAAGCTGTTCGTGTCGTGGCACCAGGACGCGACCTACTGGGGTCTGCATCCACTCAATATCACGACGGCCTGGATGGCTCTTTCGGAGAGCACGCCGCAGAATGGCTGCATGCGCGTCGTTCCAGGCACTCACAAGACGCCTCAGCTGCCGCAGCGCGACACCTACGACCCGGACAATGTGCTGTCACGAGGGCAGGAGATTGCAGTCGACGTAGACGAAGCCCAGGCAGTCGACCTGGCCTTGCGGCCGGGTGAGTTTTCTCTTCATCATGTCGCTATCGTGCACGGATCGGGACCGAACATTTCCGACGTTCCGAGAATCGGGATTGCCGTGCGCTACGTGTCTCCAGATGTTGCCCAGAAAGGCCGTGAGCGCGACCTGGTCTTCCTCGTGCGCGGAAAAGATGAATGGGGACACTTCGAGATCGCTGATCCGCCCGAACGCGATATGGAAATCGGTGAATCCAAGGTTCACGCTGAAGCGGCAGCGCGCAAGAGTCGTAACCTCCTGCCACAGAATTAGGTCCAATCAAAGAGCTAGTTGCTGCGCATCTGCGCTGAAGCGGCGGGCCACAGCGTAGTCCAAGGGTCTGGGTGTCGAGTCGTCCGAGCCAGAGTGCCAACGCGCTCGAGGCCTTCCTCAGGCATTGCTTCGCAAGGCAGGTGCCGCTCCCCGGGTGGCACGCTAAAGTGAATGATTAGGCACTTGGGTTCTGCGACACACTCTGAGATGGTGACACCGAAACAACAGAAACAGTTTGCCTGGGCGCTGGTAGCTTTCTTTTTTGCAGGCTCGGTGTTGAGCTACGTCGACCGCTCGGTGCTCGGCGTCGTGATGCCCCAAGTCCGCGAAGACCTCGCCCTGAGCAATACAGAGTACGGGTTGGCCGTTAACTGTTTCCTGATTGCTTACATGGTCTTTTACGTCCTGGGCGGAAGGCTGGCCGATTTGCTGGGAAGCCGCAGGACCTTCACGCTGAACATTCTTTTCTGGTCTGCGGCTGGAATCGCCCATGCAGCGGCGCGGGGCCTCGCCAGTTTGTGCGTGTTTCGCGCTCTGCTGGGTGTGGGCGAAGGAGGGTTCTTCCCGACGGCTATGCGAGGATTCTCCGAGTGGTTCCCCCAGGAGAATCGCGCCAAAGCGGTGGGAGTGCTGATGTGCGGAATCAGCCTGGGAATGCTGGTCACGCCGCCGCTGGTGGCCTGGATCACGCTGCGCTACGGCTGGCGAGCGGCTTTCCTGGTGACTGGGTCGCTAGGCTTTCTCTTCGTTCCGCCTTGGTTATGGATTCACAAACGCATTCGGCAAGCTTACGGAGTGCCAGACCCCGCGCCCTGCCGCGGCGAAGAGCCCGGCGGTGCAGCCCCCGAGGACGCCTCGCTAGGGCAGGTCCTGGCAAAGCGGAGGTATTGGTTCTTCCTGCTCGCGCGAGCCTTTCCGGATACGGTGACGTTCTTTATTTGTTTTGGCCGCCAGGGTACTTCCAGGATGTCCGGCAGTATGACTTGGAAACCGTGGGGAAGCTGCTCTGGATTCCTTTCTTTTGCGCGGACGCGGGTGCCCTGGCTGGTGCGTGGTTTAGCAGTGCCCTCATGGCCCGAGGTCTGGGACTCGACCGAAGCCGCAGGACGGCGCTGCTGCTTTCGGCGCTCTGCCCCATAGTTGGGGCCAGCGCGTTCCTGGCTTCCACCCACACGCTCGCTCTGGCCCTGGCCAGCCTGGCGCTCTTTGGGCATTTTGCCTGGTCGTCCAATATGCAGACGGTGATTACCGAAATCATGCCGCGCAAGCATATGGCGACGCTCTATGGTCTAACCGGAGCTGCAGGCACCTTGCTAATTAGGCGCATTGACGCAACCCCTGATCGGCCGGGCCGTAGACACGATTGGCTACGGGCCTCCTTTCGCAGGCACAGCGGTCGCTTACCTCTTGGCGGTCACCATGCTCTTGTGCGCTGGGAAGGTCGAGCGGATTCGTTGAAATCGCTTGCCAACAATCGGGACAAGCTGCTGTGTAGTGTCCGTTCTCAGAACGGAGGCGACAGTTCAGCGGCGATAATGTCATCGCCGTAAGTCGCTTTGATTCGGTGCCCTGCCGGCACTACCAAGAAGTCGGTCTCAGGCCAGTCTCCAGAAACAAGTTGGCCAAACAGGCTGAGATTCCCCTGCATTTTTTCGAACGACCAACTCCGGCGAGCGGCCTCCTGCTTTGCGAGTCGTTCGAACTGGCCATCTGGTTCGACACCCGTTTCAATGTAAGTGAGTTGACGATAGTGTTGCTGGTATTGGCTGAACTGTTCGTACAGGTAACGACCGTTATCTTCACCGTATTGATCGATGAATTCTTGAAGAGTAAAGGTGGCATCCGCTTTTCTCGAGGCTGCTGGGTTTCGGAGCTGCTCTGTGTTTCCGCCGCGCTCGATCCACCCAGGCGAGCGAAAGTAGACCCCAGGATGGGCTTCGAAGTACTCGTGGTAGCGACTGCGGCTGCCCATCAGCAGGGCGATACAGTCGTGCGCTCTGGGAACCACCAGAGGCAGCGTCCTGGCGGTCAGACCTGCCAATCCGTTTCCGCAAAGGGCGTAACCCAACAGAATCGCATCATGTCGAGCCACGTCGGACTGGTCTACTTTTTCTTGCAAGGTTCGCCGCATGCTGGCAGCCCCTAGATCATGGAGGCCCTTCGTGACAAACTCAACGTCTATTTGATGCGGTGATCGAGCCAACACCGCACACATTTCTCGAAACATGACCTCACAGCTGATCAGCTTAAATCGCTTCATCCGACTGTGACCTCCCTAAGTTTGAGAGTGCAAAAGAACTTGTCCAGAGTTCTTCAAGCCATCGATTGCTCGAGCGATCGCTCCTGCGGGGACGGGTTGAATCCTCCAACTTCGGGTCGATTTAGAAAGGCTTGGGCATTCACGATTTGACCGTAGCGGGGGAGCTCTTCACCTTCGAAATTGGGAGACGTCGCTCCAGCCTCGGGACTGGCGGCGACGTTTGCCTTCCTTGATACTCGCTCTGCCAATCCGTCTCGGCCGATTTCCAATTACCGTCCGCGTTTCGGAATACCCCGGCATCTGCAAGCATCTACAACTTCCACCCGGCGGGATCGACACCCACTTTGCGCGCGGTGGCCATGATCTTTCCCCAGGTAGTGTCATCAACCTCGATACCTTCCTGTGCGCGCCTTTGGGCACTGCGGAATTCCGGTTCACCGGGGGCGAGAATTTCCGAGAATCCCGGGGCCAAGCGGCTCGATCGGATGTGGCGCAGCAGGCTTTCCAACTCGTCGTAGTACGAGTCTCTCTCTGTGAAGTGCTCAATGTTGTAAACCGTAAACATCACGCCGTTGCTGTGCAAGATCCTGGCGCCAGCAGCACACCCTTCGCCACTGAGAGCGCCGCCCAGCAACTCGACGACGATGCTCAGACCGTAACCCTTGTGGGCGACAACGCCGCCTAAGGGCAAGATCGCCCCGGGAGGATCGGCAATGAATGCACGTGGGTCAGTGGTTGGCCGTCCTGCCGAATCAATAAGCCAGCCTTCTGGTACAAAGCGCTCCTCATTAATAGCCACGCGCACTTTCCCCTCAGCCACCACCGAGGTGGTCATGTCTACCATGATTGGCTTCGAGTCACGCCGAGGTGCGGCAAAGGCAATCGGATTCGTGCTGAGCCGGCCGTCAATGCCGCCGTAGGGTGCGATTTGGTAGCCCAGCCGCCCAGCATTGACGAATGCCAGGGCGATGAACCCTTCTTCTGCGGCCATCAGGGGATAAGCTCCAATCCGGCCCAAATGGCTGGTGTTTCGCAACGTCACGGCTCCCAACCCATGTTCCTTTGCCTTTTTCATGGCCAACTGCATCGCAAATCGGCCGCCCAGCTGACCTAAAGCACCTCCCCCATCAACAACAGCAGTACACGGAGTTTCGCGAACGATTCGCGATGTGCCCTGCACCTGGGAGCGCCCATCCTGAATTGCCTTAACATAATCGATGTAGCGGATTACTCCGTGAGAATCATGGCCAAAAAGGTTGGACTCCACAAGATGGTTGGCAACGAAGCGAGCATCTTCGGGAGAGCAGCCAGCAGCTTCGAGGAGCTGGCAACCGATCTGGCGCAGCGCATCTGGTCTGAATCGAGGCATGAGACTCCTTTCGTTCTCCTAGCCCACAAGCTTCCTCCTGGCCGAAACCGCGAATCGACGGCGAGCCGGCCAGTTTTGTCAAAAGCGCCGGCAGCACCGGCAGGGTTCCGTCAAAGTCGTGAGCCCTCCCTGACGGTCGGGCTACTGAACCGCCGCGTGACCCAAATCAGTCGCCCACGCGTTAGCAATGGCTCTACCTTGATTCAACGCCTTGCGGGACTTTGACCGAGCCCTGACAGCACCGGCTAGCGGCAAGACAGAGAGCGACGACATCGCGAAGGTAACGAGTTCCACCGAGCATCTGCCCACTCCACAGAAGGCGAGTTGGCCACTTCAAGCCTGGGCACCATTGTTGCACATTGCAGCGCCAAAACTTCGACTGGTTTCTTGTGTTCTTCGCAAAGCGTGGTGTTTGGTTCCGGGCTTGCTCTCTTGTTGGCGTGTATCCATGAACAAGTGCTAGAAGCCAGCTGCGCTTGTGTTCACTTGCTTAAGTGCGCGGGTTGGAGTTCTCGCTCTCACCCCTTTCGGGTGGGGCAAAACTCGACCCACAAGTGGGGTTCTTCACCCATCCCGGACGCCGGAGCGATTAAATGACAGCACGTGACCGGATGCTGGCAGCAATCCGTGGTCTTCCGAGCGACCAGATTCCATGGGCACCGCGGATGGACTTATGGTGCATCGCCCTCCGTGCGCGAGGAACACTTCCGCGGGAGTTTCAGGGTCTGAACCTGGACGGAATCGCCGACGTGCTTGGTGTCGGTTGCCATGCAGTTCGGGGCGACTACACCTTGGAGCGAGACCCTGAGGAGTTTGCGCTCCGTGCGTACGGATTAGAGAACCACGTCGATTCTCCATTTCGGTTGGAATTAGGGGAATTGGGCGTCGATTTCGAATGCGATGGCCAGAATTACCTGACGTGCATCAAGACTCCTGCGGGTGAACTGACCACACAGCTGCAGTTAACCCCGGCGATGAAGCAGTCGGGGATCTCTATACCATTTACCAAACGTTTTCCCATCCGCTCTGTTGATGACCTCGAAGCGGTTGGGCAGGTATTCGAGCATTTGAAAGTCATCCCCATACCGGAAGCCTACACGAAGTTTCGGAACAGAATCGGAGAGCGCGGACTGGCAGTTGCGTATGGGCCCAATGGCGCTTCCCCCATGCATTTCATCTTGCACGATCTCATGCCGATGGAGCAGTTCTTTTACTGCTATGCAGATGAAAGGCCGGCCCTCAACCGCCTGGCTGAGAAGATTGGCTTCTTTCTTGACGCTGTGCTTGAAGCCTTGCTCGCTTGTGAAGCCGAGGTCGTTCATTGGGGGTCAAATTACGATCAGGACCTCACACCTCCGAAGTTCTTTGCCAAAGAGATTGCCCCGTGGCTGAAGAAGGTGAGCGACCGCGTTCATCAGGCTGGGAAGTACCTCCAGACGCATACGGATGGTGAGAACCGCTACCTCCTGCCCCACTATCCAGCCTGCGGGTTCGACATCGCGGAGTCGGTCTGCCCCCACCCCATGACGAGTTGCACGCTGGCAGAGATTCGCAAAGGCGTCGGGCCCACGACAACCGTTTGGGGAGGAATCCCTTCGGTTGCACTTTTGGAAAGCTCAATGGATGAGGCGGCCTTCGAGGCCTACTTGGATCAGGTCTTTGCGGAGATCGGCAGCGGAGAACGCCTGATCTTTGGTGTAGCCGACAACGTGCCTCCTGACGCGAAGCTCGACCGTCTGCACCGAATCCGCGAGCGTATTGAATCCTTTGGCGCGGTTCAGCCAGGACGCGAGGATCGAAGGGCTGGTGGAGGAACTTAGCCCGAGTGGCGCCGAACGTGGCGAACAGCCCGGACTTGTGGCAAGTGAGGTCGGCGATTTACCCGTGGCTACTCAGATTGCTCCTGGCAGCCTGTGAAGCCGCAAGCCAAATACGTGACTGAAATGATGAAACTCACTACTTAGTCGGAGGAGTGATCTATGGGAATGACCTCAAGAGAACGCGTCTTAACTACACTCCGGTGTGAACAGCCTGATCGAGTTCCCTACTGTGAGCTATCGGTAGATCGGGTCATGGCTCAGAAGTTGTTGGGTTGGGCAGGGGCCCAGACCCAGGGTTACAACATCGAGGCGAATATCTACTCTCCTCAAGAAGCTCGCTTATTAGCCGAGCATTTGGGATTAGACAACCTGTTCTTCGTGATTCGTGCACCCATCTGGGCGGAGAAGATATCCGGCAAGGATGGCCGTTTGTTCTATGGGCAGGGGATGATCCAGTCCGAGAAGGACCTCACTCTCATGCAGTTTCCTGATCCTGACGACGATGCCTTCTACGTCGAAGCGCAAGCGTTTCTCCGCCACAAGGGAGACTATGCGGCCTTTTTCATCACTCGGATCGGGATATTCTCAACCATGATGAGCATGGGAATGGAGAACTTCTGTATCGCCTTATACGAAAACCGCGGACTGGTTGAAGCGGTGCTGGACCGCTATTGCGACTGGACTGCAAGAGTAGCACGACGTGTCTGCCAGCTTGGCTTCGATGTATTTATCTCCACCGACGACATGGCCTTCAACACCTCGACGTTTTTCTCCAGGGCAATCTTTCGTGACTTGGTTCTGCCTCGTTATCGGCGCGTGGGAGAAAACATCACCCTGCCGTGGATCATCCACAGCGATGGCAATATCGCACCGTTTGTAGACGACCTGGTCGACCTGGGAGTTAGCGGTTTGCACCCCAATGAAAAGGGCGCTGTCGATATTCGGGCGATGAAGAAAAAGTACGGCAAGCGTCTCTGTTTGTTAGGCAACGTGGATCTGAACCTTCTGGGAATGGCAACACCAGAGGACGTCGATCGGGAAGTGCGCGAGCTGATCAGAGACGTTGGGCCTGACGGAGGCTACATCGTCACAAGCGGAAACAGCCTTGCAGGCTATTTGTTGCCTGAAAACGTGAGAGCCATGGCGGCCGCTGTCAAGAAATACGGCGACTATCCACTTGCGCTCAGCTAAACGTTTTAGTCTTAGGCCATGACGCAGAAGCCGTGCCTGTAGCGAATCTCGCTGGCCATTGGATCTTAAGGGCAAAGCTCTTGGCTGTTTAGAACCTGTTCATTCCAACACAACTGAGGAGGAGCTTTATGGTAGCAGACCGTGCATTGTATCAAGCCATCCTCGACGGGGATGCCAAGCTGGCTCGGAGCCTGGCCGAGGAAGCGGTATCCAAGGGTGCCAATCCGCAAAGTCTCGTCGACGAGCAGATGATTCCCGCTATGGACGAGGTGGGCCGGTTGTTTGAATGCCATGAGTATTTCGTACCTGAAATGCTGATAGCGGCCAGGGCCATGCGCGCAGCCCTTGAAGTGGTTCAATCCCGCCTGACACTAGCGGAAACAGAATCCAAGGGCAAGGTGGTCATTGGAACTGTGAAAGGAGACCTGCACGACATTGGAAAGAATCTGGTGGCTGCGATGCTCCAAGGAGGCGGTTATCAGATATTCGACTTGGGGACCGATGTTCCGGCAGAGAAATTTATCAAGGCCATCGAGGAGCATAATCCCGTTGCTGTTGCCCTGTCGGCGCTGCTGACGACGACCATGCCGGAGATGAAGAATGTCATCGAAGCTCTCGTTAACGCTGGTATTCGTCAGCGCGTGAAAGTACTGGTGGGTGGTGCTCCTGTGACCGAGGAATTCGCCAGGCAGATTGGTGCTGACGGCTACGGTGACACGGCTGTCGCTGCCGTGGGTTTGACGAGACGCTTGGTTTCCACTACCACCGCATGACCGAGGGCCTCACGGATGTTTTCTCACCGTTAGGGATCAAGGAAATGAACGCGGGTCTTGCGATGGCGGCAAGTTCTTTTCAGAAGGAGGTCCGATGAAGAACGTCCATCTACGACGCAGGGAATTCGTGAAACTAGGGGTCCTGGGCAGCACAGGCGCGTTGCTCCCAGCTCGACTGAGCCAGGGTGACGAACGGACCTCGCGATCAGGCATCTGCCTGGCTCTCGCAAGCCACTGGAGCTACATTGGAATCGGCTGGCAGCTCGGTCTGGAGTCGTGTGTCTTGTCGGTGATCGACGCAATGGGCATGGCGGATCGCCCACCGGGTGTGAAGACCTGCATTAACTTGGATGCCCATGCCTATGAGCTCATCGCCGAGAGATTTCCCGAGATTGCGGCAAAACTCAAAACCTATCTCCTACAAGGGAAGGTAGAGCTGATCGGTGGGACATTTGCCCAGCCGATGGGCTCGTACATCAGTGGCGAATCCAACATTCGCCAGCTTGTTTACGGCAAGCAAGCCATTCGCAAGGCGCTGAACCACGAGATCGAGACTTTCCTCGAAGAAGAGGAATTCACACATCCGCAGCTGCCGCAACTTCTGGTTGGCAGCGGTTTTCGTTACGCCAGCCTCGCTCAAGTGGACACCTGGGGCAAGGCAGGAATTCCAATTCTGGAAATGAACGTCTTTCAGTGGCGGGGGAAGGACGGTACCGAGATCCCATGCATCCCGAAGAATTCGCTGTTCTCCTATGGCATCCGAAACCCTTCCTCGATTCCGGAACTCCCGAAACTGCAGCAGCTCGGGAAACCCCTGATGATCAACTGGGCCGAGTTCGGATGGGAATCGCCTGACGCCCCGGCTTACCTGGTGGAATCCGAGAAGTATCGTAAGCTGGCTGGTGAGTATCCCATTGAGTTCGTGACTCTCAAAGAGTACATGGAAAAGCATGCGATCAATCCCAAGGAAGCCATTTATCTCAACATGGACGCCTGGAGGAAACTGCTTCCCTGGGGCATCGGGGGCGACCAGTTGCGCATCCTGGACCGCAAGGTCGAGGGAGTCTTGTTGGCTGCTGAACGATTTGATGCACTGGCGCAGCGCCTGGGGGCTAAGCCGAACGAGCGCGAACTGCAAAAAGCCTGGAAAGACCTCTTGACCGCGCAAAGCCATGACGTAGCGTTGTGCGAATACTCGCGATGGCAAAGCGATCGCATGGCGCCGCTGGACCGAAGCGAGGATTTCCACAACTTCAGCTGGGGAGTCATGGGCTACAACCATCTGGACTCAGCCGAAAAACGAGCTGACCCGATTCTGGACAGTTCGCTCAGACACATCTCTTCCAGTGTAAATTCAGCCTCTGGAAAGCACGGCGACCTGGCGGCCACCGTCTTCAATCCAAGCGGCTGGGAGCGCAGTGAGGTTGTTCTGACCGGTCGGGTCTATCCACGGCAGAAGGTCAAGGATATCGTGGTCCGGACCGCGTCGGGACAGCTCATGCCTTCGCAGATGGTCCGAAAAGAAACCGACGACCAAGGTCATCTGCTTTTCGCCGACGTTGCCTTTCGGGCGGAAAAGGTGCCAGCAGTGGGCTACGACACCTACTATCTCGACTTTTTGTCAGAAGCTTCCAGTCCACAAGCTACAGACCTGAAATTGCGCGAGGAAACCCTGGAATTGGAGAATGAGTATCTCAAACTCCGCTTGGGACCGACGCATGGAGCTATCGCCAGCCTGGTGGCAAAAGCGACAGCGCGTGAGATGCTCAAAGGTGACGAGAGCCCGTTCCCGGTCTTTCATGGACACCCGAACGGGGAGTACCCATTGCGGGGTGCGTTTGTCCGCGGGAAATACTCAGCGGAGGAAATGAAGATCCCTTCGGAATTCAACTCTGTCCAGTCCGGCAAGTTGCGAACTGCGGCGGAAGCCAAGCAGCGAGGCGAAGAGCATGGCGACTGGCGACAAATCCAGAAGTCAGCCATCCGTTGGATTGAAAAGGGCCCCCTCCGGGCGACCGTGAAGGCCAGTCATTACTGGCCCTTGCTGAAGTTTGAGACCTACGTCACGCTGCACTCTGGTTCCCCCTGCGTCGAGGTGACCAGCCGGGTGCTGGCGGAGATCCCTCCGGCTTTGGACAAACTCGGCGCCGATCGGCGGTTTCCAACGGAAATCAAGGAGGGCTATTGGCTGTCCTTTGCTCCGGCTTTTCCGGTTTCCAGTGTTCTCCGCGACTTCCCTTTCGGCATTGAATCCACGATGCACCGGGGCTTTCATGCCTTGACCCTGGTGGATCTTCTGGGAGACGACGCCGGCCTGCTACTGCTTCATTCCGGCACGCAATACTTCAACCGCGATGAGCAAGGCGTCCTCTCAAATCTTGTGATGCGAGAATGGGAATCGTTCTTCACCGGCGAATATGGATGGCCTCGTTACGCGGAGTACCGCCACGGCCTGTTGCCTCATTCCGCCGGCTTTTCACATGCGCAGCGCCTCCAGGCTTCGGCAGAGTTCACACAAAAAATGGCCGTGGTAGTCAGCAAGCCGGCAGAAGGCCGCTTGCCAAGACGCCAAAGCTTCGTGACGCTGAAACCAGACGGAGTGCAACTGTCTTCTCTTCGCACGAAGCCGAACTCACAATTGGAAATGAGATTGGTGGAGGTAGAAGGCAAAGAAACGGCGGCCACCGTGAATCTTAACCTGCGGCTGAAAAACGTGACTGAGACTGATTTGTTGGGCGATGGCAGCCGCCCTGTTGCTTTAGCCGGGAATCAATTCAATTGCCGCATCCAGCCTTGGAAGGTCCAAACGTTCTCGATCACCTAGCCGCGCGCATCCGCCGTCGACAGTGTTGCCGCAGCTACGATGAACAGGCAGCAGTGTGGCAATCAGAGGATGTGAGAGACCTGAAAGCCTCTACCCTGTGATCCTGAACCGGGCCGGGAGCCAGTGCCTGGCGAATTGCTAATTTGTAGGCATTTCTTGGAAAAGTCTCGAGTCGAAGCCGTTGAGCCGGAGCTTCTGAGTTTCGATATGTGAGGCTGATGATCGGAGCCTGGGCAAAATGGTTGCGAATTGATTTGCCGGGTGCAACCCGGCCTTCAGCACGTGTTTTGCTCTGATTCGCATTCCCATCCCGAGAAATCACCCGCCTGATCCGGCACTTCAATTGGGAGCATGGAGCGGCGATTAGCCATTCCGACGCCGGGCTGTCGAGTGCAGTGCCTCCTGGTCCGTGATTCTTCCCTTCGGTTCAGCCGTGGCAAATTACTCAGGGTGGTGTTTTCCCCCGGCTGCGGCCGGACCTCTTGTGGTCACAAGTCAGCCAATATCCTCTCTGGGTTGGTGTTTCAACCAGAAGGGGGTTTTGGCTACGCTCTTGCTCGAAGAGTAGCAAGCTTTGCAGAAGGTGGTTGTGTGTCGGGGTCCCGCGAGGGCTGGGCCATTCAAAAGGAGCACAAACCATGAAGATCTCCATAACGCGTCGCAATTTTCTTGTTGCTGCCGGCTTGACGGCTGCTTCCAGCCGGCGGGTTCTCGGCGCCAACGACAGAATCCGTCTGGGTGCCATCGGCACGGGCGATCGTGGCGGCTACCTGATGAGGCAACTCAACGAAATGGGTGGCATTGAGTGGATCTCGGTGTGTGATGTCTGGGACAAGCGCCGCGATCGCGCGGCTGAAATCGCGGGCGGTGGCGTGGCAAAAGACGCCGACTATCGCCGGCTGCTCGACCGCAAGGACATCGACGGTGTCGTTATTGCCACCTGCGATCATTGGCACGCCCAACAAACCATCGACGCCTGTCATGCCGGAAAAGACGTCTACGTGGAAAAGCCGCTGACCCAGAATCCACTGGAGGGCCCGGCCATCCACAAGGCAGTGCAGGAGACCCGCCGGGTAGTTCAAGTGGGTATGCAACAACGCAGCATGGCCAACTTCATTGAAGCCAAAGAGAAGTTTTTTGACAGCGGACTGATCGGCAACGTTCACATGGTCAGGACTCTTTGGAACGCAAACAGAGGCTATCTGACTCCCGTTCCTGCCGGCATGGAGCAGAAACCCGCCGGACTGGACTGGGACGCTTGGCTGGGCTGCCTGCCCAGGATTTCCTGGGATCCCAGGCGCTACTTCAACCGCTTTGCCTACTGGGATGTCTCCTGCGGCGGCCAGACCGGAGGATTACTGGTTCACATGATTGATGTGGTCCACTGGTTTCTCAATCTGAAGTACCCCAGCAGTGCGGTTTGCCTGGGAGGGATCTACCAATACGATGATGGCCGCGATACGCCGGATAACCTCAATGCCATTCTGGAATACCCGCAGAAGCTGACGGTGAGCTTTGAAGCTTCTTTAACGGATCTGATCCAGCAAGGCTCAGCCGACATTGTGTTTCTGGGCACGGGAGGCCGCCTCTCCATCTTTCGGGCGGGATACCGTTTTCTGCCCTCCGAGGCCAATCAATTGGTGGGAGAAATCGTTGGAGGGAAGGCTGCCCAGACAACTCATCTGACCCATTGGCAGGAGTGTATGAGAAACCGTCAGCAGCCGAATGCAGACGTGACGGCCGGCCACTATTCGGCGATGGCCTGCCACATGGCCAACCTCGCCTACAAACAACAACAGCGCGTTTCCTGGCGCAAGGAGTGGGAGCTATGAGTCTGAACATCGGCCTCAACCTGGAGTTCATTCGCTGCGAAGACAAGCCATTTGCCGCTGGGGTGGAACGGGCGGCCCAATTGGGGTTCCGCTTCGTGGAGCCCATGGTCCACAACGGCCGCGAACTGCTGAGCGAGGCGGGCTACTTCCACTCGATTTCGATGGATGAAGATCCGCTCGAGATCAGGGACATCCTGGAGCGTCATGGCGTCAAGCCTTCCGGTTTGAGCGCTCATTGCCCTCTGATGCGGCCGGAAATCAGTGTTCCCTATCTTCAAAAAGCCATCCGCTTCGCCGCAGGGCTGGGGGCACCTGTGGTCAACACCGATGAGGGTATCCGCCCGGCCTGGCTGGAATTGGAGGAGGCCTTCGGCATCATGCGCTACACGCTGACATCGGTTTTACGGGTCGCTGAGCGCTATGGCATCAAGATTGGCATTGAGCCGCACCAGAGCATTTCCAAAACGACAGAGGGACTCCTGCGCATCAGTTCCTTGGTAGAGTCGCCTTGTTTAGGAATCAACTACGACACGGGAAACGCTTACCTGGGGGGAGAGGATCCTTACGAGGGACTGAAAGCAGTGCGGCATCGATTGGTTCATCTTCATGCCAAGGACATCTCCGTGCAGCACTCCGAATCTGAGCGGGGAAAGGTCACCGGCACACCGGTGGGCTGCGCCTGCGGCGATGGGGTCATCGACTGGAAAAGAGTGGTAGCCCTGCTTGAAGAGAGCGGCTTTCAGGGCGTGCTTTCCGTCGAGTGTGGCACCCCGGATCAGGCTGCCCGAAGCTTCCAGCATCTCAGCGGGCTGCTGGAAAAGAGGAGAGACGCAGCCCTGAGAGGCTGAGTGCCTCAAGCGCACAGCCTGGCTTCAGAGGAGTTTCTCATGCCGCGTTGCGTCCCCACGTTCGATGAAAATATTCCCCTCCTGGGAGGGGCAAGCGCCAAAGGCGCTAGGGTGGGTTCTGCCTTGTGGGCCAAGACCCACCCCGGCTGCCTTCGGCAGCCACCCCTCCGAGGAGGGGATTTCCAAGGGAGAGTATCTCGGCGATGACGATCTTGAAGCGAAATCTAGCAGGGCTATTGCTTAGCCTGATCGGAACCACTGATCTCCTGGGCCAGGTGCCTCCCTCCACGACCTTGTTCCGCCCCGGTGCCCTTCGGGTGCTGATCCTTAGCGGACGCAACAACCACGACTGGCGAACCACCACCCCTCACCTCCGCCACTTGCTGGTGCAAAGCGGGCGGTTCGACGTGCGGGTGATCGAGGAGCCTGCTGGAATCACCGCTCAGACGCTGGCGCCTTACGATGCTCTGGTACTGGACTACTGCGGGCCGCGCTGGGGAGATGTATCAGAGAAGGCAGTGGCAGACTTCGTCCGCTCTGGCAAGGGCATGGTAGTTATTCATGGCAGCAGCTACGCCTTCAGCGGGCACGAAGTCTTGGGTGACCGTCACTCGCCAACCGGGATCGTGGAGCCGGCTTGGCCCGAGTACAAGCAACTGGTGGGGAGCTATTGGCCGCAGCGGCCGGCTCTTGGCTTCCACGGGAAACGGCATTCGTTTCGTGTGAAAGTCAAGCAGTCAGATCACCCTGTCTTCCGCGGATTGAAGCTAGAGTTTTGGGCCACCGACGAGCTTTATCACGGGATGACTTTCTTGCCCCAAACCCAGGTCCTGGCCAGTGCTTTTGACGATCCAGCCATGGCAGGGACCGGAAAAGAGGAACCGATCATTACGACTCTGTCCTACGGAAAGGGACGGGTGTTTTACTCTGCACTTGGACATGAAGTCGCGGCCATGAACGAGCCCGGCTTTGTTTCCGTTTTTGTGCGCGGAACTGAATGGGCCGCGACAGGGCAAGTAACATCGAGTGGAGACGTGTCTGTCACCTCAAGAGTGCGGCCGGCCGATTGCCAACCCATGCGGTTACTGGTGGTCACGGGCGGACACGACTTTGAACCCTCTTTCTATACTGTGTTCGAAGGGCGAGGGCCGTGGGTCTGGTCCCACGTGTCCTCCAATCAGGAGGCTTTTCGGAAGGAACTCCAGCCGGATGTCGATGTCCTGGTGCTGTACGACTTGTCGCAGGAGCTCGATGAAACGGGCCGCCGGAATTTGCGGGCCTTCCTCGAAGGCGGCAAAGCCATGGTCGTGATCCACCACGCCATCGCCGACTACAACGACTGGGAGTGGTGGACCCGGGAGGTCGTGGGAGGCAAGTATCTCCTCAAGGCCGAAGGCGCGATGCCGCCCTCCACCTTCAAGCATGACGAAGAATTGTTTATTCGCCCTGCAACCGCTCATCCCCTGATTGACTCAATTGGTCCCATGCACCTCTGGGATGAGACCTATAAAGGAATGTGGATCTCGCCGGATTCGCAGGTGCTGCTGACCACCGACAATTCCACCAGCGACGGGCCTGTCGCCTGGATTAGCCCCTACCGCAAGTCGCGGGTGGTCTACATCCAGCTGGGACACGACGGTTCGGCCCACCGTCAACCTGCCTACCAGTCGTTGGTCCGTAATGCCATTCTCTGGACAGCGGGCCGCAAGCCTGAATGACCGGCATGTGCCATGCGTCTGCAGCAAACACGGAGGAGGCGGAATCATGATGCCAAATCGCAGAGAGTTTCTCATCCTGCTGGCGGCGTCGGCCACGGCTGCCAACTCATGCGGCCGCTCCTCCAGGCAGACACTGCACGTTGTGCCCAACTTCCATCCCGCCTGCATGGGCTGGCTGGCGCCTTACTACGTCGAGCGGAACTACTGCCTGTACTCCTATCTCGATCATCAGGACCGCGCGCTGCAAGATCCGGACTATCGTTACGTGCTTTCTGAGATCCCTCACCTCATCACGATGATCGAGCGTCATCCGGAGCGATTGACCCAGCTGCAGGAGCTTGTGAAGCAGGGGAAGACCGAGATGGTGAACGCCTTCGTGCTGGAGCCCACCATCAATCTTTCGAGCGGTGAAACCCTGGTCATGCAGGGAGTGGAGGGCCTCCGCTGGTATCGGCAGATCATGGGTCTCAGGCCTCGGCATTGCTGGATGATCGACGTTTGCGGCTGGCACGAGCAGATGGCGCAGATCGTCAAAGGACTGGGTCTGGATACCTTCGTGTACTCCCGGTACAACCCCACCTGCTCTGCGGATTCGCCCCATGGAATTGCCAAAGATATGGACGCCATTCACTGGCTCGAATCGCCCGACGGAAGCCGGACTCTTGCCGTCAACCCTTGCCATTACTCAGATGCGCTGCGCAAGTCGATGTCGGCCACCGAAGCCCTCCCTCCCCAGGAGGTCCTCCAGGAGGTGGGCGATCTGGTCAAGCAGCAGAGGTCTCGCTTCCCCGATGGAGCACCCCTGCTTGCCTTTGCGGGCCAGGGAGACTATGCGCTTCCGTTCTACTACAAGGGCTACCCTGCGGAAATGCTCAAAATCTGGCGCGACTCCAATCCCGGCGTCGAGTTGCGATTCTCAACCCTCTCGCAGTGGTACGACAGGTTCTACCCGCGCGTTAACCAGTTCAATCTCAAGACCGTGAAGAGCGGATCCCGCATCTATGGCTGGTCCGGCTTCTGGGTAAACTCTCCCCTGGTCAAGCAGTGGTACAGGCGCTGCGAACATCTGCTGCAGGCATCAGAGGCCTTGAATACTGTTGCCAGCTTAAAGGGCGGCAGCACTTACCAGAGCCAGCCGATTTCCGATGCCTGGCTGTTGATGGCTCTGAACATGGATCGCAACCTGCTTTGGGCTGCTGGCGTTCATGCGACCTACGAGCACAGGCGGAGCTGGGACATGAGCGACCGTTTTGAGACTGTCGAAGATGCCTGCCGCCGTTGCGCCGACACCGCATTCCGGGCTGTCGCCAAGCCTGCGACCGATTCGCTTGCGCTGTTCAACCCGGCCAGTTGGAAACGAAATGGTCCACTCGAACTTCAGCTCCCCCCGGGACGCACTCTGGCCGAGGGGGCGGCGCAGTTCCTCGAAGATGGCACGACAGCACTGGTTCAGGCCGAACTGCCGGCGTTCGGTATCACTTCAATCGCCCTCAAAGCGGGGAGGCCGCAGTTGCCTCAGCCCGTCCTGCTGCGGGAGGCAATCGAGACGGACTTCTACTCCGCGCGGATCGACGGGAAGACCGGCGCACTGGTGAGCCTCAAGCTGAAGCCGTCTGGTCGCGAAATTTTCGCGGGGCCAGCGAATACGGTTACAGCCGAAGTCCGGAGCAAAGAGGACCAGAAGCAGGTATTCGCTCATGAAATTCCGCGGAGGGAAGCCCGTGTCGTGGTTTTCACCTCAGATAACAAACCCTCGAAGGTCAAGGTCTCAGTCGGATCTCTGGCTGCCATCGTAGAGACGGCCGGCCCATTCCATGGAGGCGCCCTGCGGCGCGTGATCCGATTCCACAAACGATCACCCCGCATCGACTTTCTGACCGAAACGAACGACTTGCCGCACGGGACCATCGTGACGGCGCTCTTCCCATTGGCCGGGGACGTCACCGAAGTCCGGCGGGCTATCCCCTATGGTTTTGCGCATTGTGCCTGGTCGAAGGCTAATGCCGGGCTGCCCGGCCAGAATCAAGGCATTGTTCCCGTGATCCGGTGGTCTCACTACAGCCTTGCTGGCGGAGGTGGCTCCGCGCTCCTGGATCGGGGAATTCCGGGCCGCGAACTGGTGGAGAAAACCGCGATCATCCTCCTTCACAATGCCACTACTGAATACTACTGGGACAAAAACTCGAAGTGGACCAGCGGAGAGGGTACTCAGCGATTTGAATACGCCTTCGTAGCGCACGACGGTGACTGGAAAGACGCACGGGTTCCCCAAATGGCATGGGAATACAACGCGGTACCGCTCGTCTTTGCCGGTTCTCTAAACGTGCCTGCCGGCCTGTTTGTCGAAACCTCGGGCAATCTGATCGTCGAGGCGCTCCGGAGGACCGGTGACGAGATTGAGATCCGGGCGGTCGAATGCTTTGGCATCGCTGGCGACGCGACGATCCGGGTGACCCTTCCTCACACGAGCGCTGCTTTGACGAACATGATGGGCGAGCAGCCAGTGACCCTGGCCTCGCGCTCGAGACAAGGCGATGGAGCTGAATACCAGTTTGCGGTCCGGCCCCAGCAGATTATGACCCTCCGCCTGAAGACAAACGACTCAGCACCTGCGGTTCAGGCATTGCGGACGTTTGACCCCGTTGTTCCGGAAGCCAAGAGAGCTGCTACGCGCAACGGTTTCGATCACCCGGAACTCAAGGGTCACCCGCCTCGCAAGCCCGGGGAGGAAAAGCTCTTCATGGATCTGGAGGAGAAGTCTTGAGCCGAAGGTGATCGTTGGATTCACGATCTCGCGCCCGGCCACTAGAAACGTGGAAAAGGGAAGTACGACCAGCCGTTGTAGCCAGGTCAAGTTACAGACCGGCTACCGGAGTAACAGTTTGACCTGTGCAAAGTGCCCCAAGGAGGCGACCATGACCACCCGGCGTGAACTGTTGGGAACACATCGACAAGCTACTATGGCTTCGGGCACAGCCCCCAGGTCGCGCCGCGAATTTCTGAAGACCTCTGGAGCGGTGGTGGCGTCAGGAGCCCTGGCGGGCGTGTTGCCGCGTCCAGGTTATACGGCTGAGAATCATACGCTGAAGATTGCATTGGTGGGTTGTGGGAGCCGGGGCACCGGTGCCGCGGTCAATGCGCTTTCCACCAGCGGGCCAACCCGGTTGTGGGCCGTGGCGGATGTCTTTCCCCAGCGGCTCGAAAACAGCCTGAGACTCCTGGGAGAAAAGCATGCCAGCCAGGTTGAAGTTCCCGCCGAGCGCCGCTTTCTGGGGTTCGATGCCTACCGGCAAGCCATGGACACGCTCGACAAAGGTGATGTGGTGTTGCTGGCGACACCCCCGGCGTTTCGGCCGATGCATTTTGAGTATGCGGTGCAAAAGGGTCTGCATGTTTTCATGGAGAAATCGTTTGCCGTCGATGCCCCGGGAATTCGGCGGGTCCTGGCGGCGGGAGAAGCAGCCGTCAAGGCGAATCTCAAAATTGCCGCCGGATTAATGAGCCGGCATTCCGAACCACTGGTGCAAGCGATCCAGCAGATCCACGAGGGGTGCATTGGCGAGGTCATCACGGCTTGGGCTTATCGGATGCACGGTCCAGTAGGGATCATCGCACGATCACCCGGACAAAGTGAATTAACGTATCAGATCGCGAACTATAGCTGTTTCACCTGGCTAAACGGCAGCTTCATCGTCGACTGGCTCATCCACAATATCGACATCGCTTGCTGGGCCAAGAATGCCTGGCCGGTATCCGTGCAAGGCATGGGTGGACGACAAGTGCGGGAGGTGCCAGACCAACTGTTCGATCATCATGCGGCCGAATACACCTTCGCCGACGGCACCCGATTACTGGCGCAGGGCCGGCACCAGAACAACTGCCATAACTTTTTTGGCGATGTCATTCACGGGACGACGGGTTCCGCTGTTCTGGGCGAAGGCCAGCCGCGACCACGACTATTCAAGGGGCATCGGCAGGACTCTGCCGACCTCCTGTGGAGTTATCAGGGCCCTCCGTGCGATTCCTATCAGAAAGAACATGACTTGTTCTTTGCGGCGATCCGCAACGATCAGCCGTGGAACGAGACCGAACGATCTGCCAAGTCGTGTCTTACGGCGATCATGGGGCGCATGGCGTGCGAGTCCGGGCGGGCGATCACTTGGGACGAAGCCCTGCAATCATCCTTCGAGCTGGCTCCGGGATTGGATGGGATCGCCTCACTCGATTCCCCAGCCCCGGTTGTGGCGGACGCCAGCGGGCGCTATCCGGTAGCGATGCCTGGATTCGCTCAGGTACTTTGATTCGGGCTGCCTTGAAATTCCGTAGAGTCGAGCGTTCTTTGAAATACCTTCCTCGACTCATTTCGAACTTCCCGCATCAGTACAATTCACGAGGCCCAACTCGATATTGCCCACGCACATCAGTGACAGGAGAACCAAAAGTCCTGCAAGATCTCTGGAGAGAGCAACTCCCCGTTCCAGAAAGGAGGCTGAGGCCAATGAAATTCATGCCATCGATCGTATGCCGGACCCTTCTCGGCGGCATGCTGTGGGCCATGGCTGCTTTGCCCCTGGCATCGCAACAGATTTACAAAGAGACCCGTGTCCCCCCTTCTGACTTTGTAGTCATGGGGTGGGGAGCAGCAATTCCGGATCCCGAGCAACTTCAATGGATGAAGGCGGCCGGGTTGAATGTTGCCGGCTTTGGCAAGGTTAAGGATCTGCAGGTTTTTGAAACGGCAGGCCTCCAGGTATTTGTATCGGACCCTCGAGCGAATGGCTACAACTTCGATCAGCCCCTCAAAGAATCCGAGGTTCGGAGAAACCTGGAGTCGCTGGCAAAAGATGTGGGCAACAGTCCTGCCGTCATCGGTTTTATGCTGCGGGATGAGCCCCACGCCAAGGCCATGCCCAGTTTGGGAATGGTTTCGCGGCTGTTGCAGGAAATCATGCCGGGAAAGTGGCCTTATGTGAATCTGTTTCCTTCGCGGGTGAGCGCGGAACGAATGGGAGTTCCGAAGTATGAGGACTACGTCAAGTTGCTGGTGAACACCATCCGCCAGCAGTTTTTGAGTTATGACAATTACTCGCTGGTCAAAGGCGAGATGCTGGACTCCTTTTACTCAAACCTCGAAGTGGTCCGGCGGCTCTCACTGGAGACTCAGACACCGTTCTGGAACTGCGTCCTCTCGACCACGCATTTCAATTACATGGAAAACACGGATGCCACATACCATTTGCAGGCCTACGCCACCCTGGCCCACGGCGGACGCGGGATCCAGTACTTTGGCTACTATACCTGGTCGCATGGAAACTATCGCCTCGGACCCGTGGACCCGTTCGGACACCGAACAGCGTCATGGGACATGTTGCGGCGCATCAATAATCAGATTCATGCGTTGGCTCCGACTCTGAAGAGACTGAAAAGCACCGGCGTCTTTCATTACCCGGATGTTCCCCCGGAATGTCGGTCACTGATCGAAAGCAAACTGGTGGAGTCGGTGGAAATGACGCAACGCTTCGTCGTTCCCCCGGTGCAAGGCCGATTTCTTTTGGGTGAACTGGAAGGCCCCCACGGAAGGCCTTACCTGATGCTGGTGAATAAGGACCTCAACAACTCGTTTCGCTACAAAATCAACCTTCGCGGAGCTGGCAAGAAGCTGATTCACATTTCACCTTATTCCGGAATCGAAGAGCCTTTCGGATTTGAAATGGACTGGATTGCCCCTGGAGCCGGCCATCTGTTTCGTGTGGAGTGAGACGAGTCCCGTGGGGTCTGACGGGAATGCAAACCTTTTAGGGGTGGTCTTGGCAACTGAGCCGATCAAAACTCTGACTCAAATATTACAGATGCTCACCTCCGAGAGGACTACGATGACTCTGTTACGTTTGCTGGCAGAGACCGTCAGGAGGGCACCACCGAGGCCATGGCGGCACTGCGCTTTTCCTGGACTGGATTATTTCGGTTTTTCCGACCGCGTGCGGGAGTTCCATCGTGCGATGTTTCTCAGCTGCCGATGTTGGAGGAGAAGAGCAAGCTGTCGCGTTCCACGCTGTCTCGCAGCCTATTCACCGAGAGGAAATCCACCGCATGCCCACTTCTTACACCCTTAAACGCAACGTCCGTCTTTATCTCATCAAACCGTCCAATTACGATGACGCGGGTTATGTCGTCACCTACTTTCGCGGAGTGCTTCCATCCAATACCCTGAACTGCCTGGCTGCGCTGACAAGAGAAGTCATCGAGAAGAAGTTGCTTGGCGATGGCGTCGACTTGCACGTCCAACTCTTCGACGAGACTGTTCAAAAGATTCCCGTTAAGAAGATCTGTCACTCGGCGCGCAAGGGTTTCCAAAGCATTGTCTGCCTCGTGGGCGTGCAAACCAATCAGTTCCCCCGCGCTGCCGACCTGGCGCGGCGTTTCCGGGCCGCTGGCATCAGCGTGTTGATTGGTGGGTTTCACGTTAGCGGTTATCTCTCCATGATTTCTGAGGTCCCGCGCGACATTCAGTCCCTTATGGACGACGGAGTGACGATTGTCAAAGGCGAGGTAGAAGGGACCTGGGCACAGTTGCTTCAGGATGCGATCGCTGGCCAGCTGAAGCCGCTGTACGACTTTGTTCATTGCAGTCCCGATCTGTTTCAGCGACCTATCCCGCTGGTGGATCGGAAACTGATGAAGCGGTTTGCAGCCTCGAATCATGGCACCATCGACTGCGGTCGCGGCTGCCCGTTCAATTGCAGCTTTTGCACCATCATCAACGTGCAAGGACATAAGATGCGGGTGCGCTCGGCCGAAGCCATTGCTCAGGCCATTCGTGACAACTGGCGTCAACAGCGAGTTAGCTATTACTTCTTCACAGACGACAATTTTTCCCGTAATCCGCAATGGAAAGCGATCTTCGACGCCCTCATCGACCTTCGCGAGAACGAGCAGATCGACGTGTCCTTCATGATGCAGGTGGACGTGCTCTGCTACAGAATCTCCAATTTTGTAGAGAAAGCACGGCGTGCGGGTTGCACCCAGGTCTTTATCGGAATGGAAAGCCTCAACCCGGCTAATTTGAAAGCGGCTGGCAAAACTCAAAACAAGACGCGCGACTACGCCAACCTCATTCAAGCCTGGCACAAGGCCGAAGTCGTGACCCATGTGGGATACATTTTAGGTTTTGCCTACGACACGGAAGCGTCCGTTCGCCGCGACCTCCAGACGCTGATGAACGAAGTCCAGGTGGAGCAGGCCTCGTTCTTTATTCTCACGCCACTGCCTGGTTCACGCGATCACCTAGAAATGGTCCGACGAGGCGACGTTTTGGACCCGGATTATAACAAGTACGACTCCATGCACGAGGCTATGAGCTTTCCGAACTTCGCGGAAGCCGGGTCTCTGCAGCGTCTCTATGACGAGGCTTACGACAGCTTTTACCATTTTGACAACATGAAACGGATCTTGTTGAGGGCCTTCCCCCGTAACTACTGGAACATCTTCAAGAATTTCATATGGTACAAGCATGCGGCCGTCCTGGAGCGCCGTCATCCCATGATGGCCGGATTCCTTCGGCGCAAGAGCCGAGGAGCCATGCGCAGCGGAGTTCCGGTACCGAGCGGTCGGGAGTTTTTCAAGATGCGCCTGGACGAGTTGACCGTCTATGCTAAGGGGCTGCTAGCACTTCTATGGGAGATGCAAGAGCTCTGGCTGCAAACGCGACCACGCAGTGCAACCGAGCAGGCCGTCTTCCAGGAAATGCACCGCATGTATGCCGCTGTTGGACGCCGTCTCACAACGTCCGAGCTGCAATTGGCCTACCAGCACGCACGCGCTCGCATTCCTGCCTTGAGAGTTCCCTCCAAGCTTCTGTTGCGCTGGCAGCGATGGAATCTCTTCTATGCCAACCGCCGAGTCTTCACGCGCAGGGACATTGACCGCAGCTGGCACGCTATCGTCGACGGCGTCAGGCGCTACCGGTTCTGGGCGGCATCTCCAGTAAGGTTGGCAACCACCCTCTGGCTCGACTTTCAGGTCACAGCCATGTTCTTCCTGGCGTTCTTCGGCGGCTACCGGAGGTGACAAGATCCTGCAACTAAAACGGTGCTCGCGACCACGCGGAACAGGCGTCAGCAGAGGCGCATTCGGCTCGCACTGTTCACTCTCACACCAGGGAGGCACATTGGGCTCAGCCAGCACGGGATCCATCGATCAGCCGCAGGCTCTCGTCCCCGGCGTGTGGTCTTCCGTCACTGCCATCAGCTTGGCCACCCCGCTGGGACTCTGCCGTTTCTGGTTTTGCCTGGTTGCGAAGACGTTACCTTGCGAATCCATTGAACAATATTCCGGCTGAAAAGGAGAATAGACCTGTGATTCAAAGGCGTCAGTTCGTGAAGACACTCGCGACGTCGATGGCCGTGTCGCCTTTTGCGGCGCCGTGTTCCTGGAGCGCCCACACACTTCGAAAGAAGGTCAAGGTCACCAATGTCAAGGTAATGATGGTGAAAGGTCCGACGGGAGATTGGCCCCTGGTCAAAATCGATACGGACGCTGGTGTCTCCGGTTTCGGTGAGTCTTACTGGGGACGTGGCATCAAGGAAATCATCTTGGGTTACCTTCGGCAAGCAATTCTCGGGGAAGATCCGCTTGATATTGACCGGCTCTACACCAAGATGATCCGGCACACCGGAGGTGCAGGCGCCATTGCAGGAGTTACCGTGACTGCCATCAGCGGAATAGAAATCGCTCTTTGGGATCTTGCCGGAAAGCTCTTGGGTGTGCCGATATGCAAGCTGCTCGGCGGCCAGTACCGAAATCAAGTCCGAGCTTACTCGACTCGGAGTCCACGGGATCTCCTCGACCCTGCATCGTGTCATGAGTTCGCTCAAGAGCTGAAGGCTGACCCACACGGCTTCACCGCCGTCAAGACAGATATCATTAGAAACTTGGATCCTCGAGAACCGCACAGCCGTCAACTGAGCAACCGAGAGCTGTCGAATAACGCCAAGGGGTTCTCCCATCTGCGCGACAGCCTGGGAGAGGATATCGATATTGCGGTGCATTGCCACTGGGAATTGGATTGGATCGATGGCTTGAACCTGGCCCGAGCCGTGGCTCCGATCAAGCCTTTGTGGCTCGAGGATCCATTGCCGCCTGACTTTGCGGAACCCTGGGTGAAACTCACCGAGCAGTCCCCCGTACCCATTCTAACGGGCGAGAATCTATATACCCGGCACGGCTTCAAGCCGTTTATCTTGCAGCAGGGATGCCACATCATCCATATCGATATTCCCAAAGCTGGCGGCCTGCTGGAATCCAAAAAGATCGCCGACCTCGCCGATACGTTTTACATGCCGGTGTGTGCTCACATTGCATCGAGTCCTCTCGGCTTCATGGCATCAGCTCACTGTGCCGCTGCCATACGAAATTTCAAAGCGCACGAACACAGTGTTGGCCGTTTCAGCGAAGCCTGGGAAAAGTTTGTCATTCACAGTGAGCCGCTGATCAAGGACGGGAGAATTCAGATTCCCGACAAGCCTGGCTTGGGCGTTGAACTTAACGAGGACGAGGTGCGCGCCCATCTTTTTCCAGGCGAGCAGTGGTGGGGCTGAGAGCCACGATGTCTGCGCTTCCCGTGTCAACTTCGAACCGAGGTAGTCCCTCAATTTGGCGCCGGGCTCTGCTCACCCCATGCCTCCGGGCCATACACCGCGCGCGGGAGAGGAGCTGGAGGTGATGGGGCGGGTACGCATCATCGATTTCCGCACCACTCCCGAAGCACCTCGCCAGATGAGAAAAGTCAGGGACATACTGTCACAGCGCAAGAATCCTCCCGGCCCCTCTCCCGGAAGCTCCTATGAAAATAGGTCCTAAGTTGTTGAAAAAGCCTCGGAGCACTTGGTCTGCCGGCCGGCATGAGCACGGATGGCTTCTTAAGAAAAGCACGCTCTGCCCACGATGATTTTCATGGGTCGTGGCGCCGCAACGCGGCATGAAAAACTGTGAAAAAATAGCGAGGGCGAGCGTCCTCGCGAGCCGGTTGTCAGGAAGACCCGCACCCGAAGCGGCACGCGGGGACGCTCGCCCTCCCACACCAACTGCTTTCGGTAATTTTGTCACAGCTTCCCGCGTTGGGGCGAGTGGAGCCGACATTGTTAGAGAGGTCGGCTGAAAGCCGCACACCACAGGACTTTCTGAATTTCCCGACAGAAACCTCTGGAAGGAGCCTGCAATTCAATGAGAGATCATCCGAGCCAACACTTACCAAACACCGCTGGGAACAAGAGTATGAGAATGAGGCTATGGGCGCGCCGGTTGAAGATGTATAGCTGCTGGATGTTGTCCGTCGCAGCCGTGTTCCTGACCAGCCCAACAGAGCGAGCACTCATTGCCGGGCCAGGTGGTACCGGCGTGCTGCTGCCCGACGGGAGTGAGTTCATTTCCTGGGAGCAACCGCTTCAATTCACAAAGACCTACTATGTGGACAACGGGAATCCTCGCGCTGCCGACTCGAACCCTGGCACGAAAGAACTGCCGTTTTCCACCGTCAACAAGGCGGCGCAGGTTCTTCAGCCAGGCGAGCGGGTGATGATCATGTCGGGCGTTTATCGGGAACGCGTTGTTCCGAAACGCGGGGGCACCGGGCCCGACAAAATGATTAGCTACGAAGCCGCGCCCGGTGCGAACGTTGTCGTCAAGGGCTCGCGCGTGGTCAACACCGGTTGGAGACCTTCAATCGACTATCGCTTGGGTCCCCCCGGGTCGCCTCGCCCCACAGTGAAGATCTACCAGCGTCGTCTGGATGACCTCGATTTCCAGGGTTACAACCCCTTCGGCATCGTCAACATCATGCAGAACCGCGTGTATCTGTTCCCTAAGCCGGAAGAACTAAGGACCCACCTGCTGCGGCGCGGGATGATGTTTGTGGACGGAAAGAAGCTGGAGCAGGTCGAGCTTTACAAGGAACTCGCCCAGAAAGACGGCAGGTTCTGGTGTGAGCACGACGGTCTGACAACCCACGTCCGACTTCCCGGCGATGCCGATCCGGCCCAGCATGAGATCGAGCTTGCAATCCAGGAGCAGGTTTTCGCCCCCCGCACGCACGGGCTTAACTACATCCGGGTGAAAGGCATTGCCTTCGAACACGCAGCAAACGCTTTCCCGGTCCCGCAGCGTGGAATGGTGTCCCTTAGTCGCGGGCATCACTGGATCATCGAGGACTGTGTTTTGCGGCACGCCAATGGTGTGGGGCTGGACATTGGCGCTCAGGACTGGGACATGGAGCCACCTTCGGTCATCGGCCATAGCATTGTCCGCCGGAATCAAATCATCGACGCCGGAGTCTGCGGCCTGGCGGGAGTGGGGGTCCAGAACACGCTCATCGAGGGGAATCTCATCGAGCGCATTGGCTGGCAGGATGTCGAACTGGCCTGGGAGACCGGCGGCATCAAGCTGCACCTCACCAAGAATTGCCTGCTGCGGAACAATGTCATCCGCCACTTGATTCACGCGGAGGGCATTTGGCTCGATTACCAGAATTCCAATACCCGTGTCACCGGAAACGTAATTGGCGACACCGTGGAAACACTGCGGGGTGGCATCTATCTCGAAGCCTCCCAAGAGCGCAATAT
>Ga0163150_10001577_pt1 | contig 37883 bp, 29 predicted proteins | sample OliLakLV19P2IB_FD_148628 | JGI IMG/M metagenome (GOLD analysis project Ga0163150, IMG submission 148628) | Freshwater microbial mat bacterial communities from Lake Vanda, McMurdo Dry Valleys, Antarctica - Oligotrophic Lake LV.19.P2.IB | ecosystem: Environmental > Aquatic > Freshwater > Lake >... | reverse complement strand
GGACATGTAGCCGGCGGTGCCGAGGATCATTCCGGCTTCGGTGGCTCGCATGCTAAGCGTGGGCGAGTCGGCGCCGGAGCTGGTGGTACGCTCCATGGTCCTGGCGAGGCCGAAGTCGAGGACTTTGACGACGCCCTCGGGGGTGAGTTTGATGTTGCCGGGCTTCAGGTCGCGGTGGATGATGCCCTTGTCGTGGGCGGCTTCCAGTGCTTCGGCGATCTGGCGGGCGATGGGGAGGAGTTCTTTGAGGGGAATGGGGCCCTTTAGCGTTTCGCCTTCGATCAGCTCCATCACGATGGCGTTGCCTTCGAGGCCATAGATGGCGGCGATATTCGGGTGGTTCAGCGCGGCGAGGGCCTGCGCTTCGCGCTGAAAACGGGCGAGGTAGTCGGCGTCGTTAGCCAGGGTGGGCGGGAGGACTTTGATCGCGACGTCGCGGTTGAGCCTGGAGTCGCGGGCTCGGTAGACCTCGCCCATGCCGCCGGCTCCGAGGGGGGAGAGGATTTCGTATGGGCCGAGCTTGTCACCGGGAGTCAGAGGCATGGGACAAAGAACGATGTTACCGCTTCGCGGCGGCGAGCCAGTTTTGGACTACGTTGAGGGGGCGGCTTCACTTTGACAGCAAAGATCCGGTGGGCACTGCGCCTTCCGACACGACGCTGGAACACCTCGATCTCGCTGTGAATGTTTATAAAGGAGAGGCTCGCAATCGTCGGTTCAGTCAGGACTTGAAGGCGGGCAAGGCGCCTGGCGCAACTTTTAAACGCCGTCTCTGACCGCGTTGACTCACAGTTTTTGTTACCGACGCGCACCCGTTGCCTCATGAAAATGTTACCCGTCGAAAATCGACATGGCGGGAAACAGAATCGAGAGACAACTGAGCATGGCCACAAGACGCGAATTGATCAATGCGATCGCGGATCGGTATGCCACTTCGCCAGCAGCTCAACCGCGCCCTCCGAAAGTGCTATCTGCCGGGTTGAGCGGTGGATCTTCGGAGAGTCGACGTCCGGCCTGCAGACAAGCTGGCGAATCCAGTGGCATTTGCCGGGCCGGGTCAACGTCCTGCAGTTGCAGTCCGAGTACCCTCACTGGGTCGCATGCTTTCGAACGATGCGGCCGCCGCGCGGTCGGCTGCGCTGTGCTCCTGCCCCATGACCACGATTCCGCCAAAGCCGCTCAACGACAAATCGACGTTGTTACGAGATCTACGCTTCGGAATGGGACTTTTTGGGCGTCTGCTGCCAAACCCACGGATGCAGTCCTGACGGGAAACTCACGTCCTTCTGTGAGACCCGCCGCATCGATTCATTTGCAGAATGCATTCAGAGATCCGGGCGTTTCTCAACGGCCATGGATTCAACAGCTCACCACGGGCGATTATATTTAGATTGGCCGTTGCTTCTGGGGCAGTTCGACCAGCCGTATATAATATTCACGAACGTGCCTCGCCCTTCGCAGCCAGCTCCCAACACCCAACTTCGTCCGACCTCGCTGCGGGACGAGCTTGTTCGCTACCTCCAGCAGGACATTATCACAGGCGTCTTCCAACCAGGGCAACGAATTGTTGAGCGGGAGTTGATCAGCCGGTTTGGGGTGAGTTCGATACCGGTCAGGGAAGCGTTGCAGGATCTGGAGAGCCGCGGACTGGTAGTGAGGCGTCTGAACCACGGCTACTCAGTGGTGCAGCTAACCCACGAGGAGGCGCTTCGGATCTGCGAATTGCGTCGCCTGCTGGAGCCCAAGGTGGTGGAGTGGGCTACAGCCCGGATCAGTCCTGAAGGAATCCGCGGACTGGAGAGGCAGTTGGACGAAATTGCGGCAGCTGCGCGGGAAGGCGATATGGCGGCGTTCTTCCATGCCGACCTGCTGTTTCACCGCCGGCTGTGGGATGCCTCCGGCAATCGTCACGCCGCCAGAGCGCTGGAATCGTCAATGGGCTCTCTCTTCGCTTCCGGACTGGCTCGCAGCGAGCAGGCGAAGAAGGCCGGCAAGGCGACCGCCATCGACCGGATCGCCGAGGTGGAAAAGCACCGGCGCATGACCATCGCGATCAAAAAAGGAAACGCACAGCTCGCCTCAGCGGCCCTTCTGGAGATCGCCGCTGGTTTCGAACGTCAGTTCCACGCGGAAGAATAAATAGTCAGTCGGGCGCGAGTTGTTCGAGGAGCTTTCTGTGAAAATCATCCTGCTTTCTGTCCTCTGCGGAATCCCGTTCGGGGCGTTGTCCGGTGCGGAGACGACACTATCCATTTCCGGGGCTGACTTTCTTATCAATGGCCGCCTCACGTATGCGGGCCGAACGTGGAATGGCCATCGCATAGAAGGACTCCTGTTCAACAACAGGGTAGTTCAGGGCACCTTCGATGACCTGAACCCGGAGACCGTGTCCCGGTGGGCCTATCCTGATACCGGTAAGTGGGATCCGGAACGCAACGTACGCGAGTTTCTGGCCGCTATGCCCGAATGGAAGCGCCATGGAGTTCTGGCGTTTACGGTCAACTTTCAGGGCGGGTCGCCCGAGGGCTACTCGAAGAGCCAACCATGGGAGAACCATCCGTTCCTTCCCGACGGTTCCCTGCGCCCCGCCTTCATGAAAAGGATGAAGCGCATCCTGGATGAGGCCGACCGTCTGGGCATGGTCCCCATCGTCGGGTACTTCTATTTCGGGCAGTCGGGCCGCCTCAAAACAGACCAGAACGCCATACGGGCCGCTGACCTGTTGACCCGCTGGTTGTTGGACGGTGGATGGAAGAACATCCTTGTGGAGATCAACAACGAATCCCACCCTCGGTACGAGCCACCAATTCTGCGGCAGGACCGCATCCATGAACTGATTGCCCGCGTACGCGATACGAAAGGCCCGGGCGGCCGGCGCCTTCTGGTTGGCACGTCCTTTCCAGTGCCGGTAATGCCCACCGCGGAAGCTGTCCGCGCATCGGATTTCGCCCTTCTCCACGGGAACGCGTTCAAGGCGTCAGCGCAGTTAGTCGAGAAGATCAGGGCGACACGGGCGCTGGACCCTGGCCGCGTCTTCCCGGTGCTGGTGAATGAAGACGATCATAACGATTTCGGTGAGCCGGAAGGCCGCCTTGCGTCGTCCATCGCGGAACATGTCTCATGGGGTTGGTTCGATTATCGGAGAAAGGGCGAGGCTCTGGAGGAAGGCTACCAGTCGCCGCCTGTGAACTGGAAACTCAGCTCCGAACGTAAACGCGCATTCCATCGGAAAATCGCCGAGATTACTGGCGCAGCCCAGCAGAAACCGGCGAAAAAGAAGTAATTGCCCGCTGCCGGGGAAGGACAGGCGGCCGCTCAGACTCGCGCGGGACGGACTGCATGCGTTGCACGTCCCGCGCGGGATGGTCGAAGTCTACGGCCGCTGATCGCCGCGCCTGACGATCAGCAAAGCGGGAGCGCTCTGAAAAGTCTCCGGCTTCCGCAGACGAGTGACCTGCGCTCCGCTCAACGCAGCCTTTTCCCGTTCACCCGTCCAGGAGTTGACCCACTCCGCGGTCGCAGTGGAGGCCCCCTCCAACTGAGTCAGGTTCGCCGTGATCTGCGCGCCCTTGACATAGAAAGCGTAGGTGTCGCCTGGCAAAGCCAGGCAGGGACCGCCCACGGCCAGTTGATTCATGGGCTCCATGCGCCACCAGGGCAGCGAGGACAGTGTGCTGGCGAGGAGTTGGAAGGGCTTCATTCCCGGAGCTTCCGGCTCCGGCTTCACGACGTCCCATGCGGTGTTGTGGTAGTAGTAGACCCCGTATCCACCGGCCATGTAAACGAGATAGCCGCGGTGCAGTTGTTCCTGCCAGTCATGCTCGACGCGATAGCTGGGGAGCTTGTCCACGCCGCGCTCATAACCAAACTCTGAGTTCACCACGGGATACGCGCGCGTGGCGCGGTCAAACGCGATCATCTCTGCAAAGTCCGAATGCTGCTGATCCGTTCGGAAATCCAGATTGCGGTTCAGCTGCGGAGTCCAGGAGTACAGATCGTCATCATGGGCAGTGGTGAGGCGCCCGTATGCATCGAGTTGCTTTACGTAGTCCATGAGCCCCGCCTGAAGCTGCTCGTCTTTTTCGTAATACGACTCTTTCGCGAAATCCCAGACGACATTCGAATATCCCTGGTACCGCGCCGTGACGTATCGGAAGTATTTCTTTTCGTCTTCACTGTGTTTGGCCGGCCAGTTCACCTTCTTGTTGTAGACCTTCAGCATGATATGAGCGACGATTCCTTTGGACTGCAGGGCGTCCATCATACCGTCGTATATCTGAAAGAATTTCGGACTCATCCTGGAGAAGTCGGGCTTCTCGTTCGTTCCTTCCCACGGGAATATCCCGGGCGGCCCAAAGTCCCACTTATGATCGCGCCCCGGGCTCCACGTCGTGTCGTAGCCAAATACATTTACAAGGACGTGATTGAATCCGCGGGAGGCCATCTGGTTGATCAGCGTATGCATCAGCGTGCGCTTCGGATCCAGCGCGTCGGCACCCCACAGCCAGTCGGCTTCATAGCCCAGCAGGAAGTACCGCGTTCCATCCTGATAGATGAAGTGATACGGGTGGGCGGGGTCCACTGTCAGACCGCCGTGGATCTGCGGATTCCGGTTAGGAGTGCAGTTGATGTCGGACTCCTTGCGGCCGTTCAGGGCAGGCAGGCTCGACGAGGTGGTCATCGACCACTGGCCGACCTGGGTTGGCGAGAACCGGATCTTCCATGTGCCGTCGCCGTCATAAAACCCAGGGACGTTCAGCCTTACACCGCCGGGCCCGGTGAACTCGGCTGAGAGAGTCACGTCAAAAGGATTGCCCCCGGCGGTGGCGCGGAGCGGGAAATCGTGACGGTGATACTGCTGAATATCGACTGCCGTGGCAGCAAAGGGCAGCACGAGCAGGGCGAGGAATGTAAGCTGCATTGTGGATGTTTTCATGTGTGTCGGTCAGGTGCTCCTTTGGTTTTACGGTCGAAACGGGCTGTCTCCGCGGCGCGACCGCGGTCCCTGGCATACTGCATCACCTGGCGCCAGAAGCGGATCTTGTCATCAATACCGATTCGCTTCACGGGCTGCAAATACGCGAGGATCTCCGGACGCACCATATCGTGTCCCATGTGCGAATACGAGCCGTCCAGCGGGTGCGTCGTCCGCATCGCGTCACTAAGCGCCACCTCCGGATACTCGGGAACCTTCACCATCGAAGGGAACGGATGCAGGTTCCAGAGGGAGAGCACGTTGTAGCGATGGCGCGCCATATCGTCGATAAACTCGTGCCAGAAGTCGATGCTCCACATCTCCGGGATGTTCTGCTGGGCGGCGTCGCTGTTGTCGGAATAGCTGGGCGTGCGGGCGTCAAGCGGGATGTTGAACTTAATGCCCCGGCTGGCGATGTGCGGCGTGTAGTCGCTGTCCTTCGCCGCGGCAATCGCTCCGGTCCGAACCAGTTCGGCAAGGTCGAGTGCGGCGTACATCGTGCCCGCCGCGTCGGACCCGATGCCGTACCAGGTGGAGCCCTTGTGCCGCAACGCGTACGACTGCGGAGCCGTGTATTTCAGAGCCGTCACCCCGGGAGGGAGCTTTGTCGTGACCACGAACTGAGGGTTTCCGCGGGCAGGATGCGAAGCAAGGGCGCGGCGAACCTCAGCGGCTCCAAACTCGGCGGCGGCAAGCCAGGCGACGGCAAGCAGAGGAACAAGAATGCGAAGCGTCATGCCCCAGGAGCATATCGCGTCCGGGGGTTTGTGTAGCCTGACTATATTTGATATATGATCTCCTGTCATGCGCTCTGTTGCCATAACATTGCTGCTCGCTGCCCTGCTGGCATTACCGGCCGCCGCCCAGACGGCTTCTGAAACTATCGACATCATCGCCGAAGACAGCACCCAGGCCGCCGTACCTAACTAACTAACTAACTAACTAGTTAACTAACTGCCAGTTCGGATCGCCGGCAAAATCAGCCCGGCGGTCTCCGCGTTTTACTGCCGCTCGGGCGCGACCCCTCGCGGACTCGATCACCATAACATCGTCTCCGGCTCTGCCCCTCAAAACAAGACATTTCTATCTGGCGTTGACATGCCATCGTTCAGAGTTGCAGTCGAAGACAGTGGAACCGCGGCGCCGGCACTATTTTTCAGCGCTGCGGCCTGACTGAGTTCGGACCCGGCCGGCAGGGTGACCACGCCAGCAGGAGCGTCGCCGAAGACCCTGCAGCCCGTCCCGCTCAGAATGTTGCGCTTATCGTGATCGCTGATTGCGAGGCCGAGAATCTTGGACATCTCGACATCCAGATTTTCGGGCAGATCCGATCCGGCCATCAGTCGATCGCTGGGTACACGTTGCAGCACTTCGAGGACCTGGTGCGGCATCAGGGTCGACAGCTCCAGACAGATATTTGTAAACAGTGAAGCAGCAACAATCGCCTCACCGAGGAAAATGCCGCCGCCCCCGCAGTGCGCCAGTACGATGGTCAACTCCGGGTACTGCCGAGCAGCCAGCAAGTACATGGAAGGCAGTGAAAACGGGATGCCCGTCCCCGTGTGCACGATTAAAGCCATATTGTTCTCGATCGCTGTTTCGAAGAGAAACGCGCTCGATTCCAGCAGCGGGTTCAGCGCCTGATACTGGGGCTGAAATTTGAGCGCGCGAAAGCCATGGATCTCGCGGCAGCGGCGGACCTCGTCGCGGAACTCACGCTCCGGTATGAAGGGATTGAGGCACGCAGCACCGACAAACCTGCCGGGGTAATCGCGCAGTGCGGCGCCTATCTCATCGTGCTCGCGACGGTAGTCTTCCACCACGGGGAACGGAATTGCCACGGCCTGGTCGACACCGAACCGGTTCATCGACCCGATGATGTCCGCGGCATGATGCCTCCGCCCGCTGTGCCGCGCAGAACCGATGTGGATATGCGTGTCGAACAGGCTGAAACCGCCTCTCATAAGATACCTCCAGTACTCACGAGCCGGTGACTTCACGGAGCAGACGGAAGAAGCTTTTCTTACGATCCGTGTTCAGCCCCCAGTTCACGGGTGGACATTGATATCCGTCCGAGTAGTCGCTGGCGCCCGGATCGAAGTAACCCCACGAAGCGTACTCGGAGACGGCAGCGATCATATTGTTCTCCGGTTTGTCGAAGTCGAAGTGGTCGTCCTCATTGAAGAGGATCGGCATCGGCCGGTAGCCGTCGACGGCCCGTGTCAGCCGGACCATCTCGGCTATGCGCTTCGGGTCTTTGACGCCGTTACCGTGCACGAGAAGGAAATCCGATGACTTCACCACGTTGGGTTGCGGGATCGCGTCGCCTCCGTACGACGTACCGACAAGCAACCGGCGTCCCTTGCGATTCATCCCTTTGACCGCATCGATCAACTCATGAACGCGCGGTGGTTTCAGGATGTCGTGGTCATATGCCCGGACGTTGGTTTCGTTCGTGATCTCGACGAGCACGTTGCGGTAATCATGATCCAGCAGCCAGTTGGTCGCATTCCCCACAGCGCGGCGGACGGCGGCTTCATCGCTGACGCGCTGGTCCTGTCCGAAGTAGAAGTAGCCAAGTATGGCGACCATCCCGAGTTCATCGGCGCGATTCAGGATACGCTCGAGCCGCTTCATGTACTCAGGACGAAGCGAACCATCCGGGTTGATGCCCGAGGTATCCCAGGGCTGGTTTTTGGAATAGCCCTCCGGACTACCGCCCTGCAGGTTCAGCGTGAATGAGAGCAGCCCGTGCTTCCGCCATTCGGGCATGGCGGCAATGAACTCGCGTACATTGCGTTCGGGGTCCCACTTCTTCGTATCCGGATACGCCCACTTCGACACCGTCTCGGGATTCCGGTCATCAAAGGTCCCCTGCACCATGCGTGAGTTCATGAGCAGGCCTTCGATCTTATGTCCCTTCCACGTCCGGCCCTTGTAAGTGGGGCGGCGATTGATCAGGAACTGATCTCGCCGAATGGACACATCAGTCTTGCGGTCCGCGGCCGGCATAAGTGCGGGCGCGGCGGCCATTTGCAGCAGAAAACGTCGTGTGATCATTAGAATCTAAATGTCAGGGCCAACTGAATCACGCGCGGAGAGCGCGCGCCGGTAACCTGTCCGAGCCGCGTATTCACCTGATTTCCGGCGGCATCGAACCGCGCCGTCGAGTCTACTGACGCGAACTGCGTGTGATTAAAAATATTGTAGAACTCCGAGCGGAACTGGATCAGCTTCGATTCGGAGAACAGGGGAAAATTCTTGAAAACCGAGATGTCCCACGAATTCATGCCGGGGCCACGGTAGACGTCCTTCGGCGCATTACCAAGGTCCCCTCGCGCGGGGCGGGAGAACACCGTGGGGTCGAACCAGCGGTCGTATGTGCGTTCGCCAAAGGGCCGTTGCGCCACTCCGTTGACGTTGACTCGATTGCCGTCGCCGCCGCCTGTGATGTCCGCATTGTCCACGGTAGTAAAGCCCACGCCGGAGGGAAATCCGCTTGCCATGGATCCGAAGCCCGCGAGTTGCCAGTTGTCGAGCACCGCCCTGCCGAATCTGTTGGGAACCAGCCTGCCGAGTTTTGGCACGTCATAGGTGAAGTTAATCACCAGGATGTGCGTTTGATCGTAGCCCGCCTTTCCATACAGGAACGAATGAGCGTCGCGGTACAGCGGCATGTTCGCAGGCCCGTCGGAGTAGTTCATGGTCTTTGAATATGTCCATGCTCCACCGAACTGAAAGCCACGGCTGAAGCGGCGATTGGCGGTAACCTGCAGCGAGTTGTAGTTGGAAATACCGGAATTCTCCAGCGAACTCACAGCCGAATAGCCGGCATACGGAACCAGGAAGGTATCGGGGAGCGGCCGCCCCGGCGAGGTCGGGTCCTGTGCCCACGGCTGGAATCGGGTGCCATATGGCAGCGTATTCAGATTCCGGTTTTGCAGCAGATGGCGTCCAACGTTGCCGACATATGCGACGCTCACCACAGTGTCGAAGCCGACGTTCTGCTGGACGTTCAGCGAGTAGTTGTACACACTCGCTGGCTTGTAATTTAGCTCGAAGGTACGGACAGTTCCGGGAGGGAAGAGATATCCGCCAGAAGCACTGCCACCAGCTCCGAAAACGTTCTCTATGGAATCGTAGTAAACGTTCGGCTGCAGAACGATGGGCGGTGCCGCGTTGACAAGACTATTCGCGTATGCGGAATTGATCTGCGTCTGGTAGGTGATTCCAAAACCGCCGCGGATCGCGGTCTTGCCATTCCCAAAGACGTCATAGGCGAAGCCGAAACGCGGGCCGGGCTGTAGTCCAGGCTTGTTCTGCCAGCCCGGCGGTGACATCTTGTCGTTGGCCAGCACCATGCCGTTGTACGGATCCCCGACGTTCGGAACCAGGGCTCCGACAGCCACGGCTGGCGCCTCCTGGCCGGTGACGGGATTCACAGCCACGCGCCTTCCGGCAGCGTTGAAACCCGGACGGTACAACTGCACTGCTCTCGCCGGGTCGAACCGCTCCTTCACCCACGCCGCGCCTTGCTGACCCGGCTGCATGGTCCACGGTGAGAACGCGGACAGCCGCAGTCCCAGTTCCAGCGTCAGACGGCGGTTCACCTTCCAGCTGTCCTGAACGAAGAACTCGAACAGATAGTTTTGCCCACCGCGGAAGTTGCGTTTGGAAGATTCCGAATAGGAACGGAAGTTGCCCAGTGCCGCGTTCGAAAACGCGAATCCGGTGTCGCGCGGATTGTTGGAATCCGCGGTGAAATCGAAGCACCCTGTAAAGCAGTTTGCCGCGACCCCTTCGTCGCTCAGATTGAATTCGTAGTACGCACCGGCTTTGATGTTGTGGGTGCCGCGGGTCCAGCTCGTGTTGTTGCCCAGCGTCCAGCGAGTATCGCCGGCATTGATGGGCCAGCGGTTATCGTAACCGACCGTCGGTCCGTTAACGACTCCGCCGAAGGTCAACGCGGGAACGTAGTTGTCGGGGTTGGCTTCAGGGTAAAACTGTTTCAGATTTCCCATCCCTCGTGCGGAACGGAGCACAGGGGCGGCCTGGTCAGCTGTCGGCTTTGGTGTACCCTCACCCATCACACGTCCGCCGAACACGAACTCGTTGAGGATGTGTGGCGTGATGGTGCGGGTGTAGTTGACGACGGCACTGCGTTCCGTCTTGGAGTAGGCGTTGTAGAAGTGATCCCAGTTGGAACTCCAGCCGGCAACCGAGGTGTAGCCTTTCGAGTTTTGGATCCAGTCCCGGTACCGCCCGCTCAGCCGGTCTTTTGCGGTGATGTTGTAGTCCAGCTTCACCTGATCGAGGCGTTTCGGCAGTTCGCGGATGTCCTGGAACTGATAGTTGTACGCTCCGCGGCTGATGGTCCGGTCGAGGAAGTTGGGCATCGGAAACATCTTCAGCATTGCCTGACCCGTCGGGCTGATACGGCTTGCAGGGATGATGTTTCCCTGGAAAGGCTGCTGCGTGTTCGGGTCGCGAACGATAATCAGCGAATTGTTCTGGTTTACGGATTGCGAAAAGTTGCCCAGGCGCTCCAGTTCCGTGGGCATCGTGGTCTGCCGAATGCCCTGCGGCTCCCTGGCAAGCCACTGTTCGTGCGAGTAGAAGAAGAAGAGTTTATCCCGGTTCTTGTTAAACAGTTTGGGAATGACGACCGGACCGCCAAATGTGCCGGTGAACGTGTTATAGCGGTACACCGGCTTTTGAAGCCCGTTCAGGTTGCCGAAGAAGTTGTTTGCGTTGAACATCTCATGGCGTTTGAACCACGAGGCGGATCCGTGATACTCCCGCGTGCCTGATTTGGAGATGATGGATACCTGCGCACCGGCATTGCGGCCATATTCAGCCTGAAAGTTGTTCGCGAGTACCTTCACTTCCGCGACGGCGTCCATGCTGACAGTAGTGATATTGACGTTCACATTGTCCGCGTCGCTCCCCACCATTCCGTCAACGGACACCGTACTGTCGGTATTGCGCAGGCCACCGATGTTCGGCGCCGACGATCCGATCTCGCTGCCCAGCGAGGTCGGATCGCTGTTTTGCGATACGCCTGGCATCAGTCGCAGCAGCGACATCACGTCACGGCCACGCGTCAACATGGTACTCATCTGGCGCGTATCGAGCAGGGAAGAATTCTCGGCGCTGGCTGTCTGGACGACGGCCGTACTGGCCGTTACGCTGATCACTTCGTTCGTGCTGCCCGGCTGAAGCGTGATGGTGCCGGCCGCCAGATATTCGTTCGAGGCGATCGTGAGTTCTTTACGTTCCACGACCTGGAAGCCGGGCACAGAGACTCGCAGGGTGTATTTCCCGGCGCGCACGCCGGGCAGCGTAAAGTTTCCGGATTCGGTCGACAGTGTCGTACGGACATCGCCCGTGAGTTCGCTGGTCAGCGTTACCGCTGCGCCCAGGACGCTGGCTCCACTGGCATCGACTACGAGTCCGACGATCGTTCCGGTGTTGAGTTGCGCGAAGACGTGGGCGCAGAAAGAGACGAGGAGAAGTAACGTGCGAAGCGTTCTCATGGCCCTATGGATATAATATATAAACTAAGCGCATGTCAATGGGCGATATTCGTCAGCCAGTTTTCCCTTACGGGTCAGCGTTGCCGGCCGTCGCCTGTTGCTTCGGCCAACAGCTGAAGGTGACGGTTCTGTGAGGAACCGGGGTCGCCACCGGCCAGCTGACCCCACTTGCCCCGGGACGATGCCAGCACCACTCCACGGGACGGGAACACCACAGAGCAATTCCCTCCGGCGCCAATGGACAAGATCGAATCGGCGGGCGCGCCGGGCCACATCTTCCGATCCGGATGCAGCCGGCTGGTGCGATTGAACCACCAGTTGAATCCATACACGCCGGGTCCGAACTTCGTGAAGTGATCGGAGCCTCCACCGAACGTACCAATCTTGAGATAATCGTCATCCGCCGCCTCCCGCGTGTGAGGCAATGAGAACGGCACATCGGGCTTCTGGTATTTCCGGAAGAAGTCCCTGTTAAGTATTTGCTTGTCGTTCCAGCGGCCCTGGTGTAGCCAGAACCACGCGATGCGGGCAAAGTCGCGCACGGAAGCGAGGAGCCGCCTCCTCGGGTTGAACGACATTCCGTCTTCCAGCTGCAACGCTCCGAACCGGTTCGGAGCATTCGCCACGGTATCGGCATCTTCCCGGAAGACACGATCGAAAAGAGTCTTTTGATAGAGCTGAATCGCGTAGTCGTTGTATGCGTAGGCGGCGCCTGGCGGCTCCGGACGGGCATACCCGCTGGTCATATCAGCGAGATGGCGGAATGTCATCCCGCGATCCCTGGATCGCAGCTCCCATCCAAAGTCCGCAACCCGAACGTCGACGCTCTTCAGCTTCTTTTCCTGAATCGCAAAGAACAACAACGTACTGAACACCGGCTTCACAGAGGACAGCCAGTCGCGTTTCGTGGACTGGTCTCCCCAGGTCTTCACCACGTAGCCGTCCTTCACGACACAGCCGTGTCCCTCGAGCTCAGTTGCCAGCTGGTCCAGTTTCGCGGGATCGGCTTTCAGGTCGCGAGGGTCGCGCTGTTCCCAGCTGGCTCCAGGGAAATGAACGGATCCGGGTTTGGAGTGGCAACAACTCGCCAGCAGGCCCACGGACAGTTCTCGCCGGGTCAGCATGGGATCAAAGTACGTCCAGGATGCGATCCGTCAGCTCTCTCGTGCTCAGGCGACCGCCCAGATCCGGTGTCGCGTTCTCCGGGTTCGCCAGCACGGTCTCGACAGCGGCGCGGATCCGGGCAGCCCCGCTGTCACACTCAGGCTGGCCGAACCATTCCAGCATCATCGCCGCGGAGAGGATTGTCGCAACCGGGTTCGCAACGCCTCTGCCTGCGATGTCCGGAGCGGAACCATGCGCCGGTTGAAACACGGCATGCTTCTCACCGATATCGGCGGACGGCGCCAGACCCATGCCGCCCACCGTGCCGGCGGAAAGATCCGACAGAATGTCCCCGAACAGGTTCTCCGTGACCAGGACGTCGAACCGCTCCGGCGATTGCACCATGTACAGCGCCGCCGCGTCCACGTAGACGTGCCCGGCTTCCACATCGGGGTACTGCTGAGCGACCTCATAGAAGATCTCGCGGAAGAAGGCCATGGACGGCAGGACGTTCGCCTTGTCGATCAGCGTCAGTTTGCGCCGCCTTGTCCGCGCCAGCCGAAAGCAGAAATGGAACAGGCGCTCCGATCCGGCGCGCGTCACCAGCAGTTCGTCACGCACCGACGTCGCGGTCCTGTCTCTCGGACGGAGCCTGGTGGAGAACAGACCCTCGGTGGATTCCCGGACCAGCACGTAGTCGATACGAGGGGTCCGCAACGGAGAGTGCGAGGGGTGGAATACACGGACCGGACGAACGCCGGCGAAGAGCTCCAGTTGTTCGCGTAGATCGAGTTGAGGCGCCATCTCCCGACCGTCGGGCCAGCGAACGTCGGGCAATCCCATGGCGCCCAGCAGGATTGCATCCACACTACGGCACGCCTGCATTGTAGGTTCCGGCAGAGGATTGCCGGACCGAAGATACTCCCCGGCACCGCACGGATATTCCTCGAATCTGAAGTCGATACCCGGCAGAGCCCGCAGGACCTGTACGGCCGCGTCAAGCACCTCTCCGCCTATGCCATCTCCCGGCAGCAGCGCGATGTGTTTCTTAGTTGAATTAGTTGGAATCGGCATGGAATGGTACGACGGCTGCGGAACAGCCTGACAAAACGCTGGCGTAGGCCGCCTCTACGGTCGCGAAAGTGTTCCAGTAAGCCTTTACGCTGGATTCCATTGGCTCTCCGTTGCGCAGGCACTCGAGGAAATGCATCTGCACCGCCCGCACACTGTCGCCCTTATAACCAGGGAGGTTCGGAGGCGGCGCATACACTTCGCTGCCGTTTAGATTAATCTGACCGGCGGCACTGATCCGAAGAACGGCGCTCTCCCCCTCAATGACGGTGTCACCCATTGCCGGACCGGAAGGATCCGGGTTCCCGAATCGATGACCATCTATCACGCCGTCCACAGTCCCGCTGTGTACGAGTGTGAGCAGCGCACGATCCTCCCCGGCAATCAGCGGGTTGACTCGCCGGGCGCGCGCAAAGACGGAGACGACATCGCCAAAGAAGAAGCGGGACGTATCGACTGCGTGAACCAGCGTCTCGTGAATGAGAAGACGCGGCATGCTGCGAAAGTATGGCTGGTTAGGATATGCGTTCGAACCGTATCCGTCTCTCTGCCGCATGCGGAACTGATAGCACAGTGGCTCGCCTATGCTTCCCGCCGCGATCAGACGGTGTGCTTCCCGGAACCACGGCTGCCATCGCCAGTTCTCATGAACCATGACCCGGGCTTCGGATTGCTCACAGAGCCTCAGAATCGCGCGCGCGTCTTCGACGGAATTTGCCAGCGGCTTCTGGCATATCGTCGGCAGCCGGTGCTCCACCGCCCAACGCACGAGTTCCAGATGCGAATCGGGCCGGGTGGCGATATCCACGAAGTCCAGCTCGGTTGCGGCAAGCATCTGGTCGAGGTCCGTGAAGGCGTTCGGTGACACAGACCGCGCTCGCTCCACGTCCGGATCACACGCTGCGACAATTGTGGCGCCGGGAGTGCGGCTCCAGCCCTCCGCCTGGATTTGCCCAAAGAACCCGCATCCGATGAGCGCTCCGCGCAGGCGTCTGGTCTCTGAGTTGCTCATTTACGTCGAATCACCAGAACTGCGGGCGCCTTATCGAAACTCGCCGGATATTCGAAGGTCTTTATCCCGCTCGACGCCTCACCCGCGGGGAGGCGATCTCCGGTCCACGTGTTGATCCACTCCGCTGAAGCAGGAGCGCTCAGACTGGTGAGGTTCAGATGAAGCGCGTTCTCCCTGAGCCTCGTCTTCGATCCCTCCAGGTAGCATATCCAGGTAGCTGCGGGTTCGGCCAGACAGGTCCCCCCTGCTGCAAGAGAGGGAACCGGATCCATGCGCCAGTACGGAAGACTCTCCATCGTTTGTTTAAGAATCTGCCAGCGGGCGTGACCCGGCGGTTCAGGATCAGGCTTGACGATGTCCCACGCTGTGTTGTTGTAGTAATACGCCAGGTAGCCCCCGGCCATCTGGATGCGCCACGCGCGGCGCAGCATTTCCTTCCAGTCCACCTGATTCACATTGGTGTGTGTGGGGAGCGGCTCCACTCCAAGCTCATAACTAAATTCCACGTTCACCACAGGCCGTGTACGATGCGCACGGTCGAACGCAATCATCTGCTCCCAGTCGGAATGCTGCTGGTCTACACGGAAGTCGACGTTGGCGTTCAGGCTGTTGTTCCACTCGTAGGCGTCGTCATCGTGCGCTACCGTCAGATGGCGGTACGCGTCAACAGAACGAACGCTGTCCATCAGGTTCTTCTGCAGAGTCTCGTTCTTTTCGTTGTATGCTTCTTTTGCAAAATCCCAAACGATATTGGGGTAGGCCTGATACCGAGCCGTCACGTAGCGAAAATATCGAGCCTCATCGGAGCTGCCTTTGGCAGGCCAGTTCACGGCCTTGTTGTAGACCTTGATCATGATGTGGGCAACGATGCCCTTTTGCCACAGCGCCTCCATCATGCCATCGTAGATTGCGAAGAATTTGGGATTCAGCACCGAGTGGTCGGGTTTCTCATTGGTCCCGCCAAAGACATACAGCGGCGACGGGCCGAAGTCCCATTCATTGACTTTGCCTGGACACCAGCGTGTGTCGTGCGCGTAGACGTTGACAAGCACATAGTTGAAGCCTCTGGCATCAATCTGATCGATCAGCCGGTGCATCAGGCGGCGCTGCGGATCGAGCATGTCGGCTCCCCAGAGCCAGTCGGCCTCATACCCCATGAGAAAGAAGCGTGTTCCGTCCGCATAGCGGAAGTGATACGGATGCTGTCGGTCGATCTCAAGAAGCCCGTGTATGCGCGCATTTCGGTTTGGCGTTGCCCGAATGGTCTCTGTCCTGCCATGTAACGCCGCGACAGAGGATGCGGTGCGCAGTTTCCAGTCTCCGGGGACGGGCGCGGCGAACCGGATCTTCCACGTTCCGTCGCCGTCGTAAAAGCCAGGGATCCGCAGCGTCAGGTTATCTGGCCCGGTAAACTCGCCAGTTAAATCCGTGTCGAAGGGATTCCCGGCCGGCTGCGCACGGAACGTGAAGTCACGAGGCTTGTGCTGCTCCACATCGATTGCGAAACAGAGAGGAACCATTGCGAGAAGAAGAAGGATGCGCATGTCGTTATCTCACGTTTTCTCTAAGGACGTTGTCTTCCGGCCTGCGCATCTGCGTCCACGCCAGGGCGCTGAGCAGGTTCATGGCGCAAACCAGAAAGAAGTACGGACCCGCGGTGCCGAACGCGGAATGCAGCCACGGGAACGCATTGGCGCTGACGAACGATCCCAGATTGCCGGCGGTGTTCATGGCGCCCGAAACAGAGCCCGCGTTCTTGCCGCCGAGGTCGATGCAGAACGCCCAGGAAGGGCTGATTGTGATTTCCGCTCCAAAAGTCGCAAGCGCAAAGAACAGAGCCGCCGTCAGCGCGTCCGGAGCGAAAGGAATCGATGCGGCACCCACGGCCGAGATGGCGAACCCTGCCATTGCTGGCAACGCTCGTGACATCGCACGCAGCCGGGATTTGAAGAGCCGGTCCACCGTGTAACCGGAGATCCACTGCGCCGTCGCTCCCACCAGAAGCGGAAGCATCGTATAGTACGCGGCCTCGGATACGGAGAGCGAGAATCTTTGTTTCAGATAGGGGTTCATCCAGGACAAGCAGAGGAACGTAGTGAAGTTCGTGGCGAAGTACTGAAACAGAGCGAGCCGGTACGGCACTGTTCGAAGCGCTTCGGACAGCCGCATGGCGCGACGTCCGGTGGAGGGTAACGGAACCGTGCGTTCGCGAAAGAACACGTACCACAGAACCGCCCACAACAAGCCTGGGATCGCGAGCAGGTAAAACGTGTTCCGCCAGGAGCCGTGCTCCAGCAGCACAGCCATCAGAGGGAACGCGAGTGCGGCGCCGATTCGGGACGCGGCAAACACGACGCCGTTCGCCCGTCCGTGTTCCGATGAAGGCAGCCAGTTGTAGAATGCCTGGGCGGTTCCGGGATACGCTCCAGCCTCGGCCAAACCGAACAGAAATCTGACAATAAGCAGCGCTGCGAAGGTTTGTACCAGGCCAGTGAAACCGGTGAGTAAGCTCCACAGTGCAACGACTACGGTGAGCAGCAGTCGGGGTCCGAACCGGTCCGCGCCCCACCCGGCCGGAATCTGACCCAGCGCGTACCCCAGAGCGAAGGCGCTGAAGACGGCTCCCATCGCCTTATCATTGAGGCCCAGTTCCAGGCTGATCGGATCCTTGACCGAGGAGATGGCCGCACGGTCCAGGTATGTTATCCAGGAGAGCAGCGCCAGAGCGGCAACGACGAGGTATCGAGACATTATTATGTGGGCTGAGCCCGTTCCATCGCCGAAGCGAACCTACGTTGTGCCAGTGGCCTTGGCTGGCAAGAGTAGATATTATCACCGCGTCGGGACAGAGACGCAGCCCTGGACCGAATTGGGGCCTTGCCAGACCTGATCTTATGTGGTCGAGAGAAGCGAAGTGTTGCAGTGCCGCCAGCATATGCGAATGATGCCGACGCCCATCCTGGGGGGATCGTATTCGGAATGCTGGCTCCGCGCGGTTCCCTCGCCGCGGCGGCAAGGGTACCAGGCAGAGGGGACCGCCTGCGCAGCCTCGTCACTGGCCGGCTATGTGGGCAGCTGAGACGTACGCGCGTTGTTCTGGAAACCATGCGGACCCTTATTGTCACCATTCAGTTCTGCGTGTCTCACGACAATCGCAGCACGGCCTAAGATGGCGGCGGTTCGACTTCGATGGAGGGATGACCAACTCTGTCCTCCAGTACAACTACTCGCACGACAGTTTCGGCGCGGGTTATTTGATATGCCAGCAGTTCGGGGCACCGGAATTCGCCAACAATGTCGTGCGCCACAACATCGGTCAGGGCGACGGCCTTCTCGCGCACCACTCGGGAATCTACGTCTGGGTGGGAGGATCGCGGTTCAGGAGCAGCATCGTTCACAACACATGATCTTCAACACGAAAGGGCATGGTGTCGCCGTCGCTTTTGAAAGCAAGTTCAGCAATGAGTTGCCGAAGCTGGGGTTCTACAGCAACATATTCGTCAGTCGCATAGCGCAGGCTCCGCTGACACTTTCATGAGCGTAAGTGATCGGTATCAGTCAATCATTTCAATTGTGCATCCCGTGAACCCGATTCGCGCTCGAATCGGCGACATGATCTGGTCACTCGCCCAGGCTGCAATTGCCGATCCCTCTCGATCACCCGCCATCGTCAAAGCGAATCCGAAAATCGAAGGCGTGCCTTTGGTCAGCGATTCGCACGCGAGTGGCCTCGCCCCTGACCGCATCCGAGGCGTCTCTGAGGAGGACGACCAGTATCTGCTCACGGGCGAGAGTGATTGCCTGTACGTAGCCTGGCCGGCAACAGTATTGTCGACCGCGTTGCTGAGTACGCGAATGCGCTCGGTGGCCAGGTGAACGTCGTAACCAGGTCGGGTGGCGTGGAAGTCTGTTCGAGAACAACCAAATCAGCGCACTAACTTAACTAAACACGCGACTTCAAAGAGTCGCCCAGAAACCTCGCCTCACGTTTAACCAGTTCGGCGGTTCGCTCGGCGGACCCATCCGGAAGAACCGCATCTTCGTATTCGGCGATTATGAAGGGTACCGACAGTCTCAATCGAGTTTCGTGCAGGGCAATGTACCCACGGCTGATATCCGCGCACAGTTGATTCGAGCCGTACCAGACTATGAACTGCCACTCCAGGCATTGCCACTTCCGAATCAGCCAGGGGCGATGTGGTGCTGAGTGCGAACAGCCGTCTCTCACTCTCGTACAGTCAGGGCAGTCCATATCGAACCATCCACAACTCCGCCATCGACAACTCGCCGATTTATTCAAACAGTATCCCACCGCGGAAATGTCAGCTATATCGTGAGTGGCCGCGGCTGGACTTCAGAGAGCCGTTACGGGTACAACCGAACCATCCAGGATCGTATCGGCCAGTTCTTCAACCGGACCGATCCGAAACAGCCAAACGAGGGCATCATAGTATGGTCGGCGATTGCCTCGCCTTTCCACAACGCTGGGATGGAGCGGTCCGGGTGGAGAAATCAATCACTCGGCGGACCGCTGATGCAGGTGGAAGAGAAGTACGCTCGCTACATCGGAAAACATGCCTGAAGTTCGGCGGTAACTTCGTCCGGTCTGTCGGCGGTCGAAACAACCCTGGGAATTATCCACGTAGTACGGCTGCCTCAGATTCGGGTTCGGGCGAAGACCCGTCTGACGATCCACCTGATTGGCAAATCGGAACAGGATGAACTTCACGCCACGACTTCCCACCACTGCGGTCTGAAACATCATGGAGGGCGTAATTTCCCGCTGTACATCCAGCGTGTATTGCTTTGTGTAGGGGCTCTGCAGGGCGGGGTTATAGAGTTCCGGTGACGTTCGTGATCGGCGTATTCCGAATCAATTGCTGGACGAAATTCATGAAATCGTCGTTATACATGGGGTACTTGATTCCGAAGCCGCCGATGTCGGCCGAGGTGAAGTTGACGCGGCAGCAGGTAAGCCGGGTTGGTAAGCCGGGTTGTAGAGTCCCGCCTGCGGCGTGCCGCCCTCACCGCGTGCAAAGAAATTCGAGTAAAAATCGTACCTTAGACCGAGATTTAGTGTAAGTTTCGGCGTGATTCTCCAGTCGTCCTGAACAAAGAAGCCGAAGTTCCAGGCGGTACCGGAATACAGTCCGGAGCCGAGCGTGGCAACAACCTCGCTGGGCCGGTTGATCAACATGTCCGCGAGACTGGCATAAAAGAAGCTTGGGATCTCCGGGGCAGCGTGCCGAATATATTGGCGGTCCCGCCACTCTGTCGAATTATCGGGAAACCCTCCAGTATGTAAATCCGGCAGCGTTTCAGCGCATACCCGTTTCCAGTGCCTCGGGTGCTCCGATCCGACGAGGTAATGCCGGGCCAGGTATGGTCCGGGCTCCGGGCCTCTGGAATGTGGATTTCAGCCTGGCGAAAAACTTCGCCATACGCGAGAACATGCGGCTGCAGATCCGGACAGACCTGTTCAACGCACTGAATCACACAAATCTGTCCGGTCTCCGAACCAGCATTAACGATGCCTTTTTCGGACAACTGCTAAGCACTGCCGGCGCCCGAATCGTGCAGTTGAACGCGAGGCTGACGTTCTGACGTTCACCGACCTATAGTGCAATCACGACCATCTCATGGTCGAGGATCGAAGGCACCTCAAACTCGAGCGTCCGTCCCCGCCGGCTGGTCCTGACCGTGGTTCCGGAGACCAGCAACTGCGTGGCGTTCGCCCCCGCGGCACCAGTCGGAAGATTGACTGCCACCTTGATCGGTCCGACGGCAATCAGCTCATCGATCGGCGCGCGCCACGTGGCCGCGCTGGTCAAATTCACCAGGTGAAGCACCAGCCGTCCCGGTTGTTGATACAGGTGGCAATCAATCATGCCGGGCCCCTGCACGTGAAGCGGAATCGTCTCGCCCGCCGTCCAGCGAACCACGTTCGCCAGCAGATCGCCATGGTCGGGCAAATGCTCGCGAGCATAGCGCCGATCCACGTCAGCCGGCAGGAAAGCAAACCTTGACTTTCCGCGTTCAGACAACACCAGACCCGGAATGGAAGTCTTCGGTTCGCGCATCCACGAAGTCTCCGGCGGGTACGTCGGGAAGGGCGGTACAAAGGTCAGCGGCACAACCGCCCCGCTTGCAACCTCGTGTCGCGCCAGAGTGCCTCCATAGGGAAGCAGGTCCGTTTCGTCGAAGCCCTTCAGAACGGCATGGCGCTGGCCCGACACGCGAGGCTCATCGCCGGCCTTCGGACCATCGACGCCCGCCCGCATTTCGGGTATCAGCCGCAGATACGTATGACCGTCCGGAGCGAATCGATCAGCGGCACCCTCGCGCCTGCCCGCGCCACCGCCGCGCGAGGTCGCCCTCAGCTTCGGCACAGGATCCAGACGCCGAACCCCAAACAGATCACCGAGCGCGTAGTTGGCACGCGCATCTCCCCACTCGTTGTACAACCCACTTACTCCCGTAGCCAAAAGCGACCCACCGCCCGCGACAAACTTACGGATCGATTCAACCTGCGCATCGGACAACGCGCCGACATTCGGCAGGATCAGCACCGAAATTCCACGCGTCGTACCCAGATCGTCCGCATGCACCGGCAGATAAGGAATCCGAGCGCGCACCAGAGCATGCATAAACCCGGTATAGGGAGCATCCACCAAATCGCCAGCCTCGTCGCGCCCGAAGAAATCCGTGTTCCGCTGCGACCACAAGATCCCCACGCTCGCCACCGGCGTCCGATTCACAAGGTACTGCTCATTCTGCTTCGTCCACCGCATCACCGGCTCGGGAGTCCGATACATGCGGCGGTCTTCATGGTACGCAGCCACATAGTGCCACCACGGTTGAATCCCACCTGCCATTCCCGAGATCATCCACATCCGCGCTTCCGGAGCGGGCTTGCTCGCCACGCGATAGTATCCCGGACCAGACTGATACATGGCCATGCTCTCCGGAGCCAGCTTGTCCCACCCCAGCACTCCGTGTACACGCTTACCCGTATCGCCATTCTGCTGGAAGCCAGTGTCATCGTCGCGCCGCTGGTGGTCCAGCATCAGAATCCCCGCTCGCTTCGACACCTCACGAAGATCGCGGAACGAACGCGCCAGCGAGGTCACCGATCCACTCATCATCCCCGACCAGATGCAGTCCGGACCGCCCGCCGCCACGGTAGTCCGGTTGTTGAGTTCCCACACTTCCGTCCGGCGTTCGTAACTCCACAGAATCCATTTACGATACGCAGGATCGTCCCAGTTCGCCTCCGGCGGCAGGGCCATCGACGCCTTCTCCCGGAAACGGCGCGCGCAGTGATCGCAGTAGCAGATGCTCTCACGCCCCATGCCCGCCCAACTGTTGTCAGTGAAACCGTCCGGCTTTGAGCGCTCCGCGATTTCCCGCAGAACACCAGGCAGATACTCCTCGTAATACGGGCTGTTGATGCAGGTGATGTACTTGTCGGCGGCCCGGTATGGCTCGCCCTTGCTGTTGCGTGCGAACCAGTCCGGATGCGCCTTGAAGAAGTCCTCCGAAACACGGTTTGAGTCCATGCGCGCCATCACGAACAATCCGTCATCATGAGCCGCCTTCGTCAGCTCACCAAACAAGTCCCGGTTGTTCAGAAACTCAGCACGATGATGCAGAGGGAACTTGCTCGGATAATACGCAACAATTCCGCCGGCATTAATGATCACCGCCTGCACTTCTGTCTTCTTCCAGAATGCTCGCCACCAGCCGATGTCGTACCGCACCGGGTCCTTCTCCGTAATGTTCGTCTGCCCCCAGCGGTACGCTCGCCGGTACCAGGGCAGCGTCGTCGATCCTCTCTGCTGCGCAGGTGCATCCACTGCGAGCGCAACGGCTCCCGTGATGCCTGTACGGACAAACGCCCGCCGTGTATTGCCGATCGGTGTCGTCATTGGCTTCCTAAAAGATATACTTCATCGCAATCTGAATCGTTCGGTTGCCGCTCTTGCTCGTAACCAGCCCGAACTGGCCGCTGGTCGGGTTACTATTGGCGCCACCCCAGTTCGGATGGTTCAAAACATTGAAGAACTCGAAACGCATCTGCAGCCGTTGTCCTTCAAATGTCGGGAAGTTCTTGCGAAGACCCACATCGAAGTTCCAGAAACCGGGATTGTATATTCCGTTGCGAGGCTGCACTCCCCACGTTCCGTTCGCCGGACGCGCAAAAGCCGCCTTGTTGAACCATACAGCCGAGTTCGTGAACTCTGTCTTCTGCACGTCCGTCGGATCGGACACCTGATTCCAGAATTGATTCCCGCTGCCGGGCCCCACCCCGGCGATATCCTGCGTAGAGAACGGATTTCCCGACTGGAACTGGTTAATGCCGCTGATGTCCCAGTTACCCAGTAAACGATGCCACAGCGTGCTGCTGCCTTTCAGAAATGGCAGTTCGTAAATGTAATTAATAATCAGCACTTGCGGCCTGTTGAGATCCGACGTGCCCTTATATGCCCTATCGTTGTACGCATCGGGAAGCGTGTCCGTCAAATCCGACGAATTATCAGTGGCATTGGAATACGTGTACGCCACACCGAACTGCAGACCCTTCGCAAAGCGCCGCTCCACACTGATCTGAAAGTGTAAAGACTGTCACAGTAGGCAATACCAACGGCGAATATATGTTGTCATGCAGCCTCAAATCTACATCGGGTTGTATAAGTCCAACCCCCGGCAAAAACTATCTGCTGTTCAATAAAAACACCAGTTGGAAAATGCCCGGTGCGAAAGATTTCATCACCTTGGCGTTTGTGCAGGATTGGACCGTCAGTTATAACCAAGGCGAGAATATCGGCCTTGTCCCTCAAGAAGCGGATGGTGCCGGGCCGGAAGGAATGGGCATGTACACACTGGATTCATGGACCGCGAGCCGTTGAAGCGTCCACAGTTTTGTTTCCGGTGTTCCGATGTTGCAGATGTCAGTTTCAAATGCGTTTCCCTGCGCCAAGTCACGCAACAAGCTTTAGCGTTCTCCCGATGCTGAGCACTGATGCCTCCTCATCCCCCCGAAATATTGGCATAATCACAGAGCGATTTTGTGCCCGTTGAAATTTCTTGGAACTGATGGCTTTCATCTCTGGTTCTTCTAAAAGCGCAATCACTCTAAAGTTTGGACTGCCTATGCGCAGCGCTTCCAGCTGTAACAAGAGGGCTTCATTCAGTTTGTCGTTTGAGCTTACGAAGTAGAGCGCTCCTGTAAAGGCCGTCGCATCTGTCGGCGAGATTACGAGATCAGCCGGAAACTCCGCAAACTCTCGCTTAACGGGGGTGTTTTCGCGGAAGGTGGCGACGTCGCAGTATCGTTCTTCTATAGCTGCGGTGGCGTCAGCCCGAAAAGTCGATCTCACCACATCGCGTGTGAACAACTCCAAATCTCTAACCCGCAGTAGGGAGGACATGAAATCAATAGCCCGGTGGGAGAGTTCGTCTTCCGGGAACGCTGAAGAACGAATTTCCAAAGTGTCACGATCCCAATAGCTGTTAGCCTGTTTTAAAATCGCATCCAACAATTGACCGCGTGGGCCTTGGTCAATTGGTATATCCTTCGCAATCAGATGTGACAGATACGACCCGTCATCTTCAATGCGAAATTCTCCAGCATCCAAAACAGTCACGTAAAAGCTAATTGGATCGCCAGAATGATCTGAGAACGCAGAACTCACAGCAAGGCCGCTTGGCACCGGTCGAACATTGATCGAGGCGCAAAACGTTTTGCAGAGCTGATGTTTCAAAGTTTCAGGTTGCATCGTTAAACAAAGGTCCAAAGTTGTCTGTCACCCGAAAAAAACGTCGTGCTGCTTCCCAGAAACTATTCTCGGTCCATGCGTTGGTTCGCCGGTGAGGTTTATCCGCAGGGGGACACCGAACAAGGTTGTCTAGCCCACTTGCTCCGACCTCAATGCCACCACGGTAGCAATGAGCATGACCGTGCACACCGGGGTGGCTTCCATGCGATTCAAACCGGCCCACCACGGATGCACCCTCGGGCGTGTCAACCATAAGGTAGGCTTGCCAATTGTCCCGCCGCGCGTTGCACAGGGCCGTCAGAATGAAGCTCCCATCGTCTGAACAGCAGACGCTGCTTCGCCATGTCCACCCCGCTTTGATAGGCCGCGACTTCGTGTAAATCGGAGAGAAACGCGGTGCCATATCGTTGCGACACCAGCCGGTATCGGTCTTCTGACGCTTTTTCTGTGTGATTAGATGACGAACGCGCATCGATCAAGCTCCTCTTCAGACGTGTAGCGGTTTTTGCAGTGCGTCTCCACACGTCATTAAGCCATTGAAACACAACCACATGGATGTGTTGCCAAGTAAACGGCCTGATCGCTTAACGAGTGGTAAACGCCAAAGCGCTTCCATCGCCGTGCGGGCCCCCTCCTCTGCCCCGACCACTCTCGACAAAATGTATCGTGTCGTCGAGGCCCGGGCCGGGGAACGCCCCCCGTGTTTCTTGCGGCGCGAAGCTTGTTCCCGCGCATGTTGCCTTTCGACAAAGTTCACTGCTTCTGTGCGGCCCCACTGAGATCATAACAATAGCGATGTAAACTGTCTCACAACGGGTAGAACTTGCAACACGCCGGGAAGGCCCGTAAACAAAGGGCTTGAATGTTACAAGTTTGCAGTGTCAGATTAGGGGCATGAAATACGGTTACGCCCGCATCTCGACTATCGACCAGAACGCCGACATGCAGATGAAGGCGTTGCAGCGGGCCGGGTGCAAAAAGATTTTCAAAGACGAGCTGTCAGGCGCGACGACGAAGCGCCCTGCCCTGCTCCGCTGTCTGAAAATGTTGCAAGATGGCGACACGCTCATAGTGGAAGCTCGACCGGCTGGCCCGCAGCTTGCGCGACCTCATCACCATGGTGGAGGACTTCGACAAGCGCGGCGTTCAGTTCCGGTCGCTCACGGAGGAAATCAGCACGACGACACCGGGAGGAACACTGGTTCTTCATATCTTCGCCGCCCTTGCTCAATTCGAGCGAGGTTTGATTATCGAGCGCACCCGCGAAGGCATGAAGGCCGCACGGGCGCGAGGCGTCAGGAGCGGACCCGAAGCCGAAGCTATCCCGGCAGCATATCGACCACGCCCGGAAGTTGATCGAGGAAGGCAAACGCCGCGAGGACGTGGCCGACGTGTTCAAAGTCAGCCGCGCCACGCTTTACCGCGCCGCGCCCTTGCCGTTTGACAATAACATCGAAGACCCACGTACCTTGGAGGCTCTCTTGTCACACCGGAATACCCGTTCGTGTCTGGCCTTGCTTGCTCTGTCTGCTGCGCTCCTGACCAGCCTCGCCAGGGCTCAGGAGACGCGCGCCAGCGTAAGCGGAACCGTCACCGATCCCTCTGGAGCCGTCATCGCCGGAGCACAGCTCCGCATCACGAATAACGACACCGGTGTCAGCTTCCCCGCTGCCGCCAGCGAAAGCGGCCAGTTTCGCTTCCTGCTCCTGAACCCCGGAACATATCAACTCGCCGCCGAGGCGCCAGGCTTCAAGAGCTTCCTCCGCGACAATATCGAACTCCACGTCAGTCAGTCCGCCGTAATCGACGTCCCCTTGCAGATTGGTCAGAGTGCCGAAGTTGTCAACGTTACCAGTGAAGCGCCTCTGCTCGACGCGGAAAAGGCGGATCGCGGCCTCGTCATCGACAACAAAACTGTGGCCGACCTTCCTCTCAACATCCGCAACCCTATCATGCTCGCCTCGCTCGCTCCCGGCGTGGTCCACACTTCCGGCACCCAGCATCTGAACCCCTTCAGCAACAGCGGCATCTCCTCGTGGTCTATCAACGGCGGACGAGGCAGCAACAATGAATTCCTGATGGACGGCGCTCCCAACAACGCCATTTATAACGGCGCTAACAACATCGCCTACGTCCCGCCCGTCGATGCGGTCGAAGAGTTCAAAGTAATGACGAACACTTACGACGCCCAGTACGGCCGAACCGGCGGGGGTGTCGTCAACGTGTCCACGCGCAGCGGATCCAACCGATTCCACGGAAGCGCCTATGAGTTCCTGAAGCGAACCTCGCTGAACGCCAACACCTTCGCCAACAACGCCAAGAACGCCGACCGCCAGGGCAACGCGCTCGACCAGTACGGCTTCAGTTTCGGCGGACCCGTCTGGCTGCCGAAGCTCTACAAAGGCAGGGACAAGACGTTCTTCTTCCTCTCCTGGGAAGGCTATCGCGAGGACACTTACTACCCGACCGAGTCCATCTCGTCGGTCCCCAGCCTTGAGCAGCGCAACGGCGACTTCTCCAAAACGTTCGACAACTCCGGAGGTCTTATCCAGATCTTCGACCCGCTCACCGGGCGCATGGAAAACGGACGCTGGGTGCGAAGCGCGTTCCCCGGCAACGTCATCCCGGCCAACCGCATCAATCCCACCGCGGCAACCATCACAAAGCTCTACCCCGAGCCCAACACCACCACACCCGGCTCCGTGCCCTGGCAAAACAACTTCATCCTGAATCCCAACATTGGCAACTTCAAATTTAAGAACCTCGTCACCCGCGTTGACCATCAGTTCGGCCCCAGACAGCGCATCTACGGCCGTTACTCCTGGAACGACTTTGTCCAGCTCCGCAACACCAACGGCATGCCGGGCGTAGTCGGCGACTACCGCAACGGCGGCAAGTTCAACAACGGCTTTGTCCTCGATTCCATCACCACGCTGACTCCCTCCACTCTCCTCAACGTGCGAGCCTCCATCACGCGCTGGGTGGAAGACCTTGGCCCGTACGGAAATGAAGGCTTCGACATGACAAAGTTCGGCTGGCCCCAGGCGCTCGTTTCAAAGCTCCCCCGTCCCGATCTCTTCCCTCGGCTCGACATCAGCCAGGTCCGCTCACTCGGACCCAGCAGTGGTAACGTGACCTTTGAACCCACCACCACAGCGTCCTTCGGGCCCAACATGGTCCTGATCCGTGGCAAACACACCCTCAAACTCGGACTCGACTACCGCATCACGCGCTACACGCAACTTCGCCCCGGAGCCGCTGGCGGAACCTTCGCCTTCGACCGCCAGTTCACTCGCCGCGACTACCTGGTACAGGACGCCGCCAGCGGCGTAGGCATGGCTTCATTTCTCCTCGGCTACGCCGCTTCCGGCAGTGTGGCGAACGTCCCCAACCCTTACTGGCAGTGGATCTACTACGCCCCGTGGTTCCAGGACGACTTCAAGATCAGCCGTCGCATCACCATCAACTTCGGCCTGCGTTGGGACATCAATTTGCCGCCGACGGAGCGCTTCAACCAGATCAACCGTGGCTTCTTCCCCGACCAGGTCAACCCCGTCTCCTCGCAGATCGATCAGAGCAGATTCCCTGGATTCCAGGCGAAGGGCGGTATCGGGTTCGCCGGAGTCAACGGACTCCCACGCTCGCCTTATGACACCGACTGGAACAACTGGCAGCCCCGCATCGGAGCGGCCTGGCAGGTAAATGACCACACCGTGCTGCGCGGCGGCTACGGCCTCTTCTTCCTGAACCCGACCGCACGCGGCAATCAGGCAGGCTTCAGCCAGGCCACGCCATACATCGCCTCGCTCGACGCCGGGCAGACACCAGCCGGCACAATCTCCAATCCGCTTCCCGGAGGACTCCTGCTTCCCGCCGGTTCTGCTGCCGGACTTTCCACCTTCCTTGGGCAGGGCGTAAGCTTCACCGATCCCAGGTCCCGAACCTCCTACGTTCACCAGTTCTCCTTCGGCATTCAGCGCCAACTCCCCGGAAGGATGCTGCTCGACGTCTCCTACGTCGGTTCCCGGACCAAAGCCGCCACCGTCAGCAAAGGTATCAACGAGATCTCCGTCGAATCACTGGCCCTCGGCGACATTTCGACGGGTGGCAACCCCAACTACCTCAATCAGCAGGTGCCGAATCCCTTTGCCGGACTCATCCCTGGCACCGGACTGAACAACACCACCGTCGCCCGCACTCAACTGCTGCGGCCATTCCCGCAGTTCACCGGCATCACCATGCAGGAGCGCAACGACGGTCAAATCTGGTACAACGCCCTCCAGGTCATCCTCAACAAGCGCTACTCCCACGGTCTCAACTTCATCACCACCTATACCTGGTCGAAAAACATCGAAGCCCTCGATTACCTCAACGCGCAGGACCCCGCGCCGACACGCACATTAACCGACTTCGACCGCACCCACCGCCTCGTGGTCGCCCCCAGCTATGAACTGCCCTTCGGTGCCAACCGCCGCTTCCTGTCCAACAGCCACTGGCTGGTCAAAGGAGTGGTCGGCGGCTGGCAAACCGTCGTCAGCACAGTCCTGCAGTCGGGTGACCCTATGTCGATCCCCGGCAACGTATACCTGCTCGGCGATCCGCGCCTCGAGAACCCCGCCTGGGACCGCCTCTTCAAGACCGGGGTCATCGACGTGAATGGCGCCGTCCGCAACGTGCTCCCTGGCGAGGAGCCGGTCTGGGCCGTCAGGCCCAACTTCACGCTCCGGACTACACCGATCCGCTTTGGCAACCTCCGCAACCAGTGGGCCACCACGGTAGATGCCTCGCTCATCAAGAACACCCGAATCCGGGAAGGCTGGAATATGCAGTTCCGCATCGACGCCTTCAACGCGCTGAACACCGCCGTGTTTTCCAGCGACCCCAACCTCGACCCAACATCCACCAACTTCGGAAGAATTCTGCGCGATACCGGCCAGTCGAATTTCCCCCGGAATATTCAACTCGGCCTGCGCTTTGTCTTCTGAAACATGTCACAAACAGAGCAGTTCAGGAGTTGATTTATGAATCGCAGAGAATTCGCAACGGGAGCGGCTGCCAGTCTCGCCGCCGCCGCTCCCATGGCCGCCGCCGCATCGCAGGCCTTCTCGTGGAACTCCCCGAAAAAGATGATCGGAATGCAGGCCGGAGCGGTCTCATTCCTCGACGAAGGAGTCGACGCCGTCCTTGACAACCTGCAGAAGCTCGGGTCCGTCAACACCCTCTTCCTCGCGACATTCACCTACGGACGCGGTATCGCCGGCCGTCAGGTTCCAGGGCAGCCCTTGCCCGATCACGGCAAACAGGAGTACGACACCAACTTCCGCGGAGGAAATTACACAAAAATTCACCCGCAATTTTACGGAAAGACCGCGCTGAAAGATTTCCGCGCGACGGACCATGGCGATTACGACCTCCTCGAAGCCGTCCTGCCGGCCGCAAAAAAGCGAGGCATGAAAACCATCTGCTGGTACGAAGACGTCTGGAGGGGCGACGTTCCGAACGTCCAGAAGCTGCAGGAGAAAGACGTCCACGGCCGGCCCGCGGGAACCCTTTGCTTCAATAACCCCGACTACGCGGGGTTCCTCACCGGTCTTACCCAGGACTATGTGAAGTCATACGAGGTCGACGGTGTAATGTGGGGCTCGGAGCGCCAGGGCGCCTTCTCAAACGCGCTCGGCGCCAGCCACGGCGGAGGTCGCGGCGATCCCGGCAAAGTCACCTGCTTCTGCGAGTTCTGTCAGAAAAAAGCAAAGGATCGAGGCATCAACGTCGACCGCGCGAAGCAGGGCTTCCTTGAACTGGAAAAATTCGTCAACGCCAGTCGTGCCGGCACTCGACCCGTTGACGGCTTCTACGTAGCCACGTGGCGGCTGATGCTTCGATATCCGGAACTGCTCGCCTGGGAGATGCTCTGGACCGACAGCCTCCGCGATACCTACAAAGCCATCTACAACGCCGCGAAGCAAGCCCGGCCATCGGCAGGAGTCGGCTGGCACATCTGGCACAACAACTCCTTCAATCCGATCTATCGCGCCGAGCAGGACCTGCAGGCCATCGCGCCCGTGTCCGACTTCCTCAAAATAGTGATCTATCACAACTGTGGTGGCGAGCGCCTTGCCAGCTACGTCAACAGCGTCGGCAAAACAATCTACGGCGACGTCCCCCCGCAGGAGCTCCTCGACTTCCACTACCGCGTCCTCGACTACAAACAGGAAAAGCCGCTCAGCGAAATTCCGCGCACCGGACTCAGTGCCGAGTATGTGCTCAATGAGACCAAACGCGCCAAAGCAGGACTTGCGGGCACAAAGACACTTCTCTGGCCCGGCATCGACATCGATATCCCAACCGCCGACCAGAACTCGAAGAGTTCCCCGCAAGGCACCAAACAAGCCGTGCTCGCCGCCTTCAAAGGAGGAGCCGACGGCGTCCTCCTGTCGCGCAAGTACTCGGAGATGACGCTCGCCAACCTCAGGGGAGCCGGCGACGCTGTCCGCGAGTTGAAGCTCGCCTGAGCTCAGTCGATGTATTGATACGCGGCGGTTGTCAGAAATTCCTGGAAATCGCCGCGCGTCATCATGTCCGCGAATATTCCCGCAGCCACAGCCTTGTTCGCGGATCCCGGCTTCGACGTCAACTCCGCGTCGATGGCCTCATTCACCAAATCCGAAGTCACCCTGGTCCCGTCCTTGAGCGTCACTCCGTGCCGCACCCACTGCCACACCTGCGACCTTGAAATCTCAGCCGTGGCAGCGTCCTCCATCAGGTTGTAGATCGGAACGCACCCATTGCCATTCAGCCAGGCCTCCAGATACTGAATTCCAATGTCGACGTTGGCCCGCAGTCCCTGAATCGTGATGTCACCTGTGTGGGGCCGCAGCAAGTCTTCAGCGGTCACATGGACATCCTCCCGCTTCACCGAAATCTGATTCGGCTCAGGCATGTGTTCGTCGAAGATCTGCTTCGCCACGCCGACCAGTCCCGGATGCGCAACCCACGTCCCGTCGTGCCCCGCCATCACCTCACGCAGCTTGTCCTGCCGGACTTTCTCGAGCGCCTTCTCGTTCGCCTCCGGGTCATTCTTGATGGGAATCTGCGCCGCCATGCCGCCCATGGCGTGGATCTCGCGTTTGTGGCACGTATGGATCAGCAGGTCGACATACGCCTTCAGAAATGCCTTGTCCATCGTCACCTGCGCCCGGTCCGGCAACACGAACTCCGGCCTGCTCCCCAGCTTCTTGATATAGCTGAAAATGTAGTCCCATCGACCGCAGTTCAACCCTGCCGAATGGTCGCGCAGTTCGAATAAAATCTCGTCCATCTCGAACGAGGCCAGAATCGTCTCAATCAGCACCGTCGCGCGAACCGATCCCTGCGGCACTCCGGTGTAGTCCTGCGCGAACACAAACACGTCGTTCCACAGCCGAGCCTCCAGGTGGCTCTCCATCTTCGGCAGGTAGAACCACGGACCCCAGCCACGGCCCAGCAGAGCCTTCGCGTTGTGAAAGAAGTACAACCCGAAGTCGAACAACGACCCGGAAACAGGCACACCATCCACCAGCACATGCTTCTCATGCAGGTGCCACCCACGAGGCCGCACCAGCAGCACAGCCGTCTTCGAGTTAAGTTTGTACGCTTTGCCCTCCGGACTCGTAAATCTGATCGTTCCCGCCACCGCATCCCGCAAATTCACCTGGCCCGAAACATTGTTCTCCCACGTCGGCGAGTTGGAATCCTCCAGGTCCGCCATAAACGTCGTGGCGCCGGAGTTCATCGCATTGATGATCATCTTCCGTTCGACGGGGCCCGTGATCTCCACTCGGCGGTCCCGCAGCCCCGCAGGTATAGGGGCCACCGTCCACTTCGATTCCCGCACCTCCCGCGTCTCCGGCAGAAAATCAGGAAGCCTGCCCGCACGCAACCCCTCCCACCTCTCGGCCCGCTTCCCCAACAGCTCTTGCCGCCGAGCCTCGAACCGGCGGCTTAACTCAGCAACAAACGTGATTGCTTCAGGGCTCAGAATCTCGGACTGGACTTCGGAAACAGGTCGCGTAATCTCGACGCCTGCACAGGTTCGTAAGGAGGTCATGAGCCAAACCTTAAAACTGTAGAGGATGGCGTGTCAACAAAATCGGCCAATAACACTCACGTTCGCCCTGTTACGAACGGTTCGAACCCGTGTGATATAAACTCTTAACACTCCGGTGTCGCTCATCGAAACCGGCAAGTGGAGCTATTAACCATGCCATCGTCGGGCATCGATCTCGAACAGACGCCTGTCTCACCGTCAGAGGCAAGTGCGGCACTCGAGGCTGTTCTGCACAGTTCGCAGTTCGAACGCTCAGAGCGCCTCCAGCGCTTCCTCCGATTCATTTGCGAGACGACCCTTCACGGTGAATCCCAGCGAATTAATGAATATCTAATCGGCAGCGAAGTCTTCCAGCGTGGCTCCGACTACTCGCCCAGTGAAGATTCCATCGTGCGGCGCCAGGCTCACGCTCTGCGGCAAAAGCTTCAGGAGTACTACGCCCACGACGGCCAGTCGGACGAGGTCCGCATCGAGCTTCCGGTAGGCCGCTATGTCCCGGTCTTCCGACGAGTTCCCACCGTCTCCAGCGTCGCTCAACTTGCCGAGGCCGTCGCCGCCGCCAGTCAGCCCGCGGTTCCAGCACCCGCCGCGACGCCAACAGAGACGCCCGCGCCTCCACCCCCATCGCCGTACTTGTTCACTCAGCCCCGGCTTGCCATCCTCGCGATCGCATTACTGTGCTTTGGAGGCCTTATCGGCTACGTCCTGCGCCCAGCGCCGAGGTCGGGCGCCATTGCTGCAGTCACTGCCCAGCCCGCAACAGACGAACTGTGGAGCCCGTGGTTCGAAGCTGGTTCCGATGCCGTTATCTGTTTCAGCAACCCACAGACGGCCGTCATCAAGCACTTCGCAAAACCGCTGTCTCCAGACACGCAGCCCGTCCGATACCGGCTGCACCCTGAGGACGAGAAGCGCGTCATCGACGCATTCCACCTGCCCCAGGGAGAGTTCATCTATTACACACCCGTCATCAACCAAACTAAGGTAGGCGAAGCCATCGCCGGTGTCCACCTCGCAGGTCTCCTCACCCGGCGCAGTGTCCCGGTTCGAACCACCCAAAGCCGCTTCCTCAGCTGGGACGATCTCCGCAAAGACAACATGATCCTGATGGGCCACAGCGAAGCAAACCAGTGGCTCGAAACGCTGCTTAAGGAATATCCGCTCCGCCTCGTAACCACCACAGACGAGCACCCCCGCGGCATCGTCAACGCCAATCCCGCACCAGGCGAGCCCGCCGAATACAAAATCGCCTACTCACAGACCGAAACTGAGGCCGACAAGGAGTACGCGCTCATCTCCATGATCCCGGGCATCGATCGCCGCAAGCGGCTGCTTCTCATTAACGGGCTGAACTCTCAGGCTACGCAAATCGCAACCGAGTTCATCACCACCGAAAGCAGCCTCGCCCAACTCCTCGCAAGATTGAAACAGGCTGCTCCCGGTCACACCGGACCATGGCACTTCCAGGCTGTGCTTCGGACAGAGGTCTACGACAAGGTTCCGGTACGCGCCACGCTCGAATCCGTACGTGTTCTGCCTGACATAAAATCTCCGCGCTAGCCACACATCGAACCGTTCGCCCATCCACACGAACGGTTCGGCACTACTCAAACCGATCCGCTTTGCATAGAATGAAAGGCCTGTCGCACAGGGCAGTCGGGAGGGGTGCATGAAAAGAAGATCATTCGTTGGTGGAGCGCTGGCCGGGACGTCCGTCACCGGAGCCTATGCGAAGCCGCAAAAGGTCAGAGCCGGAGACATTCCGACAACTACGTTCGGAAAAACCGGAGTCAAGGTAACTCTCATCGCTCAGGGCGGAGCACGTATGGACCTCCACCCCGACGTCCAGTCCGCCGCTGCCTACGTGCGTAAAGTCTACGACCTCGGCGTCACTTACTTCGATTGCGCCCGCAGCTATTGGGACGGAAAAGCCGAGGAGGCCTACGGCATCGGCTTACAAGACGTCCGCAAGAACGTCTTCCTCACAACCAAGACCAGCAAACGGACACGCGCAGAGGCCGAGCAGGAGCTCGCCACATCCCTCAGGCTCCTCAAGACCGACCACCTCGACCTCTGGCAAATGCACGGCGTCCAGCGTAAAGAGGAGATCGACCGCATCCTCAGCCCCGGCGGCGCTATGGAAGCATTCGAGGCCGCCAAAAAGGCCGGCAAGTGCCGCTTCATCGGCTTTACCGGACACTTCGACCCCGAGGTGCACGCCGAGCTCCTCAAAGCCTACAAGAACTGGGACACCGTCCTCATGCCGGTCCACGCAGCAGACCACGCATACCTTAGCTTCGAAAAAACCGCTTTGCCGGTTGCCGTCGAGATGGGAATCGGCATCCAGGCAATCAAAGTATTCTGCAAAGCCTTCCTGCTCCGTTCCCTCAGCCCCACCGAGTGTCTCCGTTACACCCTCAGTCAACCCGTGCACGTGGCCATCTGCGGAGCCGGGACGCAGGGCCAGATGGAAGACAACATCCGCACCATCCAGTCGCTGAAAAAGATGAGTCCCGCTGAGATCGCGGACGTTCGCAAACGAGCCATCGTCGGGCAGGGTGTGTACACCGGCACCACGATGGAGTACTGGAAAAAGAAAGCTTAAATCCGTAAAGACCGCAAGGGGTGACGCCATGTCCGCTACGTTTCAGCGGCTGCAGGGGAAGTGTGCCCGCACAGCCGTGTTCGTCCTGATCGCCGCAGCCGCCTTCGCCCAGTCCAACGTGGGCGAAATCTCCGGCCAGATTACCGACAGCAGCGGAGCCTCCATAGCCGCCTGCTCCGTAACCGCAGTCAACCCTCTCACCGGCGCTCGACGCACCGTCACCACGCAGGAGAGCGGCGTCTACATCTTCGCCGGACTCCCCGAAGGCACATGGAACATCCGTGCCGAAAAGGACGGCTTCCGATCCAGCGAACAAACCGGAGTCCTCCTCGACGCGGCCTCACGCAGATCGGTCGACTTCCGCATGGACGTAGGAACCATGAGCGAATCCGTCCAGGTCTCCGCGGCAATTGAGCAGGTGCAGACCGCATCGGGAGACGTCACCCGCGTCATCGGAGGTCGCCAGCTCAGCCAGATCGCCCTCAATGGCCGAAACTACTCCCAGCTCCTGCGCCTCATCCCCGGAGCCGTCGCCACCACCCTCGACCCCTTCAACCTCGCCCTCTCCACCACCGGCCAGCGCATCAACGGCATCCGCACCGATTCCATTGTCTACAACCTCGACGGCGCGGAAAACATGGACAATGGCGGCAACTCCAACGCCGCCGTAAACCCCAGCGCCGACGCCATCGCAGAGGTTAAAATCCTAACCTCCGGCTACAGCGCCGAATTCGGTGGACGATCCGGAGCAATCGTCAACGTGGTCACCAAAAGCGGCACCCGCGACTTCCACGGAACATTGTTTGAGTTCGTTCGCAATGACCGCTTCGACGCCCGCACCTTCTTCGCCCGCCAGGTAGATCCGCTCCGCTTCAACGACTTCGGCTACACCGTCGGCGGACCCGCCTTCATCCCAAAGCACTTCAATCAGCAGAAGGACAAGCTCTTCTTCTTCATCAGCCAGGAATGGAAATTCAGCCACACAGGCGTCACGCGTCTGACCAACGTTCCGACTGTGGCCGAGCGTGCCGGTGACTTCCGCGCCTCCTCGCTCACCGCGCCCGTTGATCCGCTGACCAACACACCCTTCCCTGCCCGCATCGTGCCCGCATCGCGCTTCTCCGCCAACGGACCCAAACTCCTCCGCCCTATTCCTCTGCCCAACTTCGCCGGCACAGGCGGCAACTACTCGGCGACCGGAGTCAGCAAGACAGACCCGAAGGAACTGCTGATGCGCTTCGATTACCAGATCTCCCAGAACACACAGCTCAACTACCGCTGGGTCCATGACGACTGGGATATTATCGACGCCTTCCAGGGCGGCTCGCTCGGCATCGTCCCCGGTGGACGGCCCCGCCCGGCCTACATCACCTCACTCGGCTTCTCCCACATCTTCTCGCCGACCGTGATGAATCACTTCAACTTCAGCCTCTCCCACGACATCATTGTGGGTCTCCCACAGAACGAAATCCTGAGCCGTTCCAGCCTCGGCTTTACAGCGCCGGAATTGCTTACAGGCAACCGATTCGGCATCGTCCCCGACGTATCCATCGCAGGCTTCGCCGGGTACACCGGCGGCGACCGCATCAAGAAGAACAACAGCATCTTTATGTGGCGCGACGATTTCAGCGTCGTCAAAGGAAGCCACTCGCTCAAGGTCGGCGTGCACATTACACGCAGCCGCACCGATGAGAACATCCGTTTCAATGACCAGGGCGCCGTCACATTCGCCCCTACAGCCCGTAACACCACACGCAACGTGCTCGCCGACGTCCTGCTTGGCAACTTTCAGAACTACACCGAATCCGGAGCCGATGCCGACTTCTGGGGCCGCTTCAACCAGGTCGACGCCTACTTTCAGGACAACTGGAAACTCAGTCGCCGCCTCACGCTGGAGATGGGCGTTCGCTACAACTACATCCCGCCCTTTTACAACCAGCTCGGCAACACGTCCACTTTCCTGCCAGAGCGTTTCGACCCCGCCAAAGCCCCCGGCATCAGCCCTGCCGACGGCTCAAAGACGCCCGCCACCGGCGATCCTTACAACGGCATCGTCCTGTTCGGCTCCGCATTTCCTCAGAAAGCCATCGGCCGCGTTCCCGCCGCCTCTGACCCCAGCCTGAACCGCCTCTTCGCCGGCCTCTCCCGAGGCGCGTATGACCGCAACCTCCGCGACATCGGTCCTCGATTTGGCTTTGCCTACGACCCCTTCGGCAAAGGCAACACGTCCGTGCGCGGCGGCTTTGGCATGTTCTATGACCGCATCCCAACAAACGTTCTGATTAACCCCAGCGGCAACCCGCCCTTCAACGTCACCTCCAGCATCTTCGACGGCAACATCGACAACCCCGCCGGCGGCACCGCCCGAGCTTTCCCGTCGAACCTCACCATGCTGCCCCGGCAGCTGAAGTCGCCCAGCGTCATTTCTTACAACTTCGGCGTGCAACAGCAACTCCCCAGACAGGTCATTCTCGATGTCGGCTATGTAGGCAACCTCGGCCGCCACATCCCCCGCACCATCAACATTAACCAGCTGCCGGTAGCCACAAGGCTCAATGCTCCGAACAGCGGCATCAACATCAACGCCCTGCGCCGCTTCCCAGGCTACGCCAATATCAGTCAGCGGGATCACGGCGACAATTCCAGCTACAACGCCATGCAGGTCACCGCCAGCCGCCGTATGAACGCAGGCTTCTCCATGACCGCCAACTACAC
>Ga0163150_10001574_pt1 | contig 37914 bp, 44 predicted proteins | sample OliLakLV19P2IB_FD_148628 | JGI IMG/M metagenome (GOLD analysis project Ga0163150, IMG submission 148628) | Freshwater microbial mat bacterial communities from Lake Vanda, McMurdo Dry Valleys, Antarctica - Oligotrophic Lake LV.19.P2.IB | ecosystem: Environmental > Aquatic > Freshwater > Lake >... | reverse complement strand
ACCGCCGCGACATCCTCGACGCAGTAGGCCGCTCACGGTTGACAGGGCGCTGGGATGCGCTTTGATACACAAGGGACGCCTAATGAGGCACTTGTGAGGGATTCGTCATGCGTGAAGAATTCGGTTTGAGTCTTTGGACGCCCATACCACCGCGGCACTACAAATCGAATGGATTCGTGAGCACCGCTCCTGAGTGGGGGTGTCGTGTGGAAGATATCCCGGCCGGTATTTACGTGCGAGATTGCGGTCCTACTCGAGAAAGAGCAGAAACAAGGAGTCAGGCGTATGCGCGTTTCTGGCAATCGAAGCCTCGCCGGCTTCAAGGACCAGCAGGTCGATCACAAGAAAAAGCGGGACAAGAAAGACAAGCCCGTTCTTTCAGATGATCATACGTTCACCGAGAAAAAGCCGCTTCCGAAAGGGTCGGACAAGAAATAGCTTGGGCCCGCATGCATCTATCGCATGCGGGCCGCTTCTTTATGCCGAAGAGCAGCGGGTGTACAGTGACATGATGATCTACTCAGAAAAGATGCAGAGGGCGGTGCGCTTTATGCTCAAAACCCATGAGGTGTATCAGAAGCAGAAGCGGAAGGGGAAAGACATTCCGTACCTCTCGCACCCTCTCGTCGTCGGCATGATCCTCTCGCGCGCTGGCGCGTCGGAAGACCTCGTCGTCGCCGGCATATTGCACGACACTATCGAGGACAGCGTGGAAGAAAAGAAAGTCACTTTCAATATGATCGAGGAGCGCTTTGGGAGCGCGGTAGCGGATCTCGTGAACAGCGTCACCGAGCAAGACAGGGGACTCTCGTGGGATGAACGCAAACAAGACGCGCTCGCCCATATCGATTCTTTTAATAATGATTCCATCCTCCTCAAATCAGCAGACGTGATAGCCAACAATGCGGAAGTTCTCGAGGATTACGCGGTGGATGGCGAAGAGATATTTGCGCGCTTCAATGCACCCAAAGAAAAGATAGTCGGCCATGCGCAGCAAGTTATCTTGGCTCTTCAGGCCAAGTGGCCCGAAAGTCCGCTCTGTGCGGATCTGGGTCATGTGAGTGGACTCCTCGCCAAACTTATTTCCTAAGGTTCTCCCTTTTCAGTTAAGGCTGAGCCGTTCGGGGTTGCCTAGATGAAGATGTGTGGGATTATTCCCCTATGACCGCCGAGGGCTTCGAACGAAGATCACGACGCACTGCAGATACAGCAGAGGCGACGGGTGACCGGAAGCTCGAAAAGCCCGACACCATACAGTGGTTATCCCCGTCGTTCGATATGTACATGAATGGCATGCCATCGGGCCTATCCAGTATGGATAAGTTCCAAGTCTTAAAGAACGCGCAGAAAGAGCTGGCTGGTTTTTCGAATGGGGAAGATATATACGCGGAGGCACTTGCAAAGTTTCGCGCCGAAGAAGGCCGCGAAGTAGGAGAATTCCCCGCAGAGATGAAAGAGTTCTTCGCAAAAGGCACGTATGTACTGCGCGCCGAAGACGTTAGGACACAGCGATGTGATGATGAAGCGAGTATCGCCTATTCTATGGCGCATATTGTTAAACAACGGTTCGACCCTCGCGACCCGGCATACCTGTCAAAATATTTCGACCGCAGTAATCAACAAAGGGAGGCGTTCGTAGAAAACACTCGCGGAGCGTCTACCGAGACGTGGAAAGAATACTACAAGGGACTCAAGCAGAGTGAACCGCCGCACGAAGGGATTCTTCGTGATCATCCCTATTTCGAGCGACTCTCCCAGGAAATGGCCCTAGACTATCTCCGCAATCACTCAGGGGGGTTTCATCGTTTCTACAATGGGGAAGTAAGTCCGGATGGGTATTTGATAGAGGAGGATGGTGAGGAGAGTCTCAAACGACCATACGATGTGCTCGATACTAAAGATCGTGCAAAGTTGCATGCCGCAATTGCAGAAAAGTTGAGTCGGCTAGAGGGTTTTATCGACATCACCGACGATGAGAATCGGCAACACGCCCTGGCGATTTTTCCGGTTCGCCGTGCCTAAAGGTAGAGCTCAATAAGACCCGAGATAAAAGGAGGAATCGTGAGCTACGAAAGCTGGGATGCCGATCGCTTACCTTAGTGCCGCTGAGCACTCTTTTGTCTGTACCTGTATTAGTGATTGGCCTGAAGGCCCCGTCTTGCTTTAAATTGAAAGCCAAATATCCTGATACCCCCGCGGACTGGAGGGCGATAATTGAAACACCTTAGGATGAGTGCTGATCGCATAGAAATATGAAAAGCGGCGGGGGACCGTCGCTTTTGCATTTTATGAGCATGGACTGTCTACTTGCTGGCGATGCGCTTGGCTTCGATCTCCGATGCGGTAAGCAGCTCGATTGTCCCGATGGCCATAACCGAGAGGGTGATCGGCTCGGGCGTCAGGAAGCGGAAGACGTTGTCGGCCGGAAGTCCGACGCGGGCGTCCAAGAGCAGGGCGGGCATGCGTGTACCTCATCTGGTCGGCCGGATGGCGCGACTCTTCCTTATCTATCCCATATCCAAATAATCCAGTCAATAAGCCGTTAGGCAAGGGATTATCTTGGTATACTCCTGCCTTATATGGCATCGAATTTCTTGGGGGATCCGGAGAGGCCGACGCAATCCTCGCCGATCATATCGGCCAATGAGGTACTGGCTCGCGAAGGTGTGAATCTGCAGAGGGGGATGAACTTCCGCGACGACGGGCTTACGCTCTCCGTCTTCCTCTCCCTCCCACGCGATGGCGTCTTCCACGATGCGTGGGATGAGGAGAAGCAGCTCTATATATACGAAGGCCACGACTCCATCACCGTGGAGGACGGTAAGGCAGTGGATCAGCTCATGATGTATGGAAGCGGCAAGGTGACCGACAACGGCAAATTCTTTAAGGCCGCCAATCTTTTCAAAGACGGGGTGCGTAAGGGACCGCTCCAGATCCAGGTCTACGAAAAGCTCGATCCCGGCGTCTGGTTTGATAAAGGAATATTCAATCTGATCGATGCGCAGCGAGTCGATGAGGGTGGCAGGAAAGTTTTTAAGTTTCATCTTACGCCGGCAGATGCGGGACTCGATCCGGGCGAGTGGGACGAGCATCGCGCGGAGCGGCTGCTGCCGGCGGCTCAGAAAGTGGCGGCGTGGCAAGCGGGAGGAGGCCGCTGCGCGCAGTGCACCGCGGAAAGCGGGCTCCACTTCGATGTCGAGTCAGGCGAGCCTCTGCGACTACTCTGCGCACGGCACTACAGTGCCTCAGTGAGCGGCTTGATCGAATAGCCGCGAGATTTTATCTCCGTGAGCAGCTCATCGAGGAGACGGCCCGTAATGTCGTCGCCGATGTGCATCATGTAGATGGTGCCCGGTTTTAGATTACTGAGTACCCGGTCGCGCACTTCCGCTTCCGATATGCCGGGCTTCCAATCGAGGGCGTCGACAGTCCAATACACGGAGCGGTAGCCCGCAGCCTGTGCCGCATCCCACACAACTCTGTTGCGAGCGCCATACGGCGGTCTGAAATACGGTTTCGTCGTCTTGCCCGTAATGTCTTTGATTATCCGCTCAGTCTGCGCGAATTCCTTGGCGATTTCAGATGCGGTGATAAGCGTAAGATCGGGATGGCTATAGGTATGATTGAAAATCTCATGGCCGGCTGTGTTGATTCGCTGCATTGCCGGGGTATTCTGCTCTGCCCATTTTCCTGTCACGAAGAATGTGGCGGTGACGTCGTGTTTTTCAAGTGCCGCGAGGATCTCATCAATAGAGTGATTGCCAGCGCCGCCATCAAAGGTGAAGACGACCTGCTGCTTTGAGCGGTCCGCCCACACGATCTCCGTCCAATTGGCGGGTACCGGCACCGGATCCGGCGCGGGAGTCGGTTCCTCCTGTGTATCTTCAGGAATCTGTACGACAGGCGTTGTCGTAGGCACGTAGGTGATCGGTGCTACCACTGTCGGTGCCGGTTGCATGAGCACATATCCGCCGAGTGCGAGCAGCGCGATTGTGGACGCACCGACTATAGGAAAAGAGTAATGCATTCGTAGGTATAGACGTGCGTACGTGCAATGTCTTGCGCGGGATATCATGAAGTTTGTACATACAGCGTCGCTGCCTATAGTATGTATCGTATGAACAACTGGGACTTCGCGAAAGCATTCGTCACTGCAGGTATTGCCGGGATCATCGGCTTCACCGGAGCAAGTGTCGCATACGCCTCTTCGCTTCATCTTTTCTAAATAATCTATCTGTATGCTCTATGCATAAGGGGAACACACGGAACAACCCGGCGGGGAAAGTGCAACAGGTGAAAAATAGGACGGAGAGCGCGGTACGCGGCCGAAAGGATCATAAGGACGGAGCTGCGAGCTCGAAATCAAGCTCGTGGCGGCAGGCGCGCTCTGTAGCACTTCACAAACAACCGGCCCGCGATACGCGGGCCGGTTGTTGTATACCTCTCTCTCTATGCACTACCTATTCCAGATGCGCTTCACGAGCCGCCATCCGTACTTCGCTGCGAGAAGGAGGAGGAGTCCGTAAAGGATGAACTGCAGTGCGATGAAGAGGAAGGCGATGAGGTTGATCGAAATCCCTTGTATCGACTGATTGATCACTCGTACCACATCGCGCACGGCTGCTTTCCATGATTCTTTGAGCTGCTCACCGTCGACAAATTTGTTTTCCGAGACATCGACACGGAAGAACGTGTATTCGAGTCTGTCGAGCTCGTCTGCCTTGGCGCGCTCGTACCTCGCCAGCTGCTCGCTTATGTTGATGCGCTCCATCGTGAGGCGCTCGATGAGCTGGATGCGACTATCGATGATCGTGGAGAGGCTCTGTGCGTCGCGGCTCTGCGTCGCGATGCGCGTGATCTCATCGTAGGCGGCAATGGCGCTGCGCATCGTCTCATCGATAGAGGTGAGTTTGCGCTTCAGGATATCTGTTTCGCTCGTAAAATCGTCGATCTGTCTTTTTATCGTGTAGCTATTTTCTGAAAGCTGCTTCGGGTCGAGCGCTCTTATAGCAGCAAGGATCTCATCGGCGCGCGAGTGCTCGACTTTGAAAGAGAAGTTGCATCCGCGATCATACGTATTGGAGCTCTCGAAGATGACATACTCCTTTGCTTTCAGGTCGGCGACCTTGGCACAGTCGCGCTCGGCATTGCGCGTCTCGATCGAGGCGCTGTAGTCGGTCACTTCGAATTCTTCCGCGTCGTTGCCGCTCACTCCTCCCGGCATCGGGGATGGATAGATGGGCATCACATTGCGCGTCGAGAGCGAGGGTGCTGCGCCGCCGTAGCCGGCAGAAGATTCTCCTTTTGCGTAGTAGTCGCCATCGTAGCTCGTGGGGTACGCCATGTCGGTCTGCGCGACCCCTCTATTCATGGGACCCGGCAGAGTACCCATGCTTCCCGTGATAAGGCTGAGCGCAAAAGAAAGTACGAATGCCGCTGCGATAAAAATACCTAAGAATTTCAAGATCTTGAGGGGCGTAAGGTTATACCGCGTGAGGAGGTCCATAGGGGATACGTGCTAATGATATACAAAAAGTATACCCCAGGGGGATGTTTCAAAAGAAAGGACCCCGCTGTCATCGAAATGACAGCGGGGTCGGGATGCCGGGAGAGTGCACTCTCCCAAGGAAACGAGCTCACACGTTTGCTGGCGAGGCCATCCCCGCGCACTACGTAGCTCAGCCCTTTTGCATCGCTCTAGCTATTATACGCCTTAAATCGTATATGTCAAGTAGGCCTCACGTATGCTGCAAAGAGAGCTCATCTGCGAGTGATTTGACGTCTTGTATACTGAGCGTCTATGAAACCAGAGATATTTATTAATTTGCCGATCCGCGATCTAAAGCGTTCGGTAGATTTCTTTACTCATTTGGGCTTTACCTTAATCATCAGTTCACCGACGAGACTGCGACCTGCATGATCGTGAATGAAGGCGCGTCGTACGTGATGCTCCTCACGGAACCGAGGTTCCACGATTTTATTCCCGGCAAAGATGTCGTCGATGCCAAGAAGCTCACGGAAGTCTTGATCGCACTCTCGCTTCCCAGCCGCGAAAAGGTAGACGAGATGGCAGACAAGGCCGTGGCAATGGGAGGCCGCGATTATCGCAAAGAAGAGGTAGGATTCATGTACACGCGTGCTATCGAGGATCTCGATGGGCATGTGTGGGAAATATTTCATATGGACATGAGCAAAATGCCCGCAAATCCTCAGGCATAAATGCGGGTTTGCACGCAGGACAGGGAGGCGTAGAGTAGTCCCAGGTATCCACAGGAGGGGGTAAGGATGGCCATGCCCACGAGGCGGTCGCTCAGAGGTTTCGTTGCCTACGAAGCGGCGATGTTCCGTACTGGCGTATTCCATCAGGATCGGTCCAGGGAGGAATGGGCCGACGATGCATGGGAGCAGCTCATGTCGCAGATCTATCTCGAAGGCGCGTGCATGCGTGAGGGAAGTCCTACCGGGGCTGCGCTCTATGCGGAAGTCCTGAGTCTCGCGGTCAAGTACATGCACTCCTTTCCGGATGACGACGGGATCGAGGCACTCGAGTACCGCGTGCGCGATGACCTCAATGCGCTCAATAATTTCCGCTTCCTCTACCTCTTTGAGGAGGAAGAAAAAAAGATGATCCACGCAGCTACGGAAAAATGCGCAAAGCTTTTCCTTGAGCTTTGCTAACGGCCCGGACACATGAGCGCATGTGTCCGGGCCAATCTTCTTTATGATGTCCAAAAGTGGTTTGCTATCATGCCTCATATGAAACAAGAGGAAGCGCTCACGATACTGAAAACTGGCGTGAACGTATTTCTTACCGGAGAGCCGGGAGCAGGGAAGACGCACACTATCAATAGATACATTGCATGGCTCCGCGAGCGCGGCATCGATGCGAGCGTGACGGCTTCGACAGGTATCGCTGCTACGCACATCAGCGGCATGACGGTCCATTCTTGGAGCGGCATCGGTATCAAGAACGAGATGAGCGAATGGGATATCGAGATGCTCATGTCCAAAGAGCGCACCGTGAAGCGCATCATCGATGCGAAGGTACTCATCATCGACGAAATATCGATGCTCGACGCCGCGACGCTTTCCTCTGTGGATCGGGTGCTACGCGCAGTACGGCGGCAGTCTTTTGCGGCAGATATGCCATTTGGTGGCATGCAGGTTATCTTTGTTGGTGATTTCTTCCAACTTCCTCCCGTATCACGAGAGCGTGCTGCATCCTTTGCTTTCGAGTCCGAATCGTGGAAAGAGGCCAATCCGATCGTGTGCTATCTCTCCGAGCAGCATCGCCAGGAAGATACCGCATTTCTTGAGATCCTCGCGGCACTCCGCGACGGCTCTTTCAACGAGGATCATGCGGAAAGATTGCAGGAGCGCGTGGGAGTCGCTTCGACTGCTACGATGCCCATGCGGCTCTACACGCACAACGTCGATGTCGATCGCATCAACGATTCGGCTCTGCAAGATCTTGAAGGGGACATCAAGCAGTACATCATGGATGCGAAAGGTTCTGAGGCACTCGTCGCGGGACTAAAGAAAAGCTGTCTTTCGCCCGAGACGCTTTTTTTGAAAAAGGGCGCGGCGGTAATGTTCACGCGCAACAATTTCGACGCGGGGTACGTAAATGGCACGCTTGGCACTGTCGAATCCTTTTCGATAGATGGGACACCGGTGGTCCGCACGCAGAGCGGCCGACGCATTGCAGCAGAGCGGCAGGAGTGGTCGGTGACCGACGGCCCCAAAGTCCTCGCGCGTCTTACCCAAGTACCGCTGCGTCTCGCTTGGGCCATCACGGTGCATAAGAGTCAGGGGATGAGTCTCGAGAGTGCGATCATCGACCTCTCTCATGCGTTTGAATACGGGCAAGGGTACGTCGCCATCTCGCGCGTGCGTTCGCTCTCGGGCCTTTTCCTCGAAGGACTCAATGCGCGCGCTCTCGCGCTCCATCCAAAAGTCTTGCAGCACGATCATCGCTTCCGCGAAGCCTCTCAAGTGGCGAGTGCGAAATTCGAGGCTTTCACTCCTGCAGAGGTTGAGCTCCTGCAGGAGCGATTCCTCAAAGCGTCGGGAGCAAAAGAGCCCACGGTGCATCGTCTCTCGAGCGAAAAGCGCAGCCGCGACTTGGCGTCGATGCGGGAACGGTATCCCAATATGGGGCGTGCTTGGAATGCATCCGATGATGCGCGGCTCAAGAAGATGTTCGGGGAAGATACGTCGACAAGCGCCATTGCGGAGCATTTTGGCAGGAAACCAGGGGCCATCCGTGCGCGCCTCGGACATCTGGGACTCATCGACTACAAGTGGTCGAAAAAGTAATCCGACAAAGGCACCGGGACGCACTTCGTTGTTCGATTTCCGCTCTTGCGCTCCTGATTGTCGCTTTTGGTATACTCTCCGCATATGAAAGCAACATTGCACACGAATAAAGGGGATGTCGTCGTGGAGCTTATGGAAAGTGACGCACCGAATACGGTCGCGAATTTCGTAAAGCTTGCAAAGGGAGGGTTTTACGATGGCACCAAGTTCCACCGCATCATAAAGGACTTTATGATCCAGGGTGGCGATCCGCAGACAAAGGATGATTCGCTGATGGCTCGTTGGGGCACGGGTGGGCCGGGGTATCAGTTCGAGGATGAGATACACCTCAATAATAAGAATGAGATCGGGACTATCTCAATGGCGAATGCCGGACCCGATACCAATGGCAGCCAGTTCTTCATCAACACGGCGGACAATAGTTTCCTCGATCACAAACATACGGTATTCGGCAAAGTCGCTGAGGGCCTCGATGTGGTGAGCGCAATAGAAGATGTGCCCGTAAATAGCACCGACCGACCCATAGAACCCGTGTTCATCAACAGCGTGACGCTAGCCTAAAGGAATGGAGTATACGCTCCGGCGAAGTCAGAGGGCGAGGCATATGCGGCTCGCGGTGGCGCCCGATGGCTCGGTCGTCGTCACTGCTCCTTTACGTATTCTGCCGCGGGATATTGAGCGATTCGTCGCACAGCATCGGGAGTGGATATCTGACAAAGTTGAGAAAGCGAAAAAGAGGAAAATAATCCGTATTCCGCGCGGTGATATTGCTCGGTTGAAGCGAGAAGCGCTCGTGCTTGCACAGTCGCGCTCGGAACATTACGCGAGAATATACGGCTTTGCGTTCAAGAAGGTAACGGTCCGTGCACAAAAGACACGGTGGGGAAGTTGTTCAAAGAACGGCAATTTGAGTTTCAACTATAAAATAGCTGCGCTTCCAAAAGCGCTCGCAGAATACATCGTGGTCCATGAAGTGTGTCATCTGGGAGCGTTCGACCACTCTAAGAAATTCTGGGAACTCGTCGCGCGCACGGTCCCCGATCATGTAGAGAAGCGAAAAGAGCTCAGGAGTGCTGTGGCGGTCTTCTCGTAAGGTCTGCTATCATCGATACTCATGCAGGTGAAAATGTACATCGGTTTTGCCGTAGCACTCCTGGTGGTGCAAATGGTGGTACTTTTTCTTTTCGGACAGCCTTGGATCTGTGATTGCGGTTATGTGAAGGTCTGGGAAGGTGTGGTGCTCTCGGGCGGCAACTCACAACATCTCACCGATTGGTATACCTTTTCGCATATCATCCACGGCTTTCTTTTCTATCTCGTGCTCACGTATTTCTTCCCGCGCATTCCTCTGTATGCACGACTTGCGCTCGCTGTTGGTATCGAAGCCGCTTGGGAGATTGCAGAGAACACACCTATCGTGATACAGCATTACCGAGAACAGGCGCTTGCTCAGGGGTACACAGGGGATACCATCCTGAATTCCATGAGTGATACAGTGATGATGATAATCGGTTTTCTTGCGGCTCGGCGGTTGCCTCTCTACGCCTCAGTGGCACTCTGCGTCGTGTTCGAACTCTTCGTCCTCTATATGATTCGCGACAATCTCACGCTCAACGTACTCAATCTGATACATGTATTTCCCGCTATCAGCGAGTGGCAGTCGGCAGGAATGTAAGACATGGAAAATACTTCGCCCAAAGATGCTCTGTACTCGCTCGCAGGACTCGTCGCCATTTTCGGCGGTCTCTATCTATTCTTCCGCGTATTTGATATCGATGCTGTCCAGGCGTACATCGAAAACGCGGGCGTGTGGGCACCGCTCCTTCTTATTCTCGCGAAAGCGACCACCATCATCCTCGTGCCTCTTTCCGGTTCGCCGCTCTATCCTATCGGCGGTGCGCTCTTTGGATTTTGGAAGGCTTTTGGGCTCCTGCTCGTCGGTGATGCGATAGGGGGAACGGTCGCATTCGTCATCAGTCGATACTTCGGTAGAGCAGTCGCACTGCGCCTCATTGGTAGTCAGGGAGGACTTCTGACCCAGGCGCTCGAGATGATGAGCACCGTGCGCGGGTTTCTTCTCGCGCGGCTCTGTTTCCTCAGTTTTCCTGAGATACCCGCATACGCAGGGGGACTTTCAAGGATACCGTTTCTGCCTTTTATCCTCATTTATTCGCTCATTGGCGCGATACCGACGGCGCTGACTACCTATCTGGGATCCTTTCTCACGCAGGAAAATAACCCGCTCGTGTTCTTTGGGATATTCGTGGGTGGTGCACTGGTGAGCGGTGTATCCATTGCGATATTTATATACCTGCTGAAACAAAGGGAAAAGCCTTCCGCTCCACCCACTGTTTGATGAATGAACTTCATCAGGTATTCTTGTTTCGCGTGCTACACCTGGCTGCAGGCGTAAGGTACAATCAGGCTTCCCGTCAAAGGGGATAGGTACGCACATATGGATGAATTCTTGAAAATGGATATCTTCTTCGTCGTAGCCACGATAGCCCTCGCCATTGTCGCGGTGCTCTTGATAGTGGCGCTCCTGAGCGTGCTGCGCATCTTGCGGTACGTAGAAAAGATCAGTGAGACGGTTTCCGATGAGGCGCAGCTCATGCGGTCGGACATATCGGATCTCCGCTCAAGTGTGAGAGAAGAGGGTTTCAAGCTCAAGCATCTGTCGAAGTTCGTGCAGGGAAGCGCAAAGCGTTTTCTCGTGAGATATTTTAAGAGTTAATAATTCAATAGTATGGCCAAGGGAAAAAATACGGGTGCGGCAAAGACCGGTCTCGGACTCGGAGCACTCGCAGTCACGGCGGCGGGAGTAGCGGCAGGATACTATTTCTATGCGAGCAAGGATGCCAAAAAGAATCGCCGCATCGCTGCGAAATGGGCAGTCGACATGAAGGATGAAGTCGTAGAGCAGGCGAAAAAGGCGAAAAATATCAATAAGGCACAGCTCGTCAAGATCATCGACAACGCAGCGGGGGCATACGAGACCGTCCGATCTGTGGATCGACGCGATCTTGCGAACGCTGCAAGGGAGCTCAAAATGAATTGGCGAGAAATAGCAGACGAACTCCGAGGTGCGGTTTCCTCTGCCCAAGCGAGCGCGAAGAAAGGCGTAAAGAGCGCCAAGAAGACCGCGAAATTTGCTGCAAGAAAAGTCGTCAAGAAACGTCTCTAAGAGTATGTGGCGCTTGGTGCGCGTAATGCTCGCGATCCTTATTATAGGTGGAGGCATCTACTATTGGCGGGATCACGTGAAAGTCTTTGCGCTCCAGGCATACCACGAGATCGCCCCGTGCTCTCTATCGATCACCTACTCAATAGGTGCGATCGATCCGAGGTTTGGGATCTCTACGAGCTCGCTCAGGTCCTCCCTGGAAGCAGCTGAAAGATCATGGGAAAGCGCAGCAGACAAGGAGCTTTTCGAATTCGCCACCACAGGCGGGTCCGTCGTTGTGAATCTTGTATACGATATCCGGCAAGAGACGACCGAGAAACTGAAAACCTTGGGCGTCACTGTCTCGAACAACCTGGAGTCGTACGAATCGGTGCGCGCGAAGTACTCCTCCGTGCACGCAAAGTACATAGAGCGTAAAGCGGCATTCAATACTGCGTACGCTGCATATCAGCACCAAGCTTCACTCTACGAACAAGATGTAAATCGCTGGAATGCGCGGGGAGGGGCACCGGAAAGTGTATACAAGGATCTCAATAAGAAAAAAGCGGCACTCGATGCCGAAGAAGAGAGATTGAAGAAGCTACAAGAGCAGGTTAATGCGGATGCAAATGACGTGAATGCGCTCGTCTCAGCACTCAATCATCTTGCCGGTACACTGAATATGACGGTGGCGAAGTACAACACCGTGGGCCAGGAGGTCGGAGGCGAGTTTGAGGAAGCGCTCTTTGAGAGCAGGCCTGGTTCGCAGGAAATAAACGTCTATGAATTCGATAGCACGGAGAGGCTTCGCAGAGTGCTCACTCATGAATTCGGCCACGCTCTCGGGCTTGAGCACGTCGACGATGAAGAAGCGATCATGTTTCGCCTGAATCAAGGAAAGAACCAGACGCTCACCGCGGCTGACATCACAGAGCTTAAAGCAGTATGCAGGCTCTAATGACGCACGCTATTTTTATATGACCGAGTCGATCAAAATATTCGCCGGTGTGGTCGCGCTTGCGCTCCTCGTGGGAGCATCGTATTTTCTCGTGCAGCACAACGAACGCGTCGGGAACGAGGCTGGGGTAGTGAAACCGCCGGAGTACACGAATGCAGAATTCGATTTTTCTTTCATCTATCCCTCTGGGTTGGAAATAACGGAGTATACGGATCAGGTCATCACGATAACGGATCCTGCACAGGAAAATGCAGGCATTGTCGACATCACGGTCGAAATAGCAGATACCGATACGTCCTATACTGATCTAAAAGAATTCATACATACCCGCGCGCCACTCTATTGCGAAGCGGACGGCCCGGGGGGCAGAATGAGCTGCTCAAAGGTCTCTCGTGAGCAATCGTTTACTACGGCAACCGGTATTTCGGGAGAGATCTTCTACCTTGAGCTTACGCACCGCGACGGAGATAGCGCCACGGTCAGGGAAGCGGGACCATTTTACGCTTTTGACATGTCGAGCGGCATCTTAGAAGCCGATTTTTCAGCGCTCCTCGTGCGACCCTCCAAATTTGCAGAAGAAAGCGAGATGTACGATCGCGGTGCGCAGATCGCGAACGACATAGTGAATACACTGCGACTTGGAGAATAATGTAAAGAGGCTTTCCACCCATGCTTCAATCTCTCTTTTACACACGTTAGAATATTGCTATGACGCGACGCATCACACTCATCATTGTAATAGCGGCGGCGCTTGTATTTAGCGTCACCTTTTACAAAGTATTTTTCGCCGTAGGCGAACTTGAGGCCGAGGTGCCACCACTGGCGTCGACCACTCCGGCGGTGGAAGTACCCGAATCAGCCCAGCCGGCGACGCTTTTGATACCGACGCTTGATATCGAGGCCAAAGTTCAGTATGTCGGAGTGACCGCGAGCGGCAATATGGGCGTGCCTTCTAATTTTCGCGATGTCGGTTGGTATAAATATGGCACCGTGCCCGGGCAAAAAGGGAGTGCCGTTATCGACGGACATGTCGACAATGGCCTTGGCTTATCGGGAGTCTTTAAGAATCTCGAGCAATTAAAAGTGGGGGATAGTGTCTATGTGTTGAGTAAAGCAGGTGAACGCCAGCGCTTCATGGTCACTGATGTCGTGACATACAACTACAAAGAGGTGCCCGGCGACAAGCTCTTCGAGCGCAGTGATTCGAGGCGGCTCAATCTCGTAACCTGCGGAGGTAGCTGGATAAAAAGCGAGAAGACCTACGACCAGCGAGTCGTGGTGTATACCGTCCTGGTACCGTGATGGTAGTATATGAGCCATGCTGAAAGCGCCATTTTTTGACCCGGCAAAGACCTACGCTGAGAATTGGCAGGAAGGACCTTTTAATGACTTTGCCGACGGTGTCACCCTGACAGCAGATGAAGAGCCACGGTTTACTTTTTTGGGACAGGAGCTTTCCTATCCGCTCGGCATACCAGCGGGACCACTCTTGAACGGCTCCTTTGTGAAAGCCGCCCTTGATAAGGGCTTCAATGTGCCGGTGCATAAAACGGTGCGAAGTCGCGTACGGGAATCGAACGAATGGCCGAATGTTCTCGCCGCGGACATACCTGCAGACCTCACGCTCGAAATGGCACAGAATCCCATTATCGTTCGGAATGAGTACAAGGAGCCGCTATCGATCACAAACTCATTCGGCAATCCTTCTTTCGAGCCGAGCGTATGGCAAAAGGATCTGCGTGAGTGCGTGGCGCATGCAAAGAAAGGACAACTTGTTATGTGCTCATTCGAAGGTACGAAATGGGACGGACTCACGAGCGAAGAGTATGTGCGTGATTGGGCAGATGGCATGCAGCTTCTGAAAGACGCTGGTGTGAAAGTAGTGGAGGCGAACTTCTCTTGTCCCAATGAGGGCGCCGCGCAGCTCCTGTGTTTCGACGTCCCGAAAGTAAAAGTAGTTGCAGAGGCGATAAAGAACAAAATAGGGGACACGCCGCTCGTGATAAAGATCGCGTACTTTGGCGAAGCAGAATTACGCGAACTCGTGAAAGAGGTCGGTGGCATCGTGGATGGGTTTTCCGCGATCAATACGATACCTGCACCTGTTGTGAATCCGGACGGCTCCCAAGCCCTGCCGGGTGCGCACCGCGTAAAGAGCGGTATTTGCGGCCACGCGGTGAAATGGGCCGGAGTAGATATGGTCAGGCGACTGAAATCACTCCGCGAAGAATTCAATCTTTCATACGGGATAATCGGTTGCGGCGGGGTCACGGTACCGCAGGACTTCAAGGAGTATCGCGATGCGGGAGCCGATGTGGTGATGACGGCTACGGGCGCAATGTGGAACGGCTATCTGGCGAAGGAAATAAAAGAAGCGTATCCGAATGCCTGAGGCGCTTGAGACACTCGCGAATGCGGCCATAGCTGCAAAGGTATTTCCGGGATGCGTGATCGGTGTGGCCAGACGTGGTGGCTCTGATATATTCGCGTTCGGCCATAATTCGTATGACGCGCATGCCAGATCGACGGGAGGAGCCATGCTCTATGATCTCGCTTCCATAACCAAGTCGATCCCGACTGCCTCTCTTGCTCTCGTCCTCCTGGGCGAAAAGAAACTTTCTCTCACAACAGCGGTGCGCGAATATATTCCGGAGCTCAAGAATGAACATGGAGCCACGCTCCTCGATCTTTTGACCTATTCCGTCTCGGGACTGAGACTATCGCTGTTGCATACGCTTTCGCCGGAAAGATTACTCTCAGCGATCATGGAGCACGGGTTCGATGCGCCTCCCGGTGCACGAAAGTACACAAACCTGCCGATCTTACTTTTGGGTATCGTCATCGAGCGCGCTCTCGGCACATCGCTCGATATCTTGGCTCGTCGATATTTTTTCGATCCGCTCAAAATGGCAGATACTGCTTTTTTTGCAGGAGCACCTTTCGCGCGAGCGGCACCGACCGAACTTGATGACTGGCGTGGCCTGGTCTTGGGATTTACGCATGATGAAAGCGCCTATATCCTCGCTCGGACCGGACGGGTCTCTGGTCATGCGGGCCTCTTTTCCACTGCAGATGATTTGCTCAAATTCCTTTCTTTCTTACTACAGAGCTCAGATGAGCGGAGGCATTTTATTGTTGAAGGAGCACAGGCTGGTCTCGGATGGCAAGTAGACCAGCAGTACTTTATGGGGAGTTATGTTTCTCCAAAGACGTTCGGCAAGACCGGATTTACCGGTACGAGCATTCTCGTCGACATCGAGCGCTCCGTGGGATTCGTCATTCTTTCAAATCGTACGTACCCGTCTCGCTCACAGGGGCATGAGCCCATCAACGCCTTTCGAAGCGCGGTGGCCGACATCATTCTCGCGGACATGCAGCCGTGATGCGCCGTGTGGTAGATTGAATCCTCATGTGCGGCATATTCGCGTATACGGGAGATAAAAATGCTGGCGAGGTCCTTCTCGACGGACTCTCGAGCCTCGAGTACCGCGGCTACGATTCAGCGGGAATGTTCGTACCTGAATCGGGGGTCATTAAAGCGTCGGGACCGCTTTCGCATCTGCGTCGAAAAATGCCCGCGGGGTATTTCGGCAAAAGCGGCATTGCGCATCTCAGGTGGGCCACGCATGGCGAACCCACGGAGATCAACGCGCATCCTCACGGATCGGGCAACGTATGGGTCGTGCACAACGGCATCATAGAGAATTTCAAAGAACTCAAAGCGAAGCTCCAAGACGCGGGACACACGTTTATTTCCGCGACCGATACGGAGGTCATAGCCCATCTCGTCGATCAGCACATTCGCGAGGGACTCGATTTTGAGAAAGCAGTCTTTGCAATGCTCGGCGAAGTGAAAGGTACCTACGGACTCTGCATCCAATATGCCGCAGAGCCGAGGAAGATCATCGGTGCCCGCATGGGCGCGCCCGTGGTCCTTGGTGTCGGCGACGGGGAGCGCTTCATAGCCTCGGACGCGTCTCCCATATTGAAACATACGAAAGACGTCGTATTCCTCCATGACGGCGAGGTGGCAGTGATCACACCGCATTCGCACGAGATCTATACACTCGAAGCAATGCGTGTGGAGCGCTCCCCGGAGAAGATCGACTGGTCCACAGAGGTCGCGCAGAGGGGAGGGTACGCACACTTCATGCTCAAGGAGATCATGGAGGGTCCCGAGGTCATTGAAAATACGCTTCGCGGCAGACTCCTCGATGGAGGCCTGGCCAAGCTCGGAGGCCTCGAGAGCGTAAAGGAAAAGACCAGAGATATCGAGCGCGTTATCATCGTCGGATGTGGGACTGCATACTATGCGGGTCTTACGGGTGAGTATATGCTCGAAGAGCTCGCCGGGCTCCCTGTGGAAGTAGAGCTCGGCAGCGAATTCCGTTATCGGCAGCCAGTGCTGAACCAAAAGACCATCCTGCTCGCTATATCACAATCAGGTGAGACAGCTGATACGCTCGAAGCGATCCGAGAAGGAAAAAGAAAAGGAGCGCTCACGCTCGGTATCGTGAATACGGTAGGAAGCACGATCGCGCGCGAGACCGAGGCAGGTGTGTACAACCATGCAGGCCCGGAGATCGGGGTCGCTTCCACGAAAGCCCTTGTGTCGCAGTTGACCGCACTAGCACTTCTCACGCTTTTTCTCGGCAGGCAGCGCACGATGAGCGAGGCGACCGGAAAGATGATCGCGGAGGAATTGCGTGCACTACCTGCAAAACTACAATCGATCCTCGATCGAAGGAATGAGATAGAGAAGCTTGCCAAGAAATATGCGAATGCGCGCGATTTTCTCTATATCGGCCGGAAATATAATTATCCCATCGCATTCGAGGGCGCACTCAAACTCAAAGAAATTTCATACATCCATGCAGAAGGGTGCGGTGCAGGAGAGATGAAGCACGGACCTCTTGCGATGATAGACGAGAATTTCCCGACGTTTGCCATAGCGACGCAGGACCCGGTCTATGAGAAAATGCAGTCGAATATCCAAGAGATAAAAGCACGCAAAGGTCCTGTCTTAGCTCTTGCAACGGAAGGGAATACCGAGGTGGCGACGCTTGCAGACGACGTTTTCTATGTACCGCAGACGCTCGAGATGCTTTCCCCCATCCTGAATGTCGTACCACTGCAGCTTTTCGCGTACTATTTTGCGAAAGAAAAAGGTTACAACGTCGACCGCCCCCGCAATCTCGCTAAGTCGGTGACGGTCGAGTAAAAAAAGACCGCTCCCATCGGAGCGGCCAGTGGTAGAAGCGAGAAAGCTCGTTACTCGGCTTCCTTCGCCTTGTCTTCGGCCTTATCGGCCTGGTCATGCTTTTCCGCCGCGTCGCGCAGCTCGCTGGACTTTTCTTCACTCTTGTCGGCTTCTTCGCGAAGCTCGTCGCCTTTTCCGCCAATGGTCATGGCACGTCTCCTTTCTTGATTCATTCAGGAACAGCACATCTTTACTGAGCAGCAGTGAAGCCAGCATGAACCGCAGAAATCAAAACGCCGCGGGCATCCGCGGCGTTTTTTGGACACTTGAGAAACTACTCTCGCACGCCCACTTTGATGTGTCGGGCGGTGATAGAACCGTCCGCGTTCTTTTCTCCCTCAGCGTGCACACTCTTGCCGATCGTCAAATCTAGAGAGGTGCCCGCGTGTGGGGAAGATGTGGCAGTGTCATGGAGCTTTATGGTGGTTGATGACGTGATGTTGACCACGCGTAATTCACCATCCTTCTGCCTGATAGTGAAGCTCAAGCCACTTGATGCGGAAATCTCGCCGCTAATAGACGCACCGGAGCGCATCGATTCATCCTTTGATCCGAGGCCCTGGCCGCATGCACGCTGAAAGAATCCGCGTGTAAGCACACCGACTCGGCCGTCGGTCGAACTCGCGATACCCATGCGTGCCTGGAATTTCGCCACAGCGGTGGCTGTTAGCGGGCCGAAAAATCCGGTGGCCTTTGCACGGAATCCGCTCTCGGGATCCGAAGCAAGCATCTCTTGCAGTTTGTGCACGTCTTCTCCCTTAGCGCCGACGCGCAAGTCGCGCTTCAGTTCGATGCAGACGGCTTTGGCAAACTGCCCGGGTCGTGCCTTGTCATCGTCCGGATGCTTTGCGGGGACAGTGCTCGACGCGAGAAGTGCCTTGAGCTGCAACTGGAGCGAGTGTATTTGGCTCATCAGTGATTGGACCTGCGTCTGCACGTCGGCGTGCACTTCTCCGTCATGAGCAAAGCTGACAGCGGGGAATACAAGGGCGACAAATGCGAGACCCGCGATTAATTTTCTGGTTTGCATGTATAGATTTATTACTACTTCTAATGTTCGAAGTATAGCGCGTGCATGGACGCAGAAATTGTCGCGGAGGAATACACTACTCGGGCGTCTCCCATGTTTTTATCGTGGCTACATTAGCTATATTTTCACGACTTTCTCCCACGGACGACCTTTCACACCAAAGTGACCGTACGCGGCCGTGTCTTGGAAGATGGGGCGGTTGAGACCGAGGCGCTTGATGATGGCACGCGGGCGGAAATCGAAATTCTCGGTGACAATATCGGTGAGATTTTTTCCCTCAGCATCGAATGCTTCAATCATGACTGGCTCTACGCGTCCGATGGCATAAGCCACCGAGACGAGTGCCTTTTTTGCATACCCATTCGCCACGAGATTCTTTGCGACGAAGCGGCACATGTATGCGGCAGAACGATCCACTTTCGTCGCGTCTTTACCAGAGAATGCGCCACCACCGTGCGGCATGAGTCCGCCGTAGGTATCCACCATGATCTTGCGGCCGGTGAGTCCCGCATCGGCAGTGAATCCTCCGAGAATGAATTGGCCCGTAGGATTTACGAGGATCTCGATGTCTGACACGTCTCCGAGGATCGGTGTGAAGAGGTGCTTTATCAGCTGCGCACGGATCTCTTCTTGGGAGACTTTCTTGTCATGCTGAGTCGAACAGAGTGCGGTGATGACCTTTCCTTTGGAAATGGTGACCTGTGTCTTTCCGTCGGGCTTGAGCCAGGTGAGCTTCTTATCGCGGCGGAGCTTCTCCAAGCGACGAGCAAGATTGTTCGCTAAGACAACGCCGAGTGGGAGCATCTCCTTGGTCTCGTTGGTCGCGTAGCCATACATGATGCCCTGGTCTCCCGCGCCGCCGGTGTCCACGCCCATTGCGATATCGGGCGATTGTTTGGCGATGGTATTGAGGATGGTGAGTTTATCGGTGTATCCAATGTCGCGATACACTTTTTGCGCGATCTTTTTGAAATCTACTTTCGCGGATGTCTTCACTTCGCCTCCAAGCATGAGCGTGCCGTGGCTTCCGAAGGATTCTACCGCTACTCGTGAACGTGGATCCTGTGCGAGACAGGCATCGAGTATCGCGTCTGATATCTGGTCACAAACTTTATCGGGGTGTCCTGCGGTGACGCTCTCGGTGGTGTACCTCTCGAGTAGATGGAACATATACGTAATGCTGCTTTAAAAATAATCTCCCCGTAAGGGAGATTGCATTGTGATGAGGCATCTTCCCGTTAGGGCTGGATGGAGCACTTTACCCTGAGCTTGTGGAAGGGCTTCTTCAACAATTCTCGGGCAAGTTGCCGGCGGGTCGACGAGCCAGAACTCTTACCGCACTCTTGATGTGTATGGGGGGAGTGGACCTATAGTAGCAGTAGCTCTCTTTCGCGCAAGTGAATAGCTTCCCCTCATGGAGTGCCTAGTGTACGCTGACCGGAATATGAAAAAGGTCGTCACGATAGGAGGAGGCTCCGGCAGCTATGCCATGCTGCAAGGTCTCAAAGAATTCCCACTCGACCTCACGGCCGTTGTGACCATGTTCGACTCCGGCGGCTCCTCCGGGATCTTGCGCGATGAAATGGGTATTCTACCGCCGGGGGATGTTCGTCGATGCCTCGTCGCACTCTCCGATGAACATCAGCAGAAGGTGCTGCGAGACCTCTTCAATTACCGCTTCGACGGGAACGGCTCGATGAAAGGACATAGCTTCGGCAACCTACTCCTTGCAGCTCTCTCTTCGATTTACGGCAGCGATATCGCTGCTATCAAGCGCGCCTCAGAATTGCTCGACCTCAAAGGAAAGGTTTTGCCCGTCTCTTTAGACCAGTCCCATCTGCGCGCGATTCTCGAGGATGGTACCGAAATAGTGGGAGAGACGAATATCGATATTCCACAGCACGATGGGAATCTGCACATAAAGAATATATTCCTCGACCCTCCGGCTCATATCTACGAAGAGACAGAGGCTGCCATCAGGGAAGCGGACCTTATAGTCCTTGGTCCCGGAGATCTTTTCACTTCGATCGTACCGAACTTACTTGTCGATGGTATGGCGACTGCGCTTAAGGAGCGGAAAGGGAAGATCGTAGCGGTGTGCAATCTGATGACCAAGTGGGGCGAGACGCACGGCTTCAGCGCTTCGGACTTTGTAAAGGAGCTCTTGCGTTACAGCGGACTTGCGAAATTTGATTATGTTCTTTGCAGTACCGAGAAGATGGACGAGAAGCTCGTCAAAGCGTATGAGGCAGAACGCAAATTCCCGATCACCTGCGACAAAGGACTTGATGTCCTCGCGGACAGGGTAGTTACGGGGGGGTTCTTCTCGGAAGCTGACATCGCACGTCACGACTCCGAGAAAGTAGCCCGCATCCTCTCCGATCTCTAAGGCGTAAGGGAGGTATCCCTCAACCGTCTTCATGAGATGTCCAACAAGGCTGTTTTTACCGCTGCCTGGCTTTTGACTGCTGTCACCCTGCTTATAGGGCTCTATTACTATCCGCAATTGCCTGACACCATGATCGGGCATTGGGATGCCTCAGGCCGTGCCGACGGGACGATGAGCAGGTTTTGGGGGGTTGTCATGTTGCCGCTCGTTATGCTCGCCATAACCACCATCTTCTGGGTCATTCCTCGAGCTGATCCATTGAAAGCCAATATCCATGCATTTCGTCCTCAGTACAATATTTTTCTGCTCCTACTCCTTGTGCTTTTCGCCGCAGTACAAGTCGCTGTCCTGGCTATCAATCTGGGAGCACGTTTCAATATTGTTGTCGCGATAATGCCCGCTGTCGGAGCGCTTTTCTTTTATGTGGGAATGCTTTTGCCGCGGACGAAAAGGAACTGGGCTGTCGGGATACGCACTCCCTGGACAATGTCTTCTGATGCGGTCTGGCATAAGACTCACAAACTCGGCGGGGTGGTCTTCAAGGTCTTGGGCGTCCTCGCGATATTGACCGTACTTGCTCCTGCATATGCACTTACCGCATTCTTTGTCCCTCTCGTCATTTCTCTTCTGGGGGTCCTCATCTATTCCTATGTCGTGCATCTTGAAGAAGCTGCGCGATGAGGATTATTACTTAGAATATTTAGTATGAGAGCGAACGCACTTATAGGATTGATATTAGTACTCGTCATTATCGTCGGTGTCTTTATTTGGGCTGTCGTAGGACAGCCGCTTATGAACAATTCTGGCACTGCCACGACCACACCGACCGTGAATACCGGAGGAAATACGGGAGAGAACGGCGGCTCTACAGGTGGGAACGGGGGCACTGGTGTTCAGACCGCTGCAGAGCTTGCTCAGCGCGTCGTCGTCGATGCACCGAAACAGAACGCGACAGTGCCCAAGAATTTCTCTGTGACGGGCAAGGCGCCCGGACCGTGGTTCTTCGAAGCGTCCTTTCCGATAGAGGTGCGGAATGCGAGCGGCACCGTCGTTGCGACCGGTATCGCGACGGCGCTCTCTGATTGGATGACTACGGCTGATGTGCCGTTCAAGGCGGACATCGTGGTAAACACATATAAAGGACCTGCGACTCTGGTCCTCAAGCGAGACAACCCTTCGGGTCTTCCACAGAATGATGCATCGAAATCGATGTCCATTACTATTCAGTAAGCCTTCGGGTGGAATAGAAAACGGTTCGCAGCTCGAAAGGCGGCGAACCGTTTTTTTATTTTTCAGCACCATCACTTGTCTCCATGCAGGGATTGCCATGGCGTGGCGGGGACGGGTCTCTCTGCATCGATAGAATGGGGCTTCTTGAGTAGCTCCAGAAGATCACGGTACGGGATTTTCTTCGCCGATTCGACAGGTCTGATCTCGTCACTTTTCAAGCGACTTAGTGTGCGCCGATCTTTCATGACAGCACCTCCCAGCCGCCTTTATATCATTTTTTCGCTCATGTTAGGATGCCCCCATGTCGAAGCAGGAGGAGCGAGAAAAAAGAGCGAAAAAGATCGTTTCCTACCTCAAAAAAGCCTACCCGGTTCCAAAGACCGAACTCGTGTACCAGACTCCTTTTCAACTTGTTGTGGCTGTCATGCTCTCGGCTCAATGTACCGATAAGGCCGTCAATAAAGCCACTTCGACGATCTTCCACACATACAAAACACCAAAAGACTTTGCGAATGCTTCGCTTTCTGTCCTCACCAAAGAGATCTCCACGCTTTCTTTTTTCCGCAATAAAGCAAGGGCAGTTATCGGAGCTGCCAAGGTCATAGAAAAGGATTTCAAGGGCATCGTGCCGCGCTCGGTGCCGGAGCTTGTCACCCTACCAGGAGTGGCTTACAAAACCGCGAACGTAGTTCTTGGCGAGCTCTATGAGATCTGGGAGGGGATACCTACCGACACGCATGTGAAGCGTTTCGCACATAGATTCGACCTCGTCGATAGATTGGATCTTACGAAAATATCCAAAGAGCTCGAGGCGCTCATACCAAAGAAGGATTGGAAGTATCTGAACAATGGGCTCGTACTCTATGGCAGGTATGTATGCAGTGCGCGGAAGCACGATTGTATGGAACATCCACTCACAAAAATCTGGCCGAAAGCGAGACTGCGTTGGCCCAAGACCAACGCAGGACGAAAGGGGTCGGGAAAACTGTAGTTTTCCCGCGTCGGAGAGCAGCGAAGCGTTGAGAACCGAGGGTTCTCAAAGAGGTTCGAGAGAACCGACAGAATTGGCCGAAGGCGAAATAACTATCTATTGAGCGACGCGTCCTTGATCATCCAGTCAGCAAGTGCGGGGAATGAGAATCCTGCATGCTCCGCAAGTTCGGGCACAAGTGACGTCGCGGTCATCCCCGGCTGCGTATTCACCTCGAGGCAAATAAGTTCGCCTGTTTTGTCGTCGTAGCGGAAATCTGTCCGTGATATTCCGCGGCATCCGAGCGCTTCGTGCGCTTTCAGTGCGAGATCTTGGATGCGCCCATAGGCGGCTGCATCGAGGGGAGCGGGTAGGATGTGTTTCGAGCCTCCGGGAGCATACTTCGCCTCGTAGTCATAGAACGCTAGGTCTGAGGTGATCTCGATGACATCGAGCGCGCGGTCGCCCATGACAGCGCAGGTGAGTTCATGACCGGCAACATATTTTTCTATCAGTACCGATTCTCCGTGTTTCCACGTGGGCGACGCGATCTCCTGAGGTGGAGCATCACCCTCTCTCACGATGAATACACCGACGCTCGAACCGCTCGCTATCGGCTTTATGACATACGGTGGCTGCATCGCATGACTCATGGCAGCAAAGAATCGTGACACGACTTGGCCTTCTGCAACAGGAATGCCCGCCATTTTGAAAATGTCGCGAGAGCGAGCCTTGTTCATTGCAAGTGCCGACGCAAGAACGCCGGAATGTGTATACGGGATCTCAAGGATCTCAAGTACGCCTTGGATACATCCGTCTTCGCCAAATGGTCCATGCAGCACGTTGAGTGCAATGTCAGGCTTCAGTGCCTTTACCACCTCGGCAATGTCATGCGAAACATCGACAGCCGTAACTTTATATCCCGCCGCCTTGGCCGCTTCTGTACAGGCTGCTCCAGAGCGGAGACTTACTTCACGTTCAGGGGACCACCCGCCTTTGAGGACAACGACATGTTGCATTCATTCACAATACCACTAAATAAAAAAGGGCGGCCGATTCGTGGCCGCCCTTTCTCTCCTTCGTGCTATCGACAGAAATTATCGCCCCAGTTCTGGGGCGGATTCGTGGGGTGCGGAAGGTTGTCCAAAACCTTGGCGTCGACCGCACCTGGTACGAATCGGATACACACACTGCACACGCGCCTTCGATCGATGAGTTCGAATTCTTTGGTCCCGACGCAGTCGTCGCTGATCCCGCTGTCACACATCTTTGTCTGCCTCTATGCGCGGAAGAAGGGGAGAAGATCGATTGCAGACATAATAATGCCACTGTTCTAAACATCGAGCAAATGGGCGCTGAATAGAAAAGGGCGGCCGATTCTTGGCCGCCCTCTCTTGCTTTGGTATTGAACTTCAGCTCGCTCGCAGGATGATGCCGGCGCAGCACTTCTTCATTTCGATTGCAGCGACGACGTCATGGACAGGCTGTTCGTCTTTGGCCGCGTGGCCGACAGCCAGAAAGATCATCAGCTCGACATGGCCTTTGGCCGGGGGACGCTCCTTGGTCGTCTTGGCCGACCAGTCGAGAAGCAGTTCACGCTGAGCAGGTGGAAGCGCTCCCAAGACGCGCTGGCTCAGGCGTGCGCGCTCGATGCGGTCGACGTCGCGAAACCGCAAGTCGATGGCGTCGAGTGATCCGGTAGATCCGCTCGGGAATGTGGTACGACGAAATTCTTTTCTCACGTTGGAAATCGCGTGGCACATCGTGTCGCCTCCCTGTCGAAGCCAGGTGTACCGCCTCGGTATACCTTGACCTCAGGCCACTATATGGCGCTGTGTGCAATGTCGCAAGTCATGCGGGATGGGGTAGGATGTGGATATGCAAGCACGCAAAGTGGCGGTATTCGATGTCGATGGAACGATTTTCCGCTCGAGTCTCCTCATACAGCTTGTCGAGAAACTCATCGCTCGCGGCGCATTTCCCCAGGGAGCACAAGAAGTCTTCGCGAAGGAGCAGCGCAAGTGGCTCGACCGAGAAGGAGACTATCAAGAATACATAGAGGCCGTCGTGAAAGCTTTTCGTTCGCACCTCAAAGGGGTTCATTATGGCGACCTTGCAGATGCGGCTCAGGAAATGGTCGACGAGCAATGGAAACGCACCTATCGATATTCACGCGACCTGATCAAAGATCTGAAGTCACGTGGATATTTTCTTCTCGCCGTCTCGCACTCGCCGAAGACGGTGCTCGACAAGTTCTGTCCGAAAATAGGTTTCGATAAAGCATACGGAGTCGTGTATGAACTCGGTCCGCAAGACCTTTTTACCGGCGTGATCGTCGATGAGCATCTCATTTACAATAAAGCCAATGTCGTCAAGCGGGCACTCGAGAAAGAGCATCTCACGCTCGCAAATTCTATTGGTGTCGGCGATACAGAAACAGACATCTCATTTCTGGACATGGTCGCAAAGCCCATCTGTTTCAATCCGAATATGAAACTCTATACGCAGGCGAAGCGTCAAAAGTGGGATGTCGTAGTGGAACGTAAGGACGTCATATACCGATTGTAAGGAGCGCTTTTGCTATACTGCGGGCCTATGAAAACATTGAAAAGACATCCGGGTAAGGGCGCCGTCGCGGGCATCATTGCGGGATTCGCAGAATACTTTGGCGTTGACGTCACACTCCTTCGCGTAATCTTTATCCTGTTCATCCTCGTTACGGGCTTCTTCCCCGGAGTCATCGGATACGTACTTGCCATACTGGTAATGCCTGTCGATACGGCAGGAGTACACGAACACACGCATTCGAGTGTATAAAACATGAAGTACATCCTGCTCATCGTTGCTCTCGTATGCGCAGCGTACGTTTGTTTTGAAGGGATCCGTATTATGCGTCTTGTGCGCGTGAGTGCGGGACTCGTAGAAGAGGTCCGACCATTCCAAAGAACTGAGGGGACTCGTTCGATGCTTGTTCTCGGAGACAGTACGGCGGCTGGTGTGGGCTCCGCGTCCGTCGATTCTGTAGCTGGTCGCCTCGCCGTGGAGTTTGATCTTTCTGTGGAGAATCATGCGGTGAGCGGCGCAAAGACACACGACATCAGAGCCCAATTCGGGAAGGCACAGAAGTCTGAGTATGACCTCATTCTCATCCAGATAGGAGCGAACGATATCATTCGACTCCGGTCGGTAGAGGAAACGGGAAATGAGCTGGATACTGCGCTCGGCGAAATAGCCAAAAAGAGTGATCGCGTACTGCTCCTGACTTCCGGTAAAGTCGGGAATGCCCCCTTCTTTCCGCGATTCTTTGGATGGATATGGAATTGGCACACCGCTTCAATGAGACTGAGATTTATGTCGGTAGTGGCTTCCTACGATGGTGCGTATGTCGATCTCTTTTCAGCGAAAGACCCCTTCAGCCAAGACCCCGATCGGTACTACGCGCCGGATGGACTCCACCTTATGGGAGATGGCTACGAATTCTGGTATGAGCAGTCACGAAAGACTCTTGCGGCGAAATGGCCTGAAGATTTTCCGTATGGACAATAAAGCGATCCAGCGATTTCAGAAAGAAGTGTGGACGCATTACAAAGCGCATGGCAGGCATGATCTGCCGTGGCGCAAGGTGCGTGACCCATACAAGATACTCGTGTCCGAGGTAATGCTCCAGCAGACGCAGGTGTCGCGTGTGATAGAAAAGTACAAAGAATTCCTGAGAGTTTTTCCGACCGTATACGTGCTCTCGCACGCGACGTTGCGCGATGTGCTGAAAGAATGGAGTGGACTCGGATATAACAGGCGCGGTAAGTATCTCCACGATGCTGCCAAAGCAATAGATGGGGGATATCAGGGAAGCGTCAAAGACGCGACCGCCTCCAAAAAACTTCCCGGCGTGGGGCCATACACCAAAGCTGCGGTGCGGGTATTCGCTTTTAACGAACCCCATACGCTCATTGAGACCAATGTACGTGCGGCTTTTATCCATCATTTTTTTCCGGCAAAAGCTGAGGTGAGCGACAAGGAACTCATGCCTTTTATCGAAGCAGCTGCTGAAAATCAGGATCCTCGCGAATGGCACTGGGCGCTCATGGATTACGGCGTTCATATCAAGAAGCTCCACAAAAATCCGGCACGCCGCAGCACCTCGCACGTACGTCAGTCGAAATTTGAGGGAAGTCTGCGCCAAGTGCGCGGCGCGATATTGCGCACGCTCCACGAGGGGAAAGCCCTCAAAGTGCTGCCGTACGAAACAGCGCGTATCAAAACAGCACTCGCGTCTTTGCAAAAGGACGCGCTCATCGCGAAAGCGGGGAAGAATTGGATCATTGCGTAAAGCAAAGGTCCGCCGACGGCGGACCAGTTCTTACTTCTTCGCAAACCTACCGTGGGGCGGTATGGTCACGATCTTCAGCAAGTGTTTTTTTGCGGGATTCTTTCGAAGGAACGTGTCGATCGACTTGACCGACTGCTTTGATTGATCGACGAGATTCATCCGTGTAATCGGCATTCCAGCCGCTTCCAGTGTCTTCTTCGCCGTGACGAGCTTTTCCCACAGAAGCTCGTCGGGAGTTTTATGCTCCTTCACGTCTATCGTACCGATTGGCACACGACGAACGGTACGGAAACTGCCATAGGTCATTCCATGCCTCCTCTAATGAACAGAGAAGCTTTATATCACCGAGACTAGATGCTTACAATCACCGGTATGACGATAGGCCTCTTCATGGTCCTCTGGAAATACCGAGGTTTAACCTCGGAAATACCGAGGTTAAACCTCGGTAAAAGTCTTCCTAATCGCTCGCAGTCGGAAGAAATAAGGAATATAGGAAAATGTAAAAAGACAAAGCGGCAAGGTCGTTACCGCCTTGCCGCTTTTTACGCGTTCTTTTGAGCTGCCACTGCTTTGTTTCGCGCTGCTTCCATTCTTTCAATCGACTTATAGGCTGTTGTTTGCAATAGCAGTTGAATCAGGCGCCCGCGCTCATTCGTGTAATCTTCGCTGCTCATGCCCAGCGCGAGACCGCTCTCCATGAACCATTCATGGACCAGCTGTGAGGCAAAGTTCAAGAGCTTTATCTTGGCAGTGCGAACGTGAAGCTCCTCATCCGTTTCGCCGCTATCTTGTCGATAAACGTACTCAAGATAGGATCTACGACCCTCTGGTGTCTGCAGGTTAAATGCAGTACTGCGCAATGTAACCTCCTAGATGCTGACTATGACCGGGATGACTATAGGCCTCTTCATGGTCCTCTGCAAGAGGAAGCGGGCGACGGCTTCCGCGAGCTCATCGCGGGCATTGTCGAGGTCGGCTGCGCGCGGGTTTTTCATTGAGCCCTCTACTGATTTGCGGATGATGAGTCGCGTCTGGTCCATGAGGTCCTTGTTGTCGCGGAGGTATACGAACCCTCGAGAGATGATGTCGGGTGACTTGTGCAGCTTTCCCGTGCGACGGTCTACCGTGGCGACCACGACACAGAATCCTTCTTGGCCGAGCGCCTTGCGATCGCGCATAAGGACGTCGGAGAGTTCGGAGACGGTCTGACCCTCGACGACGCGCAATTCTGAAGGCGCTTTCAGCGCATGCTTGCCGGCTTTCTCACCGTTCTTAATATCGATGATGGAGCTGTTGTCGGGGATGATGACATTTTCTTTCTTCACTCCCATTTCGACCGCAAGGTCGCCGTGGACACGGAGCATGTAGTGGTAGCCGTGGACGGGGATAAAGAATTTCGGCTTTATTTGTTTGTGGATCCACACCGCTTCCTCGCGATTGCCGTGACCGGAAGCGTGCACGTCTGATGCGTGGTAGGTGATGATGTGCGCACCCTGGCGGGAGAGGTTGTCTTTGAGCTTTTGCACTGCGCGCTCGTTCCCAGGAATAACGGATGACGAGAGTACGATGGTGTCTTCTGGAGTGAGGCGGATGTGCTTATGAGATTTGTTGCCGATGCGGGCGAGGGATGCGAATTCGTCTCCCTGTGCGCCGGTAGCCAAGATGATGAGCTTGTCAGGCGAGTACTGGTTCATGTTCTCCACCGCGACGACCGTGTCGTCTTTGTATTTGATGAGGCCGATCTCGCGCGCTATCTCGATGTTGGTGCGCATGCTGCGTCCGTCGATGACGATCTTTTTTCCGTAGCTTTCCGCAAAATGCACGACGCGGATGAGGCGTTCAAGATGCGAAGCGAACATCGCAATAATGAGACGGCCCTTTATGTTTTTGATGATCTCTTCGAGCGTGCGGTACACATTCGACTCGGGGATAGAGAAGCCCGGCTGCCAGACGTTCGTAGAGTCCATGAGGAGCGCGAGCACGTTTCGATCCTTGAAAATGCCGAACTCCCGTTTCTCTTCATCGGAAGGTTCGCCGCCTTCGTGATTGAGCTTGATGTCGCCCGTGAAAACGACATCACCCCACGCGGTCTCGATGATGATACCCATCGAATCGGGGACGGTGTGCGTGACACCGAAGAAGCGCACGGTGTGCTGGCCGAGCTTGAGGCTCTCGTCTTTCTCTACTTCGCGGATGTTGACCGGTGCGGTCTGAGCAAATTCCTCCTGACGCTTCTGGATCATCTTTCCCGTAAGTTTGCGGGTGTAGATAGTGGGATTGCCGATGCGATCGAGGATGTAGGGAATGGCCCCTATGTGATCGAGGTGACCGTGCGAGATAAGGAGGCCGCGAATCTTGTCGCGACGCTCTTCGAGGTAGCCGGTGTTGGGCAATATGTAGTCGATGCCAGGCGTATCGTCTTCGGAGAATGCGAAGCCTGCGTCAAGAATGAATATGTCATTGCCGATCTCGACCGCGGTCATGTTGCGGCCGATCTCTTCCACACCGCCGAGCGGAATAATGCGCACGACGTCGTCGTGAGGTGGCGGGATGGGTGTCGGCTTCTTGTCGCGCGTCGATGGGGCAGCGTGCTCTACGCGAGTGCGACCGCGAGGCGGACGCGCGGGCCTGTTGTGATAACTTCCACGGCGTCGTGGCGGACGATCGCCCGTGCGCGGCTGACCGGGACGCTCCGGTTGGGGAGAGCGACCGGGTGTGCGCGACGGATGGGCTGGTCGAGGTGACCTGTTCGGTTGTGTCGTGTGCCCGGCTGGTTTGCCGGTGCCTCCTCCGCGGGGCACGTATGCGCCGCCGACATTGGAGAATTCTGCTGATGATTCCATATTAATAATTAATGAATAGCTTGTTTAGATCTCTTGGCTTTGGTTCGTAAATATACTCCAGACTTTTTCCGTATCCGTATACCACTTGTATACGGTCAAGAAGCGTTCCGCTGGCGTGGTGAGTGCGCCGAGCGAAACGCCTGAGAGTCCCTCGGGCACCGCGTAGAGGAATTCCGGCGAGTACAGGAAGATGGCTGGAACGTCTTTCTGTACGAGTTCCGCGAACTGCAGGTAAAGCTTGTCTCGCTCCTGGCTTACCGTCGTACCGCGGGCTTGTGCGAGCAGTGTATCAACACGCGAGTTGGCATACAAGGCGAGATTGAGTCCCGGATCATTACGCTGGCTTGAGTGCCAAAAAGCGAAAAGATCGAGTTCGCGACCGATGACCTCACCAAAGAGGATGGCATCGTATTCTCTGGGGCGTATGACATTGGTATTGAGCTCTGAAATGGGATACACCTGCACGGTCACTTTTACACCGAGCTCCATCCATGCAGCGGCTACCGCATTTGCCGTCGCTACGAGCTCCGGTGCATCGGCGGTCGCGAGTGTGAAAGCGAGCTCCTGCTTTTTCGCATTGCTCCACGAAGCGGTCTCCGAGCTAAACTTCCAACCTCCACTCGAGAGTTCTCTGCGTGCGGCCTCCACAGAATCATCGGTGTACGCGGTCGCGGTGACAGCGGGCGTGATCGCACGCTTACCCTCTGCCTGCAAAGTAGGTAGTACATGCGGGGGGATTGGACTATCGACAGGGACTCCGTATCCATGCAAGACCATGTTTACAAGGCGCTCTTTGTCGACAGCGGTATTCAGTGCGCGGCGCACCGAAGCGTCTGCGAGTACAGGAGCATGACCTTGATTGAAGAAGATGGCGAATACTCGAGGGAGCGCGACGGAAAGTATGCGGGCATCCTGTCTCTCTATGCCACCGAGTTCGTCAGGTGTGATGCCGGCGAGCGAATCTATCTCTCCACGATTGAGTGCGCGTATCATTGCGTCTTCGTTCGGATAGAAGACCAGCGTGATGCGCTTCAGATACGGTGCACCGAGCGTAAAGTCAGTGAATGGCGACAGCTCATAGCGCACAGCGCTTCCGGTGGAATTCGTCGTGAGTCGCGAGACGAGGTACGGGCCAGAACCGATCGGTCTTGTATTGAGCGGACTAAAGGGGAATTCCTCGGGCGATACTTCAGACCAGAGGTGCTCAGGCAAGATACCCATGGTCGTGTTCTGTATGAAAGGTGCATACGCTTTGGGCAGCTTGAATATGACGGTCTGCGCATCCGGCGTCGAGACAGACACACCTTCCCAATCCGCTCGATAGATACTCTTGATGTCCGGGTTCTGTGATTTCTGGACGGTGAAAAGTACATCGGCACTCGTGACCGGAGCTCCATCGTGGAAGCGCGCATTTTCGCGCAATTTGAATGTATAGGAAGTACCATCAGGCGATATTTCATAGCTCGATGCGAGGTCGGGTACTACCGAGCCGTCGGGAAGCACTCGTGTGAGGCCGGAATATACGAGTGCAGTGAGATCCGCATCCGCCTGCGACATGGGAATAAGCGGATTAATGAAGCGCGCGGGGCCGAGCTCTCCTTCGACGAGCGTGCCGCCCGAAGAAGGGATCGTCACTGAGACCGCTGCATTCGCTGCGGCGAGAAGTGCGAGCGAACTGAAAGCGAGGATGACAGTCAGAATATAGAGTACGAGTCGTTCAAAAGGCGAGAGAGTCCCCGTCATGCGCTCAAGGCCGGAAAGCCGAGAAACGGTGCGAGGCCTCTGCATTGCCGTCCTTATCGTGCTTTGTGTATTTAATGAGGAGTCGGGATCGAGATCCATAACGATTCTGGAGCGCTCATCCGCGGAGGCGGTAGCGCGTCTTTGGATAAGAGGGTTAGGTAATGAGTAAGTTGATGAGCGCCGAGAGGGCAAAAAGGATGCCCAGGGCGATGGTCGCGTGGAAGAGCGTGCGCTCTAGCCCGCGGCGGGTATGGAAACCCGATGAGAAGTTGTCCGCTCCAAAAGCGCCGCCCAAACTTGAGCCGGTGCGCTGTAAAAGCACTGCAATGATGAGCAGGGCCGAAAGCGCCATCTGCACGTACGGCAGTATTCCTTGGAGGAAAACCATCCCCGCGATAGTAGCAGGGGGGGCGTCATCTGTCAAAAGAGGCGCTCGCGAACCGGTGTTGCGAGAACACCGTACGTATCAGCGGAAGTTCGGAAATCTCTGCTGCTGCATGACGCTTCAAAAGTTGCGCGATGTTCTCGCAACACCGGTTCGGCTCGCTGGTAGCAAAAGAGAAGCGGCGGGCCGAATGAGTCGGTCCGCCGCTAGTGAGGTCATCTCAGGTAGGTTTTTGGCGATGACGCGGCGAATATATGCCAGGCAACCGTAGTTGATGCTCGTAACTCCATCGCGCTATGGCGAGTCGTCGCTGACCACGAGATCCCCCGAAGTCACCGAACCGTCTTAGATGAAAGGGGATATTTTTCAACCGAAACATAGCATTCAGAGCTTCTTCTCCCTGATTGGTGTCATCGTCCTCGAAAATGTCATGGGTAAGCTGAGGGAAGTTCTTTAGTTCGCGCAGCTTGCGGATTACTCGAGAAAATCTTGAATTCGCGAGCGCGTCCTCCATTGTTCTCCACTCGTCATTCGTCAGATTGTCCGCCCTCTTTATCGATGCCATTACGAATCTCCCTATCTATAATCATTATATCACGGAAGCACGAAATAGCAAGTTGCTACCAGCCTTCATTTTCCTGTATATTTGTCCCGACGCGGCTTTGCCGCATTCTATTAATAGATGCATTAGAAAAATCGAGATATGAAAAAACAACAGACTTCTACAAAAATAAACATCCAGCCACTCGGCGATCGCGTGCTTGTGAAGCCAGAGAGTGCCGAAGACGAAAGAACTGCGTCGGGCATTATCATCCCGGATACCGCGCGCAAAGAAAAGCCTGAACGCGGTGCAGTGATAGCGGTGGGCGCGGGAAAACGTGGCGATGACAATGAGCTTATTCCTGTAGCCGTGAAAGTAGGCGACACAGTCGTATTTTCCAAATACGGTTTCGATGAGGTGAAGATCGACGACGTGGACTACTACATCATTCAAGAGTCCAATATTCTCGCGGTCATCAAATAGTATTTATCGAATAACTAATTTCTTATGGCAAAACAAGTACTTTTCGACCAGGACGTGCGTGCAGCTCTGAAAAAGGGCGTCGACATCGTGGCGGGCGCCGTGCGCGTAACACTCGGTCCCAAGGGGCGCAATGTCGCTCTCGATAAATCCTGGGGTGGGCCGACTATCACCAACGACGGTGTCTCGATCGCGAAAGAGATCACTCTTGCAGACAAGTTCGAGAACATGGGCGCTTCTATAGTGAAGGAGGTTGCGACGAAGACCAATGATAAGGCAGGCGATGGCACGACCACGGCTGTCGTCCTCACTCAGGCGATCATTCACGAGGGACTCAAGCGCACCGCGATGGGTGCGAACCCCATGATGGTCCGCCGCGGTATCGAAGCCGCTGCAAAAGATGCGGTTGAAGCCCTCAAAGCAATGGCGAAGCCGGTCAAAGGCAAGCAGGATATCCGTCAGGTGGCTACTATCTCCGCGGAAAGCGAGGAGCTCGGTAAGACCATCGCCGACATCGTAGAAAAAGTGGGTAAGGACGGAGTCGTCACGGTAGAAGAGTCGCAGTCCTTTGGTATCGAAAGTGACTTCGTCGAAGGTATGGAGTTCGACAAGGGCTATGTCTCTGCGTACATGATGACGAATGCCGAGCGAATGGAAGCCGAGATCAAAGACGCGCCGATACTCATCACGGACAAAAAGATCTCAGCTATCAAAGACATCCTCCCGCTTCTCGAGAAAGTAGCGCAGAGCGGTAAGAAGGACCTCGTCATCATCGCCGACGACGTCGACGGGGAAGCGCTCGCGACATTCGTCGTGAACAAGCTGCGCGGCATCTTCAACGTGCTCGCAGTGAAGGCACCGGGGTATGGCGACAGGAAAAAGGAAATGCTCTCCGACATTGCCATCACCGTGGGCGGACAGGTGATCTCTGATGACCTCGGACTCTCGATGGAGAAAGTCGAACTGAGCATGCTGGGGAAGGCGAACCGTGTCGTCGCCACCAAGGACTCGACGATCATCGTCGGAGGCAAAGGGAAGAAGAGCGACATAGAGAAGCGCGTCGCGCAGCTCCGCACGCAGCTCGAGAACACCGACTCAAAATTCGATAAGGAAAAATTGCAGGAGCGCGTCGCGAAGCTCTCCGGTGGTGTCGCAGTAATACGCGTAGGTGCAGCGACCGAGACAGAAATGAAATATCTGAAAGACAAGATCGAAGATGCCGTCAACGCCACAAAGGCTGCTATCGCTGAGGGCATCGTACCTGGTGGTGGGGCATCCCTCGCGAAAGTGAGCGCAAAGCTCCTCAAGAACGTCGAGGGTGTCGCGAAAAGCAAAGGGGATGAATTCGCTGTGGGCTACAGCATTCTCGTCGGCGCACTCACCGCACCTTTCAAGCAGATTGTCCGCAATGCCGGACGCGAAGATGAAATGGTGCTGCTCGCCGAAATATCCGGCAATAACATGAAAGGATTCAACGCGGCGACTGATGAGGTGGTGGACATGATCGAAGCTGGTGTCATCGATCCTGTGAAGGTCACACGGAGCGGTGTCGAAAATGCGGCATCGGCGGCAGCGGTGCTTCTCACTACGGAAGCAGCGGTAGCGGACATTCCAGAGGAAAAGAAAATGCCGGCTGGCGGTATGCCAGGTGGTATGGACGGAATGGATTAGGCGCTCGGCACAGGTGAATTCTTTGGGTCGCTGTCTGCCGTCGGTACGGCAGCGCTGCCTCTCGGCCCGTCGGCCTACGAGACACCCAACGAATTCACTTGTGCACTCGCTGGGAAGTCGGAAGAAAGAACTTAATGAACAATGCGTCCACATGCGGCGCGCCCAAAAGGCGCGCCGCACTGCTATTATTGAGACATGTCGAGCCTTGTGAGGCTTATTTTTCTAGTACTCGTGAGTGCGTTGTTTCTGATTCCGGGAATCGCTTCAGCACTCGGCGATATGGCGGATAAACAATGTCGGGAGCCGACAGTGCGGGAAGCATACAATAAAGACAAGCCACCGTTTCCGGCGACATACAAAGAGAAGCGCGGCACTCAGACGATTACCATTACCAATCTTTACAAGATGCCTTGTGAAGATGTGACCAACGGTAAGGTTGCGGTGAAAGGGCTCTGCGAGGCGAAATTCGTCTGCGGCGGTAAACAATGTTTGACCACAGGTGGTGGCTACGAGGCATGTAGGCAACCTGATGCGCAGGTGAATACCAGCCAGAATACTCCACCTTCAGATTCGCCGCTGCTCGACGACGACGGCAATGTGATGCCGCCCGTGAACAATCAGTGCACTGGTCTTGGATGCGGCACGCCGCCCATGACGACGACACCGCCCCCATCGCTCTCAGATACGGGCGAAGTGACCGGCGGGATGCCGCAGCCAGCGAACTCTTCTGTGGACTTTGAAAAGCAAATACTCAACGTAGCAAATGAACCAGGCATATTTCAGAAAGCAGGAGACGCTATTTCTAATTGGTGGGATGGCGGATCGCCGGGTGGCGGCATCGGAACAACGCCTTTGAATGCAAGTGTTTTTGATGGTGCACCTACCACTGCTTTCTCCGACTTCGAATCACTGCAACCACAAACGTATGGACCCAATGGGGAGCCTCTGTCCGCTACACTCAATCCTAGCGCGGAGTCCACGTTTGCAAACGCGCAACCACAGAATCCAACCAACGATGACATTTCCTGGTAGGGGCGAATCCGCGAGGCTGCATCGGACGTGGCCGGAGCGGTGCGTGATACGGTCGTGGATACAGCCACTGCGGTGCGGGATACCGTCGCCGACTTCTTCACACCGTCACCGCTTGCTACGGATACACCTGCGCCGAGTATTGGCGATATAGAAATGCCGCGCCCTCCAACTGGCGGAGAGGTTGGTGTAGCACCCGATCCACAGACCGCATTTGACGCGGAGCTCGGACGAGTCAATCTTCCACCCGTCCCTTCCGCGCTGCCTTCTCTTACGCCGGGAGGACCAAATATGGGATGGGATCCCAACGGTGGTCTCGGGATCGTGGCAGAGGGAACAGTCCCTCAGTTTAGACCGGTCGAATACCTCAACGAGATCGGTGAACTCGGAGTGAGTCGGGATTTGTTGGGAGAGCGACTTACAGAGCTTCGGGAATCGGTTCGTGAAGGAAAAGAATACATCGCTGCTGAAAACGCGAGGCTCTCGGCTGATTACCAGGCGCTCAAGACTGCGTGTGCGTCAGGCAATTGTACTCAGGCTGAGAAAGATGCATACCGGACACAAGTCAGAGCTTTGGAAAATTTTGTAAAGCAAACTAACGCAAACGTCGACTCCGCAAATGCGATTGCGCAGGTGGTGAACAGGCCGCTCGACCTCACATCGTTCTCCCAGCCGCTTCCGCAGTCTCCAGAAAACGCTTTCGTGCGCAACGTATCGGCAGCCGCACTTAATACGATAGCGTCCCAGGAGGCTGCTACGTTTTGGAACGGAACTCCAGGGACGGAGGGTCTCGCTGCGGAGAGGGCGCGTATCGCGAGTAATGCGTTTGAAGCGGCACTGCAGCCGGCCACACCAGCCCTTGTAGCCGATGCGTTTGGTGATTCAAACCGTCTCAACGAGATCCGCGCGCAGTCGCAAATATCCGCTGCACAGGAACAACTGCAGCAAATCCAACAATTGCGGGATGTGCCAATCAATCAGTTGACGCCGGCTCAGGCAGAGATGTTCTATAACGAGCCGATTATCCGCGAGGAAATTGCTCGGCTGGAACGGGAGACTCTTGCGCGCAGCGAAATGACACGGAATATCCAGACGACGCTTCGCAACAGCGAATACGGATCCGAGCTCGCTCGTGCGCTCACTACCCAGCCGACGACTCCTGCGGAAGTGATGCAGCAACGTGCACTTCTTGCCGCCGTGACCAGTTACTCGAACGGTCTCAACGGTGCGAATCTCCTCGCTGCGAGTCCGCAAGTCCCGGTAGGACTTACTCCCGAAGATTATTTCGTACAGGCAGATCCGAATAGCAATTCATACACCGATCGTATAGCGGCCGCAAATCGCGATATAGGCGAGCTGAGTGGGGCGATCCCACCGTCGGCGGAGACACAAAGGTTCCTGGATCGCATCAACGGGAAGGACACATTCAGTAACGTCTTTTCCCGAGGACTCGCGGATGTGACAAACGTGGTGGCGAGTGTGCCCGCCCTATACCTCGAGATACTGGGAGTAAACAGCACTGCCGCGCACGTGATCAATGGGTTCGTAAACCCTGCCACATGGGGCGCTGCCG
>Ga0163150_10001573_pt1 | contig 37930 bp, 29 predicted proteins | sample OliLakLV19P2IB_FD_148628 | JGI IMG/M metagenome (GOLD analysis project Ga0163150, IMG submission 148628) | Freshwater microbial mat bacterial communities from Lake Vanda, McMurdo Dry Valleys, Antarctica - Oligotrophic Lake LV.19.P2.IB | ecosystem: Environmental > Aquatic > Freshwater > Lake >... | reverse complement strand
AACTTGCTCTTGAGAAGCCGGAGGTCGCCTGAAGGAAGTTGTGAAAAACCTGTGGACATCGGGTGAATGTTTCTTCAAAAAACCCTTGACAGACCACCTCAGATGTCTGGGCTACCTTCCGGCGCCCCTATAGTTGTGCAATATTGCTTATTCTCTTTCCCCTGGCATGGAAGGAGCCCGAAGGGCGACTGGAATGCCAGGGGAAAGAGACCCGATTTCGCCGACAGGAGCCCCGCTTGATCAACAACACCAGTTTGCAGCGTTGGGACCGCATCAATGCCAAATCCATTGACACTCAATTTATGACCGCCATGCAGCGAGGGCTGAACTGTTCTCCCTTCGAAGCCCAGCTCATGGTCGAAAAAGTCCATGAGTTTTATGGACCCTTGTTCGACAACTCCACCACCGTTCAACCTGGACAAATTCAACTGATGGTGGTCGATACCTCGGTGCCTTCCGGTGTCCCCCTGTCGGAGGCCACCCAGAAACTGGTCACCCTTACCCTTTTGGACAAAAACGAAGACAACCACATCCAGCAAAAGCAAACCATCCCGGCCCTGCGGCAGCGTCGTCTGATGCGAGTTGCCGAAGAAGCCTTCCAGCAAGGCGGCCTGCTCACCTTAGAAGACCTGGCCTTGCTGTTTAATTGCGGCCTGCGCACTCTAGTTGGCGATTTGGCTGCACTGCGCCAGCAGGATCTGGTGCCGTCTCTTCGTTCCACTGTCAAAGACATCGGCCGCGCTGTAACCCATCGCCGCCTGATTGTCTCGCTGTGGCTGGAAGGCAAGGAATATTCCGACATCGCCTTGCATTCTCATCACAGTGTTTCCTCGGTGGCCAATTACGTGGAAAAATTCAAACGCTGTGTTGCCTTACTGCAACACGGCTTTGATCTGGTGACCACGGCTTTCCTGATTCGCTTGTCCGCCCCTTTGGTGGAGCAATTCCGCCAGCTGCATCAGACGGCCAAACCAACGGCCCACCGCCAACAGGAACTTCTGGGCTTCTTAAAAAAGAGCCGGGCCGAGTTTCCGAGTCGCCCAACCCGGAGGTCCCAATGAATCCTCCGGCCCAATCCATCAAACATTACCGCTCTGCTCAAAACCGCTTTCTCCGCCCTACCATCCAGCGGTTTTTACAAATCCAGTGCCCCAAGCTTTTTGGCCCCTTGCTGGCCGAACGTTTGGCGGAAAAAATTGTCGAGCTGGTTGAAAAGCAGCTGCCCCATAAAGATCATCTGCAGCCGGGCCAGATGGTCTGGAATGCGGTCTCTCAACAATCCAGGCCCGACAGCCCCAACCTGCAATTGCTCCCAGTCCTGTTGACGTTGGTTGATTCTTCCGATGTCGACCAACTGGCCAAAGGCACCTCGATGACAACCATTGCCAAAAAGGCCATCGCCCGCATTTGCTGCGAGGCCTATCAACAAGGCGCTTTGTTGACCCTGCGGGATATCGGTCTTTTTTGCTGGCGACAAAACTCCGCACTTTCTTCCTTACGGGCTGCCTGGGAAAAAGAACATGACACCACTCTCCCACACAGCGGCAGTTTGCAGGACTTTGGCTCTTGTATCTCTCACAAAAAGACCATCGTCAAAAAGGCCATCGTTGACAAAAAAGGCCCCCAACGGATCGCGCTCGAAACCAAACATTCACAAAAGGCCGTGGACCGCTATCTCAAAGATTTCCATCGGGTCAAAACCTGTTACCAACAAAATCAAAGCGTCGAGTTCATCGCTCAAGTCACTGCCTTGTCACCTTTCCTGGTCAAACAATACGTGGAGATGATCGATGCCTCTAATCTCTAAAAAAAATCTTGACACGCAATATTGCCTAATCTACAGGGCTTTCAAGATGAAGCAGCGGCATCCATGCCGCTGCACTTCTAAAAAACGTCCAATCTCGAGTCGGCGCAGCTTGCTGCGCCGAGGGAATGCGCGCGAAGCAAGCTGCCGCACTGCTCCAAATGGGCTTGAAATACGTTAGCGTATTTATGAATCAGAGTACTTAGATCAAGCGGTGGGTGGCGCCATGGACGTTGCCTCTAGCACCTCTTCCGATCCTCTATTCATACCGCAGGGACACGATGGGATCCAGTTCCGCAGCGCGCTCAAATCGATCCCGGCCAGTGTGGCCTTAAAGAAGTTCGCCATGAAGAGATGAGCACCTGCCAGCTTGACTTGAACGAGCCGTGCCTCACTGAAATCGATGCGTGTCAAATCGGCACCGTGCAGGTTCACGCCGTTTAGCTGGGCCCTGGAGAGATTTAGCAGACGAAGCGCGGCTCCGGGCAGTCGGGTGCCAACGAGGGTAATCTGGCGAAAACCTCTTTCGCCGGCAGCCAGTCTTTTCAGAAGCTCTTCAGCGTCCATGACGTTACCGAAACAACCTCCAACAGCAGGTGCAGCTCAAGCCATGAGGACTTCCCCACTCCTTCGGGAATGGCGCGATGTGACAAGGGATGCAAAAGTCGGTATCGATTCAGAAGCCTGGCACTTGGGTGTGACGCAGACCGGCAGGCAGAAGGTCAAAGGTATCAGATGTCTTCGGAGCTCTTGTCGAGAAAGGACCGGCTGAAATGAAGGAATCTGAAGGCATCGCTAAAGTTTGTGGCGAGCCCCATCGAGACTCTGACCGCTCCGGTGCTCTTGGCGTCGATGCAACGCCGAAAGTCATCTCGGCTGAGCCTCTCCTTTGAGCTGACAAAACAAGCTGTCAGTTCGTCGGAAGAGATTTCCAGCGCTAGTTCGCCATCGCCAGGGTTGCAGAAACAGCCGGTGCGAAGGGAAATGCGGTGCTCAGCGGCTCTGCGCTCTACCAACTCATGATCGACAAACCGCCCCTGGGGATCGTAAAAGTTCATCGTCACCGTTCCGCCGCGGCTTCGAGTATCGACGGGGCCGTAGATACGGACGATCGCATTCCCGTTGCTGTGTGTCATCCGTTGCAGCTCGCCAATGAGCCAGCCAGTAAGGCATCTAACCCGTGTATGAATGTTCCCAACGCCAATCTTCTCTATGTGCCTCAATCCAGTCTCCACGGCAGGCAGGGCCAGATAATTCAGCGTTCCATCTTCGAAGGCTTCCGGGCCCTCCTGCAGGTAGTAACGGCCTGCCTGGACCGAGGCGACAGTGATCGTGCCGCCTGAGAACCAAGGACGCAGCAGCTTCTTCAGTGCCGCCTTCCGCGCCAGAAGGCAGCCCACGCCGGTGGGATAACCGAAAATCTTATAGAACGAAATGGAAACAAAATCAGGATGCCACCGGCTGAGATCCAGGCGATTGGCCGGCACAAACGCAGCAGCATCGAGCAGCACATCCCAGCCGTGCGCCTGAGCTCTATCAATCCACTCCAGTGAATGCTGCACTCCTGAAAAGTTGGATTGAGCCGGGTAGGCGAACAGACTCTGCCCACCCCGTCTGGCTCGTCCGAGATTGGCGGTTAACCTGGCTTCGTCAATGAGCAGGTCCGGAGGCAAGACTGGCGTGTAGATGACCTGGGCCCCTTTGGCTTTCGCAAACTCGCGAATGCCGTTGACAGAGTTGTGATTGTCGAACGTCAGCAAGTACAAACCGCCCGGCCCAAAGGGATACGACTCGCCTACCAGTTTGAGGGCGCCGCTGGCATTCGGCGTAAAGACCACCGCGTACTCCTCAGGCGAAGCGCTGAAAAACTCCAAGACGCTCGCTCGCGCCTTGTCCACATGCTCATTCATTGGCTGTGAAGCGGGATTGTTGGAGTGGGTATTGCCGAAGACGCCGGACGAAAGGAATTCCAAGTGGGTGCGTATCTGCGACTCGGCATAGAGTCCGCCGCCAGTGTAATCGAGATAAACGTGGTCTCCCTTGTCGAGGCGGGCGTAATCGCTGGCTCGCAAATCGTCGAGAAAGGCGGTCGTCGCAAACTCAGGGTACTGCTGCAAGAACGCCGCCTGAGCGGCTTCGAGTGAAACAGGTTGGCAAGAGGCCGGCATCGCTTGCTCCATCAATCGCCAAACCTAGTTTGACATGATGCAAGAGGAAACATGAATCGAAAAGCACGCCGTACCATCAAGCCATCGATCTCGATCGTGCAGCAGGCCGGACACGGTCCAGGAGAACCCGCGTTCAGCGCCCAGCTGATGGACTCTCAAGAAGGTGTGCTCGCTCTTCCGTGCCATCGCTGCCTCGATTGAGTCTGGCTCACAAGCGGTCTCGAGCCAGTTCTATGCTTCCAGGGAACATCTCTGCCCCGCACCTATTCTCGAGATTGGGACTAAGCTGAAGTGCGCTCCGTAAAGAAGGGTCCCGTGCTGACAGACAACGGGTGCAGTCGCTCGCAAACCCGAGAATTCCGTTTAGTTCAGGGACGCCTATGCTCTAGACTGAATCGGTCAAGGGCGTTGCCCTTGATATGCTTGGTTAGGGTCGCCACGATCACCGGTGTTCGTGCGAAGTTGGCAGCCCAAAGCCCACGACCTGCAGAAAACGCTGGCTGTGCTAAGAGTGTGCTAAGAGTCAAAATCGGGGCCGGCGGCCTCAACAATTTAAGCCAGAAGGTCTACACCAAACAGGAGGGCCCATGGGCCTCGCCAGTCAAGGCGCGATTGACGAAGCGAATGACGTGCTACTCACTGGAAGCTATAACCAGAAGCTGAACTATCTTCGCACCCACCCGGTCAATCCGCCTGACGGCTACACCGGAATGGCGCTCACCGACAAGACGAGTGGCAACCGGGATCGTGACTGGACCAAGATGACCATTCGCAACACAGCCGACATGGTTGGATTCATCAAGATGGGAGCGATCATTAGAGACCAGGTAGGAGCGCTGACTTTTCGCCTCAAGTATGTGAACGAAGGGCTCACACAGAATGCGTCAAGAACTGGGCTGATCCCGTGCTGGTTTCTTCCGTGGAAATCGCGACAGCTCATGAAGCTGAAGATCGAGGACGCCACCACCAGCCCGAATCTTAATTTGGGAGCGACCATCGATCCAGTGCCTAACCCAGAACTCTTTTTTACGGCAGCCATCAACGGTTGTTCGGTGTTCGTCGTCGGAGACCCCAAACACCCAAGCGTGTATCATGCCGGAATCACGGGAAACTTGAAAAGCGCACTCGGTCTGACGGATTTCATGCGGCTGGGTGGAACTTCGGAGGCCGTCTGGCGATCGCTGGTCGGACGCTCAGGGACAGCCACCAAACCGCTGGGAGAGGTCAACCGTAACGACTACGTCGCCCAGCGGGTGGGATCAGCCAGCCGCGAACAGGACAGGATCATGAGTCATGGGAACTACACCACTTTCCAGGCCATGATGCTCGAAAGTGAAATTCAGGGTCGAAATGACCTGGCCGCGATTAAGGTGACGCCGTGGGGTTGCGTTTTTGGTTTGCGAGACACGGCTGGGCAATGGTCCTTCAACCTGGTGAAGAACGCCTCGATCGAATATTTCCGTGTCGTGCGAAAGAAGAAACTCGGGAAGACAAAGCTAAAGCAGGTGGGAGAGAGGATGCCCAGTCCCAACGCGATTCGTGCCGATGGAACGATTGATACAGCGCTGCTGAGCAGCTCGCCATTCAATACCAGGAAGCCAAAATCAACACGTGTGTCAATCTGGGCTATCAGGAATTCTTCCCAGCTCAGAGCGCTTCGGTCTATCACGACCTCGGGTCGATTAATATCGTCTGAAGACAGTTTGAAAACTGAAGACCATCGCGCCCAGGAGGTGAATTCCAGAGGATGGCAGGAAGGCATGGAATCACTCCGCCGGTCAAGACCGCCACCGTCCAGCGAGCGCTGCTGCAGGACTCGCCATGGACTGGAACTGAACTAGCCGGACCCGGTCCTCACCTTTCATTGACGCCAACGGCGTGACGCCGAGGCTGAGGATCGCTTCGGCGGCACGCTGCGTCATCAGGACTTCCGCGCAGGGCTTGATGCCGGATTCGCCGGCGTCCTCGTACACATGCAGTGGCAACCCTTCCACATCCTGCTGGATTCCTTCCGAAAATTCCCAGCCGGAATCGGTGAACGTCCTCGCCAGCAAGAGCGCCGCCACGAAGCACGGATTCCCCCAGAGGTAATGCTCATGCTGTGAGACCGCGTCCACTTCTTCAAACGGGAAGGATTCAATCGGATCGGACTTCTTTCCGTAGGGAAGCCGAAGCAGGAAGCGCGGCAGAATGAGGCCAAGCGAGGAAGCTTCGGGCAACACTCGAAGTGCCTCCCACATTTGACCCGCTGCGGTCCCACGGGGCAACGACCAATCGTCAGGATCTGGGGTGGCGGCCAGCGCCTGGCATCCGATGAGGCTCGGGCCGGCAGCCGCGACCAACGGGGCACCAGCCGCCGAAGCAATCTTGGCAAGCCGGCCAAGATTCTCGATATCGGCACGCTCCAAATCGAAGACGTAGTTTCCCGCAAGCAATGCCCAGCGATCGGCGCCTGGAGTTTGAACCGTTTGCTCGACTAAGACGCTGTAGAGTGCCGTTCTGGCAAGCTCGTCAGCCGAGTGAAGGTCTGACGCGACCTCTTGCTTGGTGAGATCGAGCAAATAAATCTTCAGCTCACCGCCGGTCTCCAACTGACTCACCAGGAAATAGACACCTCTCCAGGTAGCTTCAAGCGCCTGGAACTCGGGATGATGAAGGATTGCCTCCAGCAATTCGCCGATTGCCGCATCAACGTAACCTAACAATTGGGTCTGAGCTGGATCTTCACTCGGAATGGAATACGGCTTCACCAAGTCTTGCAGCATTCCATTCCAGTCGCTGGAGGCGGCGGAATCCGCTTCCACTGTCTCTCGCTCTTTCAGATCTTCAAGCAGAAACCCGGCGCTCAGATTATTCTCTTCGCTCGCTCGTTCTGGACGCACGTCGCTTCCGTAGTCCGGCTGTTTCGGCTCCGGCCGCTCTCCTGCCCAGCGCCTGACCTCAGCGGCGGCTTCAGCAAACGTGGATGGATGGCCCAACTTTTTGCGCATCTCACGCAGCTGGCCAAATAGCGGCGCCCTGGCAAGAATCTGGTCCGGATGGAAATCGTCCAGCGCCTGAAAACGAAGAATCAAGCGCTGGCGGGACGTGCCAAGCTGGAGATGCGCTTCCACTCCGAGCTTCTGCAGGACTTCGTCGAAATTGTCGCGGTCGATGAGAACGGGACGCAGTTTCGCGGGCCGCGTCCGTGGCTCCTCCCGGCCGGCCTGGCCACTGAAGTCCCCGAGGACAGCGATCCGAAACGGAACCTCTGAACTCGGGGTGCTTTCCGAACTGGCGGAACTGGCGGTGAGGTGGACATCCAGATTGCCAAATGAGAAGCGTTCTGACATGGATCGTCTCTCCCACAAGGCGGGCAGGATCCGCCTAGCAATAGCCGCCCGATATCGGCCTACTCCCTCGGCAGGGCGATGTTGAGCTGGGATCGTCCGGCATTCAGCTCGATATCCTGAGAAATGGTTCGGAATCCTCGGGCTTTAACGAACAGACCGTATTTGCCGGGAGGCATGGCCTTGGGGAACTTGAACTTTCCATCAGCACCGGTCGTGGCCAGAGTCAGGTAGTTGTTGAGAGTCACTTCCCGGCTGCCGGCTTTGAGCAGGTAAAGAACGGCCTTTTCGATCGGGCTGCTTTCACCCCGAGCGGTCACCAAGCCACCGATGACCAGGCCGGAGCCGGCCCCGCCCCCGGCCGTCAGGCTGGGCGGAGTCAGTGGCGCAAGAGTGGGAGCAGAGGCACCTGACGTATCTTCGGCAGGAGTCAGGGTCAGCGCCATTTTGATCGGCTGTTCCAGGACGGGCTTCACCAGCGCGTTGGCTTCGGGTGTAAAGTTCTGGATCAAGAGAGCGGTCTGGCCCAATGCCTCACTCACAGCCGCCTTGATCGTGCCGATTTGTGTTGGGGGTTCACCCGCCTCCACGTAGGCATAAAGCTCTTTGTAGACTCGGCCCAAGACTTCAAGATACTGGGTCATGGCCGGCTTCTGGTCTTTAGATGCCGCGACAAACTGGTGAATCGGTTTGAAGCTGGCGATCAGGCCGTCCTGGCTCAGGTTGCCCGAGTCCTTGCCTTGGAGATCTTCCCAAGTATTCGAAGATATCGTTTTGAACAGGCGGTTCATCGAAGAATCCTGGCTCTTGGTCAGCCTTCCGAGACGCTCGGCAGCATCCTTTCGATCCTTGAATGCGGCGATCCTGATGCCTCGAATGAAGTTCGACCATTCCTTCGCATAGTCGGCGAAATACAGTTCGCTGAGCCGGTTCGACATGGCTTCGCGGCCTGGCTTCTTCGGATCGATGCCCATGGCCGGCCGGGCCAGCACCCAGTTGCCGCGTTCGTATTCCTCGCCGAAAACGCCAACCATGCTTTTAACCGATGTCTCCCACCCATTGCGTGTGAACGCACCGGGTAGTTCGTACGTCCCCGCGAACAAGTCGAGGTCCTTCCCATCCAGCGCACGGCCCAGGGTCATGGGCACTACCTTTTGATTACCGGTAGCTCGAAGGATGTTGTAGTAATTCCCAAGCACATCAAAGGTCAGCAGAAAGTCTCGTCGGTTGGCGATGAGTTGAGCATCGTCCGTTCCGGCGCGCGCCACCAAATAGTTGGGGTCCTTATGGAAGGCCAGCATGTGCAGGTAGAACGCCAGCTGTTTTTCGGACTCTTCTTTTTCTTCGGGCCGCACACCCTGCAACCAGTAGCGAGAGAGCGGCGAGGCATTGGAGATGAGATACTTTTCGTCGGCCCGGACCGGGTCGGACTCTGTCATCATCAAGTAGGTCTTCAACAGGTGATAGACCTGCGCCGTGGAACTCTGGTTGTTGCGCAACTCGATCTTCACTTCCTGGCCAGAAGGCGCGATGAAAGACTGCTTCAACCGTTGGGCATACAGCCTGCGAGCAGGCTCCAGAACTCTGTCGCCAACGAACATGCCCCACTGAAACCCTGGCTTGCTCTTCGCTTCCGGGCAGTCGTCCAGTCTCTCCAAGTGGGCACGCAATTCCCGGAGGATCTGCAGCTCTGAGGATGACTTGATGCTCTGGACTGGAGCGGTTCGAGCCCTCTCGATCGAAGCCAGCAGGGCCTGATTGTTGACGTAGGAGCGGACGACCAGCCACAACAGGAGAGGAAGGATGATCCCTAGCGCAACACCTAGGGCGATGCGGACCAGCAGCCCCCGGCGCTTTGACGTGGCGGAAGACCCTGCGAGGATGCGGTCAGGAAAAACGACCTGTGTCAGCAAGCGCTGAATGAAATAGCTCTTGCCTTCCTGCGCAATTCCCGTCGCTGCTGCCTGCCAGGGAAACTCAACTTTCTGATTGATGTATTCGGCTGCCAGGTCGACTGCGACGCCTTCCTGACTGCTGCTGCCGAAGTAGAACCCGCGAAAGAGGGGGCGCTCGCGAAAATTATTGGCCTGGAACAACTCAGTCACAAAATCGACCAACCCGTGGCGCGCCAAGCCAATCTGCATTGGAAAGCTGTAGACTTTGTCGCGTTCGTCGACGGCTCTGGAAGCAAGCCGCCGGGTGCGCCGCGCAACGAGGACCTCAAACAACAGGTCCAACTCTTTCTGAAATTCTTGATGCGACTGCAAATTCTGATACTGCTCTTTCTTGAACGTGCAGCCCCAAACCTGGCCCTGTTCGTCGGGCGTCAAGTCTTTGAAGAACTCAGAAAACCCTGCCAGCTGATCGCATTTGTTGAACACCAGATAGACCGGGATGAGCATGCCCAGTCGCTGTGTCATTTCATCCAGCCTCGCGCGCAGTTTCTTGGCAAGGTCGCGGCGTTCATTGTTCCCGGCTCGAATCAGGCTGGCAATATCGACCGTCAGTAGAATTCCATCAAAGGGTTTATCACGCCGCAAACGCTTGATCTGGTCCAGGAATCCGCTCCAGATCTCCTTGTCGCTTTCCTCAAGACTGTAGCGCCCGGCAACATCGATGAAGAGAGCGTCGTTCGCTATCCACAAATCGCAGTTGAGGGTCGGCCCCAGTCCCCGGCTGGCCAAAGAGCGGTCTGGGTCGCTGTAAGGAAAATTCAGACTGGACTTGTAGATGAGTGTGCTTTTGCCCGCGCCTTGCGGCCCGAACACGAGATACCAGGGCAAACGGTACACCACGTCCTGGCCGGTCTTGCCCAGCTTCGATCCGCGCAGCCATTGGATGGCCCGGTCCAGTTGCGCTTTGAAGGTGCTGACGCTGTCGCCCGATGAAACTTCGGCTGAAAGACTGGCCGTGACATTGGGGGTCTGCAGCTTGATTTGCGGCGCCGGCGCGGGCATCCTGGCATCGGGGTGGTTCTTCTTGAGAAAAATCAGAATGACCCACAACACGATTGACACCAATGCTGCGAACACGCGCACATCCACCCGTGCCAGCCCGATCAGTGGTCCGGCAAACCAGATCACGGTCAGGAGACCGAACAGGACGAGTCCGGTCCAGACGATGAAGTTTTTCATTAGTGCCATGAAGATCCAACGTCAGGAACCCGGCAACACACACCGGCCCCGAGCACTTCGCTATGTATCGAGTCTTTTGAAGACGCTGCTGGCAGCCGGTACGGTTCGGAAATCCGTGCCTCTTTGCCGGGCTTGTCCGGATGTCTGCTTCTGAATGTCTTCCTTGAGAGTGTCTGCGTCGTGCCGAACCTTGACAAACAATCCGAGATAAAGAACCAGGGCGAAGGCCACGACGCCCCAGCACGTGAGCACCAGCCAGCGCGGCAGCTTGTCGCTGGCAGCCGTTTGCGGCCCATCGGGAATTTTCCAGTGGGGCGAGAGATCCTTCGGCCCTTCCGGCTTCACCCGCCCCACTTCAGCTCCGACGCTCTCAATCAGGCTGCGCAGCTTCTCTTCTCCGGACACACCATACCTGCCCTTGAAACCCAGCAACAGACACAGATAGTAGATCTGCAACAGGTCCGGTTTGGCGTCGGCCCGGGCTCGAACCTCTTCCAGCTTGTCAAAAAAGATTTCGCCCGCCAGGTAGGTCCCGAAATAGTCCAGCTGCAGCGGATTATCGGCCCAGTGGTCTTTGTAGGGCCATCGCGAGTTTAAGACGGTTTCGTCCATGAACGCTGCCAGAGCATACTTCGCGGTCGTGACGTCGTCGTGGTCAAAGGCCAGCCGCTTGCACCGCTCTTCGAAACTCTCAAAGAGTTTTTGGATATTGGGATGAAGCGACTCGAAACTGCCCACGTCTGGAGTTTTCTGAATTCGCAGGACAGCGAGAAAGATGTCCGTGCATGAATCGGGCAGGTTGTTGCCGGCGAGAGCAGTGTCTTTCATTCACATCATTCCTTGATGGACCAGAGTTCCAGCTTCAGACCGGCGAATCGCTTCGGGTTGGGGATGCGAATGGCGATATTGCGCGATTTGCAGATCGCATCCCAGTGAAGCTGCATTTCGGGTGTGCCCTGGTTTTCCAGGCGAAAGTACTGAAACCCAAGTTTCACCCGCAGCGGCGAAGGAGGCACGGACCGATGAACCAACCCGACTCCAGGCAGCGCCAGCCCTAACAGTGACTCGATGCGATCGATGGAACTGATCTTGGCTTGTTGCGGGAGTTCGGTGATCAACTGCCCTTCCGACATCTCTGCGCTGGCCGCCAGGATCACTTGGGCGCCAATCACAAGTTGATCGTCCACGATTTGGCCGGTAAACTTCGACTCGCTTTCCCGCTTGAGAGGAATTTGAACGGCGCCCGTCGGAATGACCGTTTTGAGGAGCTCCTGAATCTTCTCTTCCAGCGGTACGAAGGTAAGAGCCAGGTTGTTGTGATTGTATCTTGGCAAATCTCTGGGATGACCCGTCGGGGAAAAAGTCAGCAACTGACCCGCAAGCTGGACGAGGTCAAGAAAGAGCCGCTCGGGATGCGTCCGGCTGCTGCGGTGATGATGGTCAAGTACTGGGATGAAGGAATTCACCGTGTGCAAAAGCCAGAAATTGGCGACGTCCGCCGTGCTGAACTCCGCCAGTCCCTGGGTTCGCTGTCCCCGGCTCTCTCCAAGGGAACTACCCTTGGCGTGCAGGATCTCTAGAAGGCGCAGCGTCATACCTTGAAGAAAGGACGACGCCTCCAGGAACAAGCATGGGGGGATGTAGGTCTCACGGAGAGCAATCACTCCCTGACCCGTTCTGCGCAACTCGGCGATCTTGAGAGTTTCGTAGTCGGTGAGCGCTTCCTCGCCAAACAGGATTTTGAGATTCTGCTGGGTGACGGCTACTTCCCGCTCATTTTCGCCCGTCGTCTCGTCGGTGACTTTCATCGTGTCACTGCGGAACCGTGCAGGTCGTGATCCCTCCACTCCATTCAGCGCGACATTCGATGCTCCGGGACGCTTCAAGCCGGCTCCCAGGTAGACATCGAGCGACTCGGCCGCGGCGTCGAAATGCCCCTCCACTGAACGAGTGGGCGGCGGGTCGTCCGACTCAGGAATGCTGAACGCCATCCCACCCGGCAATAGGCCGCTGCAGCGAACCAGAGTCACCTGGCCATTGGCGATGCCCTCTTTTCGAATTTCCAGCTCGGTGAGTCCCCAGGCGAAGGGAGACTGCGCTTTCAGACGGAAATCGAGAGATTGTTCGTTGTAGTTGTCCCACTGCTGGAAGTGATGGGGAGTGAGAAACATGCCCTCACTCCAAAGGATTTTTCGGCTTCGGCTCATCGTTGATTTCCCCAGCCTCCTCACGCCCGTGATACTCCAGCACGACGGTCGGAGTGAGCAGAACCCCGAAAGCCCTCAACTAAGAGCGGAGGCCTTTAACGCGGGCCAATGGAGGCAGAGTGTTTGGGACAGAATGACAAGTGCTTAATCGTGGAGCGCCTGCAAAACGCGAGGTTAAGATAGCGACCCCACCCGGCAATGGCAAGTGTTTTCTCCAGTGATGTAGCAAGCAAATGAGGTGTCCGGAGGTCGTCGCAAATGAAATGTCCGCTCTGAGAGTTTGGGCCTGCACAAAGGGATATCTTGTGCGAACGCTTGACGATGTGACTTTGTCCAGCCCGCACACTGGAGCGGCATTGAATATAAGGAAGGGATCCCTGCAGGCTGACCGTGGAGAGATTTGGCGGATGCAACATCAGGCATGTGCCCATGTTTCACGCGGATTCGGAGGGGGTTTGATTGGGCAGGCAGAAGCGCGACCGGGTTAGGATTGGGTTAGTACCGATGACCCCTACCGGAGCATGATCCCTACAGGCCCTGACGCTTTCTATCGCTCCGGAACGAGTTGTTGATCCCCAAAGCCGACTTGGCGGATGAAGCTGGGTTTGCGAGCGAAGCTCATGCCTGAAAACAGCTTGCCTGGCCTGCGGGAGAATGAAAGGAAGGACAAGTCTTGCGTGTGGGGACGACCCTGCAGTCCTAACGGTTTTAACGGGCTAAAACGATTCAAGAGAACTTCGAGGATTTGAGGTGCAATGCGGAAATGGGTTTGTCGCAGGCGAAGGATGGCGTCTGGCAAGTCGAGAAATGCTTTCTCTGCAGCCGCTGTCAGAACGCCGAGAGTTCCAATCACTCCCAGATTCCGCTTGGCTGGCTCGGCTCGCCCTTGCTTATCCTCAATCAGGATCGCGTCGGCTCGGAGTTGCGCGGCCAGTTGAATCGCTTGCTGCTCGCCCGGACCCAGATACCGGAACGTCGGATCCAACGGGCCCCTGGACCAGAAGCTTTGCGGCGTTTTGAACACAATTGAACACGGATTGAAGATGTGAGTGCTTGTAAGTGATTGAAAAGTTGGTACGCCCGAGAGGATTCGAACCTCTGACCTCTTGCTCCGGAGGCAAGCGCTCTATCCAGCTGAGCTACGGGCGCATTCGGTGGGTAGACTGCGTGGGTCGATACGGACCGTTTCGATTTGCGAGGGGAAGTCTAGCAGAACCAAGGTCTTTTTCAACTGAATCATTCACTGATGCGTTTGCGGCACGACACCAAAATGCGACCCCAGGTTGCCTCCAGACGCCGACTCCAAGGGACCGTTTGGTCCTTGAACCGGGTGTTTGGCATCAACCTCATTCTTCCGTCAATCGGCCTGTTGATCCTGGATGTCGGATTTCTCGCCCGGAAGTATGCGGCGTCCGTGGCAGTTCCCAAGATTCCAGTCACTGAACATTCAGCCGAAACGATCTCTCAGTTCTTCTCCAGGTTGATTCTCAAACCCTTGAGCTTTCGATAAAGGTGGCTGCGTTCGATGCCGAGTGCGTCGGCGGTGCGGGAAATGTTTCCCCCGCTTTCCTCAAGCTTTTTGAGAATGTAGTCCCGATCGAAGGCGAGGCGCGCTTCAGACAGGCTTCGCGCCTCTGCGGGATCTTCCGGAGAGCCGTTTTCTTTGAGCACGACGGATGGCAGATGCCGCACTTCCAATCGGCCGCTAGGAGTCATGATCACCATCCGCTCCACCAGATTTTTCAGTTCCCTGACGTTGCCGGGCCAGCGGTACTGCTTCAGTACCTCCATGGCTTCGGGTGAGACTTCTTTGGCCTTGCGCCCGTAAAGTTGGGAGAATTCCTGGATGAAATGCTCGGTGAGCACCGGAACATCCTCAACCCGTTCCCGCAAGGGCGGCACATAGAATGGAATTACGTTGAGCCGGTAAAACAGATCCTGCCGGAAGTTTCCTTTCTCCATCTCTTCGTCCAGGTTCTTGTTGGTCGCCGCAATGATGCGAACATCGACCGAAACGGGAGCCGATGAGCCGACCGGCTCAAAGCGTTGCTCCTCCAGCGCCCGCAGCACTTTGGCCTGGGTCTTCAGGCTCATGTCGCCGACTTCATCGAGAAATAGCGTGCTACCGTCCGCTTTCTCCAGTTTGCCGATCTTGCCTTGCGTGGCGCCGGTAAAGGCTCCTTTCACGTGGCCAAACAGCTCACTTTCGATGAGCTCATCGGGAATCGCGGCGCAATTCACTTCGACCAGCGGTGCGGAATTACGCAGGCTCTGATGATGCAGCGCGTGTGCCACCAACTCCTTGCCGGTGCCGCTTTCGCCAAAAATGAGGACTCGTCCGTTGGTTGGCGCCGCAATGGCCAGCTGCTGACGCAGAGCCTTCATGGGAACACTGTTGCCAACGATCCGGTAACGGGCGCCCAACTCCGAACGCAAGGTGCGGTTCTCGTCCTGTAGATGTTTGTGATCGAGCGCGTTCTTGACAACCAGCAGCGTCTTCTCAATCGACAGCGGTTTCTCAACGAAGTCAAAGGCTCCCAAGCGGGTTGCTTTGACAGCCGTCTCGATCGTCCCGTGGCCAGAGATCATGACGACGGCTGACGCCACTCCTTTTCTCTTGAGCGCTTCGAGGGTTTCGAGCCCGTCGATGCCGGGCAGCCAAACATCCATGAGAATGAGCTCGAACGAATGGCTTTCCAGCAACGACAGGCAGGATTCGCCGCTATCGACGGTTTCGACCTTGAACCCCTCTTCTCGCAACACAGCACTCAGCGATTGCCGAATGCCCGCTTCATCGTCAACCAGGAGGATCGAATTGCGCGGCAAGATCAAGGCTCCTCTCAAAAACAGAAGCATGCAGCCTTGACCTGTCGTGTTCCAGCAGGTCAAGGCAGTTCAGGGTTTCGATACGAAAAGCCGCAGACCGCCAGAAGCGGCGGTCTGCGCTACATCCACGTCATTTGCGTCGTGTGTGGCGCCGTTGGCTGCATCTTTACAGCGCCGGGATCTCAACTACAAAACTGGCCCCAACGGGAATGTTGTCTTCCACGTGAATGTAACCCTTGTGATCGGCAATGATGCGGCTGGCGATGGCAAGTCCGAGGCCCGTGCCCCGTCTTTTTGTGGAAAAATAGGGTAGAAATAGTTTCTCTTTGTCGGCCGCGGAAATGCCATGCCCTGTGTCCCTGACAACCACTTCAACCGTTTGGCGGTTCGGATAAAAGCTGCTGGTCAGCGACAGTTCTTTTTCCGAGGCATCCTCCAGGGCTTCCAGGGCGTTGTCGATGAGATTCACGAAAACCCGCTTCAATTGCTCCGGATCTGCCTTGATTTCGGGCAGTTCCGGCGCCAGCGAAGCGTCCAGCCGAACTCCATCCAAACGTCCGTTGTAGGACGCCAGGGTCTGTTCAATGAGAAGATTCACATTGGTTGAAACCATACTGGCCGCAGGCAGCCGCGCGAACCGCGAGAATTCATCGACCATGCCTTTGAGGCTCGCCACCTCGTGGTGGATGGTCTGAACACATTCGCGCAATACGGTTTCAAATCCATTTCCTGCGGGCTTGGTTGCTGACAACTCAGCCGGTTTCTGGAAGTAGTTCCTGAGCAGCCGGTCGGCCGACAGTTGGATGGGGGTGAGTGGGTTCTTGATCTCATGCGCCATGCGGCGAGCCACTTCGCGCCAGGCATTTGCCTTCTGGGCTTTGAGCAACTCCGTCAAGTCTTCCAGCACCATCACGCAGCCCTGAGAGGATGGGGACTCACTGTCCAAAGCACTCAGGGTCACGGCACAGTAGAGGGTTCGATCTTTAAGGTGGAGCCTGAAGTCACGCGTTGCGCTTCCAGTTTTGGAAGCTTGTTCAATCAACGCCTGTATCTCCATGAGATCTCGCGCGTGAAAGAGCGCATCAATGCCGCGGTTGATCACCGCAAGATCGCATTGCAGCATGTGCTGCGCGGCTTTGTTCACGCGGCTGATCTTCTGGTCGGCAGTAATGGAAATGACACCGGTCGGAATGTTCTGCAGCACCGCTTCGGTGTACCGGCGCCTTTCTTCCAACGCCTGGTTGGATGAATGCAGATCCTGGTTCGTCTTCTCCAACTTTTCAGAACTCTCGTAAAGCTGTGAAGTCATCCGATTGAACGAATGGACCAGGATTTCAAGTTCGTCCTGGGCCTGGCAATCCACCTGAACCCGCAGGTTTCCTTTCGACACTTCGTTGGAAGCCTCGGCCAAGGCACGAATCGGAATCGCGATACGCTTCGAAAGATATAGACCAATCCACACCGCCGCAAACACGATCAGGATCGTAATCAAGCCCTGCCAAAGCATCAAATTGTCCCGCACTAGCGGCCGGTCTTTCGCAAGGACTTTGTAGTCTTGGCTCGATTGGGAGATTTCTGACGCCAGCTTGAGCAAGTTACCGGGAATCTTATAGCCGATCACGATACTGGACGGTGCTTCAAAGCCTCCCGTCTCGACTGCGGCCCCGGCAAGAACCATCGCCTGCCCTGTCTCATCCGTCGCGTCGAGCGTGATGTCCTTCTTTCCTGCGTTGTTGATCAGCCGGTTAAAGGCCTGCTCAGTCATCTGTCCCTGCTGAGCGTTCCACGCCACCAGTTTGAGGCGGCCTCCAATCCGCTGGAACTGCGGGTGGCCGGGCGCGTAAACCTCGCCAGTCTGATAAATGCCGGTGAGCCTTCTGGAGCCATCAAAAAAAAGAAGGAGGGGAATCTCGTAGTCCGCGACCAGACTCTTGATCTCGTTCAGGCTGCCTTCCGCGGGGGTGGCCAGCTTTCGGACAGCGGCCTGCGCCGCTAGAAACCGCGCACTTCGAGAAGCGTGGATGCGGGCGTCCTGGCTGATTTCTTGAACGATCAAGCCCACATTTTCAACCACCTGGTCGATCGGCGTGCTGAACCACTTGTCCAGATTTCGATGCAGCAGCGTGTACGCAAACAACGCCATGAAGACTGTTGGAATGATGGAGAGTCCGATGAATGCAAACACCAGTTTCGTTCGAAACTTGGAACCCAGCTGGTGGCTGCGCCTTTCGAAATAGAGCTTGAGCAGGTTGCGCAGGAGGATGAGAGTGCAGATGACCAGCAGGATGACGTTGAGCGAGGTGAGCGCCCACAGCAGCAGCGTCGTACTGCGGTCTGGCGCGCTAAAGTAAGGGCTGAGGTTTTGAGTCTGCTGCAACACTGCGAATACGAACAGGATCGTGACGACGGTGGAGAGAAAAATGACGAGCCGTTTTTGCCGTTTGGGGTGCCGAGTATTCATGGGCGCAACGCATCGCCGCGAGTGGCGGCAGCATGAGGGGAGCTTCTGCGAAACATAGGGCCCATTCTATACGAACTGCCGCGCTGAGTTCACGCCAAGAATTGTGCAGGGAAGCGGCCGCCTGCCAGACTAGCCTCCGGCGGCCGGCGAGGCGCGGGGCAGGAATGCGGTTTACCCATCTTTTTGGGTTTGCTACCATGCCTGAGCTTTGAAGCAAGAAGCCTCGTTCTCAGCCACCCTCGAAATGGTCGACCTTTCAACGGAGTTCGCCGGCATCAAGCTGAAGAATCCGGTGATCACGGCCAGCGGAACCTTCGGTTACGGCGAAGAGTTTAGTGACCTGATCGATTTGAACCGGCTTGGCGGCCTGGTGGTCAAAGGGCTTTCGGTGATGCCGATGCAGGGCGCTGCTCCGCCACGCCTGCACGAGACCGCTTCGGGCATGCTCAATGCCATCGGACTGCAGAATGTGGGCGTCGAGCGGTTTGTCGCTGAGAAGCTGCCCCCGTTGAGGCGATACGACACGGCCATCTTCGCCAATGTTTTCGGGCAGACGACCGAAGAGTATGTGCGCGTCGTGGAAATGCTAAATCGCGCCGAAGGTCTGGCAGGATACGAAATCAATATTTCCTGTCCGAATGTCAAGAAGGGTGGGATCGTCTATGGATCCGATCCTGCGGCCACGCATGAGGTGGTGAAAGCGATCAAACAGGTTGCCTCCCGGCCGGTGATCGTCAAGCTGTCTCCCAATGTCACGGATATCGCCGTCATAGCCAGGGCGGCAGAGGACGCCGGTGCGGACGCTCTGTCGCTGATTAATACGCTGCTCGGGATGTCGATCGATGCCGAAACGGCCAGACCGCGCCTGGGAAATCTGACTGGCGGGCTTTCGGGGCCCGCTATCAAGCCGGTGGCATTGCGCATGGTTTATCAGGTGGTTCACGCGGTTAGGATTCCTGTCATCGGCATCGGTGGCATTCGAACGGCAGAAGACGCACTTGAGTTTCTGATTGCCGGCGCTCGAGCCATCGAAATCGGCACGGCCAATTTCCTCGACCCGTCAGCGGCGGTCAAGATCATCGACGGACTGCATGCATTTTGCCGGCGAAAAGGAATACAGCGACTGCAGTCAGTAGTTGGCAGCTTGAAGTGCTAAGGGGGAACTCCTGGTGAAACGCTCCATTCTCCTGTGGTTAGTGCTTCTCGCGGTGTCTTGCTCCAGGTTGATTGCCGGCGAAGATCGTGGCCGGCCCACCTGCGACTACTGCCGGATGATCATCACCGAAAAGGAGTACGGCGGAAAAATCAAGACGGCCAAGGGCAAGGCACTGATCTTTGATGCCACTGAATGCATGGCTGCCTTCGTCATCAAGGCGGGTCAAGCCTGCTGAGATTCAGTCTCTCTGGTCGGTGAACTTCAGCCAGCCGGGCCGTATGCTGAACGCCAAGACCGCCTGCTACCTCCAGTCCAATTCGATGATGAGCCCGATGGCGATTAATCTTTCAGCCTACCAGTCCCGGGGCGAAGCGGACAGGATGCGCCAGAAACATCCGGGAGAGATCTTAAGCTGGACTCAAGTGCTGGATTTTGTGAAACAGAAGTGGTTTCCTGAATTGCTCGGAGGTCCGCACAGACGCGGCTGATAGCAAGCATTACCATAGTCATCGGATCCCCTTGTCCTTTGAGAATTCATTCCATGAAGATCATCGTCGCACTTGACGTCGATAGCTGCGCAGAAGCTCTCAGGCTTGTGAGCCAGTTGAAGGGGCGTGTGGGCCTCTTCAAGATCGGCAGCCAGCTCTTCACTTCTGAAGGGCCGGAGTTTGTGCGGGAGATTGTGCGCCAGGGCGAGAAGGTTTTTCTTGATCTTAAGTTTCATGACATTCCCAACACGGTGGCCAAAGCGGTGCTGGCGGCCGCCGGGTTGGGCGTTTCAATGCTGACAGTGCATGCTGGCGGCGGTTTGAAGATGATGTCTGCCGCAGCAAACGCTCTGAAACAAATGCGGGATGCCGCGGAACGGCCGCAACTGTTGGGCGTCACTGTACTGACGAGCCTGGCTGACGAAGATCTGGTGCAGGTTGGGGTGAGCGCGGGTGTTGCGTCACACGTGGCCCGACTCGCCAGACTGGCGGAAAAAGCTGGATTGGACGGCGTTGTCGCGTCACCTTCAGAGCTGAGCCTGTTGCGCGGACAGTTGGGAAGCGCGATGAAGATTGTGACCCCCGGCATCCGTCCAGCAGGCAGTGAAGTGAACGATCAGAGCCGCATTGCAACGCCCGCCGCGGCCTTGCACGCCGGCGCCGACTACCTGGTGATTGGCCGGCCAATCACGGCTTCGTCAGATCCAGCAGCCAGCCTGGAGAAAATCCTCAGTGAGTTGTGATGGCAGGGGACAGAGGTCCTCCATGGAAGCCTTCCCGCATCATTTACACTCGCGCCGGGAACGAATGACTAATGACGAATCAATGACCAAGGCCGAATGTCGAAGTGCGAATTCCGAAGTGTGAACGTGGGGGTTGCTTCGGTTCCTCAATCCATTAGACATTCGTGCTTCGGATTTCCTTAGTCATTCGTGCTTAGTCATTAGTCATTTCGCCATGCGTGGCTTGTCCAGACTGGATTGGCATCCATTAGAATTCCGCAGGCACGATGAGTTTGGGCTCTTTGGGCTGGCTTGGTGCGAAATCGCGCGACAAACTTTCGAGGTGGTCCAGAAACGCCCGGCTCTTCGGACGTGGCAGGGTGATTTCGGCGGACAGCTCTTTCATGAACTGCAAGGCGTCGAGGATTTGGGTCGTCGTGGGGCGCCAATCCGAAACGAGTCTGGATTCGGCAGGACCATCGAGTAATTGCTTGACAGCAAGATAGAGTTCCTTCTGGAGCAAGCGCTCAGGTGCAAAGTCGTAGTAGATGCCTTTGTCGAGGGTGTTGAAAGTCTGCAAAAGCGAATCCAAAGTCGCCTGGACATCACTGTCGGCAAGCTCTGGAGCACGGCGACGCACCGCTGCGATGACTTGAGACACGCCCATCATCACCGGGTAGTGCGCGCGCAGAAAGGCTGGCTCCCAAAGCCGTTCGGTTCGGCGGGGTGGAAGCGTCGTACGCGCGAGCTTGCTGCTTTCATATTCCCGGCCGGCGTGAAGATAGACACAATCTGAGGGGCAGTCGATTTCGATTTCTCGCTTGGCGCCGCAGCAGACAGGGCAAATTTGTCCGGCTTTCGCCGGACAAAAGCGCTTGGCCTTTCGCGACTCGCATAGCAGACATTTCATCTATTATGCACGGCGCTCATCGGAGGCGACTTTGCCATCGCGGATGTGGATGGTTCGGTAGGCATGCTGCGCCACATCGTGCTCATGCGTCACCAGAATGATGGTGTTGCCTTGCTCATGCAGCTTCTCGAACAAATTCATGATCTCCACACCGGTTGCAGAATCCAGATTCCCGGTCGGTTCGTCGGCCAGCAGAATGGACGGATTGTTCACCAGCGCTCGGGCGATGGCAACTCTTTGTCGCTGGCCGCCTGAAAGCTCATTGGGCTTGTGCGTCATCCGGTCCTCCAGTTCCACCATCCGCAGCGCACCTTTCGCCCGTTCGATCCGCTCCTGTGCCGGCGTTCCGCTGTAGATCAAGGGCAACTCCACGTTGTGGAGTGCGGTGGCGCGAGCCAGCAGGTTGAAGGTCTGGAACACAAACCCTATTTCGCGATTCCGAATGTAGGCCAGTTCGTCATCGTTCATCGCGCTGACAAGCCGTCCATTGATGTAATACTGGCCCTGCGTGGGCGTGTCCAGGCAGCCAATCAGGTTCATCAACGTGGATTTTCCCGAACCGGAAGGGCCCATGATCGCCAGATACTCGCCTTTGCTGACGGTGAAGGAAACCCCAGCCAGGGCATGGATTTTCTCGGCGCCCATTTCATAAGTCTTCCAGAGGTTGTCGGTCTTGATCAGGTGGCCGTTGGAGGTCGAATCGGCGTGAATCTCAGACATACGAGGCTTTAACCTTTCGTGAAGCAATCAGGGGCCAGCTTTCAGCACTCAGCTTTCAAAATCTTGTGGGGCGCTGACCGCTGAAAGCTTCTTGTTACGACTTCTTCTCATCCTTGCCGGCTTCCTTGTTGTCGACTTTGACTTTGGCGTCTGTCTTGAGCGTGCGCAAGATCTTGTAGCTCCCGGTGACGATCTCGTCCCCTTCCTTCAGCCCCGCGAGGACTTCGATTTCCGTCTGTCCGGTGATTCCGGTGGTGACGGGAACAAACACCGCTTTCCCGTCCCGTAGAATAAAGACACCCTGCTCTTCTTTCTTCTTAGACGTCTTGGGAGCAGAAACAGTTCCCCCTTTCGGAGTTGCCTCACTACTTCCCGCCGCCTTTGCCGTGCTTGGATTTGAAGCAGGCGTCTGGCCTTCCTTGTCTTTCTCGTTCTCCCGGATGGTGAGAGCCTGGATGGGAATCGCCAAAACGTTCTGGCGCGTTGCTGTGGTGATCTTGGCGGTCGTAGAAAGTCCTGGCTTCAGTTCAGAAGTCGGTTCCAACAGCGTCACGACCACTTTGAAGTCCTTGGCCTCCTGGCTGGAAGTGCCGCTGGTGTTGCTCGTCCCTGCCGCTTGCCCGGAACGCGTCAAGGCGCTGCTTCCGACCTCTGTCACCGTTCCCTTGAAGGTCTTGTTGGGAATGGCATCGATGGTGACTTCGGCTTCCTGTCCTAACTTGACGTTGATGATGTCGGTTTCATCGACCTTCACTTCGGCCGTGATGACGGACAGATCGGCCAGGGTCATGAGGCCGCTTCCAATGGAATTTTGAATTCCGGGCACTGCGGACTCGCCGACACGTACAGGAAGGTTGGTAACGATTGCATCGAGCGGCGCCGTGTAGATCGTTTTGTTCACCACATCCGTGCTCCGGGCAATGGAAGCCTGCTGTTGAGCAATTCGGCCGCGGGCAGAAGCCCGCCCTCGATCAGCCCGGTTCAATTCTGCCTGGGACTGCAGAATGCGGGACTGGCTCGCATCGATCTGAGCTTTCGCGACGTCATAGGATGCCTTGTATTGATCAAATTGCGCCTTGGAGATCAAGCCCTCCTTCAGGAGATTCTCACTTCGTTCCAAGTCCAGGCGCGCCTTTTCGAAGTCGGCTTTGATGCGGACCAAATCTGCCTGCGAGGTCTTCAAAGTGGCTGCGGCAGCTTGGTAGGCTGCCTCAGAACCTTCGGCGTCGGTCATGGCTTGCTGCACCATGGCTTCAACACTGCGGAGTTCGGCTGAGGACTGGACAGACTCCTGCTTCAACAACAAGTCGCCTTTCTTGACGCGATCTCCTTCCTTGATGGGGATCTCCATGATCCGCCCATTGGAGTTTGCGGTGATGTTGATGTACTTCAACGGCTTGATCTCGCCGGAGGCAGACACCGTCTGAACCAGAGACTCCATCTTGACGACTTTGCCGGTTTGAACTTTGACGATCTTCGCTTGCTGGGCCTTGTAGTAGGCGAATCCGCCAATCGAGACCACGAGCGCCGCAACGCTCCCGATGACGATCTTCTTGGTTTTGCTCATGAGTCCTCCAAATCAGACGTGAGGGGCGGAGACTGTCATTCTCCAATGGAAGAAAGTACCGCCAATGCTTCTCTTCATACGCGCGCCGCGGAGGGAATGTTTCAAAAACGAAGTAATTTTGGAGTTGGACCTTCGAAGGGCGATCAGCCTCTTCACCTGCAACCAACGCATCATATCAAAAAAGCAATCCGGTGCGGCAGCAACTTCCTCAAAGGCACCTCTCCGTGAAGCCGTCCGTCCTGACCTAACAGCCACGGACTGTGTGTTCCGGGAAAGCAGAAAGAGTTCGAATGTGGGAGCCGCTGTCCTCAGCGGCGATACCCTTCGACCGCCCTTCGCCGCTGAGGACAGCGGCTCCCACTCTGACAATTGATCGCAGACCGGCGCTTTTGCCGGTCTCTGGAGATTGGATATTTTCAAGGGCGGTAGCGGGTTCGATTCTGGCAGTAGCAGGGGTTTGGCGACCGGATCAACGTCAGGTCAGCACTTCATTGCTGACCTATCGGACAGGACACCGAAATGCTTGGTTGGCAGAGTGACACGCCTAGCCTTTGGAATGCGGCCGCACGAGGCCGCTCAGGGTGGGCGCGATGCCTGTTGATGTCAACTTTAAGGCGGTTTCGTCCACGATAGACGCAGAAAGCGCGTCAATCGTGGCTTCCAAAACGAGTGACTCGGCCTGGGAAGCCACGATTGACGCGCTTTCTGCGTCTATCGTGGACGAAACCGCCTTAAGTTGACATCAATGCGCGGTGCCCCGCGTCCGTGTTGGGTTTGCCGTCGCAGACGCGCAGCAGCGCGTCCCTACCATTGAATTCTTTCACAACTTCAGAAGGTGAAGGCTTGAGAAACCTTCACCGTGGCGATTCATCCCAAACCAGAACCGAAGGTGCTAGGTCAGCTTGTCTCTGCCAGCTACCGGTGGCGTTGCAGGAAGCGGGTAGGCTCCCATGGAATACTCCGTTGGTCCCAAGCGGAGTTGAGATTGAAAGATCTCGTCCCAAGTGATGTCAGCGCCAGTGTACGCTGAGGCTCTGCCCAGAATCGCCATCAGCGTGGACTTTGCAGTATTCTCAGCTTCGTTGACCGGCTGATTTGTGCGGATGGCCGTCACGAGATCAATGTGCTCCTGATCGTATGGTGACATCTTGGATTTGGGACCCTCCCTATCGGCGGCGGTGGCACCTTGATGTTCAGCTTCCTTGCTTCCGGCCGTTTCCGCCTCTTGGTACTGCCAGACGAGTTTTCCAGTGTGATCGAAGATTCTGTTGCGGCAATTGGTTGAGCCCTTGGTTCCGAGTAAGAACTCCGAAATGTCGTTGGCACAACCGTCAATCTGCCGGCAGGTGCTCTGGACGTGGATCCCGTTGTCCATGGTGTAATCCACGGCAAAGAAATCGTACTGGTCCCCGGTAACGCGCCGCATGCGGCCACCCATACCCATCGCCTTGACAGGATAACTTCCCGTGAACCATGTGATGGCATCGAGACTGTGGACGTGCTGCTCGACAATGTGATCCCCAGACAGCCAGCACCAATTTACCCAGTCACGCAGCATTGCTTCCATATCCGACCAGCCCTTCTGGCGGGGTTTTGACCACAACTGGGACTGATTCCAGTAGCAGCGGGCCGCCACGATCTTGCCGATTGCACCGTTGGCCACCCGGCTGTAGGTCTCCAAATACTCCCGTTGGTGGCGCCGTTGTGTGCCTGTGACCACCGTCAACCCATAGGCCTTCGCTTTCTGGGCCGCTGCCAGCACCAGGCGCACTCCCGTCGGATCGACGCCCACCGGCTTCTCCATGAAGACGTGCTTCTTCGCCTCAACGGCCGCATCAAAGTGCTCCGGCCGGAAATGCGGCGGGGTTGCATGCAACACAATGTCTACATCGGTGGCGAGAAGTTTCTTGAAGGCGTCGAATCCAACAAAGCAGCGGTTGTCATCAATCTTCTGGTTGGACTTTTCGGCCAGAGTCTGCCGGCACTTCTGCAGTCTGTCTTCAAAGACATCGCCCAGTGCTGTGATCTGGAGGTTGGGCCCGGCCTTCACGAAGTTCTGCGCCGCGCCGGTGCCTCGGCCGCCACAGCCAATCAGGCCGGCTTTCAGAGGTGGTCCTGTGGGGGCAACGTCGCGAAATTCCATTCTTGGGTAAGACCTGCCACAGTTCGCCAGCACGGTGCCCGCCCCCACGGCAGCTAAAGCGCTGATGAAATCGCGGCGGTCAAAGCCGGATTCGGTTGGGTATCTCATTGGATTCTCCTTTCAAGGGTTCTTGCCTTCGTCGTCCTCGTTCTGGGACTCGCTGTCATCATCGCTGCCGGTCGTCGTCGGGCAAGAGCGACGGCGATCTCTTCGTGGCCGGATGATTGAGAGTCACTTGCGACTCAAGCGGAATTCCTCCTCTTCAACCTCGCGCACGACGCGGAAGCCGACGTCGTTGCAGTCGGAATACCACCAGAGACTCTTGGGCAACTGTGGATCGGTAAGGAGCCACTCCTCCTCTCGGGTGTGGTCGCGGGCCGCCGAACGCAGATCGGCCGCGTCGCTCTTGAAGGAGCCCCCGCGAATCACATGTTCTTTGCCTGCGGCTGGACCACGGGGATTTAACACTTCGGCATCTCCCGCAGGTATCGCGTAGGCTTGCGGGTCATACCAGTCCAAACAGAATTCTTTGACATTGCCGAGCAGGTGCACGAGCTGGAGTGGGTTGGGCTTTGCCACTCCCGGCAAATGAGTGCGGCCTTGGCTGGTTGCCTCATACCGGGCGTAATCAGCCAGGGGCTGGGTTTCGACTCCCAGAATGCGGTTGAGCCAGGAACGTGCGGTGAACTGCGTGGGATCCCCTTCAAAAAAGTAGGGGCTCGTGGTGCCCGCACGGCAGGCGTACTCCCACTCCGCTTCGGTGGGCAGGCGGTACTTCCTGCCTGTCACATCCGAAAGCCATTCGCAATAAGCCAAGGCGGCATGGTGTGTCATGGTGACAGCGGGTCGTGATCCCCGCCCCCAGCCTTGATCCGGAGAACCGTACGGAGGGGTGGGTCCGGTTACCGCGTCCACCGCCTTCTCTTGCCGGCTTCGCGTGCCACGCCGGGCGTAGTAAGCATCAAACTCTCGCCAGCTGACCTCAGCCCTGCCCATCCAGAACGAGTTCAGTGCCACTCTCCGGACGGGGCCTTCGTCCGAACGCCGATAGGCCTCCGTTTCAGGGCTTCCTATGAGAAAAGATCCGCCGGGCACCGCGACCATCTGAAACTTCACCCCAGAGGCCGGGATCACCTGGGTGTAGTTTCCGAATCCAGCCGTAGTCAGTGGGAACTCCGGGCTCTCAACGGTTGCAGGCTCCTCACTGGTGATCTCTGTCTCCGGGGGTTTCTGGTCGGAAAAGTGTCCAACATTCAGATGGCAGTTGATGCAGTGAAGCCGGGCACCGAAGCGTTGGTAGTGCAGATGAGCATCCGTTCCTTTCTTGGAAAGCCCCCGGCTGAAAAGATTCGCATGGCACTTGATGCAACCAGAATCGAAGGTAAAGGTTCGCGCGCGGTCCAGCATTCGCTTGGATTGCCAGTCAATCGCGCCAGCATCCTTGAAGAGCTTTCCGTAAACATGCTGGACACCCAAACGCGCTTTTTCCAAGTAGTGGTCAACACCGCCTCCCGCTGGAAGGTGGCAGTTCGTACAATGCGTGATCACACCACTCTTGTTGCTGAAGTGGGTGGATTTAATCCATCGCTGAGTGGCTTGCGGATGGACATGGCAAGCCAGATCGCAGAACTGGTCGCTGGAAGTGTGCTCCATCGCCGAACGACCCGACAGCAGAAGAGCCACACCTGCCGCCACACCGCCGCCAAACAGCCATCGAATCCTTCTGTTCGGCCCTTTCTTACCAGGGCGGAGAACGCGGAACATCGTCTGCGCCTTTCCTGGGTCACCGTCAACCAACCACTCAAATCCCCTCCTCCCCAAGCGGCTCGCAAGGTAGGTAGAGAAACCCCCGTCACACACAAACCCTTGAAGACGGTGCACGCGCGATTCCACACCAGCCCGCGGTTGCGAGAGATTCCCCCTTAGGAAAGGGGGCAGCGCCGAAGGCGCAGGGGTTGTCTCGCGAGGCCGGAAGGCCAAGGGAAGAGAGGGAGGCTGGCGTGGGGTAGACATTCCTGTCTGCCAGTTGGGGCGCCTTTCCAGCCGCCCACGCCGGACTGGAAAGTCCGGCAAACCGGCAGGCTGGAAAGTCTGCCCCACTTTGTTTGCGTCCGTCTGAAGCTGCCCAGGAAGGAGACGGGATTCCTGTTGGGCGGATCAACCCAGTGGGCTCGGGCATTTGGCGCGACCCCGGAATTCGGCCGGCTCTCGGAGCCTACGGCGTGCATTTCTGCCGGACCGGTTTCAGAGAATCAGATTGGCACCCAAGCTGCAGTTTGTCTCATCGGGAGAGTGAAGGATTGCGCTTGAAAGGCGCACTACTGTGATGCCCGATCCTCCGATAAACCAACCAGTGGCCGACCGGCTGCGCGAGATGGCAGATCTGCTCGAACAGCAAGGGGCCAATTACTTCCGCATTAGCGCTTATCGCCGGGCGGCGGACACGGTGAGCCGTCTGGACGGCGATCTGCGGATCCTCGTGGCAGATCGGGGGCTGGCAGGACTCAAGGCGTTGCCAACCGTTGGGCAGGGTATTGCCGCCGCAATTCTAGAGATCGTCAATACCGGACGATGGAGCCAGCTGGAGCGACTTCGTGGAAGCTTGGATCCAACCCGGTTGTTCCAGAGCATTCCGGGCGTGAGCGGCACTCTGGCCGGGCGCCTTCATGACACGCTGCATGTGGATAGCCTCGAAGCACTGGAGGCGGCGGCGCACGCCGGGAGACTTCGGGCCGTCAAAGGCATCGGCCCCAGGCGGGCGCAGGCTCTCAGATCAGCACTGGCGAACATGCTTGGACGGATTCGCAGCCGGCCGAAGGAAACTGAGGCTCAATATCCGGGCGTGGCACTACTGTTGGACATCGACCAGGAGTATCTTGAAAAAGCGAGGGCTGGAAGGCTTCCGCTGATCTCTCCCAAACGGTTCAACCCCGCCGGGCAAGCCTCGCTGCCAATACTCCATGCGGAGCGCGACAGCTGGCACTTCACTGCGCTCTATTCGAATTCGCCGCGCGCACACGAACTGGGCCGGACGCGAGACTGGGTGGTGGTGTATTTCTACGATTCGCATCATCGCGAAGGTCAAGACACCGTCGTCACCGAAACTCAAGGCACGTTGATCGGAAAGCGGGTAGTGCGCGGGCGAGAAGCGGAGTGCCTCAAGCACTATGCACATCAGACAGAAGGCGACTCGCCCGAGACTGGAATGACGGGCTGGCTCGACTTCAGCCCTTGAAACGGTTCAAGAAAGAAACCCTCCAGCAAACATCGGCTGTTGTGCCGCCCCAAACCTGTTCCTTCTTCGCGCCTCACGGCCACACACCAGAACTTGCGGCTCTTGGGCGAAAACTCGCGCCGGTGGCTCATTCGCCCCAGTCCGAATTTGCTGGTTTGTTGCCCTTGCGGCGGTCTTCACTGGAACTCCAGTTGCAGCAGATGAATGTAGGAGGTGGCCTATGTGGCGATTAACAGAGTTTACCCTGGTCCTTCTGATGATGTTCACCGCTGCCTGCACGAATGCCAAATCTGCAGCCGGGTTTCGTTTGCCGGACGGTGATGTTGAACGAGGAAAAGCGGTGTTCGTGGAGCTGAAGTGTCATACCTGCCATACAGTGAAAAGAACCGATATTCCGTCTCCCGGCGCAGACTATGCCTATGTGCGGGTGGTGGTCCTGGGCGGAGAGATTCGAAAAGTCAAAACCTATGGCGAGTTGGTTACGTCCATTATCAACCCCTCGCATGTGCTGGCGCCCGGTTATCCGAAGGAGTTGATTACCAAGGACAACCGATCCGCTATGGCCGACTTCAACGACAGAATGACCATACAACAGTTGATCGATCTCGTCGCTTTCCTGCAGTCACGCTACGAACTGGTGTTGCCAGAGCCAGCGACTTACTGAGTCTCAAAAGTCGCTCGTACTTCAGAGGCCAGTAATAGCATGGCAGCTCACGAGGCAGCCTTCCTGTGCGGGCTCTCTCCGAGGAGCCTGAGATGACAAGTGCAACGAAAGCGACTTCCACTCCCGGTTACTTGAGGTTGCTGCGTTCCGGCGGGCTTGAGGAGAGAGTTCGAACCGCAAATCAGCATCTGGAGCGTTGCGACCTCTGCGCTCGCTATTGCCGGGTGAACCGGCTCAAGACGACGGAAGGAGCGATGTGTCGGACTGGTGAGCTTGCCGTGATGTGCAACTATGGCCCGCATCACGGGGAGGAGCAGCCCATCAGCGGCTGGGCTGGTTCCGGCGCCCTGTTCTTTGGGCGTTGCAATCTGCGTTGCGTCTTCTGCGAACAATGGAAGATGAGTCAGATGAGAACTGGCAAGAACGCATCTGCTGCAGAGATCGCCTCGATGATGCTGGCGCTTCAGGAGCGCGGCTGTCACAACATCAACCTCATCTCTCCCAGTCACGTCGTGGCGCAGATCATTTCTGCGGTCTTCGTTGCCGCACAGAAGGGGCTGCGTTTGCCTTTGGTCTACAACACGGGAGGATACGACAGTCTGGAAGCGCTTCGGCTGCTGGACGGTATTGTCGATATCTACCTGCCCGATATGAAGTATGGCGATTCAGAGGCATCGCTTCGCTTCTCGGGAGTAGGAGACTACACCGAAGTCAATCAGGCGGCGGTGCTTGAAATGCACCGGCAAGTGGGCGACCTGGTGATGGATGCGCATGGCCTCGCGGTTCACGGCCTCCTCGTTCGACATCTGGTGCTGCCCGGCAACGTGGCCGGCAGCAACGAGGTCCTCGACTTCATCGCCAAGCAGATCTCGCCGTTGACCTACGTGAACCTGATGGACCAATATTATCCCTGGTATCGAGCCGACGATTTCACGCCGCTGGATCGGCCGTTGCGCCAAGGTGAATACTCCCGCGTGCTCGAAATGGCCGAGCAGCAGGGCTTGCGCCGTCTCGACGAGCACCGCGAACGACGGCAACTGGGGATCTGAGGGCTTCCAATCGATCCGCACACCGGTTGAGCACTGCAGATTGTAGTGACGCCTGTGCGTGCTTTGTCCTGACGCGGTCACAGTCGCTACAATTCAGCTTCCCTCTTCCCAAGGAGGGAGAGGGAAGTTGTGAGGGTGAAGACTTTGCTCATTTGCGAAGGTCACGTGTCGTGCGGAGAAATGTTTTGAGAACGACGAGACGCGAGACTTGCTACTCGGCAACGAACAGCCCCCTTCTCCCGACCTCTCGCCCTGAATCGCCCCAAGGCGGGTGTTTCAAGGGGAGAGGAGCAAATGGGTTGGAACGTTCACCCAGGGCGGCGCGAGGGGGAACAGCGGTCCCGTGCTCCTGCTCTCGCTTACCCTGCTGGGCTACCCTCTGACTCCCTTAAAGGGATCTCAACATGAAGCAGCGGCCTCCTTGCCGCTGCACTTCTTGAAAAATGTCCAATCACCAGGCCGCTTTGACTAACGGGGAATTGCTTCACAGTTCTTCATGCCGCGTTGGGGCGCCACGACCGATGAAAATGATGTAGCGCAGACCGCAGAAAGCGCGGTCTGCGGTTTTTCGTCTCCGAATTGCCCAACAGCCGCAGACCTCCCTGAGATGCAGGAGGTCTGCGCTACACGATCCTATTTTCATAGGGGCTTAAGTGTTTCTTGGATGAGAACTTTGAACTACCCAAGACTTGGGCCAGGATTTGCTTAACGGTTTAGGACGTGCAAGGGGAAGCCGTGAAAATGACTTTTCTGTGAAAGGACACACTAGATGCGGAGCGACATCAAATACCTGGTCAACCTGAGCAAGAACACGACGAGCCTGCTGGGCATTGGCATCACCACCACCAGTGCCATTCTGATGATGGTGCTCTTTACGATGGAGTTTCTCGATTACCTGTCCAATCCTTATGTCGGCATCCTCACCTATTTGATTCTGCCGCTGATTTTCGTCACCGGGCTGCTTTTCATTCCGTTTGGCATCTGGCTCACGCAGCGTCGCCGCCACCGCCTCGAGGCTGCGGGCGAAGAATTGCCCCCGCTCGCCTATCCCGCCTGGGATTTCAACGACGTCCGCGTTCGCAAGACCGCTTTTTTTGTCGTCCTCGCGACGGTTGCGAATGTGGTCGTTCTTTCCACCGCCACGTACAAAGGCGTTCACCACATGGAAAGCGTCGAGTTTTGCGGCACCGTCTGCCACACCGTGATGAAGCCGGAGTTTGCGTCCTACCAGGGATCACCGCATTCCCGCGTGGCGTGCACCAGTTGCCACATCGGGCCGGGCGCCTCCTGGTTCGTGAAATCCAAACTGTCGGGTGTGCGTCAGGTCTTCGCGGTGGCGTTGAACACCTACCAGCGGCCCATTGCTACGCCGGTCCACAACCTGCGCCCAGCTCGTGAAACCTGCGAGCAATGCCATTGGCCGGCGAAGTTTCACGATGCCAGGGTCCGCATCATCCAGAAATACAGTGACGATAAAAAGAACAGCCCGCTCACGACAGCCCTGTTGCTCAAGGCCGGCGGTAACCACGACAACAACGGCAACGGCAGCGGCATCCACTGGTGGCACATGGACCCGGTCAACAAGGTGAGCTACATCGCTGACGAGAAGCGGCAGACGATGTTCTGGGTTGAGCACCGCAACGGCAAGGGTAAAAGCACGGAGTATCATTTGGCGGACTCGAAGTTGCCGCCTCAGGAACTGGCGAAGCTGGAAAAGCGGGTGATGGACTGCGTGGATTGTCACAACCGGCCCACCCACATCTATCGGTTGCCGGAAGAGTCGGTGGACACCGCCATCACCAAAGAGCAAATCGACCGCTCTCTGCCGTTCATCAAGAAGAAGGGGGTGGAGTTGCTCAAAACGGCTTACACCAGCGAAGCTGAAGCACACGCCCAGATTGACAAGGGGTTGCACGAGTTCTACCAGCGAGAGCACCCGCAGACGCTTGGCCAGCACCGGACACAGGTCGAAGCTGCCGTGCGAGCTCTGCAAGAGATTTACTCGCGAAATGTCTTTCCGGAAATGAAAGTCACCTGGGGAACCTATCCGAACAATCTCGGCCACCAGAACTTCCCGGGCTGTTTCCGTTGTCACGACGACAACCACAAAAGCCAGGCCGGCAAAACGATTACTCAAGATTGCTCTGCGTGCCACGACCTGCTGGCCATGGACGAGGAAAAACCCCAGCTGATTCCGGAGATCCTTCAAAGCCAGGCGGCTGAAACGAAGCCTTGATCGCTGTTGAGCGGGCCTCGGGCAGCGTCTGTTCAGTTCTTGGTTTGGACCTCAACGAGGCATCGGCATTACCAGCTGTTTGTAGCGCCCGACACTGCAGTTCCTCATTAACCTGGATGAGCAGTCTTGACCAGACCAGTGAGCAGCAGTGAACTGTCCCGCTAATCCCCCACCGGTAGTATAGAAAATGTGTTTGCAACTGCCAGCCCGAAGGACCCTCGGGATATACACGCGCACCCATTTGGTGGTGCGCTTAGATTGCAGCGCCCCCTTGCCGACATTGAACGTCTACACATCCAGACGTTCAACCTCGACTCGTCGGGGCAACTCACGAGCTGGGTGGTGGAAATGCCCCCACTCGAAAATGCTCCTTGTGGACTCATCACGAAGCTTTAGTTCATACTAATGAACATCTTGAGGCCTGTTTCAAAAAACATCACCATTTGGAAGAGCAGCTGCAAAAACCCCCGCCGGATAGTTAGACCGGGGCGACACGAGGTGACCCTTGAGACGATCACACCTATGGCTGGCTTGCGCGGTCGCAATTCTAGTTGGATTGGTGGCGCTGAAGGTGGCGCGATCCAGTCGCACTCCTTCGGAGCGTCCCGGCGACAATGCTCTTCTTTTGAAGAATCTGGCGTTGCTCGAACCCAAACAGCTGCTGGCCAAGGTCGGCGATGTCGAACTGCGCAGTGAAGATCTGCGTGAATCGCTGCAAACAGAATTTCAGGGACAAATGTCTCATGCGGGGCTTTCGCCCGAGGACCTGGGTTTGAAGGTCGGACAGGCTCTGGATGTATTGGTTCAGGACGAACTCTTGGCACAGGCTGCCCGACAGGACGGGTTGAAAACGAATCTGAAGGGCGGCGCGGGGAGAAAGGATCTGGCGCGCCAATACCTGGCGCAGAATCTGTCCAAAGTGCCTCCGATAGACGAAGTCGAGTTGCGGAACTTCTACAAAAACCAGGGTGAGAAATTCGTCATCCCGCCGAGCTTCGAAGTCCGGGAACTGTTTCTGCCGTTGCAAAGTGCTCCTGAAAAACGCAGCAAGACCAAAGACAAAGCCTATGTTTTGGGTCAGGAGTTGGCGGCACGCATCCGCCAGGGAGAGCCTTTGGAATCTCTGGCGGCGCAACATGTACCTAAGGAACAGCGCAACCGGGCTCAAGTTCACGAATTCCGAGGCGCGGCGATGGAGTCAGAAGACGAGAGAAGAGTGCTGGCACTCACGCCCGGTGAGGTTGTCGGGCCGTTGCGCATTGAGGGCGGATATTCGGTGTTTCAAGGGGTGGTGCAGAATCGCAGCGGCCGTATTCCATTCTACGAGGCCAGGGAAAAGATCAAGACGTATCTGGAGACTCGACGAGTCGAGGAGGCTCGCCAGCGGCTGGTCGCCGATCTCCAGCGGCTCAAGCCGGTGCAGCGCTTTGCTCCGGACAAGACGGTGGCGGCCGTTCAATAGACTGCTGGCTCTGGAAGTCTCGAAACCCTTTCAACGGAGGACATTCAGATGGCCGTGCTTCGATTTATTGTCCCGCTCCTTTGGCTCTCCGCAACACTGAGGGCTGCTCCGGCGGAACGGGAGTCTCGCTGGAAGGACGACCGGCTGGCTTGTGCCAGCTGCCATGAAGAGATCGTCAAAGCCTTTCGTCCGACGCCGCACGGAAAGGCCATGGAGTTTGGTTCTGCGGCCAAGGATGTGACTTGTGCCTCGTGTCACACCGGCGACCTGGCCAAGCACATGGAAACAGCCGATCCGACTCTCGTCAACAATCCGGCCAAAATCAAACCGCAGGCCGCAACCGAGAATTGTCTCGGTTGCCACGAAAGCCAAAAACACATGATGTTCTGGCGGGGCAGCGAGCACCAGTCAGCCGGACTCGGTTGCACCAGCTGCCACAGCGTCCACAAGCCAGCGGCGGACGGAAAATTGCTCGCAAAGAAGACGCAATATGAAACGTGCCTGAGCTGCCATACCAATGTGCGGAAAGCCATGCTTCAGCGCTCGACTCATCTGTTCCGCGACGAGCGCGGTGCGTCGCGTATGCAGTGCTCTTCTTGCCACAATCCCCATGGCGCGCAGACCGAAAAACTGATCAGTGCGAATTCGATCAATGACAAGTGCTACGCCTGTCACCAGGAGAAGCGAGGGCCGTTCCTCTGGGAGCATGCTCCAGTTCGTGAGAACTGCCTGACTTGTCATACCCCTCATGGCTCGAACAACGAACAACTCCTGACCTTGCGGCGGCCGCAACTCTGCCAGACTTGCCATATTCAGGGGCGTCACCAGACCGTTGCGGGACGGCCGAACGCGATGATGAACATTAACCGGAGCTGCCAGAATTGCCATACGCAGGTGCATGGAACCAACCATCCTTCAGGTCCGATTCTGATGCGGTAGGCACGAGGACAACGCTCATGAAGAAACTCCTTCTGTTTGCGGTTCTGATATCGATTCTCACTTCAGCCGATACCGCCTGGGCACAGGCTTCCGGGTCGGGGCGCGAGCTGCAGCCTCAGATGAGTATCGAGGTCGGGGCCGGCATACGTTCCATAGATGGCGAGAAAACCTTCGGGTTCCAGCAGTACCGTGTTGTGCCGCCCGGTGGATTTGTTCGAAGCCTGAATTTCAACCATCTGGCGGATGGGAACCCGATTCGTTTTGACTTTCGTGCGACCGATCTGTTTCAACGCGACCAGAGATTCACGGCGAATCTGGAAGATGTCGGCCGGCAGAAGCTTGAGTTCGAGTGGTGGAGTTTTTCCCGCTACTGGACGAACCGCAACCCGTCCGTGCTTTCAGAAGTGGCCTACGGAAGATTCGCTGTTTCCGCCGGACTGCGGCAGTCTCTGGAAGCCGCTCCAGACAATGCTGCACTGGAAGCTCTTGCCCGCGACGCTGTCCAAAACTCTCCTCAGATCGAGATTCGTTCGTTCCGGGAAAGGAAGATTCTTGACTACACTTACAATTTCACCGACAGCTTGGCCCTCCGGCTGAACTACCTCCACGATCAGCGCCGGGGCAATCGGCTCATGGCCCAAGGAGCCTACAGCCGGATTGGAGTTGCCCTTGGGGACACGTTTGAAACGCCCGGCCAGGAAGTGTTCGAGCCCACTCGGTATGGAACCAATGAGTTTGGAGTGGACTTGAACTTCTCACGCAAGAAGCTGTTTGCAGGGTTTGGATATCGTGCCTCGCTCTTCAACAATTCTGTTGGGTCGCTGATCTGGCAAAACCCGTTCAGGATAACGCCGGCCCAAGCCACGCAGCCCGCAGGTGCATTGCTGCGCGGACGGTTCGCCGAGACGCAAGTGGCGCTTCCCCCGGACAACCAAGCCCACACGCTGACGGGCTCTTTGATGGTGCTGCTGCCTTACTCCTCTAAGGCATCGGCCCTGGTTTCGTGGGGACGTTGGACCCAAAACGAAGCGTTCCTGCCCATCACGCTCAACACGGCAATCACGGCCAACAATCTACCTTCAGGAGTTACTCCAACTTCGCTCGCAGCTCTGCCGCGCTCCAGTCTGAAAGGGTTGATTCACAACCTTACGCAAGACTATGCGGCCACCACACGTCCGTTCCGCATGCTTCAATTGACGTTCCGCTACAACGACTATGACCTCAAGAACCTGACTGAGGGGATTCTTTTTCCCGCTTATGCGGGATATGGCGACAGTTGGTGGCGGACATCCATCTCGGGACAGCCGGGAACCGCCAATCTGCCGATTGAGAGCGAACCGAAGTCCTTTCACCGCCAGCGAGCCCAGTTTGAAAGTGCCTTCCGGCCGGTTCGAGACCTGACATGGAAGAGCGCCTATCGCTGGGAACGGTGGAATCGCGAGCGCCGCCAAGTGTCGCACTTGACGGAACACGGCCTTCTTACGTCGCTCTCTTATGCGCCCTCGAAGGTGTTCTTTACTCAGGCAGGCTTTCGTTACTTTGATCGCAAGCCGGATGCCTACGATCCGGGAACTCTTGAGCCTTCTTTCCTGCGCATGTTCGACCAGGCTCAACGGCTCCGCAAACAGGGAGACGCCTTGGTCTCAGTGAACGTTCGCCCCGACGTGACCCTTTCTGCGTCCTGGTTCTATCTCCATGACACTTACGACAAAACCTACTACGGCTTGCACCAGCAGCTATCCAATAGCCTGTCGGCCGATGCCACGTTTAGCCTTGGTGAAAACGCGAGCATGTATGCTGGATGGGGTTATGATCGCGCGGGATACGACTACTTGTCTGTCGCCAAAACCAGCTTCCCTTACAGCTTCGCGAACAGCTGGAGCCGCGACACGCGAGATCGTGTCCATTCAGCGCATTTTGGGTTGTCGGGTGCCGCCATCAACGGCAAGCTGAGTTACCAGCTCAACTATGCGAGCACACTGGCACGGATGATCATCAACACAGTGAATCCCAACCAGGTTGTGCCCAATCAGGTGCTCAACGCCCAGGCTTTCCCCTTTCCGGATGTGAAGAACCAATTCCATGAGGTTCGTTTGGAAGGTTCCTACGAGATCCGGCCGCGAGTGCGACTAGGCATGTACTACCTGCTCGAGCCTTACCGGCTGGGCGACTTTGCAAAAGACGTCGTCTCTCCTTACGATCCGGGTAGCATCGCTCCCGAGTTCGATGCCCGCCGCTATCTGTTCCTTGATACGGGTCCGACCAACTACACAGGCAACATGATCGCCTTCTACCTGCGATATAACCTCTTCTGATGGGCGCGACTTCGCGGTAGCTGTTCCGCAATTTGCGAATCCGCATGGAACCCGCGTTCTGAAAACTGCCGTCTCCAACTTCTGCTCAGCGTGGTTGAGTGCTCGACCGTGTCCATCACTCGTCGGGGGAACTCACGATCTGGGTGGTTGAAATGCCCCACCCGGAGATTACTCCTTGTGAATTGATTCACCATGTTTAGTTCAGATTAATGAACAGGTTGAAACCTGTTTCAAATATTATCACCCTTTGGAAGGGCAGCTGCAAAACTCCCCACCGGATAGTTAGACCGGGCGACACGAGGTGACCCTTGAGACGATCACACCTATGGCTGGCTTGCGCGGTCGCAATTCTAGTTGGATTGGTGGCGCTGAAGGTGGCGCGATCCAGTCGCACT
>Ga0163150_10001572_pt1 | contig 37945 bp, 28 predicted proteins | sample OliLakLV19P2IB_FD_148628 | JGI IMG/M metagenome (GOLD analysis project Ga0163150, IMG submission 148628) | Freshwater microbial mat bacterial communities from Lake Vanda, McMurdo Dry Valleys, Antarctica - Oligotrophic Lake LV.19.P2.IB | ecosystem: Environmental > Aquatic > Freshwater > Lake >... | reverse complement strand
TCCAGTCCCGCCCCAGCGACGGCGACCCCGGCTGGCTCACCCTCTGGCGCGGCTGGCAGACGCTCATGATCCTGGTACGCGGGTATGAGCTGGCGATCAAGACGTAGGATGTGGGGAAAGATCAGGCCGTAACAGCCCAGGTCGCCGTAGCCGAGGTCATCGGCGTAGATGATGATGACGTTCGGCGGTGCGGCGGAGGCGGCGGAGGCGCAAGCGATGAGCGTCGCAAGTAAATAGAGGGTTGATGGCATACAAGACCTCACGGGCAGAAGTTTTTGCCGCACAGATGAATCAATGAACCAGCATAATGGATGCGGGGCGATGCCGGGAAAGAAAAACCACCGGCGCTCAAGGCCGGTGGTTTCTTGCATTATTCGATTATGAGCGATGATTTGGGCGCCTCACCCTCACCCGGCTCGCCCCCGGCACGACCTCGCCACCCTCACCCTTCGGAGGGAGAGGGGGCGGCATCACGCCTGCGCCTGCTGTGCATATTCGCGGTCGATCACCTTGCCCGGCTCGGGCACCGGGTACCGGCCCTCGGCGTTGGACTTTACCGGCGGGGGCGAATCCATCGTCCACTTGTCGATGCCCGGCGCCAGTTCCACTTCCGACTTCAGCACCGCGTCCATCGTCCACTCCTTGCCGGTGTGGGCGGCAATGCGGCCGAGGTTGCAGGTCATGCTCGCCATCACGCCGCTCTCGACTTCGTTGTACGGCTTGTCGGCGCGGATGGCGGCGACGAGGTCGTTCCACTCGTTCTGGTACGGGTCGCGCTGGTCGTTGGGCACCTTCGAATCCCAGATCGGCTTGGAGTGGTCGAGGCTGGAGAAGAGCCGCGAGGGCAGACCGCAGTCGCCGCCGGCGGAGAGGATAGCGTTGCCTTTGGTGCCGTGGGCGTGCGAAGAATAGATACCTTCGGCACCGTCCATGCAGCGGCCGTCGAAGAAGAGTTTGGTGCCGTCGGCGAAAGTATATTCGACGCCGTAGCTATCGAGGTTCTGATCCACCCAGTCGCCGCGGTAATGCCTGCCGCCGGTGGCTTGCGCCTTGACCGGCCAGGCGTTTTTCATCCAGCAGAGGTGGTCGACGATATGAATGTAGTAGTCGTTGAAGCAGCCGCCCGAAGCCCAGAGGAAGGAGTGGAAGCGGGAGATCTGCCAGAGCAGTTCGCTGGGCGAGCCGGGCCATTTCTTGGAGCGGAAGGAGGCGAGGTCGCCGCCGGCCATGCGGTAACCGCGCATGGTGACAATGTCGCCGATCTCGCCGTCGGTGATGCGCTTCTGGGCTTCCTGAAGGGCGCGCTGGTGGCGCGACATCAGGCCGACGCCGACCTTGAGGTTCTTTGCCTGGGCCTTCTTGTTGAGCTCGAGCATGCGGCGCGAGGAGGGGCCATCGGTGGTGACGGGCTTCTCCATAAAAACGTTGAGGCCCTTCTCGATCGCGTAGGTGTAGTGAACCCAGCGGAAGGCGGGCGGCGTGGTGAGGATGACGATGTCGCCGGGCTTGAGCAGGTCCATGGCTTTCTTGTAGGCGTCGAAGCCGATGAAGTGGTTGTCCTTCACGACGTCGTAACCCGGGCGCTTGCTGAGCCCGCCGACGGAGCCTTGCAACCGGCCGTCGAAAACGTCGGCCATGGCGACGAGCTTGAGCCCGCCGTCTTTCGTGTTGAGCGCGTTGGCGGCGGCGCCGGTGCCGCGTCCGCCGCAGCCGACGAGCGCGGCGCTGATCGTGCCGCTGCCCGCCGCGTGGGCGACAGGGGCGATCGATGAGAGCGTGGCGGCGGCGGCGGTGAGCGTCGTGGTGGTGGCGAGGAAGTCGCGGCGGGAGGTGTCTTTCGTCGTCGAATCGTTCACGGCGGATCTCCTGTGGTTTTATGGACTGCCGAGTTGCCGGAACCAACCGGCGCAGCCGATGAGGGGACGGCTACGGTGGTATTGGCTGGCCGAGCGTGAAGGTTGCAATGTTCGCTTGGAAGACGCGAAGACGCAAGCATTGTCGGCTTCATCAAGCATGTTACGGCAACTGCCCACGGCCCAACCAAAAAAAAACCCGCCTTTCGCGGCGGGATGCGGGGATCGAATGGGGGGGCGCGTCAAGCGACGTCGCGACGGCGACGGATGCACAGAGCAGCCAAGGCGAGCGGGAGCAGTCCGGCCGTCAGCGGCTCCGGCATGGCCGCCGCGGGCGTCGCCTGTGCGAAAGTGATGTCGAGGGAAATAATGGCATCGAGACTGATGGCGATGATGCCTTGCACATTCAGGAAAATCGTGTTGGCATCAAACGTGATGTTGCCGGCACTGAGGGAAGGGTAGCTCGTCGCAGGGTTGAGTGTGACGCCGGTGATGGATGCGATGGAACCGTTCACGTCGAAAAACCGAAAACCATTGAACGCCGCACCCACGTTATCCCCGCCGATGTGGTCGGTAATGAGGATGTTGGTGCCGGAGAAATCGACATCGAAAAACTGGTTGAAGGAAGTCAGTTCGACTCCCGCGCCGACGACCGAGTTCGTGGGGCCGTCGACCGACGCGGATGTATCTGGATATAGGTACGTGGTCTGTATCGTTTGGCCCGTCAGATTCGCTTGCGCGACAGCCGCCGAAATCAACACAACACCCACGATACACGCACTGAAACACATCGAGCGCATGAGAGTGCCTTTCGCTTTTTTTCGTCCGATCCGGCAATCGCCCCGTAGCGGGTGCCGAATCAAAGAAGTGCCTTCAACTCCGAAGACTCGCTTCTCTTTCTCGGCCGCAGGGTAGTTGAAGAACGGAATAACACCAGGAGAAATGACCTAAATAATTGAATTTAGGTGAACAAAACCAGCCGGGGCCTCTGAACAACCCATTTGCCTCTGAGGAAGGCAAGAAAGCAGCGAAAGAAAAAAGCATCGAAACAAGGACTTTTTCCTGTGCTCCTGTCTTTCTTAGAGGCCCTTCCGTTATTGCGGCGGGTTTTTTCAGAATGCCCATCTGGCTAAATGGGCTATTCAGCAACTGCCAAGCTGTTCGTGCAAACGTCGCCTTCTCGAAAACCGAGGCAGAACGGCTGATTCAAGGGACCGCGATGCGGATGAAATCATCGACGATTGCCGCACCAGTCGGCACCGTGAAGGCCTGCTCGTTCGCTCCCGCCGCGATGGTTCGGTCGTGCGTCTTCCCCTGACCCGCTTCTTTCCAGGCGTAAGTCACCTTGCACGGATGCGGCGGCGGCGTGCGGTGGACGCCATACAGCTCGGTGGCGATCAGGCCGGTCGTGAAGCCGCCGGCGAAGAGATTGATGCGGATGAGTGCGGACTTCGCGGGTGCCTTGATCGGGGCTCGGCCGTAGACCCAGCCGCTGGAGTATTCGTTATCTGCCGGCAATTCGGCCTTCGCCAGCGGCTGCCAGCTCTTTCCACCGTCGACCGAGACCTCCATGCGGAAGTCGCAGCCCTGCGGCGGCGGCACGCGCACCTGGAACCGAGCGGCCGCGCTGATCTCGAGCAATTCGCCGGGGGGCGCGACGTTGAACACGACCTGGCCGGGCTTGTTGTTCGTCGTCGTGTAAGCGAGACGCTGCTTGGCGCTGCGCGGCGTGTATTTCAGGTTGGCCGAGCGAAGGTCCTTCGCTTCGACGCCCGCGATCTGCTGCTCGCTGAGTCCGAAATCCGGCACGACGGGCACCACGGCGCGCGTCGCGGAGCGGTAGGTCACGCGCGAGCCGCCGGGCTTGAGCCGCGGATAAATTGCTTGACTCATCTGGCAGACCGTGGTGAAGGTCACCGCGTCGAGGCCCGCCGATTCAGTGAGGATGAAGCGGAGTTGCCAGCCATAGCGGCCCTTGGCGAGGTCGGTCAGGTCTTTCTCGAACGCGCCGTCGATCGTGCCGGCATCCTGCCAGGATTGGCCGGCATTGGTGGAGATGGCGAGCGCGACGGGGCCGGTCGTCTTGCCGGTGACGACGAGGCCGCCGGTCGCGGGCTTGGTCATCGGGTTTTCATCGTCGGCCGGGTCGCCGGCGATGACGTAGGGCGAGAAGTGTGTGAAGGTGACGGCCGACTCTTTGGGGGTGGAAGCGAGGAGACGGGGTGACCGCGTGGGTTGATGCTTGAGTTGTGCGAAGCCGCGAGCGGCCTCGTCGATGGCCCCCTCACGCCAGGCATCCGTGCCCAGGTCCGGCGTGTAGATAAACTCGGCGTTGCAGTAGGAGGCGTTGCCGCGCGAGTTGGATTTCGCCCGGCCGTGTGCACCGGCGTGCCGTTGTTGACGAAGGTCCAATCGCGGAAAGGCGCGCCTTTCTGGACATGCCAGAAGCGCCGCTTGCCCGGCCCGCCGAAGTGGTCGCGGTCGAAGTAGCGCGTAAAGGTTTCGCCGCGGCGGAGGTTCACGATGCCGGGAAGAGCCTCGTAGCCGCTGTGGTACATCTTGTACCAACCGTCCGGCTTCTTCGCGACCTCGTTCCAGCCCTGCTTCATGCCGTTGAAATCAGCGGGCCAGGCGAAGGGATAATGCGGCAGGCCGCGGTCGTTGGGCCCGACGATCGACGGGTCCTTGACCACGTCTTCGTAGCCCGCGACCACGCCGTCCTTGCGGAACACGAGCCCGGCCATGTCGGTGTCGAACGCGTGCCAGCCGCCGCCGTAAAAGATTTCGCTGTTGGTGTGGCCGGGGAACGCCCGCCGCCGGGCCTTCATCCCCAGCGCGTTCCAGTAGACCTCGTTCCACGCGTGTACGGTGCCGCACAGGCCGTAGCCGTAAGAGAAGCGGGCCTTGCCGGCGTCGTACACGACCATCTCGTAGTCATCGTTCCTTGCTCCGGGCACGATGCCGGGCACGAAACACTCCTGCGGCGAGTGCAGGTGGAACTGATGCGCGAGCAACCATTGGAACACGGCAATGGCGCGCTCCTGCTCGCCCTTGATGTTTCCGGTGGCAAACGCGACGCAGTCGGCCGCGGTCTGGAACGCGCCTTCGCCGGGGTAATGCGGGTGGTCGGTACGCAGCGTGGGGTCGCCGACGCCGGCGAGGAGAGAAGAGGACATGCACAAGTGAAGAATGAGCGCAAGCGGGCGACGCATCAGCATTCTCCGTCGATTGGCAATTGGACCGGTGACCGTCTTGGGGTGGCACTGACGAGGCCGCACATCGTAATCGAGCGCACTGATCAATCGCCACTGACAAGCTGCGCGGACTCCGCTTGTCAGTGCCACCCGGCGGCGCGCTCGCCAGTCTTGTGCGGCCTTACCGCTCCTCAAACTTCCACTGCCGCGTCGGCCGGGTGTCGGTGGCGCCGTTGGCGTAGAACTTGATCCACTGCACCTCGAAGATGCCGGCCGCGCTGCCGAAGTCGAGGCGAAGCTCCAGCGTCTCGCCCTTGGCCCGGATGGGGATGAGGTATTCGTGCCACTCGCTGTCGTGCTTGATGTTGAAGGTCTTGATGCGGGTGTCGCTGAACAGCGGGAACTTGTCGCTGAGCCACCAGAGCCTGCCCTCGCCTTCGCCACTCGCTTTGAGGCGAATCTCGACGAGCGACGCCTCCGGCGAGTTGCCCGCGCCCGGGATGCCCGCGATGCGGATCGACGGCTCCTTGCCGGTGGACCACACCGTCAGCAGGCCCGGCCCGACGGTGAGCGTCACGTCCTTGCCGGCGATCCAGCCGTCGACATCCTTGTCGGTGCGCTTGAGCACCGGTGCGATCGGGGGATCGGGAACCACCGGGGGCTCCGGCTTCTTGCCATCCGCCACGGGTACGACAGGCTTGACCACCTCCGGCGGCGCCTTGTCGGTGGTGGCGACCGGCGGATCGGGCGGACGAACCGGCACTACATCAATCGTCTTGTCCTTCGGGTTTACGGGGACCGCCGCCGAATCCTTCGCGGCGTCCTTGACGGCGACATCCTTATTGTTTGAGTCGGCGCCGCCCGGCCGGGTGTCGAGCACGTCGCGATCCTTCGCGGCCGCGCGATCGGTGTTGCCGGCAAGCGACGGATCGCGCTCATCGCCCGGCCGGCCGGCGATGCCCACGACCACGGCGACGAGGATGATGCCGACGGCGACCAGCGCGGCGACGGCGGCGGGGCTTAGCTTGGCCGGACGTTTCGCCGCGACTGCCGGCGCCGCCTTGATTGCCCGCTCCACCGCCAGTTCCTGCGCCCGCCGCAGGTCGGCCAGCAGCAGGTCGTAATTCGCGTAGCGATGGTCCGGCTCGGGCTCGAGCATGCGGGCGATCACCGCGGCCGTCTCGGGGCTGACGTCGCCCCTGATCTCGCGCAGGTTCATCGCCGGCCGCTTAAGCCGCTCCTGCACCACGTCGCGCGAGGTTTCGCCCTGGAACGGCGGGCGCTGGGCGATTAAGTGAAACAGCGTCGCGCCCAGGCTGTACATGTCGGCGCGGAAGTCCACCGGCTCGCGGCGGATGATTTCGGGGGCGACGTAATACGGCGTGCCGACGAGCCCGGCCCCGCGCTCCTCGATGTGCGCCAGCGAGCGGGCCGTGTCGTAATCCATCAGCTTGCAGACGCCCTGACCATCCATCTGGATGTTTGCGGGCTTCACGTCGAGGTGCGCGAACCCCGCGTCGTGCACCGCCTTGAGCCCGCTGGCGATGTCGATGGCCATGCGCAGGGCCCGGTGCTCCTCGACGAGCCAGCGGTTCTCGATCAACTTGTCGAGCCGGTCGCCGGTGAGCAACTCCATGACGATGAACGGCCGCTCGCTCTTCTGCGCGACCTTATAAATCTGCACGATGTTCGGGTGCGACAGGGCCCGCATGGCGCGGGCCTCGGTGAGGCACTTCTCGATGACGTCGATGCGCTGCGAGCCGTTGTTGCCATCAACGCCGTTGCCCGCGGCCGGCGCGGCGAGGAACACCTTGACGGCGACGTCCTTGCTCAGCTCGTGATCGAAGGCGTGATAGACGATGCCGGCGGTGCCGCGGCCCAGGAGCTTCTTGAGCACCAGCGAACCGACGACGCCGGGCACGGTCATCTGCGTGCGGCAGCGCGGGCAGCCGATGTTGGAGAGCGGCTCGATGTCGGCGACATCGATCTCCGTGCCGCACCCGGGGCAGGGGATTCGAGCGACGCGATCGGCGAAGGCTTGGGTCGTCATCGTGAAAACAGCGGCGGGAGGCAGGATTATCAAAAGGGGGCTTGATGCTTATCGGCGACAAGCGGCCGCCGCGAACAGTCGTCCGCATTGTAGGAGGGACAACTCGTTAACCGGCCGGGTTGCCCGAAAACCCCAAGCCCGACGATGAGGCTCTGCGAATCGTCGGGGTATCGGCCTCGATCATTCACTTAATACCCCGACGATTCGGCGGACCTCATCATCGGGCTTGGGCGCCTGTTTAATCCTTCCCGAACACCCATGCGTCGCGAATTTTGTTGTCCTTCTCGTTGAGCACGTGGATCGACTGGATCTGCGTCGTGCCCTTGGGGAGGCGGATGATCAGGTTCTGAAGCTTGCCGGTGACGCGAACCTTGTCGATGACCAACTGACGGACCTGGGTCGAAGCCACGATGGTGGCCTCTTCGGAAAGCGTCAGGGCGTTCTGGGCGTTCTTCGGTTTCGTGTTGTACTGGAGCCGCAGCGACCCGGCGGTCTCGACCTTGATCTTGAGGACGATCTTGACGGTCCCGGCCCGATCATCGAAGTCCGTCTTGATCTCGCCGGTCTCGATGCGCGGGTCGTTGCCGGTGCTCTCGATGTAGATGCCGGCGGCGTCGGAGAACATCTTGCCGTCGTGAACGGTCCAGCCGCCGTGTTTGTTGGCGGAGACGACTTGCCGGGGAACGACCGGAGCGGCGGCGACCAGGGCGGGGTCGAGCATGAATCTCTGGTCGTTGATGCCGACATTGTGGCACTCGATGGCGATATGGTTCACGCCGGGCTTGAGGTGCTTCTTCGCGTCCTTCAGGTGGATCGTCTCCATCGTCAATCTCGACGTCGCCTGCGTCACTTTGGCGGCGGGGCCGGTGCCGGTGAGCGTGACGCTGCGATGCACCTCGTGGCCGTTGATGTAGACGGCGATGGCGTCATCGAACCGGCCGACGAGCGACAACTCGCCGAGCTTCGCCGGGTCGTCCACCTGGAACGGGGCGCGGGCGTAGACCGCGGAGAACTTGCCTTTCATCTCCTTGAGCGGCGTGCGCGAGTCGTTGCCGTAGCCGAAGCCGGCCTCGCCCAGCGCCCAGCCACGGGCCTCGAAATCAGCGGCCTTCCACTTCGGGTCCGGGTGCTTCTCGCTCGCCAGGTACAGCCAATGCGCCGCGCGCCGCACTAGCACCAGCGCATCGCTGTCAACTTCGTAAACCTTCTTGTCCGGCAGTTTCGCGAGCTCCACCATGATGTGGGGTTCAAGCTTCGGCGCGGGCTCACCGTTCGCAACCGGCGGGGGCGTCACCGGCTTGACCGGCTCCGGCTTATGAACCACCCGCGCCGGCGTGGTCGCGGCCACCCCGGGCGGCGGCTCGTAATGGAGGCCGTCGACCTTCGTTCGCTCGTAATAGTCCAGCAGTTCCTTCGCCTGCTGCGACGCCCGCCCCTGCGGCCCGGCCATGACGATCGATTTGATATTGCCCGGCAGCTTCGCGTCGAGGGTAGGAGCCTTCGCCGTCGTCAGCGACACGCGAAACTTGCCCAGCGTGTGCCGCGGGTTGGCCGCGTCGCCGTGCGTGATGGTTACGCGCAGGATCGTGCCGTCCGCCGCGGCACCGCCGACGGCTTCGTCGGTGAACTCAATCTGATCGACAACGATGAAGCCGCGACGGTCCTTCTCCTCCTCGTCGATGATCTCGAGAGTGGCCTCTTTCTTGTCGAATGAATGCACGTCCCACATGATCTTCTTGAGCTTGAGCGTGTTGTCGCCGCTCGCCGTGTGTACCACGTTGCCATCGACTTTAAGCTGCACGCGCGTCGACGCCTCCTTGCCGCCGGCGATGAGGAAAGAAATCGTGCGGCGCTCGATCTTGAACGGCTTGCTGACCAGCGTGCCGGTGCCGCGCTTGGGGTCCGCGCTCGCGACGCCGATGCCGGTGCCGTGGCCCGAGTTGATCATGTGCTGTCCCTCGAAACCCGCGAGGCCGACGAGGGCGGAGGACGCGATCTCGCCGTCTTTGTACGGCCGATCCTTGAACGCGTTGCCGCTGACGGTCCACTTGTCGGCGAGCTTACCGCCTTCGAAGTTGTCGAACACAATCGGCGCCGGCTTTGGTGCGGGGGGCGCGGCGGAAAGCTCCTTGACCGGCAGCATCACAGCATTCGGATAACCCATGCGCGGCGATGTGGCCCAACCGGTCTGCGGGTTGGCATCGACGAGGCCGGCGGCGCGCTGGTTCTGCTGCTCGAAGTCCACCGCCGGCGCGGCGAACACCAAGCCGCGCGCCGCCCGCGGGTTCGCCGCCGATGCAACCTCGGCCGCCACGCCCGTCACCACGAAGTTTCCACTCGGCGACCGCCCCGGCCCGCCGCCCAAGAGCGACGCGTCCGGCAGCGCCTCCAGCAACAAGCCCGTCACCTGCTCGGGCGGCACGTCGAGCTTTACTTCGAGCACATACGTGTCCGTCGCGGGATTCGTGCCAGTGACCGCGACCGACCCATCCGCTTGCAGCGCCAGCGCCGCCCCGCCCGCACTGCGCAGCGACGTCCACTTCACCGGCTGCCACGCGGTCGGCTCGCGCTTCAGCTCTGCCACGATCTGCGTCTCCCACGACGTCATCGCCGCCATCAACGGATCCACCTTCGGCGGCTGCGGTTGAACGGGCGGGTTGACGGGCGCAACCGGCTGCACCGGCGTCACCGGCGGCACCGGCGACTTCGTGTCCGTCGTCCGATCAGGATCGGGCGGCGTCGGCCTTGCGCCATCGGTGCCGGGCGGTGATCGTGTCCCCGGATCGTCGGTCTCTCCCGGCCGGTCGTTCGACGCCAACCGCCCGCCGTCTCTCTTCGCGGCGTCCTTGTCACCGCTTCCACCGCCGGCCGCCAGCAGGATCACGCCCACCACCACCGCGATCCCCGCGGCGGCGAGCCCGATGATCAAGCCCACCGGCTTCGACTTCGGCGGCGGCGCGGCGAGCACCGGGCGCGGCCGGCGCGCGGTCGCCACCGGCACCGACGGGTCGCGCCCCATCGCCGGCTCGAAGTCGCGGATCCCGCCGATGTCCGCCGGCTCCCCATGCACCAGTTGATCGAGCGTCAGCTTCAGGTCGGCGATCAGTTCCTCGTAGCTGCCGAAGCGATCGGCCGGGTCGGTCTCCAGCATCCGCGCCAGCACGCCGGCGCCACGCGCGCTGATACCGGGCTTGAGCTGCCGCACGTCCGGGGCCCGCTGCTTGAGCCTGGCCCGCATCACGTCGCGCGACGATTCGCCGTCGAACACCGGTTGCCCCGTCATCAAGTGGAACACCGTCGCGCCGAGGCTGTAAATGTCGCTGCGAAAGTCCATCGCGTTGCCGCGGGCCGCCTCCGGCGAAATGTAGTACGGCGTGCCGATCACCACCTTCTCGCCATCGCCCGTCGCCGCGTGAACCACGCTGAAGTCCAACAGTTTCGCCACGCCTTCGCTATTGAAAAGAATGTTCCCCGGCTTCACATCGCGGTGCAGCAGCCCCGCGCCCTGCGCCGCCTTCAGTCCCTGCGCCACGTCCAGCGCGATCTCCAACCCGCGCTTCTCATCGGCAACCCAGCCCTCCTTGAGCATCACGTTCAGCTTGCCCGAGCCGACGAGCAGCTCCATCACAATGTACGGCTGCCCGTGCCGCATTCCGATGGTGTGGATGTGGACCACGTTGGCGTGATTGATCGCCGCCAGGGCGCGGGCCTCGGCGACGGTCGCCTGCACGATTTTTTTGTCGTCCCCCTCTTCGTTCTTGAGGATCTTCACCGCGACATTGCGGTGCAGCGTGGCGTCGAGGGCTTTGTAGACGATGCCCGCCGACCCGACGCCCACGACTTCCTGAAGCATCAGCGCGCCGAGCTTGCCGGGCACGCGCAGGTCGGCCTTGCAGTGCGGGCAGGCGATCACCTTAAAGGCGGTGACGCCGGCAACATCGACCGACCCGCCGCAGCCGGCGCAGGTGGTCGTGTCGAGCTGGTCAAAAACGAAGTCCATGCGGTGATGACGCCCGGCAAGTGTGGGACAGGCCATGATAACACGGCACGCGAATCCGGCAGAGGATTTCCGCGATTGGGACAGGGCAACCGCATGTACAGACCTACGCGGTGCCACGGGGCGGCTTGGCGACCCGTGTTACGTGAATTGCACCGGTCGCCGAGCCGACCCGTGGCACCGTCAAGTCGGCACCGCCCCCGGCTCCCGATCCGCGCCCCCTGCTATCCTCCCCTTTGTGAACGTCGTGCAGCTCACGCCCGGCACCGGCAGCTTCCACTGCGGCACCTGCCTCCGCGACCACGCCGTGGTCCGCGCCATGCGGCAGCGCGGGCATCACGCACTCATGGTCCCGCTCTATTTGCCGTTCGTCACCGACGGCCCCCCGGAAGAAGGGGCCGGCGCCGACAGCCCGATCTTTTACGGCGGCGTCAGCGTCTACCTCAAGCAGAAGTCGTGGCTCTTCCGCCACACGCCGCGCTGGGTCGATCGACTGCTCAACGCGAAGTGGCTGCTCAGGCTCGCGTCGCGCAAGGCCGGCGCCACCGACTCGCACGGCCTGGGCGACCTCACCATCTCCATGCTGCGCGGCGAGGAAGGCAGGCAGGCCGGCGAACTCGACAAGCTCATCGACTGGCTCAAGACGCAACCGAAGCCGGATGTGTTCTGCCTCTCGAACGTGCTGCTGGTCGGCATGGCGCGGCGATTGAAACAGGCGTTCGGTGCTCCGGTCGTCTGCTTCCTGCAAGGCGAGGATTCCTTTTTGAATGGACTGGGGCCGGAGGCCCAAGCCGCGTGGGACACCGTCGCCCAGCGCTGCAAAGATGTCGACGCTTTCATCGCCGTCAGCGATTACTACGGCCGGTTGATGGCGGATCGCCTGCACATCCCGCCGGCGAAGATGCACACCGTCCACAACGGCATCGACACCACCGGCTTCGCCCCCGCCGACCAACCCGTCGATCCCCCCACCATCGGCTTCTTCGCCCGCATGATCCCCGGCAAAGGCCTGCACCTCGTCATCGACGCCTTCCTCGCCCTGAAACAAAAACCTCCCCTCTCACGCTTGCGTCTTCGCGTCTCCGGCGCCAAAACCAGCGCCGACGAAAAGTACGTGCGCGAGCAACAGGACAAGCTCACCCGCGCCGGTGTCGCGCAGGATGTCTACTGGTCCTTCAACGTCACCCTCGAAGAAAAGCAGGCCTTCCTGCGCACCCTCACGCTGCTCTCCGTCCCCGCGACCTACGGCGAATCGTTCGGCCTCTACATCCTCGAATCCCTCGCCTCCGGCGTCCCCGTCGTGCAACCCAATAGCGGCGCGTACCCCGAACTGATCGCGGCCACACAGGGCGGTGTGCTGTGTGAGCCGAAAGACGCGGCGGCGCTCGCCGCCGCGATGGAACCTCTGCTGGTCAATCGCGCGGAGGCGCAAGCGATGGGTGAGCGTGGAAGAAATGCGGTGCTGCGCGAGTTCAATATCGAGCGCATGACCGAGCGCGTGCTGGCGGTGTACGATGCCGCCCGAGCCGCGACGTAACACGTCGCGGACGCCACGGACATGCAGGGCGGTCGGGCTGCGCGAAACTCTGATCATCGCACGTCGCGCGACCGACCGTTTGCCGCTATCGTTGACCTCCGCGACGCGTTGCGTCGCGGCTCGAAAGCCTCCATGCCCCACGACTTCAAAATCACGCGGCTCGTCGAGTTCTCCGACACCGACATGGCGGGCATCGTTCATTTCACCGCCTTCTTCCGCTACATGGAGCAGGCCGAGCACGCCTTCTACCGCTCGCTGGGCATGAGCGTCATCATGCAGGACGGCGACCGCCAGGTCAGCTTCCCGCGCGTCCACGCCTCCTGCGATTACACCCGCCCGCTGCGCTTCGAGGACGAGATCGAGATCCACCTCATCGTCCGCGAAAAGAAGGCGAAGACGTTCGCGTATGAGTTCGTGTTCCGAAAACTCGCGAGCCGGGGCGTTCCCGCCCCGGTGCCTTGCGAAGAAGTCGCCCGCGGCCGCCTCATCGTCGTCTGCGTCACGAAGGACAAAACCACCGGTACGATGAAATCCCTCGAGATCCCGGCAGAGATCGCGGCCCGTGTGTCGCAGGCCCCGCCCGACTACTGCACCCGAACCTCACCAGAGAAAGCTTGATCATGCCCACCACGGCTCAGCCCGCTCCCGGCAGTCTCAACTGGCTTTTCTTCGCGTTCCTCACCGTCGCGAGCTGGGGCGTCTATGGCATCCTGCTGCACAAGGGCTCCCTCGGCATGAGAGCGGCTGGGTCCACCGAGCCCAACGACATCCTGCGCTACAAGGCGTTCCTCTTCGTGGGCATCGCCTACTTCCTCGTCGCCATCCTCGCGCCCGCCGCGCTGCTTTTGATGAAGGGCGCGTCCTGGAGTTTTCCGTCAAAAGGGTTGTGGCTCTCGCTCATCGCCGGCATCGTCGGCGCGGTCGGGGCGTTCGGCGTGCTGCTCGCCTTCGGCGCCGGCGGCAAGCCGGTCGTCGTGATGTCGATCATCTTCGCCGGGGCGCCGGTGGTGAACTCGCTGGTACTGGTGTTCTTCATCGACAAGACCGCAAACCAGTTGGACTGGAAGTTCATCCTCGGCATCGTGCTCGCGGCGGCCGGTGGCGTGATGGTGACGCTCTATCGACCCGACGCGGCGCACCACGCCAAGGCGAAACCGGCGCCGGTGGCGTCGCCGGTGAAGGAATCGTGAGCGATCCTTCGCGGGGTGCCACGGACAGCGGAGCGAGGTCCGCCGAGCGCAGTCGTCCGTGTTCTCAAACCCGAATGACGAACCCGCACGGACGACTGCGCTCGCAGGCCTCGCTCCGCTGTCCGTGGCACCCGGCCTAACCTCGACATGACAGACACCCCGCCCAGCCGCGACGCCATCCGCTCCGACCAGCTCGCCAAGCTGCGCGCCCTCATCGCCGCCATCTCCAAAACCAACCGCTTCTATGCCCCGCACCTCGCCGCCTCGAAACTCACGCCCGACATCGCCGGCCTCGACGACTTCACCGCACGGATGCCGCTCACCACCAAGCAGCAGCTCGTCGACGACCAATCCGCCCACCCGCCCTACGGCTCCACGCTCACCTTCCCCCTCGAAACCTACACCCGCTACAGCCAGACCAGCGGCACCACCCGCGCCCCCATCCGCTGGCTCGACACCACCGAAAGCTGGGACGCGATGATCGGCTGCTGGGGCCGTGTCTTCGACGCGGCCGGCGTCACCGAACACGACCGCGTGCTTTTCACCTTCAGCTTCGGCCCGTTCCTGGGCTTCTGGCTCGCCTTCGATGCGGCGGTGAAGCGCGGCTGCCTCGTCATCCCCGCCGGCGGCCTCGGCAGCGAGTCGCGGCTGCGCATGTTGCTCGACAACGAGGCCACCGTCCTCTGCTGCACCCCGACCTACGCGATCCGACTCGCCGAGTCCGCCGCCGAAGCCGGCATCGACCTCGCGCGCTCCAAGATCAGGCGCGTCGTCGTCGCCGGCGAACCCGGTGGCTCCATCCCCGCCACCCGCGCCCGCATGACGCAGCTCTGGCGCGGCGCCCGCGTCATCGACCACCACGGCATGACCGAGGTCGGCCCCGTCAGCTACCAAAGCCCCACGCGCGACGACCTCATCCACATCATCGAGTCGGCCTACCTCGCCGAAGTCATCGACCCGGCGACCCTGAAGCCGGTGCGCGAAGGCGAGCGCGGCGAACTGGTGCTCACTACGCTGCTGCGCACCGGCTCGCCGCTCTTGCGGTACCGCACCGGCGACCTGGTGCAGCCGGTTTACACCGAGCGCGGCGACATGGGCTTACAGGGCGGCATCCTCGGCCGGATCGACGACATGGTGGTGGTGCGCAGCGTCAACGTGTTCCCCTCGGCCGTCGAAGAGGTGATGCGCTCGCATGCCGAGGTTGCGGAGTACCGCGTCGAGGTCGTGAACCACCGCGCCATGCGCGAGCTGCGCATGCAGATGGAACCATCGCCGGGATGCGCGGATGCCACGGCGCTGGCGAAGCAGATCGAGCGCGAGCTGCACGCGGTGTTGTCGCTGCGCGTGCCGATTCAGATCGTCGCGCCGGGCGCGCTGCCACGCTTTGAAATGAAGGCGAAGCGGTGGACGCAGGTGGGAAACAAGTAAGCCACCGAGACACCGAGAGCACCGAGCAAGGCAAGGGAGGATTGAGAAAGGAACCAGGACGACAACTTGGCCTGTGGTTGCGATGTTTCGCGCCCTCTTTTGTTTTCCTCGGTGTTCTCGGTGTCTCGGTGGCCAATTCGTTCACAGCAGCGGCGACAACAGCGCCGCCGCGCTCGCGGCGTACTGCTTCCACACCGGTCGGCTGCGCCAGAACTCGAGCGTCACTTCCTTCGACTCGTTGAGGTACGACATCTGCGCGAAGCGCAGCTCGCGGGTGATCTGCGCCCCGTACATCAACACGTTGATCTCGAAGTTCAGGTAGAAGCTGCGGACGTCCATGTTGGTCGAGCCCAGCAGGGCGAAGGCGTCGTCGATGGAGACGGTCTTGCTGTGCAGCAGGCCGCCGTGGTGCTGGAAGATCTTGACGCCCGATTCGAGCAGCGGCGCGAAGTAGAACTTCGCGGCGGTGGTGACGAGCCAGTGGTCGCTGCGGCGCGGCAGGATGAGCGACACGTCGACGCCTCGATTGGCGGCCATCAGCAGCGCCATCAGCGTCGGCTCGTCGGGCACGAAGTAGGGCGTGGTGATCACGACTTTCCGCCGGGCCGAGTTGATCGCGGCGAGCAACACGTTGGGCAGCAGGGCATCGCGCTCGCTGGGGCCGGTGGGCACCGTCTGGGCCGCCATGTCGCCGGCCGCTTCGAGCTGCGGGAAGCACTGGTCCATGTGCTCGTGCAACTGCTCGCCGGTGTCGAACGCCCAGTCTTCGAGGAACACGACCTGGAACTGGTGTACGACGGGGCCGACGTACCGGCCGGTGAGATCGATCCACTGGAGCCGCTTGCCGCGCGGCCCCTTGCCGTAGTCGGCGTTGACGATGTTGTGGCTGCCGGTGTAGCCGATCTTGCCGTCGATGACGATGATCTTGCGGTGATTGCGCAGGTCTAGCCGGGCCAGGCGGGCGCGGATGAATCGCACCGGCAGCGCGTCGCGCACATGAACGCCTGCCTCGCGCAGCGTGAGGACGATGGCGTGCCTGCGAAATGTCCACGAGCCCGCCGCGTCGATGAGCAGCCGGCAGGTGACGCCCCGCTTGGCCGCCCGCATCAGCGCATCGCAGATGCGCAGGCCCGTCTCGTCCGGCGCGAAGATGTAGTAGAGCAGGTGGACGTGATTCTTCGCCGCGTCGATGTCGGCAATGATGCGGTCGATGAGCTTCGCCGTATCGCCGATCAACTCAACCTGGTTGCCGCCGAGGATCGGCAGCCCGCCGATTTTCTCCGCCTGAAGAATGATCGGCTCGAGCTCCCTTTCGATCTTCGGGCGAGTGATGTACGGCTTCTGCCGGGCGATACGGCCCTCACCCTTGCGCGACTCGAAGATGATCGCCCGGTGCAGCTTCATGCGTTTGCGGCCGAGCCGCGCATCGCCGAAGAACGCGTAGAGGATGATGCCCAGCTCGGTCACCGCGAGGATGATCAGCAGCCAGGCGAGCGAAGTGACCGGCCGAAATCGGCGGCGGAGGATCACCAGCACCATCGCGAGGATGATGCACCACTTGGCGATGGAATAAATGAGGAGCCAGTTCAATCGAGCTCCGCGATGATGTGCTTCAAGTCGACGCGCGTCCCCCGCACCGCCACGCCCTCCTCGGCGAGCATCGCGGCCTTCTTCGGCAGGCCGTGCGCGTAACCCGTCAGGCCGCCGCCGCTGCCGACAACGCGGTGGCACGGCACCACCGGGGCGAACGGGTTGCGGTTCATGGCGTTGCCCACGGCCCGGTACGCGCTGCCGCCGAGCTTGCGGGCGATGGCGGCGTAGGTCGTCACCTTGCCGCGCGGGACCCGGCTGGTGATCGCCCAGACCTTTTCGTTGAAGTTCATGCCGTCAACAATGCGGCCCGCCATGATCGCGGCTTCGTGCTGGCTGTGGGTCATGCCCCGATTGTATCTGCGGCGGTCGAAGCCGTGCGCGACTCTTCCGCGTGAATCTCGCCGCCGCCCAGCACGCGGATCAGTTGATCCTGCGTCCGCTCGAACCGCTCGATGGCCTCGGTGTTGCGGCGGACGAGCCGGATGAGCACGTTCATGGCGTCGCGCTCGCGCAGCAGCCGGCCGTGCGTCTCGTCGAGCTGCCGGTCGCGCTTGCGCGACAGCGTGCGCTCCCAGACCCAGAGCGCCCCCATGAGGCCGGCAACGCCGAACTGCGTGAGCGAGGTGATGAAGTCGGTAGGCATGGTTCTGCTCCAACTCCCCTCCCTCCCAGGGAGGGGCCGGGGGGAGGGTCGGCGTGGAAATTTCCAGAGACTAAGGACAAGTCAGAATGACCGATGCAAATGACCAATGACCAATGCAAAATGAAAAATGAAAAATGAAAGCCGAAGATTGCAGACGCTTGCGGATCGGTCCGTCACTTTGCATTTTTCATTTTGCACTGATCATTGGTCATTTCTGTTTTGGAGCATCACCCTCCCCCCGCCCCTCCCTAGGAGGGAGGGGAGTAACTCACACGCGCAGCAGCTCGATCAAACTCATATCCCGCCACGCATCCGATTCCCCGTCGCCGTTGAGGTCGAGATGCACCACGCTCTGTCGGCAGGCGAGGCGGTAACGCTGGCGAAACTGAACCGCCTTCGCCGTGAAAACTTCGTTGTTCTCTTCGGCACCTAGCGCCACCGCCGATTCATAGACGTGCGCCACCGTCTTGAGCGCCTCCAGGTCGCGCATCACCGACAGCGACACGATCGCGTCCTCGGTGATGGTCCCGGCACCGTCGGGATCGATGCCGAGCAGCCGCAGCAGGTCATCGTGTACGAACTTCGCCTGCGGCTCGAAGGTGCGGTGAATCACGGTGAGCGACGAGCCGTTGCCCGGCGGGATCGCATCGCCCGCAAACGACCGGCGGAGCTTCGACACCGTCAGCGTGTTCGCATCGACCCGCGCGATCACCTCGCAAGGCACGTTGGCGATCAGCACGACATCGCCGGCCTCGATCTGCGCGGTGATGAAGTTCGCCGTCGCGCTGGTGAGCGTCGAACCGCTGGCGATGCCGTCAGTCACTTCCAGCCGCTTCTGACTGGGGAACGCGACATCGTTGAAGAGCGTGGGCTCGAGGGCGAGCAGGTCGCGGTCGGTGGAGAAGTTCATGGCGTTCCTCGTTAGAAGGTGAGAGTTTCAAGTAGCTGCCTTTGGTCAACCGCATCGCGAGGGTGGCACTGACAAGCGGAGTCCGCGGAGCTTGTCAGTGTCGGCGGCCCCAACGCCCGCACACTGACAAGGCCCCGAGCGGCCTTGTCAGTGCCACCCGGAATGCCGCCGCCGGCGTTTCCACCGGCGGGGGCGTGGAGTTACTGCCTACTGCCTACTGCCGACTGCCGACTGTCAACTGATTCACGCGATCGCCAGCTCGTGGATCAGGCCGTGGGCCGCCTCGTTGCGCATCTCGACGGTGTACTCGCCGACCACCATGCCGACCTCGCTGTCGCCGGTGGCCGCCAGCTTCTTGAAGTGGAAGCTGCGCCCCGAGAGCGGCAGCACGCGCACGCGCGAGGAATCGAGCAGCAGCGCCGCGTTCGTCGGCATCCAGCGCGAGAGGATCACCCGGCAGACGCCGAAGTCGCTCTCGTACACCGCCACCTGGTCGCGGAAGCGGGTGTCGCTGCCGCTGTAACTGCGGCCGCTGGTGATGAAGCTGTTGATCCGCCGCTTCTGAAACCCGTTGACCACGATGGTGTCGACCCGCGCCGACGACGCCTCCCAGATCGAGCGCAGGGCCGCGTTGACCTGCTCCTCGGTGAGCTGGTCGTCGTTGCTGCCGGCGCCGATCGGGAAGCCGCCGACGCCCGGGGCGAACACGTTGGTGGTGATGGCCGGGATCAGTCCGCGCATCGTCCGGCGAACGGTCGTCGAGCCCTGCGGGCTGCTGCCGGCGGCGACGCCGTTGAGCACGCAGTTCTCCAGGTCGCGCAGCATCTCGCGCAGCCGCTCCGCCTTCTGGTAGTCGAGCTCGTCCGCCAGCGCGAGCTGCGCGGCGGCGAGCTGCGAGCCGGAGACCTCGACCGCCGAGGTGAAGATCTGCGTGTAGTTCTGCTTGCGGACGCGGTTGGTGAAGCGCGTGGCCGGGCGGTCGTCGCCTTCGATGGCGGCGTTGCCGAGGATGCGGACGACGACGTTGTCGCCCAGCGCCTCGGCCGTGGTCCCGCCGTAGCCGCGGGTGACGGTCAGCGTGTTCGTCGAGATGCCGGTGACGAGCATCACCTCGCGCGAGTTGACGACCTGCACCTGATCGCCGACGCGGAAGCGGTCGCCGTGATCGACGACGAACGTGGTGTCCGTGCTGGGGTCGCCGTAGGTCGCGTCGTTGATGGTGTCGGTGTTGGGCAGCAGCTCATCCTCGATCCACTCGTGGATGGTGCTCGTCGCCGGCCGGACGGGATCGCCCAGGTGATCGAGCAGCGGCGTCTCGAACGGGCTGACGATGCCGATGACATCGGCGACGTCCTCGGCGAGTTCCGGCAGCGTGGTGCCGGCGGAATAGGTGGCTTTTCCGGTGAATGACATGGTGGTGTTCCTTGGTAAGAGAAGAGTGTCGAGAAGGGACAGGTCTCATTCCCCTCCCTCTTAGGGAGGGGTTAGGGGAGGGTCGTACCTGCGAAAATGCAAGAACGGGCGGAGGTTTGCGAGGATTTCGAGGAGAGGATGCTCCAATGTGGGTGACTTCGGCCGACTCGCCGTTTGTAAATTTGCTGCGCTCCTGTTCATTGGAGCTCGACCCTCCCCCAGCCCCTCCCTAAGAGGGAGGGGAGTCGAACTCACGCCATCGCGGCGCGCGAACCGTTGCGCCGCAGGCGCAGGTACGTGAGCAGGTCGCGACGGTCGCCGGTGCCAGCAGCGACTTGCGCGGCGTCGCTCGTCGAAGCGGAATCACCGCCACGGCCGCGGGCCGGCATCGCGCCCGCCGGGGCGCCTGCACTTGCGAAGGCGCCGGACCGCTGGCGGAAGAGGTACGGCTTACTCCGCCGCAGTTCCTCGATTGCCGTGCGAACATCGGGCTCGGCCATCACCTCGACCGCCGCCTCGGTCAGCAGCCGGGCCACCTCGACGTCCATCGTGTCCGCATCGGCGAGCAGGGCGTCGATTTTCTGCCGGCGTTCGAGCGACGCGATGGTCTGCCGCGTCTGCGCCAGCTCGCTCTCCGCCGCCGTCAGCTTGCTCTGCACGTCGCCGAGCTGCTGCTCGGCCGCCTGGGCCCGCTTGCGGTAGCGGATCGCTTCGGTGACAGGCACGCGGTGGTCGGGGTTCGGGGTGCGGGTGTCGATGCTCGGGTCGATCGCGGTGGTGATGTCCATCGCGGCGGCGTCAGTCGTGGTGGTGGCAACAGTTGAAGCAGTCATGTTCGGCTCCTGAATGGAAGGTGTTTGTTCCCCAAGCCCGATGATGAGGCGCTGCGAATCGTCGGGATATGGCTCTTGGGATGGAACTGAATGAAGGTGAAAGTGTTTTCGATCGCGCTTCTGCTTCCCATTACCCCGACGATTCGCAAAGCCTCATCATCGGGCTTGGGTTCGGTCGCTCTTCTTCCCTGTCTCGCGGCCGGCCCTGCCCGGCCGTGGCTTCATCTGGAGAAGTGGTCACGGAGCCGCGGGAATCCAGGGCCGGCCGCGAGAGAGGGAGGGGAGTGGGAAGTCGGCAGTCGGCAGGAGGCAGTGAAAGGCAGATCGATGTCCGGACTGCCTCCTGCCGACTGCCTCCTGCCTCCTTCCTCACGCCGGACACTCCTCGTACCCCAATTCCGCCAGCACCTGGCGGCGCGAGACGCCGAGTTCGAGCTTGGCCTTCGCGTCCTGCAAGCGCTGGGCGTTGTTCTCCGGCAGCGGGCTGGGCCAGTCGAGGCGGACGCGGCGTTCGTGCGGCTCATTGGGCAGCACGCCGTAAACATCCGCCGCGTGCAGCACCAGCTCGCACAGCCGCTCGATGCCCTGGCCGTAGGTCACGCGCTTCTTCTCGGTGCGCGAGAGCATGCCGAGCATCGTGACCCGCAGGGCGTTCTCGCTGGTGAGGTTGCCGACGCGGTCGCGGATCACCCCCGCCGCCAGCGGCGTCACCGTGCTCGCCTTGTCCATCGCCTCGCGGATCTCGGTGATGTGGATGTCTTCCGAAGGGCACGCGCCGTCGCCGCCGAACTGCTCAATCGAGGCGTCTGGGTTGTCGGTCGCCCACATCTGCCCGGGGCCGACCGGCCGCTCCAGGAACCCATCGATGCCCTTGCCGAGGTACATCTTGAAGCACTGGAACGTCACGCGGTTGGCGCGGTCGCTCAACCGGGTGTTCAGCTCGTCCTGCAGCGGGATGAGCGGCTCGACCTCGCTGAGGCCTTCATAGAAGAACGGCTGCGGCAGGTTCTGGATGTGAACGACCGGGATCCGGCCGAGGCGGTTGAGCGCGTGATCGACGCGCTTGCGATCTTCGCCCGCGCCTTCGTACATCGTCACCGCGCCATCGGTCCACACCTCGGCGCACTCGACGCTCTTGCGCCGGCTCATCGTCGGTCGCCGGCCGAGCACACGCTCGCGCAGCCGGTCGAGGATCGAGTCGCGGTCGAGCCGGTTGAGCACGCGGCGGTAATGGATGACGAACGCATCGAGCCTGCGGTAATCGCTCGGGTGCAGCACCGGCACCGCCCGCGGCGCTTCGATGACCTCCAGCACGAACTGCGAGGCGGCAGCAATGATCGCGTCGCGCTCGTCGCCGCTGCCGGTCGCTGCATCCGAAGATGATGAAGAAGAAGAAGTGGAAGAAGCGGCCCCACCCCGGTTGGAATCGCCGGCAGAGGTGAGAGGGATCGCCGCGCCTTGATCCGGCGCCGGGGCGGAGCCGCGGAGGTGCGAGGCATCGGGTGTGAGTTGAAGAGGTTGGTTGGCGGCCCGGCGGCCGGCGCGCGGACGGATCGCGTCGGTGCGGAGCAGCACATCGGCGTGGCCGTAGACCGCGCCGAGCAGCGCCAGGTCGTGAAAGAACCCGAGCCCGCCGTTGGACTCGAAGACCTGGCGGAGAAACGTTTCGATGAGCGCCGCCCGGCTCGGATCGGGCGCAAGACTCTGGAGCGTCACCGGCTTGGAGAACATGAAATCGACCAGCGCGTGGATGCGCCAGGCGATGTCGTTCTCGATCACCACCTCGCGCTGGCGGCCGGCGCTGCCCAGCGACGGCGCGGCGGTGGGGCCGACGAGCCTGGCCGGCAGGCCGCGCTCTTGGGCGAGGCGGTACGGCCTCCGGCCGGTCCCCTCCGCATCGCTGTCGATCAGGTCGTTGCGATAGTAATCCCAGAGCAACTCGAAGCGCGGCGAAGCGTGGTGCTGGTGCTCATCGATCAGGAACGCAAGAAAGGCGAGGTCGAGGGTGTCCGCAGGCTGGTCGGTGCGGGCGGCGGCAAGTGTCATGGCTTCGCTCCGGGTAGGGTTCGGTGCGGCCGTCCGCACGCGTGTCTACCAAGGGGCGATGTTTCGATTGGCGCGCCGAAAACCGAACAACGGGCATCGACGGCCGCTCGAAGCCTCACGGGAGAAGGGCGTTACGCCAAGGGGCCGCCAAACGGGCCATCGAGAAATGATGTTCGTATTTTGTTCGTACCAAGCACGAATGGTCGGATGCGGACCTTATCCTCGGCATTGAGTTGCAAGCAATCCGACTTGATAAACTCTCTTAGCCCAGAAGACCGCTTGCATGAGACCACACTTGATGCTTTAATATGCAGATCATGGGACGCTCTGAACAAGAACTAGACATTCTCGAACGCATCAGTCAGATCCTTGGCGGTGGTTTGGAGCTAAGCCAGGTATTTCAACACGCCATGGCCTTGCTGAGTGATCGGTTAAACATCCAGCGGGCGTCCCTGTCGCTCTGGGACGACGCGATCGGCCAAGCCCGCATCATCGCGGCGGTCGGCCTGACCAAAGCGGAGATGGAACGCGGGCGGTACGGCCTCGGCGAGGGCGTCACCGGCCGGGTTCTCGCCAGCGGTGAGCCGCAGATCATCCCCGATGTCGCCCGCCACCCCGAGTTCCTCAACCGCACCGGCAGCCGGGACATCGCCCCGCGCAACCCCGCCGGCACCGCCGTCGCCGAAGCCGGCCGGGCCATCAGCTTCATCTGCGTCCCCATCAAAGAGGGCGACCGCGTCGTCGGGGCCATGTCCATCGACAAGCCTTACGTCGATGAACTGCTGCTCGCCTCGGATGCCCGCCTGCTCACCATCATCGCCGGCTCCATCGGCCAGACCATCCGCATCCACCACCTGATGCAGCGCGAGAAGGACGAGCTCCTCGCCGAGAACCAGCAGCTCCGCGACAATCTGCTCAGCAAATACAAGTTCGGCAACATCATCGGCACCAGCCAGGCGATGATGGACGTGCTCGCCACCATCGCCCAGGTCGCTTCGTCACGCGCCACCGCATTGCTGCTCGGCGAGACCGGCGTCGGCAAGGAGCTCATCGCCAAGGCCGTCCACTTCAACTCCCCGCGCCGCGACAAGCCGATGATCCGCGTCAACTGCGGCGCCCTCTCGGCCCACCTGCTTGAGTCCGAACTCTTCGGCCACGTCAAGGGCGCCTTCACCGGCGCGGTGAAGGACAAGATCGGGCGCTTCGAGGCGGCCGACGGCGGCACCATTTTCCTCGACGAGATCGGCACGCTCGACATGCAGCTCCAGGTGAAGCTCCTGCGCGTGCTCCAGGAGCGCGAGTTCGAGCGCGTCGGCGATCACCGCACCGTCAAAGTGGATGTCCGCGTCATCGCCGCCACCAACCTCGACCTCGAGGAGGAGGTCCGCAAGGGCACCTTCCGCGAGGACCTTTACTACCGGCTCAACGTCGTCACCATCAACATCCCGCCGCTGCGGGCGAGGCGCGAGGACATCCCGCGACTCATCGATCACTTCCTCGACCGCTACAACAAGGAGAACAACCGCGACCTGCGCAAGATCAGCCGGGATGTGCTCAACACCATGCTGCGCTACCCCTGGCCGGGCAACGTGCGCGAGTTGGAAAACGCGATGGAGCGGGCAGTCGTGCTGTCAAATGGCGAAGAGTTCACCGAGGACCTGCTGCCGCTCTCGATCCGCATGTTCGCCCACCAGGTGCGCGGCAACACCGCCGACGAATCGATCGAAGCGCAAGCCAACAAGATCGCCCGCCACGCGATCCAGCACTATGCCACGCAGGAAGGCGAGATTTACAGCCTCGTCGTCAACGAGGTCGAACGCCAGCTCATCGCCGAGGCCCTCTCGCACAACGGCGGCGTGAAGACGCGCACGGCCGACTTCCTCGGCATCAACCGCAACACGCTGAACAAAAAGGTGAAGGACTACAACATCGACACGGCGGAGGATTGACGGCGGGATCGGGTGGCACTGACAAGCGGAGCGAGTCCGCGAGCGGAGTCGTCCGTGTTCGCACGCCAGTGGAGTCGCACGGACGACTCCGCTCGGAAGACCTCGCTCCGCTGTCCGTGGCACCCGTCGTTAAATCCCGGTCTTTTCTCACCCCGGTTCCACGAAATCCACCGGCCCCTTGTCCGGCACCAGCTTCGCCGCCACCGCTTCCTGGATCAGTTGCTTCACCGCGGCCCGGCCGGCGTCGCCGTAATCCAGCGTCCACTTGTTCACGTACATCCCGACGAACTTGTCCGCCAGGTCCTTGCCCATGTCCCGCGCATAATTCAGCGCGTAGTCGACCGCTTGCGACCGGTGCTCCAGCGCGTACTGAATCGAGCGCAGCAGGATCGTGGTGATCTCGCGCATCGCGGTCGCGCCAAGGTCGCGGCGGATCGCGTTGCCGCCCAAAGGCAGCGGCAGCTTGCGCGAGTCGGTCCACCACTGGCCCAGGTCGACGACGCAGTCGAGGCCGGCGTCGCCGTAGGTGAGCTGGCCCTCGTGGATGATGAGGCCCGCATCGAACTCGCCTGACACCACGCGCGGGATGATCTGGTCGAACATGACGACCTCGTAGTTCGCCGGCTTGTGGCCCAGCAGCAGCGAGAGCGCGAGGAATGCCGTGGTGCGCTCGCCGGGCACCGCGATGCGGATGCGGTCGAGGTCGGCGATCAGCACCTTGCTCGCCGCGGGGACCACGACCATCGGCCCGTACCCATCGCCCATCGACGAGCCGCACGAGGTCAGCGCGTAGCGGTCCGCGACGAACGGGTACTGATGAATCGAGATCGCGGTGATCTCCAACTCGGCCCGCGCGCTGCGCTCATTGAGCGTCTGAATGTCCTCAAGGACGTGGACGAAGTCGTACTTGCCGGTGTCGATCGCCGGCGTGTACGTCTTGCCGCCGGGCCCGCTGTGGTTCGGGAAGTTCGCCAGCGGGAACCACATGAACGCGTCATCGGGGTCGGGCGAGTGGCCGATGCGGATGGATTGGCGGGGATTGGAAGGCATGAAATGTCAATCGGAAATTGGCCATTGCAAATTGGCCATTGCAAATTGCAAATTGGAGAATCAGTCAGGTCTCCGTCGGTTGCAGGTCAGCGGCCGCAATTTGCAATTTGCAATTTGCAATGGGCAATGGTCAATCTCCAATGCCTGGGTCCTGCACGGCCAGGCGCTGCCGGATGTCCGCCAGCAGCCTCTCTTCGTAGTGCGAATCGCGCTCGACCTCGATGTAGCCTTCGCCCCGGACGTTGCGCCGGCGGTACTGCTCGGGCGTCGCGGTCAACTCGCTGACGAGCTCGACCCCGTCGGCCGAGCCGGTCAGCTTGCGATTCGGGTTGGTCTTGCGTTCGAGCATGACCTTGGCGGTGACGCTGAAGCTGGCGGGCGTCGCCGCCGTGCCGGGATCGACATCGGCGGCCGCAGCCGGGTCGAGCGCGATGGTCACCACCCGCTGCATGTCGCCCAGCGTCGAGGCGATCGACTGTGCCGGCGTCGTGTTGTCGCGGTTCCACAGCTCGAACATCGACGGCGAGACGCGGGGCTTGGCGGTGATCCGGCCGAAACGGTAATCCTGCCGGTCGATCAGAAACCCGTGGTCCCGCAGCGACGACACGGCAGCTTCGAAGGTCCGCCGATAATCGTCGGCGGGGATGGTCAGCGGCTCCGTGACGGTCCAGCCCTCGGCCGCCAGCGGCGTCTGCGTGCAGCCCGCCAGCCACGCCGCGCCGATTGTGACGATGGCGCAGGCGAGGCAGTTTCGCGGGGGGTTGGCGAGGGCGTTATTCATCGCGCGCCAGTCTAACGGGGGAGCGCGAAGCCGCAAGCCAGAGCACCACGCCGCAAGGCTGGTGCTGTTCCCCATCAATCGGTCACGGCCAGTCTGGTGCAACACTCGAACAGTTGTGGCGCGTGATGGGCCATCACCAGCACCACCCTTCCGGGATGGTGCTCCTAACCCGCCGCGCGTTTCGGGTCGATGAAACATTATCGGCCAGGAGGAACCATGCAGGACGGCGGGACGATTCCCGACCAGCCCGTACACGCCCCGTTGAAGGTGCAACCCCGTCATTCGCTGCAGCGCAAGCTCGTGCTGTGGACGGTGATGATGGTGTTCGTGCCCACGCTGCTCTGCGCGCTGCTCCTCAATCGCCTGGCTCACGAGGCCCTGAGCGATGCCCACGACCGCAGCGCCCAGATGCTCTCGCAGGCCGTCGCCACCGCGCTGGTCGGCCGCATCAGTGAAGGCTGGACGCCCGAGGCACAAAGCGTGCTCGACGGCTTGTTTCTCGAGCGCCGCCTCGCGTTCGTCATCGTCACCGACAAGAACGAAAACCTGCTGCACCGCCGCTCGATCGACTCCGAGGCGTGGGCCCGTTTCACCGAGGCGACCGGCGTGCTCGGACTCAACGGCTCGATCGACGTCGACACGCCGATGTTCGTCGGCAACGCCAGCGAGATCGTCGTGCGACGGACGCCGGTGTGGAACACGCCGACCCGCGCCGGGCAGGCCCGGTCGCTTGCCGGCTTCGTCGTGCTGGGCCTGCGCGAGCGGAGCCTGCCCGCGTCGCTCGACAAGCTGCGCACCACGCAGCTCATCGCCGCCGGCGGGCTCTGCCTGCTCTCGCTGCCGTTCGTCTGGTTCGCGGTGCGCTGGTGGACGGCCCCGCTCCGCGCCCTGATGGACGCCACCGTCCGCCTCGGCCAGGGTGAAGCCCCCGCGCCGGTGAAGGTCCACACCCGCGACGAGATCGGCCTGCTCGGCGAGTCGTTCAACGAAATGGCTCGCAACCTCTCGACCGCCCAGCGCCAGCTCCTCACCGCCAACGAGCAGCTCGAGCGCAAGGTCGAGGCCCGCACCGCCGAGCTTCAGGATGTCAACGGCCGGCTGGAAACCGAGATCCGCGAGAAGAACGAGTTCCTCCGCGCCGTCAGCCACGACCTCGGCGCCCCGCTGCGCAACATCGAGGGCATGGCCGGCCTGCTGCTCAGCAAATACCGGTCGCAGCTCGCCGACGATGCCCTCTCGAAGCTGGAGCGCATCAACGCGAACGTGAAGGTGCAGATCGACCTGCTCAACGACCTGCTCGAGCTGAGCCGGATCCGCACCCGGCCGGGCAAGCGCGAGGCGGTGGACCTGAACGTGCTGCTCGAAGAGCTGCGCTGCAATCTGAGTTACGACCTGGAGTCCAGCCGGATCGCGCTGGAGCTCCCCGGCACGCTGCCGACGATCCACGCCGAGCGCAACCGCATGCGGCAGGTGTTTCAGAACCTGCTGGATAATGCCGTGAAATACATGCTCGACGCGGTCGATCGCCGCGTCACCGTGCGCTTCAGCCGCGAGGGCGGCGACCTGAAGTTCGCGATTGTCGACACCGGCAGCGGCATCGCCAAAGAGGATCAGCCGCACGTCTTCGAGGTCTTCCGCCGGGCCACCCACTCGGGCACCCACCACGTCGCCGGCAAGGGCGTCGGCCTCGCCAGCGTGAAGGCCATCATCGACTGCTACGGCGGCCGCATCTGGCTCGAAAGCGAGCAGGGCAAGGGCACCACGTTCCACTTCACCATGAGCGAGCGGCAGGTGATGGCGGCAGAGACGGCGCACACTCCCTCTCCCTCCGAGGGAGAGGGAGGCGAGGTCCTCCGAGACGGGTGAGGGTGAAGCGCCCAATCCACGGCCACACTTCGGATTCATCTCGGCTCATCCGCGCAGCGCACCCTCAATCACTCCGTGCGCCTCACCCTCACCCGGCTCGCCGAGCCTCGCCGACCTCTCCCTCGGAGGGAGAGGTGAAGAGGCACCCCCTCTCACTGCGGGAGAGGACAACCGCAATCGCTGCGCGAGCAGAGCGATTGCGGCAGGGGAGGGGGAGACGACCGAACTTAGGTTTGACGGTAAATCGCGCAAGTTTGGATCAAAGGTGGTCGTGGGTTCTCACCCTCACCCGGCTCGCCGAGCCTCGCCGACCTCTCCCTCGGAGGGAGAGGGAGGCGAGGTCCTCCGAGCCGGGTGAGGGTGAAGCGCCCAATCCACGGCCACACTTCGGATTCATCTCGGCTCATCCGCGCAGCGCACCCTCAATCACTCCGTGCGCCTCACCCTCACCCGGCTCGCCGAGCCTCGCCGACCTCTCCCTCGGAGGGAGAGGTGAAGAGGCACCCCCCTCTCCCTGCGGGAGAGGACAGCCGCAATCGCTGCGCGAGCAGAGCGATTGCGGCAGGTGAGGGGGAGACGACCGAACTTAGTTTGACGGTAAATCGCGCAAGTTTGGATCAAAGGTGGTCGTGGGTTCTCACCCTCACCCGGCTCGCCGGGCCTCGCCGACCTCTCCCTCGGAGGGAGAGGTGAAGACAAAAAAACCCGGACGATCCGCATCGTCCGGGCTCGTTGATTCTGTCTTGAACTGCCTACTGCCCACTGCCTCCTGCCGACTTCCCAATCACTCCGCCCAATCCCAGTAGTCGTGCACGATGGTCGGGCCGGGGTGTTCGCCGGCGAGCTCGAACTTCAGCGCCTTGCCATCGCCGCTGATCTTCACATCGACCAGGTAATCGGTGACGGTGCGGACGTCGCCGACTTTCTCGACCTCGAGCATCTTCACGCGGACCGACTCATCGTTCTCACCCATCGGCTCCATCTGTAACTCGTAGAACTGGCCGTTGGCGTCCTTGGTGAGCACGTTCTCGCGGGTGTACTTGATTTTTGAATATTGCTTCACCGCGGTGCCGTAATGTTCCCCGGCGAGCAGGCCGGTGGGTGTCACGCGCTTGAGGATCTTGCCGCCGACGTTGGCGACGATCACGTCGAACGCGCCGACGTAACTGTCGCCCTTGCGCTTGGGATAAAGCTCATTGATGGACTTGTAGAACGCCGCGTTCTGCTTGTTGACGGCTTGGCGGGCGGCCTCGATGGCCTTGGCGTCGGCGAGCTTGCCGGCCGTGAGGGCCTCGACCTTTTTGTCGCTGGCGGCTTTCTTCTCGAAGTATTCCTTGCGCTTGGCCTCATCGACCTTGCCGTCGGCGCTGCCGGCGGAGGCGGCGACCGTCAGGGCGATGAACTGCCCCTCCTCGAGTTTGCCCTCCCACAGCACCACCTTGGCGGCGGGCGTCACGGCAGGCTCCTTGGGGTTCGACTTCCAGGTCTTGCCCTCGGGCAACTGCCTGGCGACGGGCGCGCCTTGGGCCACGCCGGTGACCAGGAGATACAAATCATCCGTCTTGTTCTCGCCGACCGTGTTGGTTTGGATGGTGCGGATGTTGGGCAGCTCGATCTTCACCTCGACGGCGGCGGCGTTCAGGTCGGCAGCGCCGACGAGCAGCGCGGCGGCGGCGAGGCCGGTGAACAGCTTGACGTTGTTCCACTTCATGAGCGGGCTCCTGTGCGGGAAAGTTGCTTCGTCGATCACTTCTCCCCCAAGGGGGCGAACGGAGGGCGGGAAAGTATAGCAAAACGCAGTGGAACCATTATTCCGCCCATTCCCAGTAATTGTGGACGATCGACTTGACGGGGTTCACCTCGCCGGCGAACTCGAACACCAGCGGCTTGCCGGCGGCGGCGATCTTCACATCCACGAGGTAATCGGTGACGGTGCGGACGTCGCCGACCATCTCGACCTCGGTCATCTTCACGCGGGCCGACTGATCGTTCTCCCCCCAGGGCTCGAGTTGCATCTCGTACCACTGACCCTTCTTGTCCTGGATGAGCACGTTTTCGCGGGTGTACTTGAGCTTTGAATACTGCTTCACGCCGACCCCGAAGTGCTCGCCGGAGAGCAGGCCGGTGGGCATCAACCGCTTCACGACCTTGCCGCCGATGTTGGTGACGATCACGTCGAACGCGCCAACGTAGTTGTCGCCCTTGCGCTTGGGGAAGATGTCGCCGATGGCTTTGAAGAACGCGACGTTCTGCTTGTTGAGCGCGAGGCGCAGCGCCTCGGCGGCCTTGGCGTCGGCGATCTTCGCGGCCGCGAGGGCCTCGACCTTCTTGTCGCTGGCGGCCTTCTTCTCGAAGTAATCTTTTCGCTTGGCGTCGTCGATTTTGTCACCGGCAAACGCGGCGACGGTGAGGGCGATGAACTGGCCTTCGTCGAGCTTGCCCTCCCAGATCGTCAGCGGCGATTTCTCGGTGACGGCCGGTGCCTTGGAACTCGCCTTCCAGGTCTTGCCCTCGGGGAACTGCTTGGTCACGGCCGCGCCGTTGGCGACGCCGGTGACGAGCAGGTAGATGTCATCGGTTTTGCCCTCGCCGACGGTGTTGGTCTGAATGGTGCGGATGTTGGGCAACTCGACCTTGACGTCGACGGCAGCGGCGCGGGCGGCCGGGGCGGCGACCAAGGCGGCGGCCAGCGCGACGAGACCGGTGAAAAGCTTGACGTTGCTGCACATCATGGGTCGGCTCCGGCGTTGCGTGATTGACCTTCAGCCCTCGCGGCGCGGCACGGCGGCGGGGAGAAGCGGGCCAAAAAGTATAACAAAATCCGCGAATGGGCCAGCCTGAAATCGGGTGGCACGGGCAGGCCGCGGCTTTGCGCGGTTTGCCCGTGGCAGTCGATCAAGCACCGTCGAACACGGGCAAACCGCCCCGAGCGGCGGCCTGCCCGTGCCACCCAATTCAAAGCGACCCACTACCGAAAATCCGCGGCGCGAAGCGATTCCGCGCTCCTGATACGGCAGCTTAGACGATGCCGGTTCGCGGTGCAGTTGGTGCAGATGGGTGGGCCGCGGGTGCCACGGACAGCGCAGCGACGCTCGGGGAGCGGAGTCGTCCGTGTTTGCGTGTCAATGGCCTCCCAGCACGGACTGAACGCGATCATAGCGGTGCCACGGGTCGGCTCGGCGACACGTGATGCGCAGTTAGCCGCACGGGTCGCCGAGCCGACCCGTGGCACCATCCAACCAGCCGCTACGGTTGGACTGTGTTCGCTCTAGCACGGACGACTCCGCTCGGCGGACCTCGCTGCGCTGTCCGTGGCACCCGTCGGACCGCTTGCGGCCCAAGTGCCTGCGCCGCTTACGCCCTGCGGGCCGGATCGCTATCCTGTGCCCTCCCCAACCGCACGGAGCTTCCGCATGTACCGATCGATCCGCATCGCCTCGCGCAAAGCCGACGCCGTCGCCATTGTGCTCCTTGACAGTCAGAAGACGGTGCCCGCGGGGTATGCCGGGCTCGACCGCGAGCTGGGCGGGGCGATCACCGAGGCGCTCAAGCGGCCGGAGTTCGCGGCAAAGCTCGGCAGCGTGACGACGCTCTACCCGGCGAAAGGCGCGGCCCGCCTGTTCATCGTCGGGCTCGGCGACGGCAAGCAGCTCACGCAGGCGGTGCGCATCGCCGCGAGCAAGCTCGTCTGCTCAACGTTCAACTCGCGCGTCGAATCGCTGCGGTTCGTCGTGACCCCCGCGCTGGAAGGAAAAAGTTTCGACAACGAAGTCATCGGCTCCGCGATCGGCGAAGGCCTCGTGCTGGGCAACTTCGAGTTCGACGCGTTCAAGGGGACCGTCAATGCAAAGAAGAAGGCGAAGGACAAGAACAAGCCGCGGGTCGACGACTTGAGCGTCGAGATCGAGGCCCCGCTGCGCGACGCCGCCGATCAGGGCCGGCTGGTCAGCGAATCGGCGAACATGGCCCGCACGCTCTCGGCCACCCCGCCCAACGTCGCGAACCCGAAATACCTCGTGGAATACGCGAAAAAAATGGCCAAGGAGGTCGGCCTCAAGTGCAACATCATCGATTACGAAGCCGCCAAGAAGCTCGGCATGGGCGGGCTGGTTTCCGTCGGCGCCGGCGGCAGCGAGAAGCCGGCGATGATTTGTTTGGAGTGGAAGGGCAAGAGTTCCGAGTTCCGAGTTCGGAGTTCCGAGTTGAAGAGGAAAGCTGCCGGTCTAAACTCCGAACTCCGAAATGAAAACTCGGAACTCGGAACTCCGAACTCGGAACTTTCCGGCCCGATCCTCCTCGTCGGCAAAGCGATCACCTTCGACACCGGCGGCTATTCCATCAAGCCCATGCCCTCGATGTGCGGCATGAAGTACGACAAGTCCGGCGGCATGACCGTGCTCGCCGCGATGCACGCCATCGCGAAGCTCAAGCTGCCCGGCCACGTCGTCGGCCTCGTGCCCACCGCCGAGAACATGATCGATGAGGACGCGTACCGGCCCAACGACATCATCACGTTCTTCAACGGCGTCACCTGCGAGATCACCAACACCGATGCCGAGGGCCGGCTGATCCTCGCCGATGCTTTGGCGTACGGCTGCAAGACGTACAAGCCGCGGGCGGTGATCGACCTGGCGACGCTGACGGGCGCGGTGGTGATCGCGCTGGGCAACCAGTGCGCGGGCGCGTTCGTGAATGATGACGACCTGCACCGCCGGCTCTTCGATGCCGCCGAGCGCACCGGAGAGCGGCTCTGGCACCTGCCGCTGTGGGAGGAGCACAAGGACTACATGAAGGGCCATCACAGCGACCTCGTGAACTCCGGCATCCGCGAGGCGGGCTCGATCCAGGGCGCGGCGTTCCTCTCTTACTTTGTTGCCAGGGATGGCGACTTCGAGAAGAACGAGAAGGTGCCCTGGGCCCACCTCGACATCGCCGGCACCGCCGACATGGACCGCGACACGCCGCTGTTCCCCAAGGGGCCGACGGGCTTCGGCGTGCGGCTGCTGGTGCGGGCGGTGGAGATGTGGGATTGATTGCTCGGCAGGGGACGGGTGCTCGAAAAGTCCGGGCGCGTTGATGCCACTGGCAGTCCGCTGCCAGTGCTCTTTGGATTCCTGTCGTTTCCGTCGTCCGTGTGTCCAAGCACTGGCAGCCGAGCCTGCCAGTGGCATCAGTACAGGACCGGCGCGGTTGGGAACCACTTTCGACCCGCGGCCGAACGCTTTTCGCGGCCATCCCCGTACGCCGGTGATCCGCATTCGAAACGGGTCTAGAATCACTTAAATTAAAGTGAAAGCATGTGCATGGCGCTTCTCCGGCGCGACACGGCATGTTACCTTGGCACTCGCATCGGACGAGGGAACCGAACACAACTTGGCAAACGAACGGAGGAACCATGCGCTTTTTCACCGGTGGCGGAGCGTTCTTGGCAATCGCGGCATTCGTGGCGACGACGGCGCAGGCCGTGGTGATTGTCGATGCGCCGCTGACGACGACGAGTCAGCTTGTCACGGCGTCCAACACGCCGATCTTCGGGGGGTTCACCGAGAACCTCGCCGGTGTGAGCCTGTTTTACCAGGCGGGTTCGGCGTCGGGCCCCGCCGACTCGGTCAACGGTGTGTTCTTCGATAACGTGCAGTTCCCCGTCGGCGGGGTTCCCCCGACCGGCCCGCTGGCGCTGACGCGCAACGGCGCGCCCAAGACGCTGACCGTCAATGCGCCTTGGGGAAGCGGCGATGCCAATCCGCGCTTCCAGGCGGCCGGCACCACCGGACCCGATTTCGCCAACCTCAACCTGGTGACCAACGAGTTCGTCTACCTCGGCGCCCCCGGCTGCTGCGGCGGCGCTCACGAAGGCATCGGCCTGAACTTCGGCAGCCTCGGCGCCAACCGCAACGTGTACGTGCAGCTCATCGGCGGCGACCAGGGCTGGAACGGCGACATCGGCGTCACCGCCAACGGCTCACCGGCCGGCACCTGGACCACCGTCGCCAATACCGACGCCAACAGCGCCTCCATCTTCGGCTTCACCGCCACCACCAACGCGACGGGCAACCTCAACCTCGACCTGGGCGTGATTCCTGGCAGCACCATCCCATTCGCCGGCATCGCCGGCGTCGTCATCCTCGGCGAGACGACCTTCGCCCAAGCCCCGCTGACCAACACCAGCCAGATCACCACGCTGGGCAGGACCCTCGCCGCCGCCAATCTTTTTTATCCGCAGGCGCAAGGCGGCGTCGTCGCGCCGGGCACGGTCAACGGCATTCAGTTCGTCGATATCGCCTTTGACGTCGCGGGGCCGCAGGCGCTCGGCGGCGGGGCCAGCATCACGGTGACCCCCGCACTTGGCGGCCGGGCGCGCTTCCAGGACACCGCTGGCACCATCAGCGGCCGGACGAGCTCGTGCTCGAATCGATCGCCAACACGATCAACTTCTTCAACGCCGGCGATGTGATCTCCACCAACCTCGCCGGCCTGCCCGCCAACACGCGGGTGCAGGTGCAGGTCATCGGCGGTGACGCCGGCGCGGGCTTCAACAACTGGCTCGGCGACCTGGAGATCACCGCCAACGGCAACCTCATCGGCCTGTGGGACACGGTCGCCGATGACAACCTGACCACCGCGTCGCTGGCGACCTTCTTCGCCATGACCGACGCCGCCGGCCAACTCAACCTCACCTTCCGCGAGACGCAGCCGAACCCGGCACCGTTCGCCGGCATCGCGGGCATCGTCGTCACCTCCACGCTCATCCCCGAGCCGGCGACCCTCGGCCTGCTCGGCGTCGCGGGCCTCGCCCTGCTGCGCCGCCGGCGCGTCTCCTGAAGCACGGCTCGCATTCACTCATTCAAGAAGGACATCGGAGACCACCGGTGTCCTTTTTTTGTTTACGGATTTATCACGGCTAACATGTAGCGTCAGGCCGTCTCGCCACGAGGGCTCTACCCATGCTCAAGCGCCAAGCCTTCACGCTGATGGAAATGCTCGTGGTGATCGCCATCATCACGCTGCTGCTCTCCATCACCCAGCCCTCCCTCTCCCGCGCCAAGCTCCATGCCCGCGTCGTCGAATGCCAGATCAACATGAACTCGCACTGGCTCGCGCAGACCACGCTCGCCGATGACAACGCCGGCAAGTTCTGGCGGCACGATGATTACTCGCCCGACTACGCCCGCTCCGGCGGCGCCCCCGACAGCCTTTGGGAGAAGCTCACCAAGGGCAAGTACATGAGCGATTTCTCCATCACCATCTGCCCCGTCATCAAAAACTATCCCGGCCCCTCGATCACCTACGACGGCACCTACCGCACCTACATCGACCACACCTGGGCCGGCAGCGACTACGCCGGCTTCGGCACGCAGGCCCCGCAGATCCTCACCGTCTACGCCTGGTTCGCCAACTACCGCCACGGCTACGGCAGCACCACCAGCGGTGCCGCCACCATCTACCTCACCGTCGGCGGCGAAACCGAAAGGGCCTGGCCCCGCACCATGTCCGAAGCCGGCAGCGACCGCGCCTTCAGCGCCCACCGCATCTCCGGCGGCCCCGTCTCCACCGCCCACCACGACGAGGCCCACCTCGGCCTGGGCCTCGGCCGCGCCACCGCCGCCGAACTCATCAACCCCAACGAGAGCCAGCCCGTCAGCTTCGGCGACGGCCACGTCATCCTCCGCCCGCGCTCCCAAATCCGAGAACGCGTCCATATCCCCATCGGCAACGTCGGCTACTTCTACTACTGAAAGGGTTCGGGGTTCAGGGTTCAGGTTCGGGTTCGGGGTCCGCGTTCGGGTGACAATTCAACATCTCGTCACCACGCCGCCCGCACACGCTTGCGCCTCCGCATCCCCTCTCCCATAAGTTTCATCCCCTCCCCGCAACGCCTCCCGATCTCCCACGATAACCCCAATGCCTCGCCGCCCCGCTAAGCACGCGGCGCGTCGCGGGGCGATCGTTCGATTGGGAGCCTTGCCATGCAACTGAACCTGTCCCACACCGCGTCGTACCGCTCGCTCGCCGCCGCCGTATCGCTCAACCCGCAGCCGCTACCGCCGAAGTACGCTCCGCCGCAGCTCGCGGTCAGTAAGTACGACACCGTCTCGCTCAACCCGCAGCCGCTGCCCCCGAAGGAAACCGGCATCGCCGGCCTGCTCCGCAAACTCGACTGGGCATCGCTCAACCCGCAGCCGCTGCCGCCCAAAGAGTCGGGCATTGCTGGCCTCTTCCGCAAACTCGACTGGGCATCGCTCAACCCGCAGCCGCTGCCGCCCAAAGAGTCGGGCATCGTCGGCTTGTTCAGCAAGCTCGGCTGGGCCTCCTTGAACCCGCAGCCGCTGCCGCCGAAGGAGTCGGGCATCGCCAGTCTCTTCCGCAAGCTCGACTGGGCTTCACTCAACCCGCAGCCGCTGCCACCGAAGGAAACAGGCGACGTCCGCACGGAAGCGCAGCTGAACACGAGCGGCGTCAACCCACTCGTCATCACCCGCGATCGCGCCCTTGGGAATCGTTGAACTCACCTGCAAGCTCCGTCCCCAACGCTTAGCGGTCGGGCCGAAGGCTTCGCGCAGGCCCACCCTGACGCCCAATCCGTCGCAGGCGCCGAAGCATCGGTGCGCGGCGACGAAACTCGGGTGGCCCTGCGCAAAGCCTTCGGGTCGACCGCTAAGCCTTCCATGATCAAGCAACCTCCTTCACCACTGCCCAAACTCCGTCGCCCCCGCCCCGCTGAACTCGAAGCTCACCGCCAGGTACCGCAGGGCATCGCACGCGTGGTCCGGCCCGTCCTTGATCGGCTTCGAGTTCTGCGGATTGCTCGGATCGAAGTGATACTCCGTCATCGCCCGGATCAGCCGCGTGCAGACCGGATCGATGCGCAGCGTCCCGCGGTCGAGCCGCCGGCGGATGATCTCGACGCCCACATCGATCTTCGCCCCCTTCGCCACCACCTTGTACCCGCGCCGCCGGAGCAGCTCGATGTCGCTGATGCCCGTCTGCCGGTTGCATTGCCCGCCCGCCGGGTCCACGCCAATCCACGCCGGCCGCGGCCAGTCCGTCGCCTCCATCCGCTTCACCGCCTGATCCATCGTCAAACCTTCTTCCACCATCTCGTCGACCACCTCGATCGTCCAATGCTCCGGCCGCACCGTTTTCCCCGTGAAATCCGCGGGCGGCACCAGCCGGGCCCACAACATCACGAACGGATTGCGCATGCCGAAGTCGATGCCCCCAACGAGCACCGGCCTGGGCAGCGGCTCGTGCAGATTCCCTTTCGCCAGCACGAATCGCAGTGCCCACTCACCAGCGAAGGCGGCGGTCCGCGTGCTGATCGCCCCGGCCAGCACGCGCCTCCCCCCGCCGGGAGAAGTGTCCATCACATGCCGCCCGCCCGGCACCGGATCAAACCCCCGGTACACCATCGCGTCGCGCTTGGGCCGCAGGCACATCATCTCCGCCGCCCACCCGTCATCGCTCGTCCGATGAAAGAGCGCGATCATGTCGTCGACCGCGATGTACCCCTGGGCCTCCTTCGCCCGCCCCAGACAACTGTTCCACAGCACGCACCCCTCGCAAACCCGCTCCGCCGGACACTTCGCCATCACATCGATCGCGCTCCACCGC
>Ga0163150_10001568_pt1 | contig 38025 bp, 31 predicted proteins | sample OliLakLV19P2IB_FD_148628 | JGI IMG/M metagenome (GOLD analysis project Ga0163150, IMG submission 148628) | Freshwater microbial mat bacterial communities from Lake Vanda, McMurdo Dry Valleys, Antarctica - Oligotrophic Lake LV.19.P2.IB | ecosystem: Environmental > Aquatic > Freshwater > Lake >... | reverse complement strand
GACCCCTCTCCCCGAGTACAGGGAGAGGGGAGCAAGATTTCCCGTCGCGAGACAATCGTTGAGAAAATCCGAGACATCTATCGAACCTCGCCCGATCCAGGTCTCCACGCTGCCAGCGAATGGCTATTGCGACAATGGAAAGATGCAATATGGATCAAACAGACCAATGATGCATGGGCCAGTGACCAAGAACAACGCGACTCACGCCTTGATCGAATCACAACCTCATTAACCAACGAGAATGAAAAGCCTTCGCGTCAGTGGTTTGTCAACGGCCAAGGACAGACGATGGTCATTATCCCCGGTCCCGTTGAGTTCCGAATGGGTTCGCCCGTCGCAGAATCTGGTCATCAAGCTGCTGAAAAGCAACACAACAAGCGAATTGGCCGAACGTTTGCGATAGCCGCCACGCCCGTCACGACGGAACAGTTCTTGCGATTCGATGATAAGTTTGGTGACAATCAAACATTATCTTCGGAACCAACCTGCCCGATCGGTAGAGTCACCTGGTACGAGGCGGCGGCCTATTGCAATTGGTTAAGCAAAGAAGAGAAAATCCCAGAGGATCAATGGGTTTATGAATTTACTGCGAAAGAAACGAAGTTGAACCCGAACTATCTTAGTCTGACCGGCTACCGACTTCCCACCGAAGCTGAAATGGAATTCGCGACCCGCGCTGGCGCGGAGACAAGTCGGTATTTTGGCGAGACCGACAAATTGCTATCGCACTATGCTTGGTTCGACAATAATTATCCGTCACGAATTTGGCCAGTGGGTAACCTGAAGGCAAACGATTTCGGATTTTTCGATGTGTATGGAAACGTATTCACTTGGTGTCAGGATCGCTCTAGCGATGTGATGATGTCAGCGAACTCAACGAACGAAGACAAAGAGGGGGCACTAGTGGTCACAAGTACATCAGGCCGCAAGCGGCGTGGCGGGTCGGCTAACATGGCCGCATCGAGCTTGCGTTCGGCGAACCGCTCCAGCTCCAAACTCGTGCCGACGGCCCGTAGCGTCGTCGTCGGGTTCCGCGTAGCGAGGACTTACCGCTGAGCCGTTTTACTGCTTTACTACCGTTATCGAGCATGTCATTTGCACTAGTAAACGTGCCGCCGTAGGCGGCGCGCGAAATTTTTGACATCCGTCGCAAGTACCCGATTCACGATCGGTTCATGATGGAATGGCATTGCCCTAGATTTATCCGTTATTGGCGCACTTTCGACGACCGTAACGAAGGCCCCAAGTTCAATGCCAAATCTTCCAAGGACGCTGATAGCCTACCTAGTACGCCCAAAAACATCCTTCGGAGGCAAGTTAGGAACGGTAGATAGATAGCCCAATAAAAGTGTGCACCAACGGATAAGCCCTGTTATAATTGGAGAGTGTGCGCGTGAGCTTGTTATACGAGACTTAATATGACTGAAATACGAGTTGAGACAACGATAGAACGCGATGGAGAATTGCATCTCCGACAGTTACCATGTCGTAAGGGAGATCGAGTTTCAGCCATCGTATCGATCCCAACGCAATCGGACGATGGAGAACGACAAGCAGCCAGACGGCGATTCTTGGAATTAGCGAAAGCGTCGACGTTCAATTCCGCCGTCTCGTACCCAACTAGGGATGAATTGCATGGACGCAATTGATACCAACATTTGGATCTATAGCCACGACAACCGAGATAGTTGGAAACAGCGAATAGCCCTAGAATTGATAGGAACTCCTCGAAGATTAGCACTCCCCTGGCAGGTAGGCTGCGAATTTATCGCTGCAAGTCGAAAGCTAGCTCCGTATGGATTTACCGAGGCCACTGCTTGGGCTAGTCTCGAGGCAATGCAAGCGATGACCGATGAAGTTCTTTTCCCGAGCGCAGTACTCTGGCGGGCTGGCAAGGATCTCATCGCAAAATACCAACTTTCGTATTGGGACGGTATGTTGGCCGCCGCCTGTATTGAAGGAGGCGTACAAACGCTCTTCACGGAAGATTTTGGCGGATCTCAGGCAATTGAAGGAATGAGGATCGTCAATCCATTTGCCTCCACTTCACGCAGTTAATCTTGATCGAAGTCGCCATGCGTGTTGGGAGAAAAGACGGCTCACTATGACGGAAAGTGCTAAAGGCATATTTGACGCTCCCGATCTGCCGTTGCGTTGAAGCGGCGAATGCTTCATATTGATAGAGCTGCGCCAAGCCCCCCAGCTTGACGTTTCACCCCGCAGGGGCGTGGTGTAATCGGTAGCACGACAGACTCTGACTCTGTCAGTTGGGGTTCAAATCCCTACGCCCTTATTGAGTTTTCGACGTTTCGCTCACTGCATCATCACCCTAAAACGGTGCGAGGTGCTTTTGTGAGGGCGAGATATTTCTGTATGGTCTTCGTCAGACCGAATTCGATGGCGTCGGCGATGAGCGCGTGTCCGATTGAGACTTCGAGTATGTTGGGGACCTGTTCTAAAAAGTAGCCAAGATTGTCGAGACTCAAATCATGTCCGGCGTTGATTCCCAAACCGGCCTTGGTTGCCGCGATCGAGGTCTCTCGATAGCTCGATGCGGAATTGGCTTCGCCTCTCGCAAAACTCGACGCGAACGGTTCGGTGTATAGTTCGACGCGATCGGCTCCCAATTCGGCAACCTGCGACATGGCCGATGGAATCGGGTCCATAAAGAGACTGACTCGGCAGCCGACCGATTTGAGCGGGACGATGACTTGTTTTAACCGATCGAAGCCATCTAATAAATTCCAACCGTGATCCGACGTATTCTGCGCCATGGTATCCGGGACGAGCGTGCATTGTGTTGGTCGAACGCGGAGGCAATGTTCTAGATATTCGCCCTCGAACGGATTCCCTTCGATGTTGAATTCGATATCAGGATGTTGAGAGAGCAGTTCTGCAATCGCATCTACGTCGGCAGGTTTGATATGACGTTGGTCGGGACGCGGATGAACGGTGATGCCAGCGGCTCCGGCATCGATGGCAATTCTCGATAGCCGAACAACATCGGGAACTTGTAAATGCGGTCGCGTGTTCCGAAGCGTAGCGATTTTATTGACGTTGACGCTGAGCTTGGTCATCAGGCTATTCGACTCGAGTTTCCAACAGTCTGGCCAATCGGTAAAAATCGCTGGTCGGTTCGATATACCGAACTTTGGTCACCAATGTTTGCGGGTCGACCAGTTCGCTAAAGGGGACGAACTTGATATCAAATTGTCCGCCGACCGATATCATGACGCCGTTCAGCTTTTCCTCAACCAGCGCACGGTATGCTCCAACTCCAATTTGCGAGCCCAGCATGACATCGAAGGCGATCGGCGGTGCGCATCGCGATTCGTAGCCCAATTGCATTCCATTGACTTTACGGTTCTTCCCAGTTCGCTTTTGATAAGCGGCGGCCATCAGTTTCGAAAACATCCGATTGAGATTCACTTCCGCGATCGAAATATGTCCATGATCATCGCGTGGAATACCTTCGAGATATTTCATCGGAAGGTACTCGACCAGCCCCTCCGCGACGACGATCACGCCATAGTTTCGCCCGATCTTCTCTCGCGCCAACATCACGTCGACGATGCGTTCGATTACTAAATCGAGATGCATAATTTTTTTAGTCGACACGACTCCGGTCATCGGATCGGTGAACGCTTCCTCACCGCGAAGTGGTCCGCATATGTCCTCGACGCTGAGGACCATGCAGGCGTCGCCGGCTAAGGCTGCACCATAAGCCAACCAGCCGGCACTTCTTCCCATGCATTCGCAAAGAAAATAGGCTTGGCCTGCCGCGGCGTCTTGATTGAGATTTCGAATTTCTTTGGCGAGCACTTCGGCGGCTGTAAAGTATCCGAAGGTAAAATCGATTCCGGTGTAGTCATTATCGATTGTTTTTGGAAGATGAACCACTGGCATGCGAACGGCATTATTCGGAAGTTGGTCCTGATAGAGTTTTAATTTGTTAGCGGTCTTGAGTGTGTCGTCACCACCGATACTCATCAAGGCATCGACTCCCAATGATCGCAACCCTTCGTAGACTCGCTTGAGCGGCGCAACACGTTCGTTGTCGTTCAGATGAGCTGGACTGGAAACGCTTTTGCCTGGGTTCGATCGAGCCGTACCAATCATGATCCCGCCAGATGTCCGGGCGAATTCTAAGCGTTCGTAGGATAGATTGATGTAATCTTTTCCTTCGACGAGCGGCGAACTCGATTGATAGTCGATCAATTTGGAATAGCCGTGCTTGATGCCGATGACTTCGATGCCTGAATTGAGAAATGTATAGGCAGCCGAGCTGATAACGGCGTTCGCGCCAGGAGCTGGTCCACCGGCAAAGAGAATGGCAACTTTCTTGAGCGATTGAGATTGAGACATGGGAATCTGGGTCTTCCACTAGAGGCTATAACAAAAAACAGTGACAAGAATGCGTCATCATATCGGCAATCGAAAGCTACTCGAAGGGGCCTAAATCGCGATCGAGGCGGCATAGAGTTCGGCGTAGGCGAGTGTCCAGTCGTCGATAAGTCTATGAAAATGGGCTAAATCGACTTCATCGAGCGGCTGAAAATAGCTGCGAACCAATTTTTCGCGGTTGCCGATGGTTCCGCGAGCCTGAAGGTCCAGCACAAAAACGTCGCTGAGCGGGCGTACTGCCATTTCAAAACGACTGTACTTCGACGCTCGCTGACCTGCCACGATAACCAAGTCGTCGCGAGTGCAGGCGGCTCCCCAACCGTTCTCTCCATAAACGCTCGAAAACTGGAACCCCGGAAATTGGTCGATTAACCGGCGAACCACTTGCTCGACGCGATCGGAAAGCTGCAATCGAATCGTCGTATGCAATCGACGAAGCTCTTCCTGCTTCGCTTTCTTCTGAGCCGCTTCGTCCTGATTCCGCAACCCGCGATTGCTTCCGCGCTCGATCGCTTGTTTTAATCGTTCATCAAAATCAGACATACGGGAAAGACTCATTTATGCCAGAGCAGTCGATTCAAGCGTTTGGCTTGATTTGAGTTTCATCAACCGCTTTTTCAAACTCGGTTGTTTCAGGGGCCGCTGGCGGAACTACGGAAGGAGGCGGCGGAGTGGGACTCGGTTCATCGCGTTTCGTTTGAAAGAATTGCATGAGGTCCGAGAAAGATCGCAACGGTTCTTTCCCTTCTTGCATCGCATCGGTGATTGGCGGCGCAGGTTTCGGTGGCTTCGCCCTCGGACGATTTGCAACGCTCTCATTCGAACGCCCCGTATCCTCTCGTCGATCGACGCGATCGCGTCCTTTTCCTGCTTGGTACGAACCGCGTTGACCAGAACCTTGCTGATTCGGGCCACTACCTCGTTGACCACCTTGGCCTTGTCCGCCACTCTGGCCCTGGCCGCTGCGTTGACCTTGTCCGCGTTGATCTTGACCGGTTGGTCGATTGTTTTGAGAAGGTTGACCGGGTCGTCCCGACTGGCGATCACCAGTTTGACCACGATGAGACTGATTTGAATGTGACGGTTCGCGCGCGTCGTCATTCGAGGAAGGGCGCCGGGCCAATTCAGTACCCGGTGGCAGTGCCGAAAGGGCGACTCGCCGTTTCTCGCGATCGACGTTAACCACCCAAACCTGGAGCAGGTCGCCAATTTGAACGACTTCGTGCGGATCTTCGACGAATTCTCGCGATAGCCGACTCACATGGATCAATCCGTTGCAGTCAGGTCCCAAATCGACAAACGCACCAAAGTCTGCAACACCGATCACGATTCCCCACGCAGCTGTCCCTGACTGAAGGGCATCGATGGTCGGAACTTGGCTCAGCAAAGGAATCGGCATTCGAGCATCGCGTGAATCGGCAAATGGCTGCTGTAAACTTCTAGCAACGACTCGCATTTTTTCGCGACCTACTTGCCAGCTTCGAGCCAATCGTTCGACATCGATCGTCAGTGGCGGTGCCAATTCCGGATCCGTTGGATTTTGTGGGTTGGTCGCCGCTAATACGATAGGCGGACTCAAGGCTGCCGCAACGATCGTCGACAATGGTGCAGCTTTCGGTGATGGGAAAGCAGGTAGCTCGGCATTCTCGAATGCTGCTTCCGAGTTCTTGGATTCTAACTCGGTAGCATCGTTCGATTGCGAGGTTGCGGAGATCGGATCATCGATCGATTCGGGGGCTTTTTGTATTTCAACTTCAGATGCAACGTCAGTCGAAGCCACTTCGGTCGACTCAACGGCGATCGCTTCTACGTCATTCGGTACGTCGGGCACTTCGATAGCAGGCGTTGCGTCCGATGTTTCGTCGACGGTTGCTTCGACGTCAATGGTCGATTCCGACGATGGATTTGATTCGGTTGCGTCGGGCGATCGAACCGGCATCTTCCAACCATCTGGCGAGGCAGGTGGAGCGGTAAGTGGTCCGGCAGCCACCAATCGTTCGGCAAGTCGATAGTCATCGGGATGAACTACGGTTCCATCCAACGGTTGTGTACTACCGAACAAACGCAAATATCCCATCGCCTGTCGAAGCTGAACTTCGGTAGCGCTATCGCGAAGCGATTCGAGAAGTTTTTCGCGTGTCGATAGCTCGAAGTTATCGCGAAGGGAGGTAATAGCGCGCGCTAGCGATTGATTCACACCTGGCAAACAAACGAGTGCTTTCTCGTGACTGTACCAAACATCGATTCCGCGTTCGGCCACGCTGGCTGACACCGCTTGCAACAGGGCAGATTCGAGAATTTCCTGAGGTAGCTCGCGTTGGTAAGAGCCCAATCGCAACCTGGCAGGATCGACTTTTGTCAGTTCGATCAACGGATCTTGCAGACGCCAACCTAACCAAACGGCCGCGCGATATCGCTTGGCAATCTTCGGTAACTCTTGCAGTGCTTGACGAGTATCGCAATAGGCATCGGCACCGGTCCGATCGACGATCGTCCATCGCAATCCACTCTCGCATGATTGCTTCATCAATTCGCTGACCGTATGGATCAAATAGCGCCGCGTATTTCCATTGCTAACCGCGACGAGCGTTACGCGATACTGGTGAATCCATTGTCCGAGGGTCGCGACGTTTTGCGCAACAATATCGGATCGGCTACTGACGGAAGACAATTCGCCAGTAAAATCAACGTGCCCATTAGGATCGACAATGGCAACGGCAGCCGTCTTAGGTCCCATCGCATCGATGACCAGAATCCGATGCCCTCGAACCGGTCGCTGCTGCAACATATCTTGCAAATGGCGAACGGCCATCTCCGTCAATTCGTGATGAGCAGCTTCCTCTAGCTCGGCAAAGACATCATGCTCCAATCGCGGGAGAATGATTTTTTGCAACGCTTCTTCGGAAATTTCCATCAGCAAATTGTTCAGCGGATGCGGACCCGGACAGAGGGCTTCGCGAGCCATCTGCGTCATCGAATGCCGATCGTAATCAAATTTGATCGCGATAATCTGAGATCGTTGACCACGACCCAGCATCAACGCTTGATAGGCTCCGATTCGTTGAAGTGGCTTTCGCAGCTTCGCATAACGTTGCAAAATACTTCGTAGCCACTTGCGGCGTCGTTGGCGCGGCGAAAGCTGTTTTGCGGGCGGCTTTGGGGCCGCTTTCTTTTTATCGAGCTTGTTGCTTTTCGCTTTTGAAACCGGTGTTGCAGGAAAGGCAGCGAGCAATGGGTCGACGGCAGGTGTCGCTTCTGCCAGCGCGGGCTCGGCGACAACGGATTGTATTTCCCCGACGGTCGAGCTCGGCTCGGAGAGCGACTCGACTTCAACCGACGCGTAGCTTGCCGAAAGAGCGTCATCTTCGTCCGAATGTTCGACCGCAATGTTCTCGCCAGCAACAATGTTCTCGCCAGCAACAATGTTCTCGCCAGCAACAATGTTCTCGCCAGCAACAATGTTCTCGCCAGCAACAATGTTCTCGCCAGCGACAGTGTGCTCGCCAGCTATATTTTCGGCAACACTTTGATCGGTCACCACGGCTTCTTGATCGGCAGCCACGACTTCGGCAGCGTTATCCGAAGTGCCGAGCGAAGCAACCCTGCTCGGGTCGGCTGGTTCATTGTCGCTCTTGCCCTTAGCTTCGCGCTCGATCTGTTCGGCAAGCATCTTCACAGACAACTGTCCGCGCCGAAGGATCTGTCGACCTAAGCGATGAAGCAACTGTGCATCTTCGCTTAGCAAAATCTGGAGCCATTGTTTGGTATCGCTCCAAAGCTGCTTGGCTTCTTCCGGCGTCGCTCCCGTTTGTTCGCTGACCCAGGCGACGAAATCCGAAGGCGATTCGCCTTGCATCGTCAACACGGCTTGCCCCAGACTTGCCAGTCGCGGCTCTTTTTCCGCAAGTAGCCGCGAACTTTTTCGCGAACGGATATTGCGTGTCAGCCCATCTACTTCAGCGATACTTTGGGCGGAATCGATTACCGACGTCAGCGACGGTTGCCACCAATGTTCGGCCTCGCCTTGGACTCGCAATTTTTCCTTGTATTGGCCAAGACGCGATAGTCGGGCCAGACCGCGTTCAAGTCTGGCTAACGTATTGGCGTCCATTTGACCAAGCTCGTCTGGCCGATAGGTCGCTAGAAAGGATGGATCGAATCCTTGCTTGAGTAGCTCTGAGGGCAACTTCAAGGTGTCTACCGATAGACGCAGATCACTCGCAACTGCTTCGAGATCGTTCATAAAAAATGAGTTCCAGGCCGACAAATTTCCACGACAGCGGCCGTTCTGATCGCCTATCTTACTACATACTGCTAGCTAATTATTCTGTTGACGATGAGCCAATACGTTCGGAATCTATTGAACGATCCCTGCATTGTCAAGCGAATGCGCTGGTCTCAACTTGCCCGATTTGCGCCAATTTGCCCTTCTTCGCTCGTTGCCCAGAAGAGTTTTTGGGAACAATTGTCAAATTCGACTTATCTTAACTAGCACCGTCAACCGATTTAATGGATGAAGTCTAACATATTTTCTTCATTTGATAAAGGATTGGCGAATGGATCATCAAGCGTTTCGAATTCTCGGTTTGGACACCAGTTTTACGAAGCCTGACGGAGCTCCAATCCCTAAGCGGAAAGCCAAACCTTATTACGGGTCGACGACCTCAGCTCCCCCGAAAGCGTCCAATGTCGCCATTGGCACTTCGAGCGAGCCGAGTGTGACAATGCGTCTGGCAGATCTTTTGCCATTGCTCATCGAGGCAACCGAGATGAACCGAGCGTGGGTTCAAGATTTCTCGGACGATAAAGTCTCCGTGTCGCAGGATCTCTACGAGGTCATCCTTGCTTACGGCACAATGCGACGGGCAGCCTAGCTGCTTTGTCCATGTTTAAACTTAGGATATCGAAAGACGTAAGGAAATTAGGTTAACGGTGTAGGGTGGGCAGTCTTATGGACAAGTTGCAGAAGGTTTGAACTGCGGCATAGTGGAATCGACTCAATGTTGCCGTTGTAAACTGCGAGCCGACCATCTGCTCACTTCTATCCCGATTTGGCTACAATGGTGCAGGACTGGCAGGCCAAGAGTCTTTTTTATTCCATCCCCCGGCGTTGATCGCCTCCTATTTTCGATTCATGTCCGATTTAAATTCGAATACTCCTATTCAACCTGATGCTATCGGCGAAGATGAAAAGCATCGTCCGCAACCGATCGATGAGTCGCCGATCTTGCTCGAGTCGAACGATCTGATCGACATGATGGAGCGAACGCTGACTCAGATTGAAAAGGACAAACTGAGTCGCGGCGATTTGAAAATCTTGAATCGCACCTTGCGCGAGCTTCGATATGCGATGAAGGTTTTTCAGCCTTTTCGCCGGCGACGCAAACTCTCTATCTTTGGTTCAGCTCGCACCAGGCCGGACCATCCGACGTATATCGCTGCCGAAGAACTAGGGCGAGCGATGGCTGGCCGCGGCTGGATGGTGATTACTGGAGCGGGCGGCGGCATCATGGAAGCTGGCCACAAAGGCGCTGGTCGCGAGATGTCGATGGGTTTGAATATCATGCTCCCCTTCGAGCAAAGTGCGAACGAATTTATTCTCGGCGACCCGAAGCTCGTCACATTCAAATATTTTTTCACTCGCAAGTTGATGTTTGTAAAGGAATGCAGCAGCGTCGTTTGCTTGCCGGGTGGTTTCGGTACGATCGATGAAACTTTCGAAGCGATTACGCTCCTCCAGACAGGCAAGCAAACCATGCTGCCACTGGTCCTGATGGATGCGCCCGGTGGCAGCTTCTGGAAAGGAATGGAACAATTCGTTCGCGATTCGCTGCTGAGCGAAGGACTTATCAGCCCCGAAGACGTGAATCTTTATCGAGTTACGCATAGCGTCGAAGATACCGTCGAAGAAGTCCTCCGATTTTATCGCGTCTACCATAGCATGCGCTACGTCGATAACAACCTCGTACTGCGAATCAATCATTCTCTTTCTGAAGAGAAACTTGACCAACTCAATACCGATTTTTCGAGCATCCTTGTCCAAGGCAAAGTCGAGCTATGCGAAGCACTGTCGGCAGAATCGAATGAACCCGAGATCGCTCACCTGCCTCGATTAAAACTACACTTCAACCGTCGCAACTTTGGGCAACTGCGGCAATTCATCGATTCGATAAACGGATAGGGAACATCATGCGATGGGACTTGATTACCAACGACGGCATCCAAACGGCCCAGGGAGATCGGCCAGCCGATTCAGATTCGAAACTATCGCGAGGCCATCCCGAGATGGCCATCGATGTCCAAGGTGGTGAATTCAACTTCTCTTTCTATCGGTTGACGGGTGGGCGAAGCGACGGTGTTGATTGCCTTGAAATTGACACCGGAGCGATCCGCGTGCTTGTAGTGCCGACGCGAGGAATGAGTCTTTGGAAAGCGTGGTCCAAGCAAGGACAATTGGGTTGGCAAAGTCCGGTTGAAGGACCAGTTCATCCGAGCTTGGTACCGATCTACGACCCGAACGGACTCGGTTGGTTAGAGGGTTTTGACGAACTGATGGTGCGCTGCGGATTGCAAAGCAACGGGGCACCCGATTTTGGAGCGAAGGGCGAGCTGCAGTTTCCTCTCCATGGACGTATCGGCAACTTGCCGGCTCATCGACTTTCGATTGTCGTCGATAAGGCCGCTGGCACGTTAGACGTTATCGGAAGCGTGATCGAAACACGTTTTCACATTCAGTCGCTGAAACTGGATGCACATTATCGATTCCACGTTAATAAGACAATCATCGATTGCACCGACACGGTCACCAATCGGCGTTCCCAGCCCGCTTCGATGCAGATGCTCTATCATATCAATCTTGGATCGCCGATATTAGAAGCTGGTGCTAAAGTGGTCGCTGCACTCGACGAGATCGCACCGCGAAATCCCCATGCAGCCAAAGATATCGATCACTGGGATACCTACAACGGCCCAACACCGGGCTATACCGAGCGAGTTTATTTTGCTCGGCCGCTGACGGATACTCGCGGCTGGACGACGACCGTGCTGCACAATGCCGATCGAACCCGAGCGGTCGCCGTCCGTTTCGATACGCATTCGCTTCCGTATCTCAATCTATGGAAGAACACCGTCGCGATCGAGGATGGTTACGTTACAGGAATTGAACCGGCCACCGGATTCCCAAATCCGCGAAGTTTTGAAGACCAACAAGGTCGACTGGTTGGCTTAGCGGGTGGTCAGTCGAAGAGCTTTACGTGGCAAATCGAGTCGCTCGAAAACTCGGCGGCCATTGGAAAAGCCATCAATGAAGTTCAGTCATTGCAACGCTCAGAATGCAAAGTTCACCGAGAGCCGAAAACCGGTTGGTCTAGCTAAGCAATCCGTCAAGAATAACTTCCGCAAATTTGCGTGGCACGTCCCTGAGTCTGCGGAGGGCGTGGTCTCGAACCGAAGGACAATTCAAAAACCTTGCGCCGTGGTTCGCCCTCAAAGATCACTTGATTTTTTCTTTTTCAGAACTAGCTGCAGGTCGTCCAATCGAGCTTGCAGTTCTGCTAACGAAAGCTTTTCGAGAATCGATAATTCTGATTCGGCTCGACCAAGGATCTGTTCGAGCATTTGAACTTTGCCAGCAAGCAATCCCTTTTCAATTCCCTTTTCAATTCCCTTTTTGATTCCCTTTTTGATTCCCTTTTCAATTCCCTTTTTGATTCCTTGCTCAATTCCCTTCTCGATCCCTTGCTCTATGCCTCGCTGTTCATAAACGGTTACCATTTGTTCGACCTCTGCATATTGGTTTTCAGTGCGAATGAGTTGCTCGAATTGGTTAAAGTCTTCTCCAATCAATGGCACATATGTCTCGACGAATTCGATAAGCAGACTCTGGCGAGCCGGATCAACTGGGGAACCCAGGATCAATCGCAAGAAATCCGCTTTCATTCGCGCTTGCTCTTTTCGATTATAGTCCATTTTAGCCATCAACGCGTAGGCCAAAGGATTTTGCGAACTAAGAAACTCTTTGTAATTTAACGATTTTAACTTCACCAGATAGTATTCAAAGCGAACAATCGTTTTCCCAGCGATTCCAAGCTCAAGGCGACTGTCGACGGGTTTTCGCCAAACGGCATCGTCGGTAAAGACTACGATCGGTACGATTTCGACATCGTATCGCAAAAAGAGCTGACATGAATATCGATATATGCGTCGCGCAAAGTCCTTCATCGGCCGAGTCGATTCAAACTCGATGTGAATCAAAATAAATTGTTCAGTGCCTGACTTCAGCCAGACCTTGACAACTAAATCCATCGAACGGCGTTTACCACGCTGAGTGTCCGTGAAATATTCCTTTCGAAGAAACTCGACGCGAGTAAAGTCGATCAGCACCGCTTCTGCCGGACAAAAAAGTAACATGAATTCTCGAAAGAATGCTTCGATCAGTACCTTGAAAATTTGGTCGTGATCAATCGACATGCTGCACCCCACAATTGCTTGCAAACCCAATTGCTTCAAAGTCTTCTTCTCGAAGATATCGGAATTATACACCACATCGTTGGTAATCACTCCATCGGCCACGGTCCGATTCGTGATCCGAGTAAGAGTTCGGTTTTGTGGTTGGCCACCTTTTGTTCTACCGTTTGCCACTATTGGCTTAGGAAATCACCGTGGCGACGGTATTCACCGTATAAACGGTCGTAGGTTTTTCGATGCGAACGGTTTGGTTTATAGATGATGGCTTCGCCCGTTTTGGGCGTTGCCATCGCTCGAATCGCACTGCTCGATGATGAAAAGACGCCAGCCGCTAAGGCACCAAGAATCGCCGCTCCCAAGGCTGGACCCTGTTTGCTCGGATGAACCATGATCGATTCACCGAGCACATCGGAATAGACTTGTACGACAAGCGGATTGTGATGTGGTAAGCCGCCTGTCGCAATGAACTTGCGAACCTCGACGTCGCCTTCTCGAAGCAATTCGACAATCCATCGCAGACCGAATGCCGACGCCTCCAACAGTGCGCGATAAAGATGTTCTGGTCGATGTTGAAGGCCAAGCCCATAAAAAGCTCCTTTTAAATTCCCATCCATCAGCGGCGTACGGCAGCCATGAAACCAATCGATGCAGCCGACACCGTCCGCACCCGGCGGTATTGTGGCCGCGCCCTTGGATAGGACGTTGAAATCGGCGTGACCGGCTAAACGACGCAGCCAATCAAATGCATCCCCGACAGCAGCTTGGCCTGTCTCGTATCCATAGTAACCGGGCAAGATCCCATCTTTGACAACGCCAGCCACACCAGGTACGTTTCTTTCGACGTCACTGTTGAGCATGTGACAGGAACTTGTTCCCAGCACCATGACCAAGGTTCCAGGCGTCGAAGCGCCAGCACCAGGCACGCCAGCATGCGCATCGATGATCGCGGCGCTTATCGGCGTTCCCTGTTGAAGACCAAATTTCAATGCCATCGATTGAGTAAGTTCGCCAGCCGCAACGCCCGGTGAAACGAGCCGACCCGGCATCTTATTTTGAACGACGTTTTCTATCTCAGGATGTATCGCTTTCAAAAACGCGCGATCGGGAAAGCCCGATGTCGCGTTCCACATTCCTTTGTATCCAGCTTGACATGTCGATCGAGGCAACGAATCTGCCGAACCACCGACAAGTTGCCAGACAAACCAATCACCTGCTTCGAGCCAGATATCCGTCGCGCGATAGATTTTTGGAGCATGCTCCAACGTTTCGAGTATCTTCGGAAAGAACCACTCCAGTCCAATCACTCCGCCATAGCGATTCAACAACGATTCGTTGCGAGCACGAGCGATCTTATTAATGTGTTCGGTCTGCTTTACCGCGCCATGATGTTTCCAAAGTTTGGGCCAAGCTAATGGCTGATTAGAAAACTCGTCGAGCAAACAAAGGGGCGTCCCATCGCGCTTGGTTGGAAGCATCGTGCAGCTTGTGAAATCGACACCGACACCGACGACGGACTCGGATTGGATTTTCGCTTTTCGCAAAGCGCTCCGAGTCGCCTTGGCGGACGAATCGATCCAATCTTGAGGATGCTGGAGGGCATATAGCGCAGGCAATTGAATGTTGCTACCCGGCAATCGATCAGTGATTTGTCCGTGCGAATACGAGTTGGCAGTCGATGACAGTTCCACGCCGTGCGAGTCAACCAGCAACGCGCGTACGGATTCCGTTCCAAAATCGAGACCAAGTAGAATTTTAGAAGTTGAGGCCATAACTAGATAAACTTACGCCGTTGGAGTTGATGATCTCAAGCTGGAAGATTAAGCCACATTATAAGTGACGTTCGCAAGCTGGAAGCTTACGCCACATTATAATGGAATAACGCTAATCGATCAGCCTTCTCCATGATATGCGATTCACGACGGTAAATCGTGTGAAATGGTTTCATGGTCGATTTCGAACGCAAGGTTCTGGAGTTACAATAGGACGATGTTGTTACCTACATTGATTGAACATAAACCGACAGAAAAAACCGACAGAAGACCTTTGAAGCTTTCGATTCTCATCCCGGCCTATAACGAACAGCAATCGATCGGCAAATTGCTCAAGCGACTGTCGGTGATTGAACATTCTGATTTCGAAGTCGTAATCGTCGATGACGGTTCCAGCGATGGCACTGCTGATGTCGTCCGCAATTTTATTCAATCTCGACCCAATATGCGGCTTATCCAGCAACCAATCAATCAAGGAAAAACCGCCGCCATCGCGCGGGCAATCGACGAGTCGACTGGCGATGTCCTGATCGTTCAAGATGCCGATTTAGAATACGATCCGGCTGAAATCGCTGAAGTCATTAACCCGATCATCAAAGGGCAAGCCGATGTCGTCTATGGCAGCCGGTTTATGGTCAAGAAAGCCGCGCGTGTTTTGTATTTCTACCACTACTTGGCAAATAAGTTGCTCACGCTCCTATCCAATTTGTTGACCAATCGCAACATGTCCGATATCGAAACGTGTTACAAAGCATTTCGAGCCGAGGTCATTCGCCCGCTTCGTTTAACCAGTTGTGGCTTCGGGATGGAAATCGAAATCACTGCCATGATTTGCAAGACCAAAGCGAGAACGTATGAAGTTCCGATTTCCTACTACGGTCGCACGTACGAAGAAGGGAAGAAGATTGGCTATCGCGATGGTGTCGCCGCCTTGTGGTATATTTTTTACTTCAATTTAATCTATCCTTGGACCAAAACGTGTCGTGACTATGTCACAACGGTCAATGCAAGCCTAGCCGAGATTCGAAGGATTTCAGATCGAAACAGTTCGAGCGACGAACATTCGTGACGATGTAAGAAGACAAAGCTGGACGTTCCCAAGATTATTTTTCAAAGTGAGGCGTGAAGTGTCGGAGGCTGCAAACGAAGGCGTATCCATTCGATGTCCAGAATGCCAGAAGCGATTGAAGGTTCCGGCAAAATTGGCAGGAAAACGTGTGCCTTGCCCCAATTGCAAATCGATGCTCAATCTGCCGATGCTAAAGGAGCCTGCAGCCGAGCAGCCGAGCCAGCCTCCTGCTGCGCCTGTTAAGAGCGTCGACGACGATTTGGATGACATTGGATTTAAGCTCGCCGATGTCGACGTCAAGCCAAAAGCGGCTAGTCCGATGGGGATCGAGCAACTCGGAATCGACATGGCCGAGCTCAGCGAAAAGGAGTTTAGTTACTCGTGCAAGGTTTGTTCAAGCAGGATGTATGCGAAACCATCACAAATCGGATCGAACGCGCGTTGCCCCGATTGCTACTCTGAGTTTTCTATTCCGAGTCCGCCACCGCCAAAGGCGAAGGCTCGCGAGCCAGACCTAAACGCGATTGCAGATGTCTCGCTTAGTCCGTTACAAGGAAGCAGCCTCCGCTCCAAAGAGTTCGGAAGGTCCACGGCTGATGAATATCTCGCGAAAGCTACCGAAGAGGCGGAAAAAGAGGGGCAGGAGCAGCGCGACGAAACGTATGACTTTGACACCGCTGGATGGATGAAACGTACATTTGCCTTTCTCGGAGACCCATCTGTCATTGTCATTGCGATTACCTCCGGTTTATTTCTAGGAGGCGTCTTGGTAGGAGCGGCTTATGTCTCGGAGGCCGCCGGTCGCACCAAAACCATACAGGAAGAGATCGAATCCGCGAAGGGCTTCGGATTCATGGCAATTTTGCTCCTATTCGGTGCCCCGTTGCTTGGACTTACACTGGCAAACGGAATCGCGATTCTCGAAGCGTCGGCCAACAAGATGAAGCGAATTGCGAATTGGCCCATTTTCAATCCGACGGATTCATTCAGTGAAATAGTCGTTGTGATCGCCGCCTTTGCTTTGGCTTTGCTACCTGGCGGAATCCTTAGCTGGTTCGCATCGTCGATAGGGCTCTCGCAAGAGTGGTCGATGGCGATCGTTTTGTTCAGCGCCTACCTTCTTTTTCCGTTTGTCCTCATCAGTATGCTCAACAACCAGAGCATCAGCGAGCCGTTTTCACAAGATATTTTCGGTTCCATGAGTTCCAAGCGCAACGCCTGGGGCGCCATGTACATGCTCTCTGGCATGGCAATGACCCTCATTTTTCTATTATGGCTCTTCTCGTCTGGAGATAGCCCAGGTCGCAAGTTTATATTTGGACTCTTGCTGCCGATCATTATCTTCTTCATCTTCCATCAGTTCGGAGTCCTCGGCTCGCGAATCGCCGACGTCACCAACCTCGACTTCGAAAGCGAAGACGAAGGCGATGAACAACCCGAAAATGCTGACTCCAGCACGTGAGTTAAACTCGCAAGCCTGATGAAAAGGTGAGCGGCAAGGCGCTAGCCGCCGGTTCTTCTGTTTAAACTAGGACCCCAAACAAGCTCGCAACGGGACAAGCCCGATGCGAGCTAACAACCAAGATCTGAGGACGATCCTAAAAGTTATAGTGCCATTGGGTGTAAAAGAAGTCCGCATCGCCGTTGAACAGCGGAGCGTTCATTGCATTTCGGCTCAAGCGAAAATAGTCGCCGGAGAAGAAGTGCGAATAGCCAAGTACTAGGTCACTTCGTTTGTTGACCTTGTAGGTTCCAAGAACATCGATTTCGTGGCCTAGGTCTCGGCTGCCGACGGTCCCACCTGGATTGAAGGGTGACAGGGTAACGTTGTACGGACCTTGATTGCCGTTGGCCAATGCAAAGTAGTGATACCATGTGAGAATCGTGAATCGATCCGTTGGGTTGACAGTCAATAACGCATTGAGATCATGCAGATTGCGACGTCCAAACAAATCCATAAATCCGTTGTAGCGATGCCCGAGCGGAAAGAGATGATTCCATCCGTTGTTGATCGAGTCGTCGCCGCTTGCCCAGTCATAATAGAGCCATAGAACGGGCTTCAGATCGCCTTTGATCAACGTTCCCAATGTATGAACACGCTGGGTCGTGACGTTGTTCTCAAAACCTAGATAATAAGTATCGATCGGTCCGTTCGTAAAGGTTTTATTCGAGTTTTAGACGCCATGCAGTACTTGATCTTGATTCGGCGAATCAAAGCGATCGACATTCAAAGTCAACGGTTGTGTCAGTAAAAAATCGGTGGTCCGATCATCGTTGCTCCACGTCAGACGTCCGCCATCAAAGGTGCGACGCGTATTCGCCCAATCGAGAGGCGAAAGCAATCGCTGCGCGCCGAAGAGCAGTTCTTGACGACCAACTCTCCCGGATAGTTTTCCCGCTTTGTCATCGATGAGCAGCGCATCAACAAAAAGATTCTGCGCGTCTAAATGTTGAACCTCGATGGCTCGCGGAGCAAAATTTTCATACGAGCTACCGGCGTCGAGGAACTCGCTGAATACGCGAATTCGATCGTTCATCTTGTCGTTGAAATAGAATCGGGTGCGGTCCAGCAAGAAATTATCATCGCGACCGGTCAAGCCTAGACCTCGCATATTGTGTTCGTTGTGATCTCGCAATCGATATTGTCCACCAAAATCGAGCTTGCCGCAGTTGCCAACTGGCATTCCTTTCAAACCTTCGCCAATTTCACAATCCTTATAGTTGGGATCGTTGAGATAGCTAAAGTCGTTCAGATAGAATGGGTCTTTATAGGCGGTAGCGACCTTTTTCTTGAGTTCCTCGGCCTTCTTTTTCTTAGCGGCAGCGGCTTTCTTTTCGGCCTCACCATCATTCACGGCATCGGGTGCGGCATCGGGTACGTATTCAACAACATTGCTCGCGTAATAGATTGGGGCTTCCGTCGATTCGATCGATTCTTCATCCGCATTATTTTCGGCGGATATTGCGAGGCTCAGCGAGCTCAAAGAAAGCGAAGTGGCGAAGACGCAGAAGCGACGCATCCGATTCCATGGCGCTTTACTTCTCAGCATTTCGAAATCCTTTTCGATGATTGCGTGTTCATTTGATAAATCACGAAGACGAGGCAGCCGCCAAAACTCCTCGTCGTCTAGATGTAAGATTCGTCGAAAGCTGTTGGACAACCGGAACGAAACTTTGCAAGGCGATACAACCGAACACGCCACACCGAGTCTCCTCCGAGACTCGGATATACCTCGACATTCGTCGGGGTGTCAGTCTCGGAGAGACTGACCTACGTAGTAATGTGAGTGGCTTTCCGAGATTTTCATCAGGACAATGCTGTCCCGTTTCTAAGCAGTGGTGCGAGAAATAGCAGCAGCGCGTCTTAACCGTTTCTTTATTCGTGAAAAATGAATGGCTGATCGTCCGCCACAGAGTTCGCGGTGTTCACATGGCCTTGGCGCATCTCGGTCGACCGTTCTTGGCTTTCCGTGCCTTCCTCGGATGGCGAAGAAGTTGGTTAAGCCGCGAAGCGATTGTGTTCGGACTTTACATGGGGTCACTGGTCTTGCTTCGCTGGCTTGCGTCGCTCGAATGATTGGAGTGCAAACGCCCGAGGCTAGCGCCTACGGCTCACTGACGAGTGCGATTTTATCAGAACCGAATTGGACGCAGTGGCTTGCAGATGTGCCGATGGTTTTGAATGCGGCTGAACGACTGTCGCCCTTTGCAAACTCGTTAACCATGCTTTCAGCAGTGGTTGGAGCGATCGCCGTCGGGTGTTCGGCCATGATCTACGTTGCGACTCGTCGTAAGCTTTGGAATGTTACTCGAACGACGATTGAACTCTCCGCGACGACCTTGGGTTTGGGTTTGGCGTGCGTTTCCGTATTCGATCATGGGCCAGCTAGTGGGTTGATGTTGTTAATGGCTGCGAGCGTCGTTGGACTGGGATTGGCTGCAAAAGCGTATGATCGATGGCGTGCTCGGCCAGGGGTGTCGTTTAGCGAGATAGACTGGCAAGATTTCTCGAAGCGATCGGGACGTCTGCTCTACGGCGAGCTTTCTTATGCGTGGACGGCGACGTGGATGAGTTGGCTCAGTTCGGTCCTTTTGGCAACCGTGTTGTGTTTCAATATTCTGCCGATAGCCTTTGTCGCCCTTGGCACAGTTTTGACTTTGGGCATGCTCGCATCGTCGCAATTCCTCAATCGATGGCTCTATTTCGCGTCGATCGTGACCTATCGAATGCCGGGGGCAAGCTCATGAACCCAATAAGAAAACGCGCCGGTTTTCTCGCGATGCCGACACTTCGTGAAACCACAGGACCGCTAACGCAGCAACTGTTGCTCGATCCCCTTACGTTCGGCCTGGGGGCATTGCCGATCGATCTGGTACCTGATGCCACGACGACTTCGGTTTGCGGTTATTGTTCGACAGGGTGTGGATTGAAGATCCACCTTAAAAATGGCCAAGCGATCAATCTATCGCCTTCGTCGGAGTACCCGGTGAATCTCGGTATGGCGTGCCCCAAAGGTTGGGAGGCCTTGCGAGTCTTGGTTTCTCCCGATCGAGCGACCGATCCGATGAAGCGACAAGCAGATGGCTCGATGGGTAAAGTATCTTGGTCGGATGCCATCGATGCGATGTGTGAGAATTTCAAAGCCATTCAAGCCAAACATGGGGATGACTCGGTTGCCTTCATCAGCACTGGTCAAATCCCAAACGAAGAGATGGCGTACTTGGGATGCTTGGCAAAGTTTGGCATGGGCATGCTGCATGGCGATGGAAACACACGCCAGTGTATGGCTACGTCAGTAGTCGCCTACAAGGAAGCTTTCGGATTCGATGCTCCACCGTTTACGTACGCGGACTTCGAAGCCTCGGATGCGATGGTGTTCATCGGTGCGAATCCCTGTATAGGTCATCCCATTCTTTGGCAACGAGTACTACAAAATCGCCACCAAGCCGAAATCATTGTTATCGATCCGCGACGTACCGAAACTGCGATGGCAGCTACGGAGCATTTGGCAATCAATCCCAAAAGCGATTTAACCTTGCTATACGGAATCGCAAATGGATTGATTCAGCGTGGAGCGATCGATCGTCGATTCATCGATGCCCACACAAATGGTTTCGAGGATTTCGAAAAACACGTCGCTCCTTTCACACTTGAACGAGTTTCCAATGAGACCGGCATTCCCTGCGAACAACTGACAATAACGATTGCCAAGCTAGCTTTTGCAAAAAATACGTCGTTCTGGTGGACGATGGGAGTGAATCAAAGCTATCAGGGGGTGCGAACGGCGCAAGCCATTATCAATTTGGCGATCATGACCGGCAACATCGGTCGGCCTGGGACTGGCGCAAATAGCATAACCGGCCAGTGCAACGCGATGGGGTCGCGACTGTTTAGCAACACGACTAATCTGATTGTTCATCACGAGTTTTCGAACGCCGATCAGCGCGATAAGGTTGCACGAGTACTCGATATTCCCGTCGAGAACATCCCTACTCAGAATAGCTTGGCTTATGACCAGATCCTATCGGGGATCGAAACAGGTGCGATACGCGGCCTGTGGATCATCGCAACCAATACGGCTCATTCGTGGATCGATAGTCCGAAGGCCCGCAATTTGCTCTCCAAACTCGACTACTTGGTCGTCCAGGATATCTATTCGACTGCCGATACAGTTCGACAAGCCCATTTGCTTTTGCCAGCCGCCGGCTGGGGTGAGAAGGAAGGGACGTTTATCAATAGCGAGCGGAGGATCGGATTGTGCAAACGAGTCAAGCGAGCCCCGGGGCAAGCCTTAGCTGATTTTTCGATCTTCCGCTTGGTCGCAGAGAAATGGGGTTGTGGTCGGATGTTTGATCGTTGGAAGAGTCCCGAAGCGGTCTTCCCGATTTTGAAACAGTTATCGAAAGATCAAGCTTGCGATATTACCGGTATCGACGACTATGCGATGCTCGATCGCTGCGGAGGCATCCAATGGCCCTTTACTTCAGCGGACCGCGCGCGAACCGACACACCCGTTCAGGAGCGTCGACTCTTCGAAGACGGCCAATTTTTTCATTCAGACGGTCGAGCTCAATTCCTCTTCACCGATCCAGCACCGATGCCGGATTCGAAGCCAAGGGGAGGAAGTTGGTTGCCGAAGAGATAGCCAAACGCGACAAAGATGGTTTAGAGACATGGAGCGAGATTGGGGCTCGCGCTCTGAAGAATGAATTTCCCAAGGGAACCGACATTTTTTAACCAAGTACCACGGTCTTTTTTACGTCACTCCAGCACAAAACGCCTTTATGTGCCGAATGAGGTTACCGGGCGGACTCATGCGGTCAGAGCAACTCTCGGGTGTCGCGGATATCGCCGATCGATTTGCGGGTGGATTCGCCGACGTTACCACACGAGCCAATTTACAATTGCGCGAGATCAGTGCCGCCAATGCCATGAACGTCCTTCAAGGACTTCGCGATCTTGGAATCGTGACACAAGGCTCGGGTGCAGACAATATTCGCAATGTCACTTGTAGCACCCTCTCTGGAATCGACGCGACCGAACTCATCGAAACAATGCCGTTAGCAAAGCAGTTGCACTATCACATTCTTCACAAGCGCGAGCTCTATGGGCTGCCACGAAAATTCAACATCGCCTTCGATGGGTCAGGCCGTGTTAGTTCCCTGGCCGAAACCAACGACATCAGCTTTCATGCCGTATGCGTCGAGTCCGAAAATGCTGATTTAACGCTGCCTGCTGGCGTTTATTTCCTTCTTGGACTAGGTGGTATTACCGGTCACAACGACTTCGCGCGATCGACTGGTGTCTTGGTCGAACCCGATCAATGCGTCGCGATTTGCGAAGCGATTCTCCGAGTCTTCATCCAACATGAAGATCGAACCGATCGCAAAAGAGCAAGACTCAAGTATGTGCTCGATGAGTGGGGTATTCTTCGGCGACCAACGCCGCGAGTTCGACTATCTTTACAAAGACCAACTCGACACCTGGCGATCGAACGGATTGCTCACCAGGCTTGAACTGGCCTTCAGTCGCGATAGCGAGAAAAAGTTGTACGTGCAACATCGAATGAAGGAAAACGGTGCTGAGCTTTTCGCTTGGTTGGAAGCCGGCGGATTTTTCTTTGTCTGCGGCGATGCGTCGCGCATGGCCGTCGACGTCGAGCAAGCGCTCAAAGAAATTATCATCGAGCACGGTAATCGAACCCTCGATCAGGCCAAGCAATACCTCACCGACCTAACGAAAGCCAAACGCTACGTTCGCGACGTCTATTGATTTGTGACGTAAGCTTCCAGCTGGCGGCCCGCGGCTTGGCACATTGAAAGCATACCCAACTTATTTCAAAATCCAAGTTTCTGTGCTCAACTGCTGGGAAACCAACGTGAGAAGGTGTACGATATTCGTCCATGAACCAAACCTATCTCCAAGTCGTCTCGTTTTTCGGCACGTGGCTATTATGTGCCTGCTTCAATCAAACTGTCGCTCAATCGGAAGAAGCGAAGAAAGCAGCATCCGATGACAAGCCTGACTTCACGATCTCGGATCGCGCGCTAGAGATACATCGTCGCGGCTACGTATGGGATGGACACAATGACTTGCCGTGGGCTTTGCGCGAGGCTGGTGATCGAAGTTTCTCGAAGATCGATATTCGAAATCCTCAAGCCAAATTGCATACCGACATCCCGCGTTTGCGACAAGGAAATGTCGGCGCACAGTTTTGGTCCGTCTTTGTCCCCTCAAAGGAGCGATTTCAAGGAACGGCCTTTCAATCGACGCTCGAGCAAATTGCGATTGTAAAGGTGATGATAGAGAAGTATCCCGATGTTTTCGAGTTCGCGACATCGGCAGAAGATGTCATGCGCATTCGAAAATCTGGAAAAATTGCTTCGTTGATCGGCGTCGAAGGAGGACATTCGATCGAGAATTCGATTAGCCTGCTTCGGCAACTTCATGCAGCAGGTGCCAAGTACATGACGCTCACGCATGGTGATAGCCTTGACTGGGCCGACGCCGCAACCGACAAACCGATTAGCGACGGGCTTTCCGAATTTGGAGAAGAAGTTGTCCGCGAATTGAATCGGCTCGGAATGCTCGTCGATTTATCCCATGTCTCACCAGCCACGATGCTCGATTCGATTCGCGTCAGCACGGCCCCGATTATTTTCTCACATTCGTCCTCGCGAGCGATCGCTGATCATCCACGCAATGTCCCCGACGATATTTTGGATGATGTTCGCGCAAACGGAGGGGTCGTGATGGTCAATTTTTTTTCCGGTTTTATTGAACCGCGTTCGGCCATTAATGTCCAAGGTATGTTCGATATTCGTCGAGAATTAGAAGCCAAACATGGTACCGATACCGAAGCGATTACCCGAGACTTGGCGCGATGGAGAGCCGACCATCCTATCTATCCAGGAGACGCTTCCATTGTCGTCGAGCATATCGATCATATTGCGAAAGTCGCCGGTATCGAGCACGTTGGTATTGGCAGCGACTTCGATGGCATCACGGTTTTGCCGGTCGGCTTAGAGGATGTATCGACATACCCACTGATTACCGAATTGCTGCTGCGAAAGGGGTATTCCGAACAGGACATCCACAAAATCATGCACGGCAACATACTTCGTGTCCTCGCTCGATGCGACGAAGTTGCCAGTCGCAAGTAAGACTCGCTTTCGTCATTGCTTGATCGAATAGAGCGCGTCAAACGTTCTCAAGTACAGCACGCCGTTGGCGACCACTGGCGAGGCCGTGATCGGTTCACCTAAATCGTTTTCGGCAACGAGTTCGAAATTTTTCCCGGCTTTAATCACGCTCGTCATACCATCTCTCGCACAAATGTAGATATGACCGTCGACATAGACGGGGCTAGCGCGATACTCAGAATTATGGAGTCGCTCGGAATAATATTCCTTGCCGGTCGCCAAGTCCAAGCATTGGATTTTTCCATTCTTTTGAACGAAGTAGACCAAGCCGTTGACGACAAGCGGGATCGAGACGTCGGGCGTCGTTGGATAGACCCAGCGCACGGCCGATGCATTTTTAGAAAGTTCACCCGCAAGCATCGACTCAGCGTTGATGGCAACCGCCGGACCATTCTTGGCTGTCGGAACGATAATCGATCCAGGAATAACGAGCGGAGACGCGACAAATCGAAAAGTTGGATCGTTGGATCGCTCGTTCAGTTTTGTAGGACCATTCAAGTCGGCTAGTCGCCATATTTCTTTACCGTCGCTCAGCGAGTGTCCGGTAGTGCAATCGGCACCGTGAACCACTAAGAAGCGTTGCTTCCCATCATCGTAAATAAAGGGAGAAGCATAGGAATGTTTGCATTCAAACTCGGCTTGCGTCACGCGATCGATTTCCCATCGTGTCGCGCCCGTCTTTCTATCGAGCTTGATCACTTTTCCGGTACGGTTGGGATCACCGCGCTTCATCGCACCGTGAATTAACTGAAGATAAAGGTCGTCACCGTCAAGGACCGGCGTAGAGGTCAATCCGAATTGGATGTCGAGCGTTCCAAATCGTTCGGCGATATCAAACTTCCATACTTCGTGACCATCGACATCGAGACACGCCAAGATGCCAGTTGAGAAGAAGACCCAAACATGGCTGCCGTCGGTAATTGGCGAGGGAGAAGCCGAATTGCCTTCACCTGCTCGAGCACTTTGGTTTCCAGAAGCAACTTTGGTTTTCCAAATGGTCTTTCCGGAATCGGACGCAAGGCACATAACGACAAGGTCATCACCATCGGCCGAAGTAAGAAAAACCTTCTGGTACCAGACGACCGGCGTCGCGCCACCTTGACCTGGTAATGGGGCTCGCCAACGAATCGCTCGTTGTTTATTCCAACGAAGGGCAATACCGCGTTCGATTGAAACGCCATCCGATCGAGCCCCACGCCATTGTGGCCAATTTTCTGCCGAAACCGGTCCGATCGAAGTCACAAAACTCAGTAGTACCGCCAACGAGACCCATCTGGTCCATTCACAATTGCGCACGCTTTTCTTCCTAATCTTTCCAACTGACGTGGTGAGCCCGCTGGACTATCTTATTCAAGTCGCCCGCATAACGCGAGCGGCACTCGCTAGCCTGGATTATTCATCAGCCGGAGTGCGTTAGCACCGGTTTGCTCGAATTGCTGGGAAACCGGACGCTAACGCGTTCCGGCTGATTTTGCGGACTGCTTTTTGATCAAACGTCGCAAGTCTATATCGTTACCTGCGTCGCAAAAAAGATCGAAACGATTCATGAATAATCCAAGCTAGCGCCGTGCCGCTCACCGCCCCTGTATTTCAGTTCGAATCGCTCTCGGCAGAATCTGCCTCGTCGCGGGTCGACATGGCTTTCCATGCGTCCAAATGGATGGAATCGGTAACGAAGCGTATCGACCCGTCCAGCATAACGGCATGTACGCCGCCGACATGGTAGCTGCGACTGGTAACGGCTGCATACGTTGCCACGGTCGTCGATTTGCCCTCCTGTATATTGGTCCAGTCGGGCGCGAAGTTCTTACCGGATATATTGCATTTGAACTTCGCATTCGGTCCCAAGGCGGTTGTAAACGCCGTTTGATGAGCACGACCATCGACCCATTCGGTATGTCCCGATGTTTCTTTGAATTCGCCTCCCATGGTGCAAACTGCGTCGGAAGTGGCCGGCGGCATTAAGGTTCCCGGTTGGGCCGCATTTCGATAGTACGGCGTATAGGCTTTGACTTCTGCCATTGCCATCGTGTGACTTGTTCCATCCAAAACCGCATTCAGCCCAAACCAACGTTCCGGATGAAAAATTCCATTGCCCACTTCGTTGATCATGGGATCCCACACAAGCCAGGTACCACTATTGACGACGTAATTGAGCGGAAAATGCTCGGGAACTCCCATGGAATTCACCCGAACGCGAGCGTTTGGTTCCGATGGACAGATATACATCGGTACTTTTGTCTGGCTTAACCGGACCGTCGTCGTCCCACCTGGAATCTGGACGCTTCCATAGGCCTTAGAATAATCGACGTGGCTAGAGAGTTGGAACTGTTCGATATACGGGAGCAACCTCGCCTGGGCCGACCAGCCATCGGACCCCGTGTCCATTTTAGACCAACTGGTTGGCAAAACCGTAAAAGTATTGTGGTAATTGTGCAGCGCGATCCCAAGCTGACGGATATTGCTTGAGCACTGCATCCGTCGCGCTGCCTCACGAGCTTGCTGGATCGCAGGCAAGAGCAGCCCTGCCAAAATTCCGATTATTGCGATCACGACGAGCAATTCTACCAGCGTAAATCCACTCTTTCGTAGATTTTGTCTAACACGCATACACATACTAGAAACTCCAAAAGGACACTATTGCAATTGAGACTCACTTTCAATAGTAAATTCTTGCAAGTATTGATGACCGTGTCAAGCGGAGAATTGCCAAATAAAAAACACCGTGGCAGCGAGTCCAATTTGCTGGAGGTCCTCTCCTTCCTCCAGCAAATCGTTTTCGCCGCCACGGTGCTCAGGTGGCTTCTTGAGAGGTGAGAGTCGATTCGACCTTAGAAAAAAGGTAGATTCGCTATCGCGACCTCATTGCTCTGACTTAAAAGCACGTTGCGCGCCAAACGGAAAAACAATATTGAATGCGCTCGATGCAAAGGAAAAACGCCGTTAAACATTGCGCATTCTTCCCATGCCACTTTTTCGTCCCCTCGATTGGCTGGTGTTCCGGCGTTTGAGTGCAAGCAAGCTGCTTATATTCAAGGCAACTGATGCGTAAACCTAAGGCTTGTGTCCTCCATTTTGACAATGTGTCGTTGCGATAAAAATCGTTTCTTTACACGCAACGCAAAGTCCGGCATACTCTCGGACGATTGGAATACAAACGAGCCCGTTGGCAACTCTTTGAAAGCTAGGGACGGATGCAAACTTCCGGGAAGTCTCGACTATCGGTTTGCGAGACATCGACGATTCGATGGACTTTTGAAGAAGACGTCTTTCGCTATCGGAAGCAGGGTTTTGATTCGATGGGCATCTGGCGATACAAGCTGCACGAGTATGGCGAAGAAAAAGCCGTTGAATTGCTGGCAGAGAATCAGATGGGTGTATCCTCGCTGCATTGGGCTGGCGGCTTTACCGGTGGAGACGGTCGAACGCTTCGCGATTCGATGTTTGATGCCTTGGATGCGATCGAAGTCGCGGCAAGTTTAAATGCCTCGTGCCTAGTTGTCTTAGCGGGTAGTCGTGGCGGCCATACGCGAAACCACGCTCGACGCATTTTGAAAAAAGCTCTGACGGAGCTTGGTGAAGCCGCGATGGCAAGCAGTGTACAGCTTGCCGTCGAGCCGATGCATTTAGGGTGTGCTCAAGATTGGACTTTTTTAACCGAGCTCCCAGCGACGCTGGATATTATTGCGGAAATCAAAAATCCAAACATCGGAATCGTTTTTGATTGCTACCACATGGCGCACGATCCGAACGTTGTTCATTGGCTACCGGAACTGGTTCCGTCGATTCGTTTGGTTCAGATGGGCGATTCCAAAGCGGTACCGAAGGGCGAGCAGAATCGTTGCTTGCTCGGCGAAGGCGAACTCCCGTTGCCTGCCATTATCCAAACGCTAGAGGCCAACGGCTATCAAGGTAGCTACGAGATCGAATTGATGGGTGAAGACATCGAGCAATTCGAGTATGAGGATATCTTGGATCGGTCGGCTAAGACGATGCGATCGTGGCTCGCTACTTAAAATGCCACCAGGCTTTCTTCTCGTTCTCGTTCGAGGTATCTTGACTGAGTTCGGCTAGTGCCGCTTTGGTGGATGCGTTGCGATCGTAAACTCGCCCAGCCGCAGGTCGCGGGTTCATAGAAATAGGTGCCGCGATCCATTGTCGTCGCGACGCCTCGTCCAGCCAAACAACAAGATCGTTATACGTTCCACCGATCGTTCGAATACCGTCGATCACGCTAATCACGTCGGGAGCAACGAGGGCCGTCAAGTCTTCATCGTTGGGCTGAAAGCGAACGAGTCGAATTTGGCCATCGGGTTCACTGCGCATCGTCATTCGAGGATTGACTTCGAAGAAATCGTTCATCTGGACAAGACTACTATCTCCGAAGATTGCAATCTCAGGTCGTTCCTGCAGTGCGACGGTAATCAACGGTTTTTCACTCGGGATCGAAATGACATGCGCGAGCTCACCAATCGGTTCACCAAACGTCATCGCATTGCGGGGATCGCGGCGACGGAGCGCTAGCAATGCGCCATAGCGCAGTTCGGGTTCCGTTTCCTGCAGCAGTTGTTCCAATTCATCCTTCGCCGAATAATGATCTAAAAGTTGCAAGCCGACTAAACAAAGCGGTCTCAATTCAACGACTTTGCGGGCTACGTTGGCAAGCACCGAAGCTGCCGGCGGGTGATTGAGATAGGCGAGCGAGTATGCGGCGTAGAACTGTATCTCTTGATCGGAGTGATTGAGCCCTTCTTCCAATACTGGGATGCCGAGTTTTCCAATCGCTTCGAGATCTAAGCAGGCTTGGCGAGCGGTGGTCGGTTCTTGAATCAAACGTCGGCAGGTCGCGATTCTTGCGGCAACTTCTTCGGACTCTTCAGCAAAACCAATCGAAAGGATAACGTCCGCATAGTGCCGGACATCCCAATGGTATCGAGTCGGCATTTCGAGCGAAATAATGTTATCGTTTTTGGCCGTCGCGACCCCTTTGCGTTCGGAACCTACATAAAACGAATAGCGATCGTTGATCGCTCGGCTGATCGCTGCTGACGTTGTTACATGTCGCAGCGAGTCGCGTATCTGAATCGTAAAACGACGAGCTTCAACAAGCTTGCCACCTCCCAAGATCACAGCAAGTTTCGGATCGACCGGCTTTTTCGTGAAGCTTTCTGGCAAAATCACCAACGCCCCTTGCGCTCGTGCTTTCAGGTCGCTGCTGCGTACATTGCCTCCCAAGAATTGCATATCGTTAAGTCGAGAAGGCATGAGCCAACCATTTCTCAAACTTGTCGCTTCGCAGTCGCTCGCGATTTCAACGTTCAAATCGAGCGAATCGCCTTTGGTACTATCGGGTCCGACGAAAAGCGTAAGCCGAGCCACGGCCGTCGACTTGGTGGCTAAAATCTGGTTCGGGGTATCGAGCCCCTCGGACCGCATCTCCTTGAGGATGAAATTTCGTTGGCTTCCTGGTAGGACATCGCCGCCCGTATCCATCAGTCCATTGACAATGCCGAACCCCTTGTACTCTCGAGTATCAGCCCCGAAAATGGCTGCGGCTTCGCCAATCAAGCGAGGTCGTTCGTCGCTTTTAAAAACGTCTTTAACAGCTTCTTCTCGTTTGCGAAGTTCCGAATCCGGTTCGCGATGTGTCCATGGCGATGTGCAGCCGGCTAGCGATAGAACGCTGCCAATGATGAGTATGTTGCTTGCTGTCAGTCGCATCAATCGACCATCCTGAAAATGCTAGACGTAGTCTGTCAAGCGAAGGAGTAGTCAAAAGAAGGGGATGAGGTCAATAGAATATGGAGGCTCACACTGCCACCGAAGGCCAAGATTCTTTAGAATGCACCGGCGAGATTCCGTACATTTACGAAGAAGCCCCCATGATTGATCGTTTATCTATTGCTTGTAATTCTCTTGGATGGTTGCTAGCTCAAGCCCAGCCGAGCGTTGCTACCGCCTCAACCAAGCCGACAGCACCGCAAAACGATACGCTTTTCAGCATCGTATTTAGCGGCGGAATTCTGGGAGTCGGCATCATGCTAGCTTTGATAGCGCTTTCTTTGGTTACGGTCTATTTGATCATGGATCAAGCGTTAACCTTGCGTCGCAAAAATATTCTCCCTAACGATTTCGCCGAATCGATCCGGCAAATGTTGGCTCAAGGACGTTTGAAAGAAGCCGACCAACTCTGCCGCAACAAACCGTCTCCGTTAGCATTTATCATTGCCAACGGGATCGCGGAAGTTGAGTTCGGATGGCCAGCGGTTGAAAAAGCCTTAGAAGACACAACGGCCGAACAAGGTGCTCGTATGTACCGCAAAGTCGAATACCTTTCGGTCTTGGGAAATATTTCGCCAATGCTTGGGTTGCTTGGAACGGTAAGCGGGATGATCTTGGCTTTTCGACAAGTCGCACTATCACAGGGCACAGCCGGTGCCGCTGACTTAGCTCAAGGTATCTACTCAGCGTTGATCACGACTGTCGCAGGGTTACTCATCGCGATCCCCGCTATGGGAGCCTTTGCGATCTATCGTAATCGAATCGATCAGCTCGTCGCTGAAGCTGCCTATGCCGCCCAGCATGCTTTTGCTCCCATACGTCGTCGATTGCCAGGCGCGAGTCCTCCACGTGTTCCTCCGGTTCGGCCATAAATGCGAATTCCAACCCATCGCCGTGTCTCCGGGCTATCGATGAACATGACGCCGATGATCGACGTTACGTTTTTGTTGATCATATTCTTTCTCGTCAGCAGCCATCTGGCAAAGCAAGAGAACAATGTTCAGCTAGAGTTACCGATAACTCAAACCGGCATCGATTCCGAGCTAAGCAATCAACATCCGACTGCGACGGTCCACGTCTTGCCAGATGGAAGCTTACAAATGGGAGGGCAACCCATTTCACTAGAAAACGCACAACGAGCGATCGCGGCTCGGCACGCCGAGACGCCGGGCGGATTGCGAGTCCGAATTCGAACCGATCGCAACGTTCCCTATTCGGTGATCGCTAAACTGCTCAGAGCATGCACCCAAGCCGGCACCAACGATGTTGTCTTCGCCGTTTTTGACGAAACACCATAGTAAAAACTACCATGCGCACCAACTATACCGACCGATTCAATCAATCATCGTTCGAAATATCGATGACACCGATGATCGACGTTGTATTCCTGTTGCTAATCTTCTTTCTTACGACAGCAAATTTCGAAATCATCGAACAGCTCCTGCCAAGCGGCATTTCAGATCAAGGTATCGCTGCTTCTGGAAAAGCCGAAGATTTGCCGCCACCGGAACAACCCGCCGAAGTCAACGATTGCATCGTAAGGATTCTCGCCAAACCTGGTGAACTGAAAAACTTCGTCTTTGAATTCAACGGAGCAACCATTCCCGACCTGGAGGCAATTTCTCAGCGGCTCCGAGCGGTCATTGCCGCACGAGCCGATGTGCCGATCATTGTCGATCCTGACGATAGCGTACCGATTTCAATAGCCGTCGACATCTACGATCGAGCTCGAACGGCAGGTGGACTGCAAGTCTATTTTGCCGCCAGATAAATCGCCCCACCGCAGCACGAGTTAAGTTACAATCAAAAAGTTCGTAGTTCCGCCTTCAGGCGGCCCCCGCGCACCCCTCGCCTTCAGGCGGTCCACCGCGCCCCGCAATCGACAACTCTCAATCCAGCTCCCCAAAAACAAAATATGTCATTCCTCTCAAGAATAGCCGCCATCATCGGCCTGTTCATACTCCTTCCAACCGCATCCAGCGAGCCGCTGCGCAAAGCCGAATCGCTCGATCAACTGTTAAAAGCAGCCAACGTCTCTGAACTTGCGCGCGAAGCGCGACTTCGTGGCGATCCGCAACGTGGCGCTCTTATTTTCTATCGCTCGGCAGCCGCCTGTGTCAATTGTCATGCCAGCGGCGATGGCGCTTCGCCACTCGGCCCGAACTTAGCCAAGCATCTCGATGGCAGCGATCCCAAAACCCTATCGGATGAATATCTCATCGAGTCGTTGCTGCTGCCGTCTAAAGTCCTTCGAAAAGGGTATGAGACCACGACCGTCTTAACCGAAGACGGGACAACCGTTACCGGGATTCTTGTTTCAGAAAGCGCAAAGCAATTGGTACTTCGAACCGCTTTGGATCTCGAACATCCAGTCGCGATCGACGTCGATACCATCGAAGCCAGAGCAACAGCTAAACAATCGATGATGCCCGATGGTTTGATGTCTGCATTAAAGGACCAAAATCAGTTTTGGGACCTTGCTGCGTATGTATTCCAAGTCGCCCTTGGCGGCGATAAGCGAGCGGCGGAGCTGAAGCCAACTGCCGAACAATTGGCGATCACCGAAGATTGGCTAAACCTGGATCATGCCGGTATCCTCAAAAAAATAAAGGCCAAGGACTTCGAGGCAGGCGAAGCGATCTATCACGGCTATTGCGTCGAATGCCATGGTCCTGATGGAAACCGGCCTAGTCTTCCAACGGCTCGCGCCTTTGGTACCCAAAAACTGAAGTTTGGCGATGACCCCTACAAAATGTTCATGACGCTCTCGCGAGGCAATGGCTTGATGGGTCCGACATCGCACCTGACGCCGAATGAACGCTATCAAGTCGTTCATTACATTCGCGAACGATTCATGAAACCGACCAACCCAGATTATGTAGCCATCGATCACAAGTACCTGGACAGCCTCCCGAAAGGAACTGAAGATGGAACCGCTGTTCCGACCGTCGATCGCGATTTCGGTCTGGCGCTTGGCTCGCAATTAGATCGTCGCTTTCCAAGCGTTCTTACAATGAATCTCGGCGACGTCTCGATTTGCTATGACTTGCACACGATGAACCAAGCCGATATCTGGAGCGGTGGCTTCCTCGATCTCGATCAAACGCAACACATTCGCGCTCGCGGTGAAGGGACCGCCAATCCGAAAGGTAAATCGATTCCTGAACTTCAAGGCTGGCAATGGGGACACGACGGAACACTCGATTATTCGCGTAAAGATATTCTTCCGCGTGGTCCGCTGCCGCTTCATTGGATCGATTACCACGGATATTACTTAGAAGACAGTCAAGTTCGACTCAGCTATCAAATCGATCGACGCGAAATATTCGAATCGGTTATCGCTGAGCCTGAATCGAAGATCGTTCGTCATCAACTGACACTGGGGCCAGGTCGAGCATTAGTATTAGGCGTCATGAATGGAGCCGAAAGCGAATCGTCGCTTTCGAGACTCGTCGCTGTCTTAGGGGAGGCAAAAGGATTGGAATGGTCGGTCGATGCAAAGAAGAGAGTCGTACTGAGTATCCCCGCCGACGATACCGACCGGTCATTGGAAGTCGTTTGCAACTATGGAGATCGAAAGTCGTCGCTTGACGCTTTTAGGAAAATAATTGCCGACGAACGAAATCAAACACAGGCACAGTCTCCAGCGTCAAGCAATTCTCCTCGTCGATTGCTGTGGCCAGAAATACTCAAGACGGTCGGTACTCGTGGTTTACAGCGAGGTGCGTATGCGCTCGATACGATCGCGATCCCTGAATCGACACCTTGGAAGACATGGTTCCGCACTTCGGCGCTCGACTTTATGTCGGATGGTCGGATGGTGGTGACGACCTACGGTGGCGATGTATGGATCGTTTCCGGGATCGATGATTCTTTGTTGAAGTTGGAATGGAAACGCTTTGCTGCTGGACTCTACGAGCCGATGGGAGTCGTGGTCGTCGACGACACTATCTTTGTCACATGCAAAGATCGAATTGTGCGGCTGCGCGATTTTGACGAAAACGGCGAAGCCGATTTCTATGAGAGTTTTAGCCCGGAAACCGATGTTTCGTTCCACTTCCATTCCTTCAATTTCGATTTGCAACGCGACTCGAAGGGCTATTTTTATTATTCAAAAGGAGGCCACGATGCCGATTTTTCGTTGCCGGGAGCGGTGATCCAAGTTTCACCCGATGGAAAGAACCGAAGCGTTTTCGCGACTGGCTTTCGAGTCCCGAACGGAATGGGTTGGATGCCTGGCGATCGAATAACGTGCAGCGACAACCAGGGGCAATGGATGCCCGCATCAAAAATAAGTCTTTTGAAACAGGGTGGTTTTTACGGATGGGTTCCCACCTACGATGGAAAAGGAAAATGGGCACCCGATGGCGGCAAGATCGACATCAAGAAAGTCGTCCCGCCGAAAACGTTTGATCAGCCCATGATTTGGATGCCGCAAGAGTTCGATAATTCATCAGGTGGCCAGCTTTGGGTCGACGACGCTCGATGGGGACCGCTCGCCGGACGATTGCTGCACACGAGTTTCGGTAAAGGTTGGCTATCGTATTTGATGACGCAAGAGATCGATTCGATAACACAAGCTGCGGTCATACGATTGCCATTTGATTTTCGAACCGGCATCATGCGGGCTCGAGTCAACCCCAAGGACGGTCAAGTCTATGCGACCGGTTTGCAAGGTTGGAATGGAAGCGGGCGAATCGGCTTGCTCGATCAAGGCATTCAACGACTTCGCTATACCGGAAAACCGATCCAGATGATTTCGAATTGCCAAGTCGATCGCGACGGACTGAGCATCGATTTCAATTTCCGCGTCGATCTAAAATCAGCAGGAAGTGTCGCGTCGTATTCGGGCAAGCAATGGAACTATCGCTGGCAATCGGCCTACGGTTCGGAAATGTACTCTCCGACCACCGGCGAGATCGGAGCCGATAAAATCGATATCACTTCGGTCCGTATCTCAGAAAACCAAACTCGAGTTAAACTGCATCTCTCCAACCTTCAACCGGTAAACCAACTTCATCTGATACTCAAACTCAACGCCGAAGACGGAAGTCCATTCGAAGAAGAAGTTTACTGGACAATACATCGGATACCAAAATAGCGTTAATACCAAGTCGCGGTCAGTGAGCGGAATGGCGCTAGCTACCGGTTCCGAACGTTTTAATTTTTTGGTACATTCGAACAACCTGCGGTATAATCCGATTTCAAGCCAGCATAGTCGGCAGAATAAGTTGTACTACCGTGATTATTTCGGTTGAATAATTCGTTCGGGCTTAAAACCATATGCGACTCTTCGATGCGATAACTCAATTCCCAAAGATTCCGATATTTGGTCGGATTGAAGGGCTCGAAACGGATGACGACGGCGAAGGCGTTGATAGCTGGCATGTCGATCCGATCGACGCTCCAGTTCTTTTGCAATCGGAGATTTCACAATTCTTTATCGTAAAAGCGATTCAAGTTTTGCCGTCTGGTACGACGCGAGAATGTTACATTGATATACAATTGCCTGAGCGAGCAACAGACTACGCTTATTTTGTTGGAGAGTCTGCGATCGACTTCGACTATCCTCATAACTATGAAGGGGAAATAATTTCCAAAGTCCCCATAGACAGTTTTGGAATATATGAACTGTTCTACTCAAAAACTTTGCCAGACATTGGAATCGAGGTGTTGCGGCGTGGATTACCGCAATCGAAAAGGAAATCGCATATTGCCCAAGACCTTGGATACATTTTTCGAGACGAACGCCGATATGCTGAAGCAGCGCAAGCATTTCAGATTTCGGCGGACGAAGGTCCTTCGAGCTACTTTATTTACGACGAACTTTCCGGTTGCTACGAGAAGATAGGAGAGCATGCACTTGCGCAAAAATATGACCAGCTTTTCCGGAAACGGAATTGAGGCAGAACAAATCGGCCCAACGAAGTCCTCCATGAGGTTACACAAATAACACGATCGCTTGGGGCGGACATCGTCGACCTTTAGCTTTCGGTGCAAAGAGATCGCTTTGAACACGTATGATTGGAAAGAGTTCTTAACGGAGTATTCCGCGAACTTGCTCAAAGATCCACTGCTGGAGCGTCGCGCTCGCATACCAGAGTATGCTCGCAGTTCCACATGGCTTGGTTTCCCGCCCGCAGCCGATCAGGATATTTTCGATGCGGAAGAACGGCTTCAAATTAAATTGCCGCCTTCATTGAAGGCCTTTTATATGGTATCCAACGGTTGGGCGGTCGCTGGTAATTTTATAAATTCGATTCTTCCGGTGGAGGAGATAGATTGGTTGCGGAAATTGAATCCGGCGTTGTTCGAATTATTGCGCGAGGACTCTCGTTCAGTATTTCAGATTTGTGACACGATCATCAGCAAAGCCGATGTCGACGTCGCTGCGAATAACTATTCTTCTGAAGAACATGGTACTCTCGAAGAAAGAGTTAGCCGATCAATCCTCGTTAGTGGTGACTCCGACGGAGACGTCTTAATACTGGATGCTTTCGCGGGTGATGAACGAGGGGAATGGCCCGGCAATATTTGGAATGCTTGGCATCCGGAAGAAAATTGGAATTGCGACGGCTTTGGTGGTGTGTTTCGACAACTTCGCGAATCGTATCTTTCGGACCCTGCCACGGACTAGATAGCGTCGTATAAATCTAGGGTTTGAATCTGCGGGGCGTGTAAGCGGATTGCTTCGATAGCGTGCGATCGTTGATGTCGACTCGTGATTGTATTTTGTTTGAAAGTCGCTGCTGTTAGCTCGCTACGGACTTGCTCCGTTGCGAGCTTGTTTGAGGTACTAGGAGCGAAGACGCCGGATTTTTTCTCCCTTCATTTCGAGGCCGCGTCGTGTAGGCTCCGAAACGCATCCGGCGGAGGCAAACTCCGAACGGATGACAGATCAAATCGGGAGCGGTAGACTGACGGAACTTGGATACCGAGGGCAATAGAACATTCATGTGTCCTGGCAATCGACTGGCCCATCGGTTCAGCTTAACGCACGATCCATCCCGCCGTCCAAGTCTGGATAGATCGCGATTCGCTTATCCGAAAGAAGAACGCAACTAACTTGCATTCAAAGCGATCTGATGGAGTTCCTGGCCTCCACGAATTACTCGTGCAATGTCAACCGCATTCTCAGTGACGAAATAGAGTATGACGTAATTGCCGAAACCGCTGATAAGCTTTGCTCGAAGGCCATCCGTATCCGAGCGATTTGTCGGTACCACGCCTCCCGCCTCCGGAAACTGGCAAAGCAGTTCTACCGTTGCGTCAACTGCATCGAGAAAACGCAAAGCTGAACGAAGGTTGTTTTTCGCGATTTGATTTGAATGGTTGGCGATGTCGTCGATGGCAAGTCTTCTGCGACGGGGCATTTTTCGCATCGTCATCTAACCACCATATTTTGTGCGAAGATCGCTTCTGATAGCGTCAATTTCAGACTGCTGCCACGGTTCACTTGGTCCACTCTCGATTCCCTCAATCGCTAGACACTCAACTTCCGTTTGTCTTTCGTTGATTCGTGTTATCATCTGCGAAACGAATTCGCCGACATCGTTAAAGCCGTTTTTTCGAGCTCGTTCAGCGACTGCCGACATGACCGAGTCTGACAAATCTACGGAGATCGTTGACATTTCAGATTCCTTTGTAATAAGATTTTCGTATTATAGCTGACGCCGCTGGGCAATCCAAGATGATTATGTCACACGCACACCCTTGTTGTTTTTTAGGCTCTTCCGCAGAAACTGTGGGTGGTTTTCGTGATCCGCAATCGATTTTAGCCGTGAAATACAAGGAAAACACTGGACTGAGTGATTGCAAAAACAAAGGTTCGCT